>Ga0302250_1000659_pt1 | contig 31285 bp, 34 predicted proteins | sample AAG_RA_Asp_MG_FD_193536 | JGI IMG/M metagenome (GOLD analysis project Ga0302250, IMG submission 193536) | Enriched activated sludge microbial communities from anaerobic digester in WTTP, New Holstein, Wisconsin, United States - AAG_RA_Asp | ecosystem: Engineered > Bioreactor > Anaerobic >... | reverse complement strand
GTTTCGGTCACTGCTGCCGTTGGGGTAGGTCGCTGCCAACGGCGGTAACCCGACGGCCAACGGCCGTGGCCGGGCAAGTTGGGCTCTACGTCTGCTTCTCTTTATCCGCTACTGCCGGACGCGACCCTAACCGGACTGTCACGCCAGCAGGGGTTCTACGGCAGGTTACCGAGTGAAGCCGCCTGCGGAGTGGATTGATCCTACTTCATGAAAGAGAGTCGCTAAGCTTTCTCATGCAGGCTTAAGAAGTCCTGCCGCTGTTCGAATTCCGGGACACCACACCGCTTTCCAACTCATTTTCCCGAATATCCTCTATTTCCCACGAATCGCGAGGAAACGCGTACCAAGCGCGGCCAGTCCGCAGGTCGCGGCGAAAAGGCTGACACCGCGCCATCCTGCATGGGCGTAGGCAGCGCTGCCGAATGCCGACCCGATCGACATCCCGATGAACATCGCGCCGATCAGAATCGCGTTGAGTCTGCTGCGCGCGGCCGGTTCCAGACCGTAGATGATGCTCTGGTGGGCGATCAGCGAGGCCTGTACGCCCAGGTCAAACAGCAGGGTGCCCGCGATGAGCAACCAGAGATTTTCCGGCACGGCGGCGAACGTGGCGAAACTGACAAAGACTAGCAACGCCCCCAGGCGGGTAACTGGATGTGGCCCATGGCGGTCGGCGAAATGGCCGGCCAACGGTGCGGCGAGCGCGCCGACGGCTCCGGCGATGCCGAACATTCCGGCGATCGCGCTACCAAAGCTAAAGGGAGGCTGGTGCAACATCACGGCGAGGGTAGACCAGAATGCGCTAAAGGCGGCCGACAGGAAACCTTGGGCAACTGCGGCATAACGCAGACCAACGTGGCGCTTCCAAAGGCCGAATAGTGAACCGAGCAGTCGCGTATATGCTTCGTCGGTGGTCGGGGCAAAGGCTGGTAGACGTCTCTGCACGATCACCGCAAGCAGTGCGACGAGTCCTGCCGCGCCAAGATACATCGAGCGCCAGCCGAATTGCTGGGCGACGGTTCCGCTAACGACCCGTGAGAGCAGAATGCCCAGCAGCAATCCCATCATCACGTGACCAACGATCTTGCCCCGTCTCGACTCCGGCGCCAAGGTGGCGGCGGCCGGCACGCAATCCTGCGCCACGGAGGCGGCGGCGCCGATCACGACCGACGCGACACAGAGCTCGATCAGGTTCCGTGTCACGGCCATCGCCGCCAGTCCCGCCGCAAGCATCACGAGCTTGAGGAGGATGACCTTACGACGGTCGTAGCGGTCGGCAAGTGGGGCGAGCAGCAGAATGCCGACCGTGTAGCCGATCTGGGTCAGCGTGGGGATGCGGCCGATCTCGATGGGCGAGGCGTGAAACTCTTGAGCCAGCATGCCGAGAATCGGCTGGTTGTAATACAGCGCGGCCACGGTAAGCCCGGTGGCGCAGGCGAGCAGAATGACGAGGGCGGTATCCAGCGCCGGTGTTGCGGCGGCTTGCAGACGGCCGGCCGCGAGTTCCGAGGTGTTCATGAATGTTCTCTGTCGTTATTGGGGTGAGTGCAGTCTGGCAGCTGAGGCAGAACATCGGAAGACGTATCAGATGAACAATTGATATACAGTAATCGCATGAAGCCAGAACTTGATCGCCTCTCGCTCACGCAAACCTTCATCCGCATCGTGGAAGCAGGCAGCCTGTCCGCTGCCGCCGCCCAGATGAATACGACGCAGCCGACGATCAGCCGACGATTGCAGGCGCTGGAGCGTTCGCTGGGTCTGGCGCTATTGATCCGGTCCACCCATGCCTTACGCCTGACCGAAGCCGGCGCCAGCTATTACGCGCGCGCCAGGGAACTGGCGCAGGCCTGGTCGGAATTTGAGTCGGACCTGCGCGGTTCGGTGGAGGAGGCTCAGGGCTTGTTGCGGGTGGTGGCACCGCACGCATTTGGCCAGCACCATCTGGTCACGCCGCTTACCGAATTTCTGGAGAGCAATCCGAAGGTGCATGTGGAGTGGATGCTGCATGACAGACCACCCAACTTCGTGACCGAAGCGGTGGACTGCGCGATCCGGGTCGGCGAGGTGAGCGACCCCGGCGTGGTTGCAATCCGAATCGGCGAAGTTCCGCGTATCGTGGTGGCCGCACCGGCCTTACTTAAGGATATGCCGTTGCCAGCCGATCCGGATGCGCTGACCACGCTACCGTGGCTGGCGCTGGCGCCGTACTACCGCAGGGAAATCCAGCTCGTGTCGACCACGGGTGAGGAGCGCTTGCTCACGCTGGCCCCGCGCATGGTGACCGACAGTTTGTATGCCCTGCGTAGCGCGGCGTTGCGCGGTCTCGGTGTTGCCGTCAGCTCGGCATGGGTGGTGCAGGAAGAACTGGCGGTGGGGCAGCTGATCCACCTCGTGCCGCAATGGCGGGCGCAACCTCTGCCGGTCTATATCACCTATCCCTACTCAACCTTCTACACCGCGAAATTGCGCAAGTTCGTCGAGGCAATGCGGACACAGTTCTTGTGAGATGTTCAACGTTTTCGGTACAGCCGAACCCGACCCTCAGCGGATATCCAACCTTCTACGACCTTGGCGGCAGACTTCAGATTTGAGCGGCCATAACCAAAGACAATTAATCACAGTATTCCAAATGTTAAGTTGGAAAGGAAGCCGTGAATAAATTTGGCTTAAGGATCGCTGACATCACCTCTGCGATCCGACTGCGCGCCGCGCGGACCGCGTTCCAGATTGGACACACCCCGACGCTATAATGACCATTCCGTGGAGCGTCGCACGCTCCCGCAGCCGCTCGCCTTGACCCGCAGGCGACCATCGAACGCTAACCATGCGTCCCTTGGGACTGATTTCACGTACCGCACGATTCTTTCAACTGGTTTTGCAGAGAAAGGCATTTGGTGAGGATCTCAAAGAAGTTAATCCTGCTCGCCTGCAGTTCCGTGGCACTGATGTTGGTGATCGGAGCCTCCGGTCTCTATGTGCAACAGGCCCTCGACGAAGCCTTGGACAGCGTGAATACGCGCGGCACGCCAGGCATGCGCAGCATCCACGAGGTCAAAAGTCACCAGCAGGCAATTGCCATCGCCATCTATCGGCACCTGCTGGCCGACGAGCCGGAACAGAAAGCGGCAAACGAAAAAACGATACAGGACGAGAAAGTCGCCTTGGAAAAGAGTCTGAGCACGTATGAGGCCGTCGCACGTTCGGATAAAGGAAAGGAACTAGCCCAGGCAGAGCGTGCCGCCTTCGCCGAGTACATGAAGATGCTGCCGCCGTTGCTAGAGAAGTCGCGGAATTTTGATTTGACCGGTGCAATGGGCGTCGCCGCCTCCATGGCCAGCAGCCGGATAAAAATGGCGGCACTGGTCGATGAACATATCGCCCTCAACTCACAGAATTCAGAAACGCGTGCCGCCGAAATCCGGGATACCGCGCATCGGGGTTTCTTACTGTCTGTAGCCTCGCTCATCGGCGCCATCGTGCTGATCGGCGTGATCAGCGTTCTGACCATCCGGGGCATCAATCGCTCACTGGGCACAATGCAGCGCGCCGTCACCCGCATCGGGGGCGATCTGGACTTTACGGCGAGGGCCGAAATACGGGGCAAGGATGAGATTGCCGAGGTCGCCACCGCCATCAACCGGCTCATCACCAAGCTGCAGGGCAACCTGAAAGTCATCGCCGACAGTTCGCAGGCCGTGGCGTCCTCGTCAAACCAGATGTCCACGACCTCGAGCGAAGTCGCGACGGCCGCCCACCAGCAAAGCGAAGCTGCCTCGGACATGGCAGCCACCGTGGAAGAACTGACGGTCAGTATCAACCACGTCGGCGACCGGGCGCAGGAAGCCAACCGCATTTCACGCGAATCGGGCTCCTTGGCGATATCAGGCGAAACCGTGATCACCCAGACAGTGAATGATATTCAGGGCGTCGCCACAACGGTGAGTGAAGCGGCTATCCTCATTCACAGCCTGGAGCAACACAGTCAGGAGATATCCAAAGTCGTGGCGGTAATCACGGAAGTTGCCGACCAGACGAACCTCCTTGCGCTGAATGCGGCCATCGAGGCAGCACGGGCGGGTGAGTCGGGGCGAGGATTTGCGGTGGTGGCCGATGAAGTACGAAAACTGGCCGAGCGAACCGCGCTATCCACCAAAGAGATCGCGGGGACGATCAATACCATGCGGACGAGTGCCAGCAATGCGGTCGCCAGTATGGAAGGCGTCGTGGGGCAGGTGGCCATGGGCGTGGAAAGCGCGCAGGAAGCCAACGAAGCCATCCGGCGCATTGGCGAGGGCAGTCGCACCGCCGTCGAGATGGTCGAAGAAATCACCACCGCCATCCGCGAGCAGGCCACAGCGATGAACAACATCGCTTCGCAGGTTGAGCGTATTGCACAGATGTCGGAAGAAAGCAGTGCCGCGGCTGGTCATAGCGCGGAAACCGCCCAGAATCTCGACCGACTCGCGACCGATATGCAGCAGATCGTCAGCGCCTATCAAGTTTGATAGCCGAAACTAGTAGAGAGACGACATGGTTACTTCGGTGGGGTGGTTTTATTGGGCGATGCTGTCGGCTGTCTTTGCGGCACTGACCGCCATTTTTGCCAAGGTTGGTATTCAGGGGGTTGAGTCCGACCTGGCAACCTTGATCCGAACGGCCATAATCATGGTCGTGTTATCAGCCTTTGTTGCCTACACGGGAAAATGGGCCAATCCCTTGAGATTGTCACCCAAAACATGGTTTTTCCTCGGGCTATCTGGGTTGGCAACAGGGGCATCGTGGGTTTGCTACTTCCGTGCGCTCAAGATCGGCGATGCATCCAAGGTTGCGCCGGTCGATAAACTGAGCCTTGTCCTTGTGGCGGTATTCGCATTCACATTTTTGGGCGAACGCCCGTCGCTCCGAGAGTGGTCTGGTATCGCGATGGTCGCCGGTGGCGTTCTGTTACTGGCGTTTAAGCGATAGCTGACCCGTCAGGTTCCTGGGGCGAACGGACCTTTGTATGACCGGTCTGGAGGGATGGCGAGGGTCGGCAGTTGGCCGACTGCTGGAGATCACGAACTGCTGCATCGTGGAAGCGAAACACGGAAATCCCGGAGCTGAACGGCGGGCAGCTTTCGGGAAACTCGACGAACAGGTTTGGGTCGGGGTTTTTTTTGCAGATACTCTGTGACGTTTCAATACCGAAAACGCCTCCTTTGATATTTGAGTGGGTGCGCAGTCTAGTCCTCGTCAGCCATGAGGAACACGAGAGATCAATTCGCACGCAACTCCGCACTACACCAAAGATTCAGAGTTCATAAGAACGTACGTACTGTCCAATCACCGGGTCTTTGGCAAGACGGCGCGAATACTCTCGGACGATGACTGCACACAGTTTATGTTGCTTTTGGCTCTGAACGATTAATGCTTCCTTTCCCATCGCCAGCACAGCTGTAAAGCCGTCCAGATCGCCAAATCGAAGCAACAACTCGCCGTCCCCCTTGCAGTCGAGTTCTTTTCGCCTCCAAAACCCACTTGACGAATCTGCGTCTTGGTGTAGGAACATTGAACGAATCAACGGCGGCAAGCATTCGTAGCACCGTCGAATTTCGCTCATCTCCATCGGCGCCTTGTCCAGCAGGCGCCAAAGCGGCAAATCAAGCCACTTCGCCGTTCCGGGGTACTCTTTCTCAACGCGGTCGACGAGGTTAATGCCCCCATCGGGCCTCGGCCCGCTCCGCGGCACCACCTCGCCTCGACGGTATCTATTCCAGACACACGAGCGCTTCACCTTCCTGCTCCCGTCAGACTCGCTGAATTTCCGTTCCAGTTCCCGGGAATTCAGCTCGCTCGCCAACGCCACCGCCCGGTACCAGGCCTGGACGCGCATCTTGCGAATGAGCGGATCCTCCTTGTACGGGTAGATCGCGACCGGGTTCATGGACTTCCGTTTGGTGAGAAATTCGTGAACGGATTTTCTCACCAAACGGGAAAGTTGTAGCTAGTCAATTTCTGTTCTATAAATTGACTATGGCTAGAAATCCTGTCGCACTCTGAAAAAATCCTCATCAATGACGCCGGGTGGCGTCACCGGCCGGCTGCGCCAAGGCAGCCATCAAACGGACGAGGAAACCCAGGACACGAAGATCGCGTAATCCCCTGTTGTCAGGACCCCAAAACGGAAACGGCCCGAGCTTGTCGAGAGCCCGGGCCGATGAAGAAGAAATCTAGTTCGCGAGACCAGATGAATTCATTCTAGGCTCGAGAGGCTTGAAGTCAAGCTCCTTTCGCCGTTTTCCGCTCTGTCCGATTCCACGCAGCCCGACAGCCTTCCGCCGTCGGCATAGGGACCGCTTTTGCCCGATTTTCGCGATAACTGAATGCCTCGTTCCGGATGTTCGAGAGGAAACGACCATGATGAACACGGAACAATTGAACGACTATTGCACGCGCCACGACATATCCCCCGGGGCACGTCAGATTATCGACAACGTGCGCGCTTCGCCGCCGACACGACGGGTGCAAAGCAGCAGCCACAACGTCGCCTGCCGGATTGCCAGCCGCAAGATGGGTATGGTTATCCAGGCGGAGAGCCACAAGAACGAACTGGCAGCCGTCATCGGTTGGGAGCACGATGAGGCGACCCACGAGTTCTACGATCAGCCGCCGAAGATCAAGCTCAGTTACACCGCGCGCACCGGCAGAGCGACGACGCATCTGGTTACCCCTGATTTCTTCCTGCTTCAGGAGGGCTTTGCGGGCTGGATCGAGTGCAAGACCGAGGACTGGCTGCAGGCACGCGCGACCGAAGGCGGCACTCTCTATGTCCGAGACGGCAACGGCGGTTGGCGCTGCCCCGCGGGAGAGGCATATGCCGCTTCCGTAGGCTTGGGCTTTCGGGTCCGTTCCTCTTCGGCTACGCACTGGATTACCCTCCGGAACCTCGAATTCCTCTCTGACTTCCTCGACGAACGGTGCCCCGCACCACCTCCCGAGGCCACACAGCGGGTCTGTGATGCATTGGCCGGCCAGGCGTGGCTGAAGCTCAAGGACCTGCTCGAATCTGTCCCGTTGGAAGACGCAGACACGGTCTTCAAGATGATCGCCGACGAAGATCTCTGGGTCCGCCTGGACCAGGATTTACTGGCCGAACCGGAAAACGCCGTCGTTTTTCGCGACCGCGTGGCGATGGATGCGTATCGGCTCCATCTCGCATCTCTGACGCAGACCACCATGACATCGCTACGCACGATGGCCGTGGCCCCCGGCCAGTCGATTCTGTGGGACCGCCGCGTCTGGCGCATTCTCAACGTCGGCGAAGAGGACGTCTTCCTAGAGGACGAGGAGCGCGTCATCACCAGCCTCCGTCTCGCGGCCTTCGAGACGATGGTCAAGGATGGCATCATCACCGGAATTCCCGGCGATGTGGTGACTGAGCGCAGTCAGGCCGAGGACGTCGTCCGCCGCACGAATCCGAGAGATTTCGAGGGCGCGATGCGCCGCTACCGCTGCCTCTTTCCGGAAAGGTTCGACGGCAAGCCCCCAAAATCGTCCGATCGCGCACGCCGCAAGTGGCGCGCGCTTTACAAGCGCGGCCAGGAACTGTACGGATCCGGGCTGCTCGGTTTGATTCCGGGAACCTGTCGACGCGGCAACCGAACCTCCCGCCTCGACGAACCCGTCGTCAAGATCATGGACGAGGTCATCGACACGCATTATGCCGTCGAGGACGGTTGGACCATCGTGGCCTGCTGGGGAGAGGTGACGAATCGGTGCACCGCGGCCGGGTTGCTTCCTCCTAGCGAGGCCGCCTTCCGTAGCCGAATCAAACACCGACGACACTGCGACATCGTCACCGCCCGCGAAGGCGAGAAGGCCGCCTACAGCGATTCAGAGTTCATCTGGCGCATTGACCGATCGACGCCCCGGCACGGTGAGCGGCCGTTCGAATTGGGTCACATCGATCATACCGAGCTCGACCTGCAATTCCGCGGCAGTCGCAAAGGCGAAAAAATGGGAAAAGCGTGGCTGACCGTCCTACTGGACGCATGTACCCGCCAGGTCCTAGCGTGGGTCGTCCTGTTCGACGCGCCGAGCTACCGGTCTTGCATGGCGGTCATTCGCGAGTGCATCAAGCGCCACGGTCGCGTCCCGAAGACGATTGTCGTCGACAAAGGCCCGGAGTTCAAAAGCATCTATTTCGAGACCCTGCTCGCCCGCCTCGATTGCCATAAGAAGACGCGACCAGGCAGCAAACCACGATTCGGCAGCGTCATGGAACGCTTGTTCGGCGTCACCAATGGACAGTTCTTGCATTGTCTGCGCGGCAACAACCTTGCTCTACAGAAGCCGCGGCAGATGTCGAAATCGCACGACCCGCGCGAGTTGTCCGTCTGGACGCTGGGCGAATTCCGGGAGGCTTTTGCAGGCTATCTCGATCAGGTCTATGGGGAAATCGAGCACCCGGCGCTCGGCATGTCGCCGAAAGAAGCCATGGCCGTCGGCCTGACGCACTCGGGCTTGCGCCGCCACATTCTCATCCCGAACACCAACGACTTGGTCGCTCTGTGCCTGCCGTCGACCCCCAAGGGAACCGCAAAGATTGATCCGAGTCGCGGCGTGAAGATCGGCTACGTCTACTACTGGTGCCCGGCTTTCCGCGATCCGAAGCTCGCTCGCACCGAGGTTCCCGTGCGTTACGACCCCAACGACAAGTCAGTCGCCCTGGTCTGGCTCGGAGACCGTTGGGAGCCCTGCCAGTCGGAGCTTGCGAACCTCTTCCGCGGGCGCTCCGAGAAGGAAATTGAGCTGATCACCAAGGAAATCACCGCCCGGAACAAGCGCGCCGGAACCCGCCGCCAGATCAACGCAGCGCTGATCGCCCGCTACCTCACCGACACTCGGGTCACCGAGGACATCCTCAGGCAGCGCGTCCGCGATCAGGAGGCGCTCACCGAGCCCCCCACGACGGCCTCTGCGGTGGCCTCGACCACGTCGCATTCGGCCCTCGAAGCCACCGAAGACGCCATCTGGGGCGACATTGAAACCATAGTTTAAGGAGATTGACATGAACGACATTCAAAACCAGCCCGAAGTCCAATTCGAACCCATCCAAACGCTTGACCCCGCTGCGGAAGAACGCGTCACGGCATTCCGCAAGTCCCTGATCAGACACCCGCATTTCAACCAGTGCTTCGCACAAGCCATGTCGGCCATCAACAGCGCCGGCGGCCCCAAAGTGGTGATCATCACCGGGCCCACCGGAGCCGGCAAATCCACGCTGGCCAGAAAGATCTACGCGACACTGAAGTGGCAATACGATGACCAGATAAAAAAAGACCCTGGCATTATGCCCGTAGCGGGTTTCAACGCCATTGCCCCGAACGGAAGCGCGTTCAACTGGAAGGATTTCTACATCCGCCTGCTCGAGCACCACGGTGATGTCCTGACCAAGCGCAAGATGCTGCTGCCTCGACAACACGAACTTTTCGCGGATATGCCGGCGCCGACACCATACGAGCGCTCGACAACCGAAGCGTTGCGCCGCGCCGCGGAGAAGTGCCTCAAGAACCGCAAGACGCGCGTGCTGATCATCGATGAAGCACACCATATCCTGATGGCGAAAGATCCGACGCGCCTGGAATTCCAGTTTGAAGCGCTGAAATCCCTGACCATCGAATCGGATGTAACAATCGTTCTGATCGGTACCTACCGGTTGCTGGCAATCCGCGACCAGAGTGGCCAATTGGTCCGGCGTAGCGAAATCGTGCATTTCCCGCGCTACAACCTCGAGCAACCTGAGGACACCAAGAGCTTCGTCGATGCGTTGAGGCAGCTTCAGGAAAAGCTTCCGCTCCCGGTTATGCCACACCTGACGAGCGAGGCGCGCTACTTCTTCGTGAAGTCCGGAGGAAGCATCGGCATCCTCAAAGACTGGCTGTCGCGGTGCCTGGAATTCGCCATTCTTCGCGGGAAAAAGACCTTCGACGCCAAATTCGCGGATGAATTCGCGTTCCCGAACAAGAGTCTGATCACCATCCTGGAGGAAGCCATTGAAGGGGAAATTGCCCTCACGGACGCCGGTATCGATGAGGTCAAAAAGCTGTTGTATCGGGTCGCCACCACCGCCAAGCAAGCGCCTACAACGGGTGTGCCCGCACCAAAGCACAAGAAGAAGGTCGGCGAACGCCTCCCGGGCCGCGACAAGACAGGAGACGATCATGGGACCCGCTGATCTTTCATTCATCCCCGATCATCTCGGACTCGAGCGGTGCGACACCGTACCACCGAGGAGCCGACTGTTCGCGTTGGCGCCGATCGGCGTCGGGACGCCCGCCGCCGAAGGACTGATATCGTACATCCTCCGTTTGGGCGAGGCGTACTCGGTCAGCCCGCGACGACTGATCCTTGAGGAGTTCGCCAAGGCGCATCCCGAATTGCATATATATCGGAAGCACGGTTCGCTATTCGCCTCCAACGCCCGCAGCATCAACGGACTGCACAAACTCAGCGCGCTGTTTGCCGACGCAGTCGACACGCTCTGCCGAATCGGCGTTGCAAGGCAGATGACCATGCTGCCCCTGGAAAGATTGCTGCCGTTCAATGGCGAAATGATCGCGTTGTCCCCGCGATGGTGTCCGGCGTGCTACGCGGAAATGCTGGAGTCGACACAGGTGCTGTACCAGCCTCTGGCGTGGTCGTTCAAGCTGTACCGTGTCTGCACCCGACACGGAACGGCGATGGTCGACCGATGCCCGTCGTGCGGTGTATTGCAGGAAGTGATTCCGCGCACGCCCGCCATCGGATGGTGCGACCATTGCGGCAAATGGCTGGGAGCGCGACCGGACGTTGCGGCGCAACCGGATCAATCCCACGATTTCTGGGTAGCCAACGCAATCGAAGAGATCGTCGCCGCCTTGCCGCGAATCGGCAAACTGGCGATCCGCCAACGCTTCGTCCGACAGCTCGACAGGGCCGTCCAGCAGTATACGCGCGGAAGCCGCCGCCGATTCTGCCTTGCGATTGGCCTCCCGGAAGATGCATTCCAAGGGGTTCTCGGCGGTGGTGAACGCCCGACGTTCCCACTGTGGCTATCGATTGCCTGTGGTTTGAAGACGAGTCCGCTGCGCTTCCTTGAGATGCACTTTGATCCGTGGGCGCCGCATCCGTCACTGTGCAAGCCGGACATGCCCGTAACCTCAAGGAAGCCGCATATATGCCTGACCCCGGAGCAGGCCGACGCGATCGCCGAGCAACTCCGTGCGATTGCCGCCACCGGGGAATCGCAGGTGTGCGTCGCGGAACTGGCCGAAAAGCTAGGTGTGACGCGATCTCTCGTGAAGCATCGTTGGCCCGACCTCTGCCATACGATCAGCTCGAACTACCGGAAATCGATGCGAATCAAAGCCCAACGGGAATTACTGGACCGATGCCGCATTACGCTCGAGGCGGTAGACCAGTTGGTGCAGAACGGCATCTACCCGTCCCAGAAGACCATGCGCGTGGAACTTGAGCGACGCGGGATTTCGTTCCTCTGCCCGGACATCAACGCCGTTTACAAGCGACGGGTGAAGGAACTGCTTGGTTAGCAGGCCTCTCGCTAGAGGCAAGGCGTGAACAACACCAGTTCAGTCCAAAATCGATCGCGTCTGCTGGTACTAAATCCAACCGGAGACAAGCCAATGAAACCTCATTCCTACCCCCCACGCCGAATTGTGGTTCGCCTGAAACCTGGCCGAATCGTGCGACTGCCGCCCCGTCTTCTCAAATACACGGGGTGGCACCCCGGAGACGTTCTGCTCGTGCGCATTGAGGAGCGCTGCGTCATCTGGACGCGGCTGCCCGATGAATTGACTTGGCGGATCGATCGCCTGCGCCGGCGCATCGGATCGACAACCGACGGCCATCCTGCCAGTCAATGGATTCGCACCTTTGGTGACTATCTTGCCCAGAGACGAGACGATTCGGGGCAAACGAGCGCAGGTGTCGGGGGATTTGTGATGGCCGGTGCAACCGTCGCTTTCCCCAGAATGGTCCGACTTGGGAATCGGCCGTCACAGTCTTGAAAGAGGCATTGACACTGTGCTTTGACGACAACACGGAGAGTTCGTCCTTAAAGCAACCAGACTGTGCGGACCAGGAGGTCTTGAGCCAAATGGGGCGCTTGAACTCAGGTGCCCCAGCGGCATCAACGGCGCCGTCGATCGCGCCTCCATTCCCACGGTGGCGTTTGATCCGCGCTGTTCCACAAGCCGTGGCGACGCAATTTCGCCTGGGACTCGGCCTGTTCGTAGTCGATTCGCTCCCGACTCGTCTGTTCTTTGGCGTACTGCCGGTACCACCAGGCCATCCCCGCCTTGACCTGATCCAGGCCGACGTCCATGCCGCCGACGAAGACGACACAGACGTTGCGCCGGTAACGGTCGACCTTTCGGCAGTCCGCTTCCACAGTGCGGTTGTATGTCAGCGCAGAGAGGCTCAGCTTCGCCTTTTCCCCGAACGGTTGCTGTTTCTCCGGGGCATCGATGCCGGCGACCCGGATCTTGTGTTGGACATGCTCGGCGTCGAGCAGCGTGAGCGTATCGCCGTCGCTGACGCCGACGATTCGACCCGTCAGCGTCACCGCCGGCACGCGGGCAGAGATCAGCAGGAGGAACAGGAAAACGAGAATGCGGTGATGAGGCATCATTTCCGACACGGTAGCTGGGCCAAAGCAGCTTCTTGGTCCTCGAAATAAAGCTCCAGCGCTTCTTGTAGATTCGCCACCGCTTCTTGCTCGGTCGGGCCGTCGCTCGCCACCTCGACATCAAGGCAGCGGGCTACGAACACCCCATCATCGGGGAACACTACATAGTTCAATTTACGGGCCATGGGACCGATGGTAGCACCTACCGTTAATTCACAGAACGCCGGGACAAGCCTGTGGACAACTGCAGGACAAATGCCGCAGTGCCTTCATCGGACTAGAAAAAACGGCGTTGCCGCAAAAACAGGCAGTCGACGGGTCAGGTGGCGGAGCGGCCGTTGTCTTACACGGCGTTACACAATCCCAAAGAAGTCACGACAGACGCGTTTCGGGTCGGGGCCTATAGTGAAACCGTTGCTTCAGCGTCCCCCGCTGGCAACTGTTTGACCCTCCCTGACCCATCGCAACGATGGGATTTCAATCCCGAGCCGTACCGGCCCGGGATTTTTTTGCGCGATCGCCACGCCAGCCTACGTGGCTTCCGCCTCGCACTTCTTCATGAACGAGTTCTTGGCCGCGCCCGAGAGTTTCTTGCCGCTTTCGCTGACGGCTTTGACTTCGCACGCCGCCTTGACGTCGGCTTGGCATTTCTTGACAAACGATGCCTTAGCCGCACCGGCTAACGGCTTGCCGTCCTTACTGAGGGCCTTGGCATCACACCCGACCGGCGATTGTGCGAATGCAGCTGCGGAACAGAGTGCAAAAACCAGACCGGCGATGAGTTTCATGGCGGATTCCTTTCGGTGGCAACGGAAATGAAGGTGGACTGCTCGGCATTCTGTTCGGACGGCTGCCTGTTTGGCAAGCGCGGCTGGCGAATTCTGGGATTCGCGCTTCCGGTGACTGAATTCACCCATGCGGCGTTCGTTCCGTGATCTTGCACCGCCATTCCTGCACGACGCTGACCGCGCCGTCAGCGGTGGGAAACGACTCGAATCCCCGGAATGAGAGCCAGCCATTGCCGAGACCGATAATCACCGGCTCGTACAATCGCAACAACTCGCCTTCCCGGGTCTGGTTGCCCAAGGCCTTCAAGGTCAGAACGGTGTATCCGGAACCAGCCATGCCCACGTGCGCCAATTGCAGGACGCCATACAACGGCGTCTGCGCGTTCTCGTCAGCGGGACGGAGCCGCTGGCCACGGCAACGGCGGAGATAGACGTCGGCGCACATGGGGGGTACTGAACAAAAACACAGTATATCGAATCCGAGCGTTGGGGCGTAGTCTGTCCGGCATGTGCGGTCGCTACGTTCTCGAGGGTCCTCAGTCGCGCTACCAAGCGTATTTCGATGCGAAATGCTGGCCGGAGGCTGCCGACCGCTACAACATTGCCCCGACATCCATCGTCCCGGTGATCCGGCAGTCGCCGGAAGGCGAACGCCTCGCCGATCTGCTCAAGTGGGGCCTGATTCCCCATTGGGCGAAAGACCCGAGCATCGGCCTGAAACTGACCAATGCGCGGGCGGAATCCTTGACGGAGAAGCCGTCGTTCCGCGATGCGTTCAAGCGCCGCCGCTGCATCGTGCCGGCGTCGGGATTCTACGAATGGAAGGCCGAAACCGCCGGAAAGCAGCCGTACTATATCCGCTCGAGATCGGAGGTACCGCTGGCCATGGCCGGATTGTGGGAATCCTGGCGCGATCCGGAAGGAGTCGTGGTGCGCACCTTCTGCATCATCACGACCGAGGCCAACACCCTGATGGCGCAGATTCATCAGCGCATGCCGGTGCTGCTGAGGCGTGACGATTTCGCGCGGTGGTTGAATCCGGCGGTTCCAGGAGAACAGCTTCGAGCGCTGCTAGAACCGTACCCCGCCGAACTCTTGGATGCGTGGCCGGTGTCCAAGGCCGTTAGCCGCGCCAGCAATGAGGGCGTGGAACTGATTAAGCGCGCTGTGTAGGAATGGGGAATGAGCATTCTGGCCGACGAGTGGAAATCGGCCTAAGCGGCCGTTGGCCAATTGTTCGTTGTCGGGCGGCAACGCGGCGGCAAGCCGCCCTTCAGCCTCTGGTGGCCTTGAACGGCCGCTTCCTCTTCATTGCTACAGCCGGACCCGACCCTCAGCTGACGTAGCCCTTGGGACGGTGAGCGGCAGCAACCCGCCCCGAAGGCGACATAGATACGGCGCAAGCGTTCACCACGAACATCGGCTTACCGGATCGTCACCGTCGGGCAGCAGAGAACCTGAAGCGGAAATTGGGAAGCCTACCCCCCTATTTATGCACCCGGTCCGCGGCGGTCTGCTGACCACCAGACTGACAAATGAATTGAATATCCGGTGTTCGTCCGAATTCTGCTACTGAAGCGACAAGTTCCGTTGCGCATTTAACGACAACAGTGCGGAACGGTAGATGTCCGACAACCCCTTGGGGTCGTCTGAAAGCGTAATGGCTTTGTCTGAAAGTACCTGCGCCTGGTCTGACAATATGGCAGCCTGTGCATCGAGCGTGCGCACCTTGGTCGGCAAAGGCCTAGCTGCCGAAGACAACGAGCGGGATATGTCCGGTAGCGGTCGCACATCAACAGGAAGCCAACGTGGTGCAGTGGTAGCAAGTAGTTCTTTGATGTCGTTGCTTCCGGAGCAAAGCGTTTCGACGAGCAGCCGATAGGCCTGCGGGTTAACCGAAAGACGGCCTTGCACTTGAGCATTGTGATGCTTGGCCAATGCACTCCCCAGACGGTAAGCGGTAAATCCCGCAAGAGCGCCATAGCCGAATGCTGTCGAAACGCTATACAGCGCACCAATCGTCCCGCTGCGAATGGCGTCGCGAGTGGCGTCTGTAACGTCTTCACCAACCAAACCTCGAGCCATACCAAAACCGAGTAAAGCGGACATGCCGGCTGCGCCGAATAAATCCAAGGGGGCGACGTATACAGAAAATGTATTCCAGGTCGCAACGAGCCCTGCGAGGATATTCTGTATCCCCGCAGCCGTCATCAGCACGGGGTTTGCGGTGGCGATCATGGCCAGTTTTAGTTCCAACGCGCCGGCACCAAACGTTTGAAGCGCAGTACCGAAGTCCATCGATAGCTGCCCCTGAATGGCGGCCATTAACGTGGTGTGACCATCGGCAATGGCGAGAAAGCCGAAGCCGGCATCACTGATGTTCAGTGACATCCAGGCTTTTGGAATACCCCATTGTTCAAGCGCGTGCCCCAAGCCGGAATGTGAGAACCCCGGAATCGGAATGCCAGCTTTGGTGGGAAAGTCGGTCGCTATGATGTGACCAAAATGTTTCAGCGCCTCACCGGGTCCGTGATTAACCAGCGTCGAAGGCACGTCCAGTAATAAATCGTGGCCGGCCCGATAACGGTGTCCCATGCCGCTCGCACAATCGGCAATCGGATTTTTCGCCAATCCAGGGAGAAGGCTGTCAGCAAAATTGCGCAGCTCACTGGCGGGAATGTGCATGTAGACCATCTGCCCGGGAGATACTAGTAATTCCGTGGCAAGCGATGCGCTATGGCCATTGTCTGCTTGAACGACGCCGTAAGTAGCATCGCCCAACACATCGCCTAGGTCCCTACGACGCAGATTCACTACCCAGCACCTTCACCAAGGCAGCCTCATTTTCCGGCCAGATGGCTTCAACAGCGCGACTGGTCGAACTTTTCAGAACGTTCATGAACCGTTCTGTGTCTTTGGCCTCATTGCTGGTAGTTGCAAAATAAGCCGCGATTCCAGCAAGCGTGATGCCTGCGATTGCCCAACCCGCAGGTCCGGTAAGAGAAGTCCCAACGAAAAATGCAGAAACACTTGCGATCACTCCTGCACCCCAGCCCAGCGCACCTCCGATTCCGGCAATGATCATGCCGATACCAGCAGCGCCACCGCCGATACCAACTGCGCTCTTGATCAACTGCTCGCGCTCCAGCGCAGAAGACGCAAGGATGGCTTCGCTCAGCTTGCAGGCGGCTTCAACCTGGGGTGGGACGGCATCAAGAGCATTCTTGAATACGTTACGCACCGTAGCCGTCAGAATCTGGCTGTCGACGAACGTGAGAAATTTGTTGGCGTCCGCTTTGCCGTTCATGATCTCAGCAAACTTGACGTCGATGGTGCTACCCAGTGCAGCTTTGAATCGGGCGCAGGCGTGATCCGACGCGGACGCCGGTTGAGTTGGGTCTTCTCCAAATCCTCTGGCTAGGCGATCTATTGCCTCGGCATCCTTTTGATGTTTTGATTTCATCATCTCCTTGCCGTGCTCGGCTGCCGCTTCAGCAGTTTCCTTTGCCTTGGCAGTTACGGTTGAAACTGCTGATTTAAGACCGGTCAAAACTTTACTGCCGCTATCTGACTTTGCGACTGATTCAGCCGATTCCTTAACCCTGGCGGTTGCGCTTGAAACTGCTGTCTTGAGTCCGTTCAAGCCAAACATAGCGGAGCGGTCTGACTTTGCTGCTGCAACTGCCATCGGCGCGCCGCACCCCACGCAAGCAGCGGCTGCGTCAGAAATATCCCTGCCGCATTCGCTACACTTAATCATTGCCATGATTTCCTCGCCTTGAAATTCGACACGTGGCTCCATGAAGTGCCTCCCTACTGCTTGTGAAACAGGCTTCGCCACAATAACCATCCTGTAAGCCCGAGAATTGTAATCACCGCCACCAGCAAAGCAATGGTTAACACCTTGAACCAGACCGCATACATGCCCAGCGCAGCAAATGTTGCGGCACCACCGGCGATCAACAAGAATATCCAGAACACGGCCTATCTCCTTTCAGTATTGGTTGTGCCGTGTTCGGCATGATGGGCGCAAGGAATGACAGGTGATGTCGTTTTCCAGAAGCGGAAGAGGTTTTACCCAGCAAAATACGACACACCCTGTCGCTTGCAGCGTAGATACTGATAATTAAGAATGGAGTTTTGAGGGCTTCATGGTTTCCGACAATCACGACACATTGGTATATCGCCTTGCCCAGATGCTGGTGAAGCTGAACCAGGGCGAGAAGTTGAATCCACAGGCGCTGGCCGACGAATTCGGGGTCAATCTGCGCACCATCCAGCGTGACCTCAACGTCCGTTTTGCCTACCTGCCACTCCAGAAGACTGACGGGTATTACCATCTCGATCCGACCTTTCTCGGCAAACTGAGCACCAAGGACGTTGATCGCTTCGCCGGCCTGGCTGGGGTGCGGGGGCTGTTCCCATCCCTGTCGGATGATTTCCTGCGCGACATCTTCGACGCCCGCATCCAGGCAGCGGTCATGGTCAAGGGCCACAACTACGAGAACCTGGCAGGCAAGGAAGCTGCCTTCCGTAGGCTGGAGCAAGCCATCGTGGGTCGCCAGCACATTGCCTTTGATTATCAGAAAGATGCCGGACTCAAGTCTTATACCGGGGTAGCTCCCTTCAAACTCATCAACCACAAGGGCATCTGGTACTTGGCCGCCCTCGACGGAGATAAGCTTAAGGCCTTCTCCTTCGCCAAGATTGAGAGCCTGCAAGTCCTGGAGTCACGATTCCCGGCCGATCCGAACATCGACAAGCAACTGTCCGAAGAAGACGGCATCTGGCTCAATGGCGACAAGAAGGAAATCGTCCTCAAGATCGACCAGGAGGTGGCCGGCTACTTCAAGCGCCGCAAACTGATTGCCAATCAAGTCATCGAGAAGGAACTCGAAGACGGCGGTCTCATCATTTCTGCCAAGGTCGGCCACCCCAATCAGGTCGTGCCGATCGTCCGTTACTGGATTCCTCACATCCGCATCATCAGCCCCGAGGGCTTGCAAGCGGAAATGGAAGCAGAGATTTCCTCCTACCTCAAGGCGGGCCGTTGAGGCTTACCTGTTTCGCTGAAACCTTTTACCGACAAACTCGTTGATGACAACATGAAGATCATTCCAACCGGTATCGTTTTCACCGTAACATTGTGGCTGACTGTCAGTTCGGTTTTGGCCCAGCCCCCACTGCGGATTCGTGAAAGTAGCAGCAGCTACGGCAAGACCACCATGACGGTCACTGGCAATCAGGTCCGCCTAGGCAATTCATCCTATGGCCCAGTCATCTTCACGATCGATGGCAATAGGATACGGGAAGGCAATTCGTCCTATGGCAAGGTGATCGCCACGGTCGATGAACATGGTCGTGTGCATGAGGGCAACAGTTCTTATGGCAGGACGATCGCCAATATGGACGGCGGACAGGTCAGGGAAGGCAGTTCGTCCTACGGGAAGACCATTGCCAACACTGAAGGTGGAAGAATGTCAGGTGCCGCTGCGGCAAGCCTGATGCTTTTGAGGTAGTTCGTCAATTGACCGTTCTGCACCGGATACTTGTGACTTCGAATGGCTGTTCAGGGTCGAGGGCCAGCCGGCACGGCCTTGACCTTGTAGGTCGGCTTAGAGGCGACAGCGGCTTGATGATGTTCGAGGGAGCCGCCGTTCAAGAAACGGCTGTGTAAAAATTCCTGACAGACAGGTATGCGTTCACTGCCGACGTAGCGCCGCAGTAGGCCAACGTCTCTTGATGGCCGACTGCCCGCGTAGAGAGATGCAGCACAAAGCCGCCGTTGCCTCGTTGAGTGTAATGCCGACAGGCAGCTTACTGGTTTAGATCAGGATTCGTACTCTCGGCCATCACCGGACCTTCGCTGTTACGTTTCGATTATTTGAGCTGGGGAAAATTGAACGGCAGGTTTTCGGCGACCTAATCAGCGGCAGTGATTTCGGTAGCCGGCCAGAAGCGGTCCTAACCTCCGCCCCTCCGTTGCGGACATTCACGCCGTTTTCAAAGCTCTATTCTCGTACTGCTCCTCATTCTTGAGGATTGTTATACACAGAGAATGATCATGTGTTGTAAATCAATGCCGTACAACGCACAATGACCGACAGTATTATCAGTTGATGTACGGCCCACGGGTCCGTGTAACCACTGCTAGTCGTAAAAGGACACCGCTCCGCATGAAATACTACCGCCCTAGCCGGGAACTCTCAGGTAAGCGACTGTCTGCGAACACGCTCGCCTCTTTCATGGTCGCGCAGGCCGTCGATGACCCCGATCAGCTTCGCCCTGGCGTTAACATGTCAGCCAGCCTGTTGCGTTTCCTATTGCGAGAGCGCGCTATCTCATACTGGTCGTCCTCCAAGAATCGCTGGCTGAAGGCCGACCCCTTCAATCAGCATTTCACTCTGACCCACGATGGATTCAGGAAGGTCCAAGACCGCCTAGCCGGACGGGCAAAAGCGCAGAGCGTTACGAGAGAGGCGGTATTAGCAGAAGTTCAAATCATACGAGGGGTTCTACGGTCGGAGCCGCTGGATTCCTTTGACTTGCTGACTCACGGGGAGGTAGCAGAAAACTCCATTCTCAAGACTGCATCGGGCAATACGCCGGTAGAGCTTAAGCAGGTTACTTCCATCGAAAGCACGAGTCTTTGGCCTGACGAACTTCCTCAAGGCGGAACGTATTTCGAAGGTCTTGCTCAGCAAGTCACGGTGAATCGATACGAGCGTTCGGGCGAGGCTCGATCAGCCTGTATTGCGAATTACGGATGTGTATGTCAAGTTTGCCGCGTGGATTTCAGCAAACGTTACGGCGCGCTCGGCGCAGGATTCATACACGTTCACCATGTCCTGCCGATCTCATCCGTTGGCATTGAGTACCGAGTCGACCCGGTCACTGACCTTGTGCCAGTCTGCCCGAACTGTCATGCAATGCTTCACAGGCAAGACCCGCCGCTTGCAATCGAGAGCCTACGCGCACTGCTACATAACGACGAACCGTGCTCTACCTGCTCGTTCAGCAACGACCCTACGCGCCATTCAGAGATTCCCTAAGGATGGCCATGAACATCGGTAGAGCAATTGAGTTGATCGCAGAATTTACAGGTGGCAACTTGACTGCGCGACTGTCTGGAATTGAGCATGCACTGGCAGCGGGCACCCACGGACAGGCGGTGCGTTTTTGTAACGAGCATCATCTCGACGCTGGCATGTTGCAGGCTGCATTCGAGATAAAAAGCGTTGCCGGCCGAATCAACGACGTTGTGCATGCCTTAGGTATATTGATGTCTTTGCCCAAAATCATCAATGAAGATGAAAAAATCATTTCAATGTCCTTGGGGGCAGGAAACACAGGGCGACTGTGGGACTTGGAAACTGACCAACAGGTGGCCGAATTCAAACTGATTCGTTGGCAAGGCGGTCCCGAATCCATCCGGCAAAATGGTCTGTTCAAGGATTTCTTTTGCTTGGCCGAACATGAAACCGACAAAAAGCGGCGCGTGTATGTGCTCGGCCTAGAACACCCCATGAAGTTTCTCTTGGGTGGTCGCAGCATCGATAGTGTCATTAGCCGTAACGCTACGCTGGCGAAGGCATTTCGAGAAAAATATGGGGACCGTTTTGCCTGCGTTCGTGAATATTTTGAGCATCGGCGCAATCGGGTTGAGCTGGTCGACCTTATTCCTATTGTTCCTGAGTTGGCGGGAATGCCAGGCGTCGAGTAGCCGCCCAATTCAAACGCTGAGGCCGTGGAAAAAGTCATTCGACAAAGACCCCGAGTTATGGACGGGAAACGACCTTCACAATCGCGCTGTATTAAACATCTCTTGCTCGGGAATGGTTTTGCTATCCCAGAAAACGTCTCGCCGTGAACCCTCTACCACTTATTCAATAACCTCGTTAGCCAGCACAATATGCCGATCCCCGCCTTCGTTCGCCCGAAGTTGTTCCGCTACTCTGCGCATCAATGGCTCATTCGCTCACTTATGTTGGGCGAATTTCGCTTGGTGCCTGCCAGCTATTACGGCGAGTTGGTTGGTGACTTGGCCCGTCACGACAATGAGCTTGTCCGCGAAAACACTATTCCTGGCGAAAAGGTCACAATTACTCACGTCGCTACTGGCCGACCAGTCAAAGCTATTGGCGACGTCGTGTTTCGAGACGAAGTCGGAAGCAATTACTATACTCTGAGCTTCTCCAGCGCATTTGATCCACTCCTGTTTGATGAATTCGCTGGCTCGAATGCCTGCCTAGTGATTCATGAACCAGACGAGGTGTGCGAGCGCATTCACTTTTACGCCGAACGGTTTCTACAACGGTGGTCTGGCATTGATGGAGCGGTGGCTTATGGCGGAGAACACAAGTACGGTCCTACCTTCGTAAAGGACTGGAGGTATATCGCCCAGAAAGAATGGCGCTTTGCCTGGATGCCGCCTGAGAAAGCCGACATCTTGTCTCCCTTCAGCATCCAAATCGGCAATATTGAGCGCTACGCCGAAATCGTGCCCCGACCGAGTGAAAGGGTAGGACGTGCAAGCTAACTCATCACTCGGCGTCATGAGGTATCAGCCTAGAAATCTATGACTCAGCCACAAACAGAAAGATTGGGTGTTTCCGCTCTCGATTACTTCTTTTCCGAGAAAGGGTGGCTCTTTCGTGAGCAGACAACCCACGATTACGGAATCGACGCTCACGTTGAAATAGTCGAGAACCAACGGCCTACCGGCAAATTAATCGCACTACAGATCAAGGCTGGTCAGAGTTTCCTCAAGGAAGAATTAGGCGATTCATACGTTTTTAGAACTGACGACAAACACATTGCGTACTGGGTTGCGCATTCCATGCCCGTCGTCCTTGTACTGTACGACCCGGAGACCAAGCATGCCTACTGGCAGCATGTTTCCCGTGAGACGGTAGCTACCACAGGGAAGGGATGGAAAATTTTCGTACCAAAAACCAACCTTTTCGAGGAGCCTGAAAAACATCTAAATGCGCTGGACGCCCTGACACAACCAGAGCCTTACATCAGGCGCTTGAACCGCTTGCGCATCGACCGCCACTGGATGGATTTGATTGAGCAAGGATACGAAGTGCGTGTTGAGTTTGATGATTGGGTAAACAAGTCATTGCCGCGATACCAAGTCACCATATCGACTGATGATGAAAGGGAGTCCTGGCCTACGCTTTACGCTCCTGGCGTGGGTATCGAAGGAATGTTAAGCCACTTTTTCCCATGGGCAGACTTCACACTTGACATGGAAGCTCATGAGCAAGGGGCTTATGGAGATTGGGAGGCAGACTGCTATTCGTGGCGCGACAGCGAAACTGGTGAGACCTACTACTCAATGCCGTTTGACGTGTGGTACAACCCTCCAGCAGAGAATATCGTTCCTGTTTCTGAGAACGGGGAAACGGCTTCGTACAGCTTGCTGCTAACGCTGAATGAGTTCGGGAAAAGCTTCTTGATGATTGACGACTATTTGGCTGATCACAGTGCACCAGAAACTATAGGTTTCACGCTGGAGCAGTCATGAACATGACGCCGAACCCTACGGTCAACCGTACTTTGAGCAATAAGCCGCCCAAGCCGTTTATCTTGCACGTCAAGAGTCTGCTTTCCAGGAGCCTGAAGGTCGGGACAGGGTCGGATCGCGACTGACACATCTCCGGTTTCATCACCGGAAAGCTGCCGTTGAAGCTTCGCTTCCCGAAACCAGCCGTTCGCCAGCGAGTCATTTCGACCCAATCCCGTCCGTCGAGTTTCTCCAAAGCGGCCCGACGTTCAGATAAGGGATTTTCGTGTTCCGCTTCTACGAAGCAGCCGTTCGCGATCTCCGGTAGTCGGCCACGAGCCGCAATGCTGAAGTTATTGCCGCTCAGCACCAAATCGTAAGGAACTCTAACTTCCTATTCATGTGAATGTGCACTCACGCTCCTGGTTCAGAAACGACTGATGGCGTTTTCAAGTGCTCTGGCGCCTACTGATCTATCTGAATAAAAAGTTATAGTGCCACTTGACATAGACAGTTCTGGTGTCTATAAAGTGTGTCATGAGCGATACATCCACTCCAAAATACTCCATCGAGGAACTCGCCACACTGGCCGAGTTGCCTCGGCGCAGCGTGCGTTATTACATCCAGCAAGGCTTGGTGGATCGTCCCATTGGCGAGAAGCGCGCGGCGTACTACACCGCTGCACACCTGGACCAACTGTTGACGATCCGCAAATGGCAGCATGCCGGGCTATCGCTTGACCGCATCCGGGAAATTATGGCCGAACCGGATGTTGGGACTCTCCCACCGGTACGCCCACGTGGCGCGGGTACCGTCGAGGTCTGGAGCCATCTAGTAGTTACTGACGGTCTTGAGATTACTCTGGAGCCGAGCCGGGCAGGCCTTAACCCCGAACAGGTTCGCGCCTTCTTCCGTGGCGCCAGCGCACTTTACGAACATCTACAACAAGGAGAAGACCATGTCGAAGAATGAAGAAGTCGCTGCCATCCTGAAAGATAAACAGGGACGTGATGTCGCTCTCAAGGGGGTCAATGTTCGCGCACGCTTGCATGGCCTGATGGCCGAAGTCGAGATCGAGCAGGTTTACCAGAACCCGCGCAAAACCAATATCGAAGCGGTTTATACGTTTCCGCTCCCGATCGGTGCCGTATTGCTCGGACTAGACGTCGAGATCGCGGGCAGGAAGATCTCCGGACATGTTGTCGAGAAGAGGCAGGCTGAGCGTGATTACGAGGATGCTGTCACCGATGGCAACAGCGCCGTCATGTTGGAGGAGGCCGGCACTGGACTCTTCACTGTCAGCATTGGCAACCTGATGGTCAAGGAATCCGCCGTGATTCGTTACCGCTATGGCCTCCTTCTGTCTTGGCAGGGACCCTGCGTTCGCTTCCAGATACCAACGACCATTGCCCCCCGTTATGGGAATGCAGAGGCTGCCGGCCTGAAACACCATCAGGCTCCGGTCTCGGTACTCGACGTCGAATACCCCTTCGATGTTTCGATTGTCGTAGAGGGCGAGCTGGCGTCCGCCACCATCGCCAGCCCGAGTCATCTCATCTCCGTTGGGCGGTCCGACGGTGTTGTAATCGTGCGTCTCGTCGGCAACGCAGTTCTCGATCGGGATTTCATCCTGACCCTCGAATCAAAGAACGCACAGTCGTCCTGCGTCCTGGTTCCGGACCAGGTCGGGCAGGTGGCACTGGCGTCTTTGCGGATTCCGCCGATCCCCGGAGCCGACGATCAGCCCCTGGCCCTGAAAGTCGTTATCGACTGTTCTGGTTCGATGGGCGGTACCAGCATCATGCAAGCACGAAAAGCCGCACTGGAAATCCTCAACCAGCTGTGCCCGCAAGATTACTTTAACGTGACACTGTTCGGCGATAGATTCAAACACCTATTTCCGAAATTGGTACGCGCCAACAGCGAACACATCAGTGACGCCTGGAATTGTCTTGACAAGCTAGACGCAGACATGGGCGGTACTGTAATGGAGAAAGCCCTTGACGCGGTCTTCTCTCTTGGAGTGGCTGAAGGGAAGGCGGCAGTGCTGCTAATCACCGACGGCGAAATCCATGAGCATGTCAAGCTTGTCAAACGCGCACAGAATTCCGGGCATAGCGTCTTTGTCGTTGGTGTCGGTACCGCGGTTGCTGAAGCTTTTCTGAAATCGCTCGCCACAGCAACGGGCGGCGCTTGTGAACTCGTGGCACCCCAAGAAGGGATGGCCGAACGTGTGCTGTCACAGTTCCATCGGATGCGTCAGCCCAAACTCGGTCAATTGCAGATCGAATGGCCCACAACGCCAGCGTGGCAGACTGCCTTGCCTGAAACTGTCTTTGCCGGGGATACGGTGCATGTCTTTGCCGGGTTCAGTTCTTCAACCGTTGGATCCGTCAAACTGTTAGTCGATAAGGGTGAGAATGTCGTGACCCCCATCGCTACTGCAACAGAAGCTAACCTGTCCCGTATCGCTGCGGCACGGCGAATTGAAACCGCAACCGAAAAGCAGGGTCTCGAATTGTCGTTGTCGTATCAACTGCTCTCCCCATGGACGAACTATCTTGTCACTGCCGAGCGCGAAGTCAAAGCCGGGGAATTGCCAGAGATCCATAAAGTTCCTCAAATGCTGGCGGCGGGATGGGGTGGTGCTGGTTTAGTCTGTTCTGATGCGCTCATGATGCCAAGGGTAATTAGGCGCGATTCTGGGGGTGTCAATTGCGGTGTCTGTCTTTCTTTTGATGACGATCGGATGCCTAAGATTAGCGCCAAAACTCCGGCACAATTTATTGCGCACTTGGAATCCGCAATATCGCAATTCACGCAGGAACCAAGGCTGCCCGAATCCATTGATGATCTCGTCGGTCTAGGACTCGAAAAAGAGCTGGCGGAAATGCTGAGGAATTTAGTCAAGGATGGCCATGATGAGTTAAAACTGGTTGTGGCTTTCGTCTACGCACTGTCAGAGTCACCCATCGGACATCTGTTCGGGCGTAGCGAAAAGCGAGCTATCTTGAAAGGATGGAAAGATACTGCGCCAGAGCCACTATTGAACCAGTTGATGCAGCGTGAACTGAAGGATCTCGAGTGCGACTGTTGGGGTTATACGGAAAGCATACCTTTCTGAAGCCCAAAACAGGAATCTTTTGAGCCAGTTATCAGAATCACAGGATCCACCAACTGCACTTTGGCATATTTACGGCACAGCGTGTTGCTTGGAATACTTTTCGCCTCTGCGAGGCCTTCCTTGGTAGCATGAGCTGCCATCTAAGGGATACCGGCAAACTGGGTCAGAGAGCAATGAGGAGACCAAGATGTTGCCCTGATTGAAAAAAATGAGCAAAACATATCGTCAGAAAACTGTACTTACCGAAGCGATGCAACGCATACGATTTTCGCTTGGGCAACGGTTGTCCGGAACCGGAGCAGGACAACCAAAATTTTTATTCAATATACATGCATCAAACTTCATAGATCCGAAATGGATTGGCGATGACCGTCCTAATCATAAGATGGCCTGCCTTGAAGGATCTGTAGAGATAGCGCTATCCATTGGCTATCTCCGAGGAAAAGTAATCGCAGTTGTAATCGATGGAAGAGATCCTTGGGTTTCTGAACAAGAAGAACTCTGTAAAGAATGGGGCATCGATTGCTTTGTTGCCGATTTGGAGTCTGACGAAGAGCGTGCTGTTCAGTTTTTTATAGACGCTTGGGGCAGAAGACGCGATCAACGTCCTCCTCTAAAACCGGTGACGAATCATGATGAAAATTGGTTTAGGGACGTCCTCGACAACGCCACGGGTTACATACTGAACGAATCGCAAAAAACTGCACAAGACATTCTCAAAAAAATGGGCATTCGTGCCAGCAAACCGTCGGAACGATATGAGATCTTTCGAGAAGTCGCGTTAGATAGGTTAGTCGATATTCTTCCGGGCGATACAGAGGAAATTACGTTCGCTCGTATGTCGAGTGTGGATCTGGTGATAACACATCCTTGCCCAAACATGCTGCCCTACCTATGTATAGAAATCGATGGGCCTCATCATGAGCATCCAAGGCAGAAGAGAAAAGATCGACTCAAGGACTCGATTCTAACCGCAGCGGAAATCCCCGTTCTAAGATTGTCATTGAAGGATCGCGGCTTCAAGGAGGTCAGGCGTGCTGGATCTATTATCGATGTCAATGATGAAAGAGAAAAAAAGGAGTATTCAAAGCTCCTTGAATCCATTCTTCAAAAAATCATTGACTCCCTTTATTGCGAGCGAAAGCAGATTCCTGCCAAATGGAAAGAATATGACCAAGCAAATGCTCGATCTCTGGAGATGTTGATAAGAAAGTATCAAATTGAGAATTCAAGGATCGACATCCCGAATGAGGCCATTGAAGAGATCATTGAAGAGGCTGAGGAAAATTGTTCGGAATTAATGCTGGAGGCACAATATACGGCATTTGATTTTTTGACAAAATTAACGAACAGGTCAAAAGAATTAGCCAATCGGCTTGGCAAATTCATTACTCGCTTGAATGACGATGAGGATGCCGACGGTTTTTTAAGCGGAATCTGCTGCATAGAGTCGGACGGATGGCAAGCCACCTTCACTTCGCCAAGGATAAGACTGAGGATGATCGGCTGGCATCTTCCTATCCTCGAAATTTCATTTCAGGAGATTGTGAAAACATCTGTGCGTGAATTCGCATTAGAGGCTGCTTATTCATTTTTAGAGAACGATCGTTAATGAGCCATGGTTCTCAAGAATTAAGGAATTGGCTTTGACAAAGCAAGAATATTTCGACAATTTCATAGTCGGCCATGGTGGTCGTACCAAGTTCTATGAATTAATTGAGGAAACCGCCAAAGACCCTGAGAGTATGTTTGCCCTTGAGCTAAACGCGTTAATCGAGAGGAACGTGTTCGCACAATCCAGGATCGCTGACATTCTTCGGGCCATAAAAACTGATGGGCAGTTCGGTGAGGAATTACAAAAGCAATTTCAAGGAACTTCTGCAACGCATGGCGCTTCTACGGCAGACGATTTCTTTAAGGCGAAATCCGAGGAATACCTACAAAATGCGGAATTCATCCATGCCATGGATGAAAAGTTTCTTAATGAAGAAGAAGGTTGGCCTTATTCCGACAAGGATATAAGCGAGGCGTAGCAGATTTGGTAGTTAGGTGGTTTGGGGACGACGGCTTTTCATCAGAGACCTGTCACAGGATGATTGAACCGACGACCGACGGCATTGGGTCGGGTCGCGACTGGCACATCTCGGGTTTCGCAAACCAACATTCGTCTCTAAATGATTTGTTAGAGCAACTTTCGCAGGAGAACAGATGTGTTGGCAGACATCACAATGCAAATAGCAGTTGTTGTGTTATTGGCAGTCGGCTACTTGGTAATTCAAATTTACAGGTCTAGAAGAGTGGCTAATGAACTGCGAACCTACCTATACGCTTCTTTGAAGCTAGCTGGGATATCGGATAGTGAATTAGACCCCGATAAGGATCAGTTTCTGGCTGGATATATAGTGAAATTTTCGGCAGATTTTGCTGATCGGAAACTGCCGTCAAAAAGGTGGGGGCTTGTTGGAGTAGCTCTTCGATTTGTTTTTGGTGACAAGTGCCCGCATATTGCAATCGAATCGTACGTTAACAATTTTGACTCTGATGAATTCATTGATGGTGTGAATTCGGCTATTGCCGATCAAGTTGCTAAAGCTGGGGCGTATCCCCATTTGTTATGCTTGCACTACAGGGCGAAAAGTAGACGAGAACATGTCGATGGCATATATGTACGTACATTTTAGTGACCCAGGCAAATCGATAGTTATGGCCAGCCTGACTTGTTAAATCTTCCTTGTTCATAGACACTTCGCTGCCGCTCTGGCTACTCTTCTTCCAATGGTCATAGTGCTGGTTCCGGTGTCGAGCGGCTTCTTAAACGACTGCTTTAGTGAATAGGCGATAGATTGCTTATGGCCTGGTCCTGAAACTCTCACGATCAATCTGATCGCCGAAAACCTGTCGTTCAATTTTCACCAGTTCAAGAAATCGAAACGTAACAGCCAAGGACCGGTTGTGGCCGAGAGTACCCCTTTAGCACGCTCTCCGCGTAGCGGACCGTGGAGCTATTCCGCAAGCCTGTCTGAAACTACTCGGTGTCTGTGGACTGGGCCACGGATTACGAGCGAGAATACTCGGATGTGCGACGAAGTTGAAAAACAATCGCCTGTGCAGGATACCTATACCGCAAGGCAGGGGCAGTACCTTGCCTTCATCTACTACTACGCAAAGATTCACCGCCAGCCACCTGCTGAGGCGGACATGCAGCGCTATTTCCAAGTGTCGCCACCGACCGTCCATCAGATGATACTAAGCTTGGAGAAGTCAGGATTGATCGAAAGAATCCCAGGACAGGGCCGCTCGCTCAAGCTGCTGCCCCGAGAGCAGTTGCCCGACCTGCTATGAGAGCGTGACAAGCCATGGGAATATCGTGCCGCATGTATCTGCTCGACCAGGACGACACGCTTTATCGCCTGCCGAGCGCCAAGTTTAACCGGATGCTCCGGGATCCGACGACTTATCGCCTACCCCGTTTTGCCGGGCGTCGGGTACGCATGACCGACGTCGCGGTAGAGCTTATTGATCGCCAGCCGAGTCGCGTCATTTGGATAACGTTCGCGTTCCTTGCCTTTGACGATGACGGACACTTCGACCTCGCTACCTTTGATCGTCATCAACGCGCCCGCGCGGAGCTGGCTCTGGCACTGCCGAGCTTGGAGCCCAAAAACGATGAAACAGTCGTCGACGCAGCCGATCAATTCGTGGCCCAAGGCGGTCGCTGGACGCCATCAAGAGCGTTGCAGCGACGTATTGACGCGGCTGCGCTGGAGAAAGTGAAATGCACCCGGCTTTAGTGCTCTTGTAATCTGTCGCGCCGCGGTCAGCACGCCACACAATCAGACTCCGATCAACAACGAAGGAGTCTGATATGGAATCCAATCAATCTCGGGAACCCTGGAACAAAGGCAAACTGATAGGGCAGAAGCCGCCGCTGAAGCCCAAGGACATCTGGGCCATCCGCATTCATCTTCAAAACACGCATCACGTTCGAGATCTGGCGATGTTTAATCTCGCCATTGACAGCAAGCTACGCGGTTGCGATCTCGTCAATCTCCGTGTCCGTGACGTCACGCACGGCACCCAGGTGTTGGCCCGGGCGATCGTCGTTCAGCGAAAAACGCAACGTCCGGTGCAATTCGAGCTGACAGAACCGACCAGAGCCGCCGTCACCGCGTGGATCGAGAAGGCGAAATTGAAGCCGGAGCAATGCCTGTTTTCCAGCCGCCTCGCCAAATCGCCACATGTTTCAACGCGACAGTACGCCCGGATCGTCCATCAGTGGGTCGCTGCCATCGGTCTCGATCCGACGGTATATGGCACGCACACGATGCGGCGAACAAAGGCCACGCTGATCTATAAGCGCACGAAGAACCTGAGGGCCGTGCAGATCCTGCTCGGCCATTCCAAACTGGAGAGTACCGTTCGATACCTCGGAATCGAGGTAGATGACGCACTGGAAATCTCTGAACAGACCGAAATTTAGCGGCTTTCACCTGGCCGCACGCTCGCACCCGCAACTGGCTTCGTGCGGCCGCTTTCCGGCGCGATGCTCTATGCGTACTCTCGGCCATCAGCTGCCAGTGGCAGTTACATCCAAATTTCTTGTGCCAGGCGGAATCGAATGGCTGGTTTCCGGCGATCAGATTGATCGTGAGAATTTCAGGACCCGGCCAACTGCCGACCTTCGATCATTGCTCACCTCTGCCGTTCGTACGTCCGGTGTATTTGAATACCCGCCGGAAGGTCAATAATTCAAACTGATCGGCCTTTGCGGACTGGAAAGCTGATCGGTAATTCGACGGCAACAAACAACAAACCCGTCATATTGACTGCGACATGTAGCGCAGTGCCAACAAATAATTAGCAACCCAAATCCGCGTTGGGATTCATACCCTTTACAGTATACGAATCCCACTCGCCAGAATGGTTACTTGGCAGTTTTCGGAGGGCATGTTGGCTTCAGTAGCACCAAAAACCAATAGGGACTCATAGTGCTCGTCTGTTACTCGTCTGACGGCATCCATCATCGTAGAAATAGTTCTGGATTTAAGAAGGCCAGGACATCCCTGGCGGCGTCCCGCCAAGTGGTGTAAGAACGTGAGGGTTTGAGGTGTTTGCCGTGGAGGCCCTGCAGGGCCTCCACGGCGGGCGCGATCGGTGGGTCATCGGAGAACTTCGGTAAGGTGGGAGTTACG
>Ga0302250_1000657_pt1 | contig 31289 bp, 26 predicted proteins | sample AAG_RA_Asp_MG_FD_193536 | JGI IMG/M metagenome (GOLD analysis project Ga0302250, IMG submission 193536) | Enriched activated sludge microbial communities from anaerobic digester in WTTP, New Holstein, Wisconsin, United States - AAG_RA_Asp | ecosystem: Engineered > Bioreactor > Anaerobic >... | reverse complement strand
TCCGAAATTAGACGTATCTTTCCGAAATAGGATATAATCTTTGGCTCGTCGGGGCGTAGCGCAGCCTGGTAGCGCACTTGCATGGGGTGCAAGGGGTCGCGAGTTCGAATCCCGCCGCCCCGACCAATAGAATCAAGCACTTAGGCCAATCTTCGGATTGGCCTTTTTGCTTTCTAGGGTCATTGGGTACAAGTTTGGGTACAAGTCGGAAGAAACGAACTACATCCCCGTCCGGACGTAACGCTTAAATCTCGCCATCTCGGAGGGCACATCCGGGACACACCCAAATATGTTGTCACAGTAGATTTTTGCCCAAATGCGGATTGCCCCGCCTGATAGCGGTTCCTTGGAAATGTTGAAAGCTATCGAAGGACTGCCACCGGTCGGACTGAACGTCTGAATAAGACTGTCATTCGCCGTCTGAATCTTGAACGCTGAATGATGGTTCACATAAAACAGGGAACGTTGCCAGAACAACGAGCACTGTTCCGAACCGGTACAGATTAGCGGTTTTTCCACTTCTGCCATGAGTTCAGGCGATAGCGGTTTTTGAGTTGCACAACCCGCCAGAACGAGGACCCCCACCAATAGCGCCCTGATCATTTTGCCTCCACATTATTTGAATGATGGAAAAAGCATAGACCCGCGTACAGGGCTGTTTCAACTTTGCGCCGGGGATTTGAGAAAAAAGAACCCGCCACACGGGCGGGCCTTGTTGGGCGTTTAGGCCAATACCTGTTTTATTGCCGCCCGGTTCGCCCGAATGACGTTCAGCACGGCGCGTTCACCCGGTTGAGTAGATATACCCTCGCTCACCACTGAGGCACTGTCGACCATGTTGATTACCTTGATTGACTGTTGCGCCGTTGCCGGATTCGCTGCCGCCCCGTTATTGAAGACGTGCCGGGGATCGCCCTCGGTCAACACTTCCTCGTTCTTCTTCAGAATCGCCGGGTATTCGTCAGGCGCAAGCCCTGCAATACCACCCGTGTGATACCGGGGGGCACCGACAAAGACAAACGGGGAAACCTGACGCACCGGCCCCGTCCCGTCCGTTACCAGTCCCCCATCATGCTTGACGATAGAACCGACTGCAGAAGCGATCGCGCCGCCCCATCCGCTGTTCTGAATGGCTTTCAGCATCGTCGTTTTCAGGATCATTACGGCGATTTCTCGCAGGAAGTCAGCCGCGAATTGCAAGAACGCTTCCCCGGTCCCCCGGATAGCATCAGCCCATGAGTTTTGCCCCTTGATCGCGCCCCCGATAGCATCCGTCATGCTTTCGAATGCCCGGACGGACTTTGTAGCAATCATCTCGTCGACCTGCTTGGCGGTCAGTTCGAAAGTCTCATTCAGCCGCTTGCCGCTCCCCTTGGCGAGTTCCAGGCGGGCCACGAAGGCATCAAGCGCCACCGGATCAAACGCCCCTTGTAGCGACTCGGCAAACGCTTTCGCCAGGTCAACCAGGCTTTCAATTTTCGGTTGAATCGCGTTCACCGCCGCTTCCGTCTGAGAGCGGGCCTGATCCGACGTAATCAGGGATGCGGCCTCCTGATCGGCAATCGATTTCAGGCGATCGGAACGGGTCGACAGCAAATTGTTGATTTCACCTTCCAGTCGTCGCAATTCATCCCGGTAGAATTTCTGCGTCTCGATTTGCTTGAGTTCGGCTATACCGGCATCAAGACGGGATTTCGCGGTGTCGGCATCGCCCGTCGACAGGTTGTTGGCTTCCAGCTTCGCCCGGAAGGCTGCGATTTCACGGAACGTCGCTTCATACTGTGCGCTGATCGCCGCCAGGCGGGCATCAAGGTCTGTTTTGCTCTTTCGACCCGCCGCCGCGTCGACGGTATCCAGTTTCGCCATCAGCGCCGCACCATCGGCGGCAAGTCCGTTGTTGAACTTGGCGATAGTCTGTGCACGAAGCTGTTCGAGCGCGGTATCCAGTCGGGCGGCAAACTCTTTCCCGGTGTCCCCACCCAACTTGCCTATTTTCCGGGACAGCGCCGCATACTGTGAATCAATGGCGGCAAGCTGTGATTGCAAGCTGTCCGTCTGTGACCGGTCGATTTTTGCGTCAAGTGTTTCAAGCGCCCGCGTGATTTCGTCGACCAGTCGCTGCCGTTTGGCAATGTCGGCCTCTGAAGGGCCAGGGGTGCCGCCCGTTGTGGTTGCCGGTCGTTCGGTCGGAGTAACAGGGGCTTTCGGGGTCGCCGCTTTGGGCTTGCGTTCGGCGTCTATCCACATCTCCATGCCGATGTCCCGGATTTTGTCGATTTCACGTTGCATTTCTGCCCGGATTTCGGCGACTCGCCCGCCCTGTTCCTCGTAGCTGGCGGTCAACTTGTCGATGATCCGCCCGACGTTCGCCGCCATCTCGTCACGCCCGACCGCCTGCAGCCCTTTTTGCAGAACTTCGAGCATTTCCCGCGTGCCCCAGGTCATCGCGTTCAGCATCGATGCGAAAGCGTTTTTCGCGTAGCGGGGGATTTCCTCCCAAACAATTTTCGCCCCGTACTTTATCCGCGTCCACGTCTCGTCAAGCCCCGTTACCAAGGCGATACCGGCTTTTCTGACGACTTCGAATTCCTCGCTGAGATAGGAACCGACGGACCAACCGACCATAGCGGCTTGAAGGACGGCGAACGAACCGCGCAATAGTCCAAGTTGCTTGATTGCCGTCTGCGCGTTCGCCGCCAGGTCTTTCAGTGCATTGGCATAGTCGACAACCCCGGAAACCGCTTTCCCGGCTGCGTTGATCGCGTACAGCGCCGCAAGCGCCTTCAGCACCTTCAACACTTCATCGGCGTTCTTCAGCAACCATATGGCGGCATCAGCAGCAGCGGCAAACCCCTTCGAAATGCTTTCTGCAAATTGCTTGCCGTCTTCCGATTTGAGGGCCTCCGTGATTTCGACCAGGGCCGAACGGAACGCGTCGACGAACCCGGCATCAGCAATCGCCAGTTTGAAATCAAGGACGGCGTTATTCAGTCGGGCTTGCTCGGCGGAAAGGGACTTCATAGCCGATGGAAGCTGCCCGGCTACCGTTCGCCGGTATTCCTCGGCAATCGCCACCAGATGCGCCGCCGACACCTCGCCCCCCTTCAGGGCCTTGTCAAGATCGGGATATGTGTCCTTTAACGCCTTCGCAGCAACTTGAAATGCCCCGAAAAGCCGATCACCCAGTTGACCGCGCAATTCCTCGGCTTGAATTTTTCCCTTGCTGGTTATCTGTTCCAGCGCCTTGAATACACCGTCAAGATCATCCGCCGAAAGATTAGCAACCCTTCCAACCTCGGCGAAGGACTCCCATATATAGCGGATTTCATCCCTGCTTTTTCCGGCCATGCTGGCCGCAGCGGCAAATTTGGCATAGCCTTTCATCGCCCGGTCGACTTCAATTCCGATTCGATCCGATTGAGCTTTGACATATGCGTATTCCTCGTCGACGGCTTTCCGATCGTTGCCGACTGATAAGGCAAGCTGGTTCTTCGCTCCTTCCCGTGAGGAATACGCGTTGACCGTATCCCCGGCCAGTCTCGCGCCCTGATGAATGCTGACGTAAGCCGCCGCCATGCCGATCAACTGATTTTTGATGCGGGATAGCGCCGCCGATACTTCACCCCCGGTCAGCCGCTTCTGAGCAGTCGCCGCCTTGTCGATTGCCTCTTCTTGAGCCTTCAGGGCGATATTCCCATTCAGGATGACCGTCGACATGTGGGCTTGTGCGTCCGCCAGTTTGCCGGTATCGATGCCGAGTTCACGAAGGCGGTTCCCCGTCGTTCCAAGACGGGCTTGTGCTCGTTCAAAAGCAACGGACGCCCGGTCGACGGCTGCCGCCAGCCGGGATTGCTCGCGGGCCTGTTTGTCGGTCAGGTCGGCCCCTTTGGTCAGGGTTGCCGAGAACGCCTCATATTTCGCCCGTGCGGCTTCCAGGCGTTGCGCGGCTGTCGACATCGCCGTGGACTGGGTCTCATAGCGCCGGGTCTCAGCGTAGGCAGCAGCGACTGCCCGCAAGCTGCGTTCAAGTTTGCCGTAGGTCTGTTCCAGTTCCTTGATATTCGCATTGCCTTTGTCCGCGCCCTCGGATTGCGCCTTCTGCTTCTTTTCCAGTTCGGTCAACTGGTCGGTCAACTCCTTCAGGGATTTCGACCCCTCGTAACGAGCGCGTACCCGTAATTCAACGTCCTTTGTATCCGTGTTCATGGTGCACCTTTCTCAGTCGCACAAATCAAGCTGTGCCAGGAATGTTTGAAACGCTTTGCCGCCCTTCTCAGAAAGAACCGAAGCCAGGCACAATTGCATGACGGCTGCGTCAAGTTGCCGTCGACCGGCTTGCCGTTCCCGGATCAACCGGGATTCGGTCCACACGGTTGCCAACGGATACCGCCGTGCAGCGAAATGGCCGGTTTCGATCAACAGGGAAACATCACGGCGGCAACCGCGATAAATCGTCAGATAGAGGGGGTGCTCCGGGTCGGGGCTTGCGCCACCCCGGCCAGAAACGCCCCCATGACTTTTCCCATGTCGACCTCGCTGAAGGTCAACCGGAAGATTTCGGATAACGCCCGGTACTGCAGGCCAATCGGAAGGGATGCAGCTTTTTCCGATTGCTCGCGTTCATCCGCCGCGCAAGCGATGACATCGGCCACAAGGGCGGGTGCTCTGTTGAGAATGTCGGTAATCGTGACTCCGGTCTCGAACCAGATATCGAGCAATCCCCCGTGCCGTTCGACCAGATAGCCGAAGTCGACAACGTTCAAGCCGCGAACATCGAACGAATTGCCGTTGCTGGCCTGAATGGTCGACGTTTGTGGTGCAAATTCGATAAATGACATTTGATATTCCTCGTTCGTTAGGGCGGCACCCCGCAAACTCGTTACGGAGTGCCTTTTGGGATTAGGCAGACGCGCCGATCAGGGCGGCAAAGGTCGCATCGAATTTCGCTCGCGCCGCGTCTACTTTCTGGTCAAAATTGAAACTACGGATGACAGGCCGCTTGATCCCGCCTTTGCCGTCAGGGATGCAAAAATCATAATTGTTTCGCCAAATCCCCTGATATAACCGCAAGCCGATGTATTCGCCGTGAGTGTGAGAATCAATCGCCCGAATTCTGGCGATTGAGGTGAACAGTTCTTCCAGGCAAACCATAAAGGCTTGTTCCTCGTCTCGCTTCAGTTGTTGCCAATAATCGAGAACCCGCGATTTCCGCTCACTGATCAACGAGGCGTGTTCTTCCGCCAAGTCTTTCAACATCTGATTGATGCGGGGCAAAGCGGCTCGCCCTGCCTTCGCCCGTTCGCTGACCTTACCCAGGTGTTTTTCGGCCATACGGACGGCTTCAATGAACGGGCGAAGGTCGACATCCGAGTTACTGATAAATGAATCAGATTGCTGCGTTTCAAGTTCTTCCTTGGCGAACTGCAGCGCCTCCCGTGCCTCACTCACCGCATCACTTGCTGAGTTGGCCTGTTGACATTTGACGTGCAGGGCCTCCCGTTCGCCGCCGATTTCCAGGATTCGGGCGTCGACCGCGTGGATTGCTTCGATAATCTGTTTCGTGTTCATGGTTTGTCTCCAATAAAAGGGGCTGTCCGAGATAAAGCAATCCCATACCCTGCACGGACAGCAACGTGCACGGCGGGGTGTTAACTTCGGATTTCGGGGGTTTCAGCGATCTACGGATTTACGGGGGTATTAAGACGACACCGTTCCTGACACCCTGTCGTCTGTCGCCTTTGTCGTCTTTGGCGGGATTGACGCCTATACACCGTGGTAACACCACCCAAAGACGACACAAAAACACCAATCCCGTCAAAGACGACATTAAAATTGAATCAAGAGAGTCTGTCGGGAATGAAGAACGGCGAATTTCGTAGTCATGAGCCATCCGGTGGATTTTTTGAGAACCCGGCTCTGCGCCCCCGCCTGTCTGACGGTTTAACGGGGAAGTACCTTTTATCAACCCCGCCAACCGCGCCAAAGACGACAAAGGCGACAGACGACAGGGTGTCAGGAACGGTGTCGTCATAGCTCCATCCCGTCATCAACAGATTCAAGTTCATCGGTCGATGCAACGATGCTGCCAGGCACGCGCCAATAGCATTTCCCCTGATAACCGCTCTTCTCAGAGACCCCGCCGATAGCTGTTAACGTTCGCTGAAGCTTCCGTTGACTGAATCCCTTGGCTTTACCAAGTTCGAACACTTCGCTAGCAGGTGTCGGCTGTACCATCAGCAAGCCGTGCAACCATGCCGCCGCCCGGTCTTCCGGTTTCGCCTGTCGACTGTCGCCTTCCGCCTCGGCGATCAGGTCTCGCGCTGATCCTTCCAGGGCGTCACCCCAAACAACTTGAGAAGCCGATAAACCGGCAAACTTGGGGACGTCGACCTGTTCGAGTTTGTACCGCCAGCCACCACCGTCGGGACCAATGTTGCTTTTCGATCGGGTCAGCAGGTAATCCCCTGTCTCGCTGTCTCGTGCAGTTGCCATTACGACACGAGCAAGGGCGGCAAACGCTAAAGACCCGGTTACACGTTCGGTCGTATCCTTCCCCGCCGTTCCTTTAGTGAAATGGGTAATACCGATTAGCGCCGCCCTGATTTTTGCTGCCAGGTCGACCAAGGGTTGCAAGCCTCGCCTGACTTCGGCGTTCTTGTGACTGTCGCCCGCAACCGCCGAAACAACCGGGTCGACGACGATCAGCTTGACCCCCTGTATCTTTTGTATTTCCGCCATGAGTAGGGGCATATCCTTTGCCGGGTCGAATGTCCGCGTGTCGCCCAGGTCCGCCACCGTGTCACCGACGAAGTGAACGCGCTTCAAGTCAGCCTTGCACGCCATCAGGCGGGGAACGAGTGTATCGGAGGGGCTATCCTCGCCCGACCAGATCACCACATCACCGGGGGCGCATTTCGTGCCATCGGGCCAGTTTCCGCCCCGTGTCACTACGGCGGCAAAGCACATCGCAAGGGTTGTTTTGCCTGTACCTGGAGAACCGGCCAATAGGATCAGCTTGCCGAGTGCCAGCCAGCCATGCATCAACCATTCAATGATTTCCGGGATGATGGAATCGCCGCGAATCAGTTTAACGACTTGCCCGATTGCGCCGAACACGTCCGATAGGCTGTCGACGCCAATGGCTTCAAGGAAATCCCGTTGTGAGTATCCGGCGCACGAGGCGTGTGAACACTGAATGATTGTCGTGTCGTGCCCGTTGTAATGGGCTTCCAGGATAACCGTGTCACCGTCACCGGGGGCCCTGTCAGGGTCACTGTGCCCGGATTCAAAAGGACAGGTAACGGAGTGCTTGCCGGGTCCGAATGGGCGTTCGTACAGCCCCGCTTTCCTGAACGCCTCAACGATCGGGTCGGCCTTCTTCGCGCCCCCGGCGTCTTTCTTCCCTTTGGAACGGGCGAGCGTTTCCAGCTTTTCGCGCAACTCCGGCGTCAACCTCTGAATCGGCATGCCGAGTTGCGCGAAGGTGTTGTCGACCTGATCGCCGGTAATCGTGACAAATCCGGTTGACGAGAACAATTCGAACCCGTCGACGTGGTTCTTCCCGTTCTTCGATAACCCCAGATAGAACGCCCGAATCCCCTTGCCGCTCGGCGAGATTTCGGCGTACGTGATGTCGACGAGTTGCTCAATATCGGGCGGGATACCCCCGTCGACCACACAGCCGTCAACATCGAGCGCGGTCAACTCGAATGGTTCTAGTAAAGCCATTCCAACCCCGGCGAGCGTCTTGTCCCGCTTCAGTGCCTTCAATGCTTCATCGAACGTGACCAGATTAGCCAGGTCATCGCGCGATCCCTGTTCACCGTGTCGGTTCTTGCCGTTTTGCGCGTAGACAGGGATTTTGTTGAATTTCCCGGTCTCCGGGTCGATTTTGGTGACTCGCCAGTTCAGAAATACCGGAATGTCTTTCAATTCGTCCGGGATATTCGCGGCGTTCCTGATCAGGTCGGCTCGTAACCGGTTACGAAGTTCGATAACGGGGTCATTACTCACGGTCAGCCCCCCGCCGATGAAATGCCTTCTGCATCAATGCAATTTGTTCGGGCAAATGGCGGAACCCAAACAGCGAGAAATACTCACCGTCTTCCGTTAAGCGCATGAACAGGCTGTAGGCATCGACTTCGGGAACCGATGTCGGGTCGATATGGAAACAAATTCCGTCGACAACCTCGATAGAGCACCCGATATGAAAATTGATGATGACCGACAGTAATTTTCGGGTTGCCATCATGCGGCATGCCGCTTCCAACTCAACCCGCAGTTGTTCGCGTTTTTGATCGGAAAGGTTATTTCGGAATCGCCGTGGTATTTTCCGTAGCGCCTCTTTCACCGTCTTTCTCAGGAGGGTCGTTTCGCCTGTCGATACGGATTCACCGTTGGCGTCGACCCGCATCCATGCAACGATTCTTGGTGCACCGAACCTTCGATCAATGGACATGGTCGACCTCCGGCATACCGAACATGCCCGCCCGTTCGCTGATTGCCCTATTCGCCGGGCTTACTGCTATATCGAAGATTTCGCCCCGGTAGTTCACGGCAAGGGTCAACATTGATTCCCGTACCCGATCGCCGGGGACGGGCGGTCGGCAAAAACCGGCGATGAAGAATGATTGATCAGCCAGGGCCACAACCACGTGGACATCAAGCAACCCGGAGACATCCATCTGTTCCACGGCATCGAATAGGAACGGCGTCAACTGTTCAATCGTCGATACAGGGACACCGGCTGCAGGCATCAGGCCGATAACGGTCTTGCTGGCGTGGTAACCGTCATCAGCCTTTTCGATGAAACACGGAACCCCGGCTTCATTGGCAATATAGATTGCGCGTTCGTCGACTGAACGTGCTTCGTCCTTGGTCTGTAGTGTCGTGTATGACATGAGGCACCCCCTTAGAAGCCGTCAGGAAGGGGGATAGACCGGGAATTGGCATACCGGGCCAGGCTTGCCCGTGTGATCCCTGATGCGCGTTCGGACAGCTTTACCAAGTCAAGTTCACCAGCTTTGATCAGCCGGTATATCGTTGCTCGGGATAGTCCCAGAAGTTGTGCAGCCGGGTTGATGCGCTCGGCTAGTCGCTTTGTTGGTGCATTCTGTTGCATGGCAATGCCTCCTGTGTTGTCCAGATTCGGCGTGAATCTGTAGGAGGCATGGTGCAGCGGCGTGATTATCCGTTCGGGGGATTTAATGCCGAATAGTGCCTTTTCAACTCCCTGATTTCGTCTTTGGAAAGCCGTCTAACAGGTGTCAGCGGTCCAAGGTGTTTTGTTATCAGACGTGCCTGTTTGAAAAGGTCTGATGTGTCGGAATGCTCGCCGGATTGCTCATGACCATCTGGTCGACAACCTGCATACGGGAAGAACATCCTCGCAATCGAATATGCCTTACGGTTATTTTTGATTGGCTTTGTCGAGTATAAAGCCCAAAGCTGTTCAAACGTTTTCACCAAGCCATGCTGTGAAAATCTAATCTGTTTTTTCGGGAACCCGTCATCAGGAGGAACCAAGGAAACGGGCGGATTGCACAACACTTGTTCAACGTCTTCCAACATGCGGCCAAGCGCCGCCCGCATTTCATCAGTAAGCAAGAAATGCCTATATCTTGCATAAGTACCGGAATCAGCCGGTTTTTCATTACCACGCAAACCTAAGTGGCGTTTCAAGTTTGCAATAGATGCCAAAGAGCTAGTCCTCGCGTCATTAGCATCCCTCATCGCCGTATGCACTGAAGTTCTATCGAGTTCGCCAATACGCATCAGAAGAAAATGATCAGCCAGAAGCCGCAACTGAATAAGAAATTCCTCTTTGTGTAGTATTTCCGACAGGCCGTCGACACGTTTTGAAATCTCTTTCCAGTTCGACGCGGAACCGCGCTTGATACCGATAGATTCTGCTTGTCGGTAAAAACTTTCGGTCGTATTGACGTCACCGATAACGAAAACAGGATCACCATTCATCGTCAAACCCCTTACCCCGGCCTGCGTTCTTTCGAAATCGGAACAACGTTATCCGCCCCGCTCGTCAACAGTTCCAGCCGTTCGCCGAGTAATTGCCAGGCTTGCCGCATTTCGTTTTCGTAGCTGTACCGCTGATAAATGCGCTTTACCTTGTTCTCTTCCGTGTGATTCAGGCATCTTTCCGCGACTTCCGGCAGCACCCCTAAAGCTACCATCATCGTTGCCCCTGTGCGGCGTAGGTCATGGGGTGTCCAGTATCCACCGGATAGCATCAGCGCATCAGTATGCTTGCTACGCCGGGACATCGGCTTGGCCTTGTCCCCGTCTGCAGTTTCTTCCTTCTGCCTGTCTGCAAGTTGCTTGGTTATCGTTTTTGGGCATACCGGTCCACTATTGTGTCGATTCGGGAAGACCCATACCAGCGGATTAACCGGCTTTCCGTCTTCTTTGTCATTGGCCTGTTTCTCGTTCGCGGCGTCCCTGATCTCAGCGAATCGAGCCAGCGCGAAATCAGACAGAAAGACCGTGTGCGGCTTCCCGTTTTTCGTGTCGGGCATCTTCCATATGCGCCCATCAAGGTCGACGTCTTCCCATCTAGCCGCGAGCAATTCTCCGATCCGGCAACACGTCGACAGCGCGAGCCATGCCGCCGCCTCGGTCGACTCAATCAACTTTGCATCCGGTAACTTTCGTTTCAGTTCCCGGATTTCGCCTTCTGACAATACCCGCTCACGCTCGGTGTCTTTTCCGCCGATCGCCGATTTCTTGATAGATGCAGATGGATCAAACTCGATAAGGTCACGGTCGACAGCAAATCGAAGCATTTGCCGCATCAGGCTGAATGCTACTTTCGCCGTTCGGTTCTTGCCCGCCGCTAGTAGATGATCCGTGATCCCGGTAATGTGCCCTTTCCGCACATCCTCAACCAGAAGTTCACCGATGTGTGGTAACACATGGCGGGTCATCTGGTCGCGAACGTATGCCCCGCCATCCTTGCGCCGAACAAGGTCAACTGATGCCCACCGTTCAAACAATGTGTTGACGGTTGCTCTTGCCGCCTCTCGTGCCCTCGCCTGCGCTTCCAGTTCCGCAGCAATTCTTGCGGCCTCTTCCGCCGCCTCCCGCTCGGCTATCGGGTCAATTCCTTGTCGACGCTTGCCGGTCATCCCCTCGGCGATTGTTCGAGCCTCGGCAAGCCCCATTTGCGGGAATGATCCTAACTGCGTTTTCCGGGCAAGCCCGCCCATCGTGTACCGGTAGAACCAGATTTTCGGAGAGTCCCCCGGCCTGATCCGAATATAGAGTCCGTCACCGTCAGCCAGGAACTTTTCGCCGGACAGGACTTTTGCCGCCCGGATAGCTTTATCATTCAGCTTGCCCATTTACGCCCCAGTCATAAAATTGGGTACAAGATTGGGTACAAGATGGAACGAGAAATTACGCTATATCTTGATACCACCTGAAACAAGTCTATCACATATATTTTATAATTTCCCCAGTAATTCAATTGGTTGCAATGTCACTACGGAATATAATGAAACACCCTGAACAAGCCATTAGATTGCATGGGGTGCAAGGGGTCGCGAGTTCGAATCCCGCCGCCCCGACCAAAGCATCACCCTGGAGCTGACCACTCCAAACCACTACAGACTGATAAACCCCTTATAAATCAGACTGTTAACGACTGACCCGCCTCCGCAAGGACGCGGGTTTTTCCGTCTACGGTGGTCTGTATTGGTCGTTTCGCTGGGACAAAATTGGGACAAATTTTTGTCCCAATAAATCCAGTTGTGTTCTTTCTTTTCCGGCCGGGCAACCAGCCACGCACGAGCTGGAGCCTTAATGCCCCCGTTCTTTCGAGGTTGCTATACGAATTGCCTCCATCTCGGCGGCATTCATTCGAAAGGAAACGATGGAAAAGAAAGAGTACGAAATCATTGAGACATTGCTTCGTGCGGGGAAAGACGAAAGACTACACGCAGGACGGCTCATGTCACCTGAGGAACTACGACGTGCCGTACACGGACGGAGCGGCCCTGAAAAGCAGTTCGAAGGCTGGTTCCTTTGTGGCACGGCTCATCCTGCGATGTACTCGGCCTGCGTGAAAAGCGAGACGCAAACTGCGGTTGTCACGCTCAACGACTACTTCGTTGCAATTCAGCAGTGCGAAACATGGCAATCGCGTATCGTTCTACCGGTCGCCGGCGAACACGCTATAAGGTTTGTTCATGCAATGAATCGGGGGGCGGAGTTACAACTGTCGTTAGCAAATGGCAACCAAGACGACACTTTCATTAGTCTGGTAGGACCAATCACCAAAACGATACCTGGTCATCAAGAAAACTCACGAACTGGCGCTGGAGACGATGTAATTCTTGCCGCCTTACCCGAACTCGTTTGCCTCTTGCTTCAACCGAATGCGCTTGATTCCATTGGGCACAGCCCGGTTACTAACGTTTGCGTCACTTTTGTTCTGCCGGAAGAAAAGCAGCCATCGTCTGTTCTGAGCGAAATCGACAAATTTAGCCAATCGATTCACTGATTAAGAAAATGATTATTCGACGCCCTCTTTGAGGGCGTTTTTTTGGTGACCCAGCGTTATGTGTTGATTGTTGTCTTCCGGGTGCCAAGTAAGGAATACAGGGCTCGCCGTGCATTGATTTAGCGGCACCAGGAGGTGCCACTTTTTTCCGTCGAACTACTCGGGAAGTTCAGTGCTCCCGTCTAAGTTGAGCAGTTTGAATTGAACAGGGGACTCCTCCAACGCGTTCGTGGTTTGGAGGTCCGCAATAACTCTGTTCAAGTCAGAGTAGTCAAATTGGACACACCATCGAGCCATCTTAGCAATACTTCGAGCAAAGCCGTCGGGCTCATTGTTTCGGGTCAGACTCCTCGCGCAGTCAACGTATTGCGGATGAAAGAGCGTTGGGATGATGACTCGATGAAGCCCCATCCGAGTGAGTTCTGCGTTCAACGCCAAACGCGAGAGACGACCATTCCCGTCTTCAAAAGGGTGCACTTCCGAAATCAGAAATGCGTAGTAAATAGCTCTGGCAAGTCCTTCCGGTACCGACAAGGCTAATCGGGACCCCTCCTCCATCGTGCCTCGAACCAAGCCGGGGTCGACAAACTTAGTCGTTCCCGCATAGTTGACCTCAAGCTTGGTCTTCCCGGGGTTCACCTCTGGCCGCATTCGGAGCATTTCGGCGTGCCACGATTCGAGAACCGTCAGAAAATCGGCGCCTGCCGTCGGCGGGCTATCTCGATAGGGAGATGAAACGGCCAACCGAAACACTCCCAAAATGTCATGAGAGTCTTTCGGTCGGCTTGCCACCGGCTTGTTATGCAACACGATATCCCGCGCTTCGTGGATATCGAACTTGGTGCCCTCGACGTAGTTGGAGAAATAGGACTCCACGAAAGCGAAGTTGTGCCTAGCGCCCCCTGCCGGCACCTTGTTTGAAATACTTGGAAGTACCGCACTTCTCAAATAGGCCGCAAGCACTTCAAATCGAGCCATGCGCTCGCCATCGACCGGTGTTCCTTGAACAATTAGTTGGCCATCTCTCGTCCGAAGCTCTCCTCGGTTGTGAGTTCCAAGAAGTGCGCCAATGAGCGCACGTAACGCCAGCTCTTCCTTTTGCATCCCGAGTGGAGGCGCGAGCATGGCCGCTTGGTCACGAATGTCGTTAAGCGCCCGCTCTCCACCAGAGTTGAGGACGGTAATCAAAAACCGTTCAACCTTTTCACGACCCGCACGCCGCGGAGCTGCTTTGCCGATGTTCTCCAGCAAGAACCGAGCGCGCCCCGCCCAGTGCAGCCCCGTGTCTCCGAGGGGCATATCAAAAGGAAGGGGGCCGGGCCCTCGCAAGAGTACAATGGTTAGCCCGGGCAATGAGACCTTCTTGCCGTGAATCGTGGGATGGGAAATCGTAACATTGGTGTCGTCTTGGATGCCCTTTGTCATCGCACTGATGTAGGAAACCACCCCTCCCGGCGCCACCGCACCGCAAATGCGCTGCCAGTTTCGCTGGACATGAAGCGCCGTCTCCTCCGGGCTTAGCCCCGCCGTGATGAAGATGCCTGTACGTAGCCGTAGCATTTGGCCGGCCTTCGCCAGCCGCTGCAGCTTACGAATATCGGCAGGAGACAGCGTCGCGCTGAGCACGATGTCGCTGGGGAAGTGGAACTGTCGCGAAACAGCTATGTTTTGAGTGCTTGGCATATGATTTGTCGTTTTAAAGCTAAGTTACAAGCTGTTTTGTCGATATAGGGCTAAGTTATGAATTAAGCAAGACATAACCGAAGCCCAGCCGGTATCGCTCAACAGCTAAGAATAACCTAGAATTGCCTCAGATTGTCGCTTATCAGCTACGGAATTGCCATAATTGTCGTGTTTTGGCGAATATTTTCGATACTGACATGCGGAAATCCATGCAACGTATGAAGGATACAGGAGGTCGTAATGTCGGCCATGACGGCCCCCAGAGCAACACCGGGAAAGTGTTGACGGTCAAGCCCTACCCGTAATTCACATCTTTGCGAGCGTAGGTGCCAGTAGCTCTGCCATCCGTACCGCACCATCTCCGCTTCGCAAGCCAGAATAGTGCTTCTCGACTGTCGTTTCACGGTCATTCAGTACAAGGGCTGCAGTTTTTACACTTCCCTCATCGGTCTTCAGAATAGCGGTCGCGACGATGTGACGGAATGCTTGCATCCCAATTCCATCGCATTTCCAAAGACATCGTAGTACCGGTCGGCACGCGCATCGAAGACCTCGTCGCCGCATTCGCGGATTAGCCTCAGCAAGTTCAGCCGCCCCGCGCCCTGCGCGGGGTTTTTCGTTCACGAGCAGCCGTCACAAGTGACACGTAGTACGTACCTGATATGGTTCGAGTCCGAGCTCGCTGTGAGTAGTAGGTACTACGGCTGATTCCTTCCGCAAGCCAGGGTTTCCTTTCTTCAGCAGAATCTTTTCGACGAGCTTCTCCGCTCTTCCGACCACGAGCACGCTGAATCGCCCGAAATCGCTCGTCGGTGAACTGTCGCCACGTCCAGCGCGCAATAGACTTGACAGTCGAACCGACCTCGGAGCCTCCCAGCGGTGCGCAAAAGCGGGAATTCATCGCCACTGCTTCGCGCAAAAGCGCGGCGTACCACTGCTCGATGGTGGCATCGCTGTTCTTATAGGTGCGAACCCAGTTGTATGCCCATGTGCGGAGCTCGTCGAACAGTTGGACATTTCGCCCCAAACCCAACGCCGCGGAGTCCCTCTTTGGAAGCTGCCGCGGGAGGACAATCCAGTCCGCAAGTTCGCTGAGGTCGTATGCGTGTGCGTGAAGAAATAGCGTTTTCCACGCTGAGTGCAGCGGATTCTTGGTGATTAATCCACCAAACGCACGGTCGCTTCGCATAGCCAGGGCGTATGCGGTTTCTACCGCAGCTGCATATCGAAGCGGCGCTTCGCGAGCCAGGTCCGAGGTAACAACCGGTGTTGATAACAAATACGCCAAATGAGCGTGTCCGTTCGCCGGATTAGTGGAAAAGAAATTCGGGGGCGCAACATGTGAGTGCTCCCAGGCTAGTCCGCCGCACGGATAGTCGATGTCGAAAACTAACCAACTCCTGAGAACGTGCGGGTTAATTTGCAGATAACGATAATGTCGCGCATCGTCGGCCGAACGGATGCGCAAACCGCGCGAAAGGTCGTTCGCACAGTAAGGACGCCTCGGCAATCGCGGCAGTATGAGCGTGGAAAGCATCACAGCCGGATGTCAGTTATAGGTCAGCACCAACAACTTTCTCGTACGCCAAGTCTGTAACGTCACGTCGTTCTCCAGACTGTAAATCCGGAGGACAATCTATGAAAAGAAACACCAAAGAATACAATGCATTACAAAACTATCGTTATACGGTAACGACGGCTTGTAACGTCATTCCCGAGGTCAGTTCATTTGTTTTTGGCTACACGAGCTCACCTCTGGAGCAGAACTTGAATATCACCTACAAAGAACTCATCAGCAAACTACAAAGCCATTTCAATGTCATCATCGACTCAACCAATGAGGTAACGTCCGCCTTACCCCAAACTTATCGCAATCACCTCAGCACACTAAACTCGTACCTGGCATTCCTCGGAAAGCCCGTCGAGTCGCGCGTGGGCATCGAACTCGGTTCGGGATACGAACAGAAATCCAATCAATATCTCAGCCAAATCACGGTAGCTGGACGAACGAAACGCGACCGCCGCTCACACTTAAACCTGCTGCGTCGCCTCTTCGAAGAGAGCAAATCCAAATCAAGCGCGCCCGTCGTTGATAACGATACCGAACTCGGCAACCGGTTGCGTAACACGCTCGCAAAACTTGAAATCACGGCCGAACAATTCGCGAAGCAGACTGGCGTCAGTCCTTCCTCGTTGCGGCGCTGGCTCAGAGGAGCCATTCCCGGTCGCAACAGCATTCCGTCAATGAGGCGCGTGGAAGCCGCGTTGGGGTTGCCACGTGACGAACTGGTTTCCCTACTATCGCCGGCAAAACCCGTCGAATCCGACATGCCGCAAGAGATTGCTTACCGAACGCAGTTATGCCAGCGGATACGCGACACTTACGCACTTCCCGAAACAGAAATGTCGATGTCGCTTCAAGAAGAATGGAGGCTTTGGTTCGAAGAAAAGACTTCACACACTGGAACGCGCCGCTACAAAGGAGAACGCCGATGGCGCTTGTTGCCGGCAGGCACAAACACCACATGCCCTACGCTGGCCATGCTCGAAGATGCTTCGTGCCCCACGGCAGAATGGGCCCTAGGCAACGTTCGTCGGTGCTTGGGCTGGATTCGACGGCCAGCCGAACAAGGGGGCGGGGGATTTACGTCCGACGACGTTCAAACGCTGGCCTGGTTCTGCCAGCCAACGGTAATTGAGGGCTACCTTCGGTTCCTGACTAAGCGGTCCGATGGCGTCGTACATGCAGGCCAAGCGGGATTCGCCCGGCTAGTAAATCAACTCACGCGGCCGGAACGGGGCTTTCTCTGGTGGCACCCGGAGTTCCGTCTACGATTGCCTGCCTCGGTCAGACCGGCATCCGATAAGGCTTGGAGAGCTCTTTGCTCCAAAACCTCTGCCGTTGCCGACTCTTGGATTCAGGATGCGACGGACAAGAGCCGACGGCCCTCCGAGCCAATCGCCGTGCTACTTGATTCAACGGACCCATTGCTGCCGCTGTTGACTGTCGTCCGAGGCATCGAACAACTCGCCACTAAAGCCCCTCCCGGCGGACGCTCTGAAGCGCGTCTTCGTCGCAACGCGCTCCTTTTCGCCTTTCTCATGTCAAATCCTCTCCGGGCACGAACGCTGAGCACCTTGACATGGTTGCCCAACAACCAGGGGAATCTCTATCGAAGCAAAAATGGCACATGGCGCCTTCGCCTTAGCACCACGTCGATGAAAAACGGCGCGCACGAGTTGAAGCGCCGACCGTACGACGTTGAATTGAACCCCTGGGTTGCGGAACTGACAGAATCATATATTGAGGAATTTCGACCCGTGCTTCTGAAAGGCGTGGCGAGTCAATACCTGTTCGTGCCCGGCCCGTCGCCGCGCCCCTGGAATAACCTGGATGGCTGCGTTTTCGACCTGACCAAGCAGTTTATTCCTGGATGCCCCGGATTCGGACCGCAAAGCGTCAGACATCTTGTGGCCACGGCCTGGCTTACCAAAAACCCCGGCGATTATCTTACGGTGGCTGAGTTGCTCAATGACCGACTCGAGACCGTCATCGCGAATTACGCGCATCTCAAACGGGATGTCTCGCTTGGGCGGTTGGGCGCACATATCGATGACCTAAGAACGTGCCACGTTGGCCAGTAGTCATCTTTCTTGCTCAGGCAGTTCTTTATCGCATGAAGCCCATGTTCGCTGGACATGGGCTTCTTACTCAGCAGTCGCCAAATTGGCGACAAGAGTTGCCCCTGAACCCGCATGGATACGGGCGGTGTTGTCGACCAATCAAACGACTGCTGAGTAAATCTTTAGCACCGACAATCAAGACCAAGGTAGTCGACCGTTACCCAGTGGCCCTTCCTGCAGGGTTGGAGGTTTCTTTAACCCAGATGGTCGCTGTTGGGAACAGGATTAACTCGCCTGCTTTATGCGGAAGCTTTGCATTGTCGATAATTGCCCACGAGCGACGTTAAGGAATCGCCAGCCGAGCCATCGCAACGCTTATTGCCGACGACTCCAGAAATTAGTAGGATTACCTATGGGCCAAGGGCTGCCGTTGCCTATCGCGCGCCGAGCATAATGCTTGATGGTGAAAACGGTTTTTTTGATGTTCCGGCTCTAATTTGGACTAATACAGCCCGGGCCAAGCACGCACCTATGCTTTCAACATATTGTTGGAGGTATTGTGCGCCCGTTGTTTCTATCGCTGTTTGGCCAACCCCACCCCTGCTTCGCATCACCTGTTAGGCACCAATTTGCGGCCGTGCCTGGTTTATGCCGCCTAAGACCCTCTCATACACTCCCCCAATGCGGGCCTAAAACCGACCACGATTTTAGGTTTGCTACACGTCGCTTTCAATGGAGAAATTGCATGAAAGCGAGCGGTCTAGTCATAGATGAATTCAAACTGAAGTCGCACTGGGTGACGATTGAGAAAGTCGTCGAATACACGGGTTATTCCGACGACGCAATCCGCAAAAAGAAATGGCTCGGCGTCTGGCGAGAAGGCGTTCACTGGCGAAAAGCGCCCGACAATCGCTTGGTATTCAACCTCGTGTCAATCCAGAATTGGATGTCGGGAGGTCTAAATGCCTAAGGGATTCCCGTCGTCAAGACCCAAATCGATTCTCGAAAAAAATGCCTCATTGGTTGTACCGCCGGGGGCGACCCACTACCCCGGTTCTGAATGCGCTGAGCACCCAGTAGGCATTCTGATTCCACCGGGAATTCGCATACGCAACGGAAAAAGCGTCGAGGTTCGCTTCCAATACCACGGTACCCGCGTATCGGAACCTTTACGAGGGACGCCGACAGTAGCCTTCGTCCAAGAAGTCGCGAGAAAACTGGAACGTGTACAGCAACTTATCACACTCGGAAAATTCGGCGACGATGAGTACGCCGAAGAATTCCCGTCTAGTCGAAAATTAACGCGGAAGCCGGTTGTTATCGAATCCGTCCGAACGGTCGGCATCGCTTTGGACGAATGGATGCAATCGAGAAGAAACACCATTGGCGAGAACTCGGAGAATGACTATGACCGGGAAATTCGAAACCAGCTCAAAATATTCAAGTTCTGCACCGCTGTAGTCGCTGCTTCCGACTATATTCCGTTCCCCAAGGACCACGTCGTCGACCAACGTCTGTTTCTCAAGCAGCACGAAGGCGGCCCGGCAAGACCAGTTAACCCGCACGACCATTGCATTCTCGGGCAACTTCCGATTTCACTGGTCACTGACGTAATGATTAATACGATGCGAAATCAGCTGTTGAAAGAGGGGCTGAAAGGGAAGCGGATTGACAACTTGATGATACCGCTCCGCGGCGCAATGACTCGCGAAGCCATGCTGAAGAACCTGACGATTAATCCATTCTCAACGATTAAGCCGTTGATACAGACAAGCCATCAACGCGAAAAAATGGGCAAGGACGATACTACTGACTTGGACGCCCCACTCCCCGATGGGGACCTGGTCGGCTTTTTAAAAGACGAGAAAGCGCCGGACCCATTCACGACAGACGAAATAGAAAAAATCATTTGCAATCTCGACGCTCCAATGGGAAATCAAATGACCTTCGCCTTCTGGACAGGCCTGAGAACAGGCGAAATAATCGGCCTTCGAGCAAGCGATTTGCAACTCGACAAGAATCGCATATTGGTCCGTCGCTCAGTGTCTCGCGGCGTCCTAAAAACGACGAAGACTAACAAGCAAAGGTGGGTTCACCTACTGCCCCCCGCAAAAGCTGCACTGGAAGCACAACTTGCACTTTTTGGTGCACCTGGTGGCTGGGTCTTTCCCAACCCGTTCACGAAGCAGCGGTGGAAAAACGAAAGCAAAATCACAAGACGCTGGAAACGAGCTTTGGCGGCTGCTGGCATACGCTATCGGCGCCCTTATCAAACGCGGCACACGTTTGCATCGATGCATTTATCGTCCGGCGAGAACGTGATGTATGTCGCACAACAAATGGGCCACGCAGACTGGTCAATGCTCATCAAGGTGTACGGCCACTGGATTCCGTCAGGCGGACTTCAAGCGGCAGGCACTCTTGTTGCAGCGGCACAGTCAGAGAAGTGGCAACGTCTGCGCTCGATACTCGATGCGCGTGCCAGTGACGTCGCGGTTGATTACTCGGAGGACGATAGCGAAGAGGAGTCGGACGATGAGCAGGATGAAATTGCTATTCAGTCGTTCATGGCGGAGCTGTCCAAGCAGACGCAAAATGCCGACGTCGCTGGGACAAATGTGGGACAAAATTGTAGAATTGGCCTCTAGGCCTTGAAAACACTAGGGGTGGTTGCGTCTTCGAATCCCGCCGCCCCGACCAATAGATTCAGGCATTCAGGCCAACTCGTTGCGAGTTGGCCTTTTTGCTTTTCCGCTCCGTGGTGTTTGAGGCTCAATTGGTTCCCCCTACTATCACAGCCATGCCTACTCAACACACAATGCAGCGTTATCTCTCTCGGAACGTTTTCGGCCTGTGCCTGACCGTCATCGCCTTGCTGTTCCTCGGTGGGTGCGCTTCGACGATGGCCCCGCACAACGGCCCCGTTCACGTCGATATTCCCGAAGACGGCTACCGTGTCGGTCTGCACCATCGAAGCGGGGTGCCCGAAAGTCTGCTCTTCGGCCTGAGCTTTTCCGGCGGCGGCACGCGCGCGGCGGCGCTGGCGTACGGCGTGTTGGAGGAGTTGGCGCGCACCCGCGTCATGATCAATGCCAAGGAACACCGCGTACTTGATCTGGTCGAAAGCATCTCTGCCGTCTCTGGCGGCAGTTTCACCGCTGCGTATTACGGGCTATTCGGCGACCGCCTGTTCGCCGATTTTGAAGAAAAATTCCTCAAACGCAACATGCAGCACGAAATTGCCTCAACCTTCTTCGCTCCTACCAACCTGTTCAGCATGTCGTCGCCTTACTACGGGCGTTCGGACGTCGTTGCGGAGTACCTCGACGAGGTGTTATTCGAAGGAAAGACATTCGGCGACCTCGAACAAGCGGTCCGTCGCGAGAAACGCCCGTTCGTGCTGATCAACGCCACCGACATGGCGCGCACCAGCCGTTTCGAATTCAGCCAGGACCAGTTCGACCTGCTCTGTTCGGATATCAGCGGCTACAAAGTCTCACGCGCCGTCGCCGCGTCCAGCGCGGTTCCAGTCGTCTTCAGCCCTATCACGCTGTCGAATTACGCGGGACGCTGCAGCTACCGACAGCCTCGATGGATGACGCGCGCTTTGCGCGAACGCCACGAATCGGTTCGCCGCTATACCGTCGCCGCCGATTTGCAAAGTTACCTCAATTCCAGCAAGCGTAAGTACATCCACCTGCTTGACGGCGGGCTGTCCGACAACCTCGGCCTGCGCGCCGTCCTCGACCGGCTGGCGCTGACAGGCCCCAGTGAACTGGCCGACAACTACCAGCGCAGGTCTGTACGACGGATCGTGCGCATCGCGGTCAATGCGCAGGTCAGGCACGACTATCCGCAACTCGACCAGTTCGCTGAGGTTCCGACGCTGAGTGCAATCGCCTTCGCCGTGAGCAACACCACCGACCGCTTCAACGTGGAAACCCTGGCGTACGCGCGTAGCGCACTAAACGACGCAGCGAAGGAACTGGCAGAACGACAGCTAGCCGCCGGCATCCCCGGCGGCGGCGATGTCCAGGCGATGCTGATTGAGGTGAGTTTCGATGATCTGGGCAGCGAAGAGGAACGAGCCTACTTCAATGCCTTGCCAACCAGTTTCAATCTCCCGCCGGAAGCCGTCGACCGCCTTCGCGAAGTCGGCGCCCGATTGCTGCGCGAATCACCTGATTATCAGAAACTGCTGCAAGAGCTTCCATTCTTGCCATAAAATCAGCGAAAAACCGCCTTAACCAGTTCTGACATTGGCATTTATTTAGCCCAATGGTATTCTCCCCGGTTGCCTTTCGCGACACCTGTTCACAAACAGAGAAGGAGCCGAAAATGAAAGACCTCGTTAGAACGCTGCTCGGCATTCGAAAGAAAAGAAGAGCACTCCCGCTTAGCGCCCCGCCCACAGAAGGCGCGGTCATCGTCAGGAACGACATCAGGGCAATCGTCACCCAGCCCGTCAATGAAGAATTGTGGGACTGGATGATGCTCTCAGGATGGAGACTGAATCCCGTGAAAAATGATCGCAGGCACTACCGCAGTCTGCCTCATGGCGCCATCAATCAATTGATCACATGCGACAAGGAGCGTCGCAGCAGCCTCCATCGGAACCTCCTTCAATCAGTTCAACCGCGCCGCTGAAGCGAACCATCCGGGATAGCAGTCTCAGCAGCATCAACCGATCACGGTGACCACGCAGCATCGCGTGTGCGCCTGCGCACGATGTTCCCAGAGAAAGATGCCTTGCCACGTCCCGAGAAGCAGGCAGCCGTTGCCGACCGGGACTGATACCGAACTGCCGGTGAGTACGCTGCGAGCATGCGCCGCCATGTCGTCGTCGCCCTCGTAATCGTGGCGGTAGGCGGCATCACCATCCGGCGCCCAGCGCCGCGCCAGCGTTTCGAGATCGTGGCGCACGGCGGCGTCGGCGTTCTCGGTAATCATCAGCGAACAACTCGTGTGCTGCACGAAGATTTGGGCGATCCCGGTTTCGATTCCCGATGTCTCGAGTACCGCTCTCACCGCCTCGGTGATGTCATGCGTAGACCGGCCGCGGGTGCGAATCTCGATCATCCGCTGATAAGTCATGGCTCTGCTTTAGATCCTGAAGCGCGACACCGATTGACGCAGATCGTCGGCCAGTTGTTCAAGGATCAGGACGTTCTCATTGGCGGCATGCACCGACTGGGCGGACTCTTCGAGCATGCTCGATATCTGCTCGACGTTGCGGGCGACGCTGCCGCTGGCCTGGCTTTGTTCGCTGGTCGCTGCGGCAACATCGCTTACGTTGTTGAGTGCGACCGTCGTCGCCTCGCTGATCTGCCCGAGCGCCTCGCCTGCCTGACGGGCCATGTCCACACCGCGGGTGACTTGCGGCCCCACCGCATTCATGCCTTCCACCACACGCGCAGTGTCCTGATTGATTGCCTGGATCATCCCGGTAATCTGGTCGGTCGCCTGGCCTGTGCGTTCGGCGAGCTTGCGCACCTCGTCGGCAACTACCGCAAAGCCGCGCCCCTGCTCGCCGGCCCGCGCCGCCTCGATGGCCGCGTTGAGCGCCAGCAGGTTGGTCTGGTCGGCAATTTCTTTGATGACGCCGACAATGCCGCCGATTTCGCGGGAACGGTCGGCCAGGCCACCGATCAACGTCGTCGCCTCGTCGACCTGCGCCGCCGCGCGCTGGATCTCGTCGCTGGCTTGCAGCACCAGCCCCTGCCCTTCATTCGCCAGCTGGCTGGCGTTACCAGCGTTGGTCTCGGTGTCGCGCGAGCTTTGCGAAATGTGGTCAACACTGACCGCCAATTCCTCGACTGCCGCAGCAGTTGACGACACGGCGTCGGCCGCGTGCTTGGCCGCCTGGTTGATATGCTCCATCTGCCCGGAAAGCCCGGTAGACGCTTCACCAACCTTGCTGGCGCTCTCCTGAATGTGGCCGATGATGCCATGTAGATTTGTTTGCATCTGCTGGATCGACTGCATCAGGCTGCCGGGGGCACCGGTTTTTTCAATGCGCTGCGTCAGATCGCCGGCGGCGATCGCACTCGCAAGTCGCGCAGCCTCTTCCGGTTCGCCGCCAAGCGCTGCGTAGATTTTTCGCGCCATGACGAAGGCCAGGGCAATGACTACAGCGAAGACGGCCAGCCCGATCAAACCAAAGCGAAGAGCGTATCCTTTGTAGGCATCGTCGATGTCGTCGACGAACAAGCCATAACCGATGATCCAGTTCCATGCAGGAACTTTCGCCAGCCCGTTGATCTTGGGCACTTCGACCGATCCCCCTGGGCGCTTCGTCCTTATTTCCACCAGCGAGCGGTCGGAATTCTTCAACGAATCGACATAGACTTCCATCAAGGTCCGCCCATCCGGAACCTTCGCCCCCATGCTGACTTTCCCTTCGAGACGCTTGTCCGGATGCACCAGCATCATGCCGCTGGTGTCGCGCACGAACACGTAATCATCGCCGTCGCGCAACCCGGAAACCGCCAACTTTGCTTGCGTTTGTGCTTCTTCACGGCTCAGGATGCCGGATTTCTCCAGGGCCACGAAAACCTCAACCTGTTTCGCGGTCAGATTGACCATGGAGCGGATCTGCTCCTGCCGGTCGGCCAGCATCGAGGAACGGATCGTTTGCAGCGCAACAAAAACCAGGATCAGCGCACCCAATGCAGCACAACCTACAATCAGGCCCAGGCGTGTCGACAGTTTCATTTGTTCTCCCCAGTCATGCACGCGGAGGCAGCTCCCTTCGGCGAACCAGCTCCACGAAAAATGTGAAATAGTACCTTCCCGGCAAGAAAGGAAAACTGCGGGTTTCCACGTATCCCCGATTCGGATTAGACCACGGACGCGCAATGAACGGGCTTCCGTTTTCCCCGCAAGATCGTAGAATCGCCATCTCCACCGCCGGACGACCGTCATGCTCGAACTCCAGCAGATCAACCACATCGCGCTGATCGGCAGCCTGATGCAGCAGATGTGCGTCTACCTCGTCGTCGCCTACCTCCTGAGCAAGACACCACTGTTCGCGCCGCTGATGCAGGTTACTGTTCGTCTGCCGGACAAACTGGTGTGCTATCTGGTGTTTTCCGGTTTCTGCATCATGGGGACCTACCTCGGCTTCCAGATCGAGGGGGCGATCGCCAACACCCGCGCCATTGGCGCCGTACTTGGAGGCCTTCTCGGCGGGCCGGAAGTCGGATTGCTCGTCGGTCTCACCGGCGGCATCCATCGCTATTCGATGGGAGGATTCACCGCCCCGGCCTGCGCCGTGTCGACAACGCTCGAGGGACTGATCGGCGGCCTGCTGCATCTCTATTTGCTGCGACGCCACCGCGCCGACCGCCTGCTGCATCCGATCATCGCCTTCGGCACCACGCTTTTCGCCGAAATCGGCCAGATGCTGGTCATCCTGGCGATGGCCCGGCCGTTTGATCAGGCCACCCGCCTCGTCGCCCACATCGCATTGCCGATGATCCTCACCAATGCCTTTGGCGCCGCGCTGTTCATGCGCCTGATCCTCGATCGCCGCGAGACACTGGAGAAGTTTTCGATCGCCTTCTCGGCCAAGGCGCTGCGCATTGCCGAACGCGCCGTCGGGGTACTCATGCAGGGATTCGACGAGAAGAACTGCACGCAACTGGCGCACATCATCCGCGAGGAAACCGGCGTCGGCGCCGTTGCCATCACCGATCGCGAGAACCTGCTGGGATTCGTCGGCATCGGCTCGGACCACCATCTGCCCGGCACGCCAATCTCGTCGCCGCACACATTCAAGGCCATCGCCAGCAACGAGGTTGTCTATGCCGACGGTGTCGACGTCACTTACCGCTGCGTCGTCTCGAAGGACTGCAAGCTCGGATCGTCCCTGGTCATTCCGCTGCGCGGCGAAGACAACCAGGTATTCGGCACGATCAAGCTCTACGAGCCGAAGAACAAGTTTTTCTCGTCGCTCAACCGCACCCTCGGCGAAGGGCTTGCGCGCCTGCTCTCGAACCAGGTGCTGGCCGGCAAGATCGAGGAGCAGAAACGGCTGCTGGCGCAAACCGAGATCAAGCTGCTGCAAGCGCAGATCAACCCGCACTTCCTGTTCAACGCGCTGAACACGCTGGCCGCAGTAATACGCCGGGAACCGGAAGCGGCGCGCCAGATCGTCCAGGATCTGTCGACCTTCTTCCGCAAAAGCCTCAAACGTTCGGGGACCGAAGCCACGCTCAAGGACGAGATCGAGCACGTCGATGCCTACCTGCGCATCGAACTGGCACGCTTCGCCGGACGGCTCGACGTCGACATCGCCATCCCCGACGATCTGATGCTGATGCGGCTCCCCGCATTCACCCTGCAGCCGATCGTCGAGAACGCGGTGAAGTACGGCATTTCCCAAATGATAGAACCCGGACGCATTGCCATCCGTGCCGAGCGCCGCAACGACTTGTTGACGATCACAGTCGAGGACAGCGCCGGCCTCTACCAGCCACGACCGAAGAACGACGGCATGGGCATGACTCTCGTCGACCGGCGGATCAAGATCCGCTACGGCGACGCCTACGGCATCTCGGTCGCCTGTGATCGGGAAAGCTCGACACGCGTGAACATCCGCCTGCCGATCGAGGAACAACTGGAGGGCATCCCGTGCTGACGGCCCTCATCATCGACGACGAAGCGCCATCGCGCGACGAACTGAAGGCACTGCTCGAATCGGCAACGGACATCGATATCCTCGGTGAGTGCGCCAATGCCATCGAGGGTCTGGCGTCGATTCACCGCCTCCGCCCCGACGTTGTCTTCCTCGACATCCAGATGCCCCGGATCAGTGGGCTGGAAATGGTCGGCATGATTGATCCGGCGGCCATGCCGCGCATCGTTTTCGTCACCGCCTATGACGAACATGCACTCAAGGCCTTCGAGGAACACGCCACTGACTATCTGCTCAAACCAATCGATCCGCAACGGCTGGCCCGCACGCTGGACTGGCTGCGCGAGGGAAAGCCCCAAGCCTGCCGCCCCCCTGCCAGCGATACCGTCATCCGTCAAATCCCCTGCCTCGCGCGCAACCGCATCCTGCTGATTCCGCTCGAAGAAGTCGACTACGTCCACACCGACCTTTGCGGCACCCGCGTCGTGGCAGCGGACCGCCATGGCAACACCGATCTGACCCTCAAGTTGCTGCAGGAACGCACGCCCCTGCTGCGCTGCCACCGCCAGTACCTGGTCAACCCCTCACGCATCGCCGAAATCGAACTGCATGACAACGGCGGCGGCGAAATCGTGATGCGCAACGGACTGCGCGTTCCAGTTAGCCGGCGGCACCTGCGCGAAATCAAGGATCAGCTGTTCATCGCCTGACACCAGCCCTGCCGCTCGCCACCCTCCGACGACCGCCGGGCACCACCGACGACCGCTCGCCAGAACAGCCCCTGCTTGCCCACGTCGCGACGTAGAGTCTGGACTCCATAAATAAAGGAGGGATTGTTCATGCTCTGGTTCTTTCTCTGCGTAGGACTGCTGCTCGCGGGGTACTTCACCTACGGCGTCGTCATCGAACGCATCTTTGGCCCGAAAGAGGCTCTGAAAACGCCGGCCTACGCTTCACAAGACGGCGTCGACTACGTGCCGATGTCCAACGCCAAGGTCTGGCTTGTCCAGCTGCTGAACATCGCAGGCCTCGGCCCTGTCTTCGGCCCGATCCTGGGCGCCCTTTACGGCCCGGTCGCCATGTTATGGATCGTCGTGGGCTGCGTCTTTGCCGGCGCGGTGCACGATTATTTTTCCGGCATGCTCAGCGTGCGCCAGAACGGCGCGTCGGTACCCAATATCGTCGGCAAACAACTCGGCAACGTGATGAAGCAGCTGATGAACGTTTTCGCCGTCGTGCTGCTCCTGCTTGTCGGCATCGTCTTCGTCCTCGGCCCGGCCAAGCTGCTCGGTTCGATGAGCGGCATGGACGTCGCCTTGTGGACTACGATAATCTTCGCCTACTACATCCTGGCCACAGTTTTGCCGATTGACAAGATCATCGGACGCCTCTACCCGTTCTTCGGCGGACTCCTGCTGTTCATGTCCTTCGGGCTGATCGTCGGCCTGATCTTCAGCGGCAAGACCTTCTTTGCGGCCACCAGCGGCGCGGAGAGCCTGTTCAGCAACCTGCACCCGAAAGAACTGCCGATCTGGCCGCTGATCTTCATCACCATCGCCTGCGGCGCCATTTCCGGCTTCCACTCGACGCAATCGCCGCTGATGGCGCGCTGCCTGCAAAACGAGAAAAACGGTCGCTTCGTCTTCTACGGTGCGATGATCGGAGAAGGCATCATCGCGCTGATCTGGTGCACACTGGGACTGAGCTTCTACGAGACGCCGGCGGCGATGAACGCCGTCCTGGCTGCCGGCGGTCCGGCCAAGGTCGTGCATGACGTCTCCACGTCGCTGCTCGGCAGCCTCGGTGGCATACTCGCCGTGCTCGGCGTCGTCGTGCTGCCGATCACGTCCGGCGACACGGCCTTCCGCGCTGCACGGCTGATCATTGCCGAGTTCATCAAGCTGCCGCAAAGAGACATCGCCAAGCGCCTGATGATCGCGGTTCCCTTGTTCGTCATCGGCTATTTCATCTCCAGAACCGATTTCGACGTGATCTGGCGCTATTTCGGCTGGGCCAACCAGACGGTCGCCATGGTCATGCTCTGGGCCGCTGCAGCCTATCTCGTGCGCCACAACAAGTTCCACTGGGTATGCACGATCCCGGCTGTGCTGATGACCGCAATCGTCGTCACCTTCATCGCCAACGCCAAGATCGGCTTCGGCCTGCCGATGGACACGGCAACGACCATCGGCATCGCCTTCACCCTCGCGGCCACGGTCGTGTTCTTCCTGCGCATCCGCGCCAGCAAGGAAGCCATCGCCGAAGAAGACGCGCTGGTCAGCAAGCAAGCCTGACACAGGCCCGTCGCAATAACGAAAGAGCCAGACCGCGGTCTGGCTCTTTCGTTTCCGTCACCAAGAAGTTGCTCAGCGACGGGGCCGATAGACCTCGCGACCGGCATCGCGCACATCACGACGCAACTGCTGCCGCTCCTCTGGCGACATCCTCTGCTGGCGTTGATTCCGTGCTCGCTCATCGCGTTGCAACGACTGGCGCCGCGCATCGTCCTGGCGGTCGCCTCGCTGGTTCTGATAACCGTTGTCCCGAGCCGACTGGGCAAACCACGGACCAGCCTGCGCCGCCGGCACGGCGAGCAACAGGAGCATCGCCAGCGCGCCAACGATCGAGCTTCTGCATGCATTTCTCACCAGCTTCATGATTTCCCCTTGACACTTCCCGGCAGCGCACCGATCGCGAGTTGCGATGATCGAACGCCGCCACAAGCTCCAGTCCACAGCGCGCAGTGTGCTCCCGACCTGTTGCTCCAGTGCACCAACCGTAGCCGGAATTGTAAGGAATTGTGTCACCAGCGGGAAAGATACCCTTCGCTTTGCCGGGGCAATTCCACTTGCCCATGCTATAGTTTCGCGCTGTGTCTTCTGTGTACCCAAGGACTCCGACGTGGCGCTTCGTTTTGACGTTCTCGTGATTGGTAGTGGCCTGGCTGGTCAATCAGCGGCCATCCGGCTTGCAGAAACCTGTAAGGTTGGCTTGATATGCAAGCGCACCATGGACGACAGTGCCTCAGCGCGGGCTCAAGGCGGAATTGCTGCCGTCCTCGACAACAAGGACTCGATTGAAGACCATATCCGCGACACCTTCATCGCGGGCGCCCACCTGAATGATCCCGCTGCCACGCGCTTTGTTGTCGAAAACGGGCGACGGGCCATCGAATGGCTCATTGACCAGGGGGTCAAGTTCACTCGTGACGAGGCTGGCTACCATCTGACGCGCGAAGGCGGCCACAGCGCCCGTCGCGTCATCCATGTTGCAGACGCAACGGGATTCGCCGTGCAGGAAACGCTGACGCAAAGCGTCCGCAATCATCCCAACATCACGATTCTTGAACACCACATTGCAATCGACCTGGTTACAGGGGAAAAACTCGGGCTGTCGGATAACCGCTGCTTCGGAGCCTACGTACTCGACAACCTGAAAGGCGAAGTCGTCACGATCGCCGCTCCCCATACGCTGATTGCGACAGGCGGAGCCGGGAAGGTCTATCTCTACACCACCAGTCCGGACACCTCCTCCGGCGACGGTATAGCCATGGCCTGGCGCGCCGGGTGCCGCATTTCGAACATGGAGTTCATCCAGTTCCACCCTACCTGCCTTTACCACCCGCAGGCAAAGTCATTCCTTATCTCCGAGGCGGTGCGCGGTGAAGGCGGCCTGCTGAAGCTGCCCGACGGAACGCGCTTCATGCCGGACCACGACCCGCGTGCGGAACTGGCCCCACGCGATGTCGTCGCTCGGGCAATTGACTTCGAGATGAAGAAACGCGGGCTGGACTGCGTCTATCTCGACATTTCACACAAACCCGCCGACTTCCTCAAGGAGCACTTCCCGAATATCCTGGCGCGCTGTCTCGAACTCGGAATCGACATCACAAAGGATCCCATTCCCGTCGTACCGGCGGCCCACTACACCTGTGGCGGCATTGTCACCGATCTGAGTGCGCGCACCGACATCGACGGGCTCTACGCTTCGGGCGAAGCCTCCTGTAGCGGATTGCACGGCGCAAATCGGCTCGCCAGCAACTCGCTTCTCGAATGCGTGGTCTTTTCGGAGGCAGCGGCCAAGGACATCCTGGCCCAACCGAAGATCGAGCTTCCGCACATTCCCGACTGGGATGAGAGCCGCGTTTCCGACCCCGACGAAGAGATTGTCATCTCCCACAACTGGGAGGAACTGCGGCGTTTCATGTGGGATTACGTCGGCATCGTCCGCACCACCAAACGCCTGCAACGCGCCCAGCACCGGATTCGGCTGCTGGAAAAGGAAATTCACGATTATTACGCGAACTTTCGCGTCTGCCATGACTTGATCGAGCTGCGAAACCTCGTCGCCACCGCCGACCTGATCGTGCGCTGCGCATTGAAGCGAAAAGAAAGCCGCGGCCTCCACTTTAGCCGGGACTATCCCGAGTTGCTCAAGAAGGCAAAGAATACGGTTCTCAGGAAACGGATGCAGCGCCCTTCCCGGCAGATGACGCGGCCCAGCGGAGCCACACCCGAAGCTTCCTGAAATCATCCTGCTGAATGCTGTCCGGGAAGACGACCAACGATCTGCTCTTTGTTTCGCCTTCTCGCTTGAGGCGTATCATGGCCAGACCGGTGAAAACGGCACATCCCGGGCACAGGAAGGCTGACCGCTCCACGCCATCCGACGTCCGGACATGCAGCGCTGTTTCCGACAACCTTAGTGCCACGATCCACGAGGCACGGAGCATCATCCCGGCAGAAACAAGCACCGGCACGGACAGCAGCACACGCACAAGCCAATCAGCCGGCAATATCCAAACGCAAAGTGCTGCCGCAGCATGCA
>Ga0302250_1000654_pt1 | contig 31337 bp, 36 predicted proteins | sample AAG_RA_Asp_MG_FD_193536 | JGI IMG/M metagenome (GOLD analysis project Ga0302250, IMG submission 193536) | Enriched activated sludge microbial communities from anaerobic digester in WTTP, New Holstein, Wisconsin, United States - AAG_RA_Asp | ecosystem: Engineered > Bioreactor > Anaerobic >... | reverse complement strand
CACCGAACTAAGCTATTGGCTAGAATCAAAAACAGATTCCACCACTGCCACGATCTGGGTTAAAATCCCAAGCCTTGCTTCTGGAGACAACACCATTTACATGCATTATGCCAACGCTTCTGCCACCACTGCTTCTAATGAGGACAACACGTTTGAGTTCTTTGATCATTTTTTAGGAACAACGTTGGATACGAATAAGTGGACAGTTATATCAGGCGCTCCTACTGTTGGTGGTTCTTTAATGACTATACGTTCCGGTTATTCAGATTTAATAAACAGTAAATCTAGTTTTACTAATTCTTATGCATTAAGAATGTATGGTGCTATAAAAGCAAGCAATGGCGGAACTTTGGCAAGCGGATTTGCTAGTTCTGGAAGTTATACATTTGGAGCTGCAATTTTATGCCAAGTTTCTCCTCAAAATAAGCGTTTTATAAATGATAATTGGGATGCTACTACCAATATTTCTTTTGATGACAATAACCATATTTTTGATATAATCCATAACGGAACTTCAAATATAAAATTAATAATTGATAAAACAACAGAATATACTATTTCTTCTGGAATTGTTTCTACCGAAAAAGTAGTGTCTTTTGGAATGTCTTCTTCTGGATATACTGGTTCTGATGTTATAGATTGGATGCTTGTTCGTAAATATATTACCACAGAGCCGACTTCATCTTTTGGCGCTGAACAAAACAATTAAAAATATGTTTTTTAATTTGTATTTTTTTTAAATCGTGGTAAAATAAATTTAATAAAATAAAAATAATTAAAAATAAATAATTAGTTCGTTTAAAAACTTAAAAGTTTTTAACAGCTTTTTTAAAATATGGCTAATAACATAAAAAAAATGCATCGGTCTTCAACCGATAAAATAATTTTTGGAGTTTGCGGCGGAATTGCTGAGTATCTTGAGGTCGATTCTTTAGCAATCAGGATTATTTTTCTTTTTTTGACTTTCGCCGGTGGGTCGGGAGTTTTTGTTTATTTGATTTTAGCTCTTTTGATGCCAAAAGAAGCAAATGAAAAAGATATTGCTAAAAACTCAAAAGAAATGAACGAAGACCTTATGCAAAGCGCAAAAGAAAAAAGATTTATTATGTATTTTCGTAATATTGCCGGAATAATCATTGTTTTAATGGGTTTAAGCTTTCTATTCAAAGAAATTTTTCAAGTAACACTTTTTGGATGGTTACAATGGAAAACCGTTATGGCTTTAATTATAATTTTATTTGGTATAAGCATAATAAAAAATCAAAGCAAATAAAAATATGACTCAAGAAAAAACAAAAAGAAAAAAGAAAGAAAGCACCAAGCCGGATTTTCAATGTTCGGAATACGAACAATTTTGTAAAAATCCGGAAATTAATTTTGGCATTTTCTTTTTAGGAATCATTATCATCGCGCTCGGCATTTTCATTTTAGGAGAAAGTTTGGGCATATTTAAGATGGATTTGAATTTTTGGAAATTATGGCCTTTAATTTTGATATTTTTTGGGCTAACTATCCTTGATAGAAAAAGCATTGTTAATACTATTATTGGAATTTTAGCTATTTTAGCTACTATTTTTATTGTTTCTTTGTCTTTTTCTATTCCCATGAATTATTTTAGTCTTCTTGCTTCGAAATCAACCTTTATTTCTCAACCAAAAACTCAAGAAATAATTCCTAGTCAATCATTTAAAAACCAAAATTTTCAACTATTTTATTACAACAAAGAACAAGATACTGACGTTACTTGTGGTTCTGATTTTATTTTACCAATTGAAACAAGTTTTAATATTAATAATAAATGGCCCCAAAAAGAAATTGTTAAAATCGTTATTAATCGATTAATTTCTGGAAACTTATCCGAAAATTTTAAGTCGCAAGGATATGAAAATTATTTTGACAATCCCGATTTTAAACTATTAAAAGTAGAAATAAATGACGGCACAATGATTTTAACTTTTAATGAAGTTCCTGAGTTTACAAGTGGTGGTGCTTGTCGAACAAGGATTTTAAAAAATCAAATTATAAAAACAGCAGAACAATTTTCAGACATTAAAGAAGTTATTTTAATGCCGGAAAATATTTTTGAGCCTTAATTATCTTTTTTAAAATGCCCGGACAATCCGGGCATTTTTGATTTTTAGTTATTTTGATATAATAAAAACATAAACTGTTTGATTTATAAATTTATAATCAATTTAAATGAAAATATCTTTTTTAGGAGCAAGCAAAGAAGTAACAGGATCATGTTTTTTAATTGAAAATAAAAAAGTGAAATTTTTAGTCGACTGCGGAATGTTTCAAGGCGAGGGCGCTTATGAAAAAAATTGTCAAGATTTTCCTTTTGACCCCAAAGAAATTGATTTTTTATTTTTAACCCATGCCCATATTGATCATTGTGGACGATTGCCCATTTTAGTCAAAAAAGGATTTCGAGGGAAAATTTTTTGTACCAAGCCGACAGCTGAATTGGCTATTTTAATGATGCTTGATTCGGCAAAAATTTTTTTAAGCAATCAAGGGAAAAAATTTCAAGATCCTCTTTATTACGATTATGATGTTGAGGAGGTTAATAATTTATTTTCTTATTTGAATTACAATGAAGAAAAAATAATTTCTTCTCAAGTAAAAGTGACTGCCCGAGACGCTGGCCATATTTTAGGATCATGTATTTATGAAATTATGATAGATGATGACGGAAAGATGAAAAAAGTTATTTTTTCTGGAGATTTGGGAAATTCTCCTTCCGTGATTTTAAAAGATGCAGAATTTCCAATCGGAGCTGATGCGGTTTTAATAGAATCAACTTATGGAAATAGTTTGCACGAGCCGAGAGTTGAAGGCCGAAAAAAATTAAAAGAAATTATTCTCCAAATAATTAAAAAAAAAGAAAATTTAATTATTCCAATTTTTGCCTTAGAGAGAATTCAAGAAATATTATACGATTTAAACGAAATGGCGGAAAACAACGAAATTCCTTATGTCCCGATTTTTTTAGATAGCCCCTTGGCTATTAAAACCATTGAAATTTATCGAAAACATATTTTTTCGTATTTTAACCAGTTAGCTATTAATTTAATTAAGTCGGGTGATGACATTTTTTCTTTTAAAGGCTTAAAATTTACGCCCGAAATAAAACAATCTTTAGCAATAGAAAAAGTAAGGCCTCCAAAAATTATTTTAGCTGGCGGGGGAATGCTTACCGGAGGAAGGGTGATGGGTTATCTTGATGATTATATTTCAAAAGCAAAAAACAATATTTTATTGGTTTCATATCAAGCAGAGGGCACTCTTGGTCGAGAGCTTTTAGAAGGAGCAAAGAAAATAAAAGTTGAAAAGAAAAATGTTCCTGTTCGGGCAAAAATTTTTAATATTCTTTCTTTTTCTTCTCATGGCGATTTCAAATTTTTATTAAATTGGATTGATCGAATGAATAATCCAAAACCGGAAAAGATTTTTATTGTTCATGGCGAAGAGCAAGCTTCTTTAGCGCTAGCAGAAAAAATCAACGAAAAAAATAAAAACTCTCTCTGTCTCATTCCAAGCTTTGGGCAAACTTATGAAATTTAATTATTTTAAAGATTTGGCAATGGCTTGGCTAATCATCTTTTGATTCTCTTTTAAAGAATCTTGCGTTTTTTGAAAAGCGTAAATTATATTTGGCTTCGAAAGATAGGGCAGGAGATGGAGAAAACAATGAATTAAAAAAACAAGCCCGCTGATTAAGATAAAAAACGGATATTGTTCGAATATTCCAGTGATGAAAATGCTTGCAAAAAAGAAAAGATGCAAACCAGACAAAATAGAAAAAGAGACAATATCAAACTTTTTAAAACAAGATTTTCGATATTTTATAATTGAAAAGAAAACAATATTTAGCAACTCCACCAAAAGAAAAACAAAAATTATTATTTTCCAAAGCTGAACCTCACTATTAAAAAGTATTTTAAAATCAGGCTGGTAATTAAAGGAAAGAAGTGTTGTCCAATTATTTACTTGATAAGGAAAAATAACAATTAAGCTGAAAAAAATTAAAGAAAGCAACAATCCACCATAAGCAATCAAAGGCATTAGAATGATGATTATTTTGGTTAAAATTCTTTTTGGATTTACGGTGCGTAAAAATCTCACCAGGAAAGAAAAAGATAAAACAACAAAAATCCAGCCAGCTAAATTTTCAAAAGGCACGCCATACCATTCTTGGTTTAACGGAATAGCCCAATGCCAAAAACCAATTCTAATTGCCACAATATCCATTGAAAGATCAAGCAAAATAGCTGTTAGGGCGTCTAAAAAAGGGCGGACTTGCCAAGGAACATCATATTGATCACTTAAAAGCATGGCACAATAAATAATTACAGCCCAACCCAATCCGATTGCCAGGGGAACATTAAAAATTTTTATTAAAAACAAATCGCTGTAATAATAAGTGTGGGCTAAATAGGTGTTTCCTATTTCTAAAATTAATCCGAAAATAGCACAGCCAATTATTTCTAAAATCCGAAAAGTGTTTTTTTGGTAAAATTCTCTAATTAAAATTAAAGCAAACGAAAAAAATCCGATAAACTCGAAAATAAAAAAAAGAAGAGGTTGTTGAAAAAAAGATAAATCCATTTTATTACTTATTTTTTTGAATTTGCCATAAATTTACAAAAAAAGAAAATTTTGTAGCTATCCATAGAGAAGCCTCATTTTCACTTATTTCCTTGGCTAGATATCTTTTTAATGCTTCCATAAAAATTGTGCGGCCAACAGCAAAACCGATTATTTCTTTAAATTTTGCAGCAGCACTTAGCCATTTTTTGACGTGCTCGTCTGATTCGCCCCTACCCAAAACGATTATTTTCGCTTGGCCCACAATTTTTATAATTTTTGGCCAGTCTCTTGTTCTCATTCCTTCTAGTTTCCAGATAGCCGGAGAGGCAACGTTAAGGATTTCTTTGATCGCTTTTTCGGTTTTTATGGGTCTTATTTTTTGGTCATATTCTTGAGAGCTGAAATTTTTCAAATTTTCTTTTGTCGGCGGCACCAGCAGTTCAATCAATAAATTATATTTATTTTTTTGGCAAAAAATCGATAATTGAGATAATTTTTTCAGTTGTTTTTTATTTTCTTCAAGATTATCTGGATTATAACGAATCAAGGCTTTAACAAAATCAGGGCTTATTTTTTTAATGTGTTTTTGAAAATTTTGGCCATATTCAAAATCAAAAGATTCTCCGCTTTTTTCAACAGGTAAGCAAATTTTTATTTTTTCTTTTTTTGCTTTATTTAAAACAGATTGCCCTAATTTTTCATCAACCAAAATGGCGAAATCTTTTTTATTTTTAAAGTCTTTCAAGGACATTAAAAATCCTTTAAAAATTATTTCTTTTAATTTTTGGGCTAAAAGCAAATCTTTTTTAGTGGGATTTTGGGAAACGTTTAAAATATTTTTTAAAAAAGAAGAGCGATGATCAAAAGGGAGAATATAAAGTTTTTTATTCATATATTTTAATTATATTATTTAAATTGGGCGCAATCAAGGCTTGACAGAATTGTTAGGTTAAACTAACATATAAAATATAATAAAAATAAACAAAAAATATGCAAGCAAAAACATTTTTCTTTATTAGAATTTTAACAACAATATTTTTAGTTATGATTGTTTCTGTGAGTATTACTTTAGGGAATTTTATCCTTCCTTTGGTGGCAATGGTTACAGCGATTGTTTTTTTATGGACAACCAAGAAAAAAGTACAAGCCATTTTAGAAGATGAGCTAGATTATAAAATAGCAGGAGAAGCCTCCCGTTTGGCAGTGATGATTTATGCTATGCTTTCCGCTGCTCTTGGAATATATTTTATTGCTTGTCGAGAGAATAATTATATTTATGAAATTTTGGGGTCAGTTTTATGTTATTCAACTTGTTTTTTGATGATTTTACAATCTTTGATTTTTAAGTATTTAAGAAATAAAAATTATCAAAATATTAAAAATGAAGACTAAAATAAAAGAATACCGAGCTCGTTATAATTTAACCCAGGAAAAATTGGCGCAGATTGTCCGAGTAAGGAGGGAAACAATTTTATTTGTTGAACAGGGCAAATATGTGCCTTCGTTGAAATTAGCCTACGATATTGCCCGGGCGTTAAAGGCGAAAATAGAAGATATCTTTTTTTTTGAAAAATAAAAAACAGGAGAAATCCTGTTTTTAAAATCGTGCAATATAAACTTTTAAGGGCGGAATGCCATTAAATTCAATAGAGCTGTAGCTGGCTGTATAGGCCCCAGCTGTTAAAATGTAAACTCGATCTCCTTCTTTGATATTTTTATCAAAACGATAACGAAAATCTTCATACATAATATCCATACTATCGCAAGTTGGTCCGGCTAATATAATCTCTTTTAAATTTTCCGGGTTTTTTTCATGTTCTGTAAAAATTGGATATTTAATTGCTTCGTTTATGGTTTCAATCAAACCGCCAAATTTTCCCACATCAAGATAAACCCAACTATAGTGGTTTGAAGTTGATTTTTGAGAAATCATGATTATCTCGGAAACAATTGTTCCAGCATCACCAGCAATCGATCGTCCTGGTTCAATTAATATTTCAGGAAGGTTATCTCCAAAATCTTCTTTTAAAAATCTTAAAATTTCTTTTGCGTAAATTTCAATATTATTAGTAGGTTGAAGATAATCAGACGGAAGACCGCCCCCAAGATTAATCATTTTTAAAGATATGTTTGCATCTTCAAGCGAATCAAATAAATATTTGCATTGAGCAATAGCATTATCCCATTGGCCGATATCTCTTTGCTGGCTTCCAACATGAAAAGAAAGTCCGTAGGGTATTAAATCCATTTTTCGGCATTTTAAAGCCAAGCGAAAAATCATATCTGGATGAGCGCCAAATTTTCGGGAAAGGGGCCAATCGGCTCCGCTTCCATCAGTTAAAAGACGGAAAAAAACCTTTGATCCTGGAGCTTGCCGGCAAATTTTATTTAAATCATTTTCTGAATCAGTGGCAAAAAGGCGAACACCTTTTTTATAAGCATAAGCAATATCTTCTTCTTTTTTGATAGTGTTGCCAAAACTTATTTTTTCTGGAGAGATATTCAATTGTAGTAATTGATCAAGTTCGAAAACAGTGGCAAAATCAAAGCAAGACCCTTTATCAGCCAAAGCTTTGACAACTTCTTTGTGAGGATTAGCCTTTACAGCATAGTAAATTTTTGCAAAAGGCATTTGCGTTTGCAAATCAGTATAATTTTTTTCTATTTTATTAAGATTAATTAAAAGAAAAGGAGTTTTTTTATTTTGAGCAAAATTTTTAATAGCAATAAATTCTTCAGGCCGAAGATATTCGGAAACATCTTTTTGAATATCCATAAATTTATATATTTTTTAAAAACAAATTTATTTTATTAATAATAGCAATTATATTCTTAATTTTTATCAATGTAAAGTTTTGGCCTTTAAAAGCCCTGTTTAAAAAATAGAGAAAATGGTATGATTAAACCAATAATTTAAAATTTATTAAATATGAACACAAAAACAGCAAATATTATTACTTTGACCGGATTTATTATTTTTGTTCTTGGGGTTGGATTTTTAAGCTCTTTTTTTTCCGGTTCAGCAGTTAAAGAAATTTTTATTTATTTAAATAAGCCAGTTTTTGCTCCGCCAGCTTGGGTTTTTGCCCCAGCCTGGATCATTCTTTATATTCTTATCGGAATTTCCGCTTTTTTAATCTGGCAAAAAAAAGATGAAAAAAACATTAAACCAGCGATTGCAATATTTTTTATTCAACTTTTTTTAAACTATATTTGGTCTATTATTTTTTTCGGAAGTCTTAATTATTTTTTAGCTTTAATTGATATTGGACTTTTATGGTTATCAATTTTAATAATGATGATTATTTTTTTCAAAATATCAAAGCCAGCCAGCCTTATTCTTATTCCTTACTTTTTTTGGGTAAGTTTTGCTTCCGTTCTTAATTATTATGTTTGGATTTTAAATCCTTCTGTTTTATAAATATGAATAATCTTGTCATAAAATTAAAAGAGGCAAATTTAACTGGCCGGGGAGGAGCTGGATTTCCAGTGGCCCTGAAATGGGAAAGCGTAATCAATGCCTTGGGAGAAAAAAAATATGTTATCTGCAATGCTTCGGAAGGAGAGCCGAATGTTTTTAAAGACGGATTTATTTTGGAAAATTATCCCGAAGAAGTAATCAACGGCATTGCTTTGGCCATGGAAACAATCAATGCCTCAGAAGCTTATTTATATTTGAACCCTAATTATTATGATCGGTTTGAAGAAAATTTAAAAAAAATAATAAAAGAAAAATCGATTAAACTTTTTAAAAAACCTCATTATTATATTGCGGGCGAAGAAACAGTTATTTGTAATTTGATTGAAGGAAAAAAAATGGAGCCAAGACAAAGACCTCCTTTTATCAGTACAGTTGGGCTGTTTGGTCGCCCCACCTTAATGAACAATGTGGAAACGTTTTATTATGTTAGCAAGATAAACAAAGGGGAATATAAACAAACCAGATTTTATTCTTTAAATGGGCAAGTGAAAAATCCTGGAGTTTACGAATTGCCTGAAAATTTAAGCATTTCAGAAATTTTAAAACAAACCGATAATTTTCCAGATTTTGAATTTTTTGTTCAAGTTGGAGGAGGAGCGGTGGGAGAAATATTATCAAGCGAAGAATTAGATGACCAAGCCAAAGGGGCAGGGTCGATTACGGTTTACGAAAAAGAAAAAACAGATTTTTATAAAATTATGGAAAATTGGGCTGATTTTTTTCTTGAGGGAAATTGTGATAAATGCACCCCTTGTCGGGAAGGGATTTATCGCTTGAAGCAAATGGTAAAAGAAAAAAATATTGATTTATCTGAAATGGAGCCGATTTTTGAAAATTTGGAAAAAGCTAGTTTTTGCGCTTTGGGTCGAGGAGCGGCCGCTCCTTTTCGAGATTTGATTAAAAAAATTTTAAAATAAAAATGTCAAAAGAAATAAAAATAAAAATAAATGGAATTGAATATTCTGGCGAAACAGGAGAAACTATTTTAAAAGTAGCAAGGAGAAATTCAATAAAAATTCCGACCTTGTGCGAACATTCTGATTTAGAGCCAAAAGCGTCTTGTCGGCTTTGCCTAGTAGCGATTGAAGACAGAAAGGGTTTATTTACTTCTTGTTCTACCTTGATCGAAGAAGGAATGGAAATAACAACTGATTCCGAAGAAATCAATAGATTAAGAAAGAAAAATTTAGAATTACTTTTTGCTCAACATATTGAAAGATGTAATTTTTGTGTTCGAGAGCTTGATTGCGAGTTTTTAAAATTAGCTAAAGAATACGAGATTGATATTAAAAAATACGAAGATAGAAAAATTGGATATCCAAAATTCAAGTTTGGGCCGTCTATTTGTTTTGATTCTTCAAAGTGTATTGATTGCCGTAATTGTATAGAGGCTTGCGAAAAGCAAGGAGTTGGTTTTTTAGATCTTGAATCCCATAACTCTTTTTTAGAAGTTATTCCTTCGAAAAATTCTAAGCGAGATTGTGTTTATTGCGGTCAATGCGCTATCCATTGTCCCACGGGAGCGTTTATGGAAATTGATTCTATCGCCGAAGTAGAAACAGCTTTAGCTGATAAAAATAAATACGTTGTTTTTCAAATAGCCCCTTCTATTCGAACAACCTTGGGCGAAGAATTCGGCTTGCCGTATGGAACAGATGTAACCGGAAAAATTTTTGCTGGCTTAAGAAAAATCGGAGCAAAAAAAGCTTTTGATGTTTCTGTAGCAGCTGATGTAACAACTATTGAAGAGGCAGGGGAATTAATCGAACGCTTGACCCGAAAGAAAATATTACCCATGTTTACTTCTTGTTGTCCGGCCTGGGTAAAATATGTTGAATTTTACGCTCCAGAATTTATTCCTAATTTAACAACAGTCCGTTCTCCGCAAATGATTTTAGGAGGATTGAGTAAAACTTATTTTGCGAAAAAGGATGGAATTGATCCGCAAAAAATAATTGTTGTTTCAATTATGCCTTGTACGGCTAAAAAATATGAAATAACCAGACCAGAGTTGAATATCGACGGATTGCCTCCAATTGATTATGTTTTAACTACCCGAGAATTGGCGCGAATTTTCAAAAGAAATAAAATCGATTTAACACTACTTGAATCCGAAAAAGGCGATACTCCTTGGGACGAGCCAACTGGGGCCGGAATAATTTATGGAGCTTCTGGGGGCGTTACCGAATCAGCTTTGCGAACCGCAATTTTCCAATTAACCAATGGTCAGAAATTAGAACAAGTAGAATTTAAAAATTTGCGAGGAATGAAAGAAACAAAAGAGGCTGTTATTGAAATTAATAATATAAAAATAAAAGTAGCCATAGTAAATGGATTGGGAAACGCTAAAGAAATTTTAAAAATAATAAAACAAGATCCTAGTCGATATGATTATATTGAAGTAATGGCTTGTCCAGGAGGATGTATTGGCGGAGGTGGCCAGCCATTGCCCACTACTCAAGAAATAAGAGAATTAAGAGCCCAAGGCTTATATAATATTGATGAAATTAAAAGCAATCGCTTGGCTGACGAAAGCCCGATTATTAAAAAGATTTATCAGGAGTTTTTAACGAACCAAGAAATCAGACACAAAATTTGTCATACCCACTATTTGGTTAAACAAAAAGAAAATAATTTTTAAAAAATATTCAACAAATTATGCAACAAATTAAAACAATAACTTTTAATAATTTAAAAACAGAATCGCTCAAGCTGATTGTTCTGCTTGGTTTAGCTATTTTGGCTCCCTTAATTCAAAATCAGCTTATTACTGGCACAATTGTTAATGCGATTTTATTTATTTCGGTTTTTGCTTTGGGTTTTAGAAAGGCATTATTAATTGCTTTTTTTCCAAGCCTGATTTCTTTGGGGATTGGATTATTGCCTGCTGTCATGGCACCGATGACTCCGTTTATTATTTTGGGCAATATAATTCTCGTTAGTATGTTTGCTATGTTGAAGAATAAAAATTATTGGCTTGCCGCAGCGAGCGGGGCAATTATTAAATTCGTTTGGCTTTTGATTACCAGCCAGATAATCATTTCCTTGTTTATTAAAGGAGCTGTTTCAACTAAAATTGCAGCCATGATGAGTTGGCCACAATTAGTGACCGCAATTTTCGGTTCAGTGGTGGCATATTTTTTAAAAGATTTTTTTCTAAAATCAAAAAATTAATTGATAAATTTAAAATATTATCAATGGCTAACGTTTTCCTGGTTATTTATTTTTGAAATATTTTTGATATAATTATCTTAATGCAGAAAAAATTAAAATCCTTTACTTTAATTGAACTCCTGGTCGTCATTGCAATCGTGGGCATTCTGACTGGTTTTATTTTTATTTCCATGAATGGGGCGGTTCAATCTGCCAAGGACGCAAAAAGGAAATCCGATCTTGCGATGATCTCTAAAGCGATTTTAGCTTACACAGCTGAAAATAATAATACTTATCCTGAAAATACCGCTTCCTGTACTATGGGTGACGGAGGAACTTGTCCTAATCTTTCTGCCAATTTAGCTCCGTATTTAAACACGATTCCTTTGGATCCAAACGGAACTAATTATATCTATACTTATACGTCAGCTACCCCGAAATTTGGACTTCAATCAACCTTAAGCAATATATCAATTTGATTCTATCTCTGGATTTTCGATTTTGAGTTATATAAGTACTTGTGCTGCAGCTACGAACGCTCAAGTTCAATGTACGTCAATTACTATCAGTGCGTCTGAAGAGGCTTGCAAGTGTACGTATCTTTCTGGCGCTGGGACAATTTCTTGGACTGTGCCAAATAATGTAACACAATTGCAGGTTCTTATTGTTGGAGGAGGAGGGAGTGGCGGAGGAGGAAGTCCGGGACTAAGACCGTCTGGTGGCGGAGGCGCTGGGGGAATACTCTATGGAACGCTTACCGACTTATCGTCAACCTATACGGTTATTATTGGTAAGGGTGGTGCAGCTGTAGGAAATGCTACAACTGGAAATAATGGAGGAAATTCTTCTTTTGGAGCTCATGTTGCATATGGTGGTGGCGGTGGTGCGGGAGATAATACTAATGCCAATAATGGAGGGAGTGGCGGAGGCGGTGGTTATAATGGAAGTTATGGTCTTGCGACTCAAACTAATTCAGGAACATTAACTGGCTATGGAAATCGGGGAGGACGAAATGGAGTTCCGCCAGTATCATATGGTGGTCCTGGGGGAAGCTCTGGTGGAGTTAGTGACGATAGATCTGTCCCTGGACCAGGTTTAAGTTTTTCTATTACAGGGTCAAGTGCAACTTATGCTGTTGGTGGTTATCAAGCGGCTCAAAATACACAACCCGGAACAGGAAATGGTGGAAATAATGGCCCTGATCCAGTTTATGGATATGAGGGAAGTTCTGGTGTTGTAATTATTAGATATACCCATCCTTAATCGAACTTTTTGTTGTTATCGTAATTAATCAGTATTCTGGTTTGTCTTTATAAACAGCTGATTTTCTAGATTCTCGATGGTTGTTTTTATTAAGTATTTTTTAAAAGATTTTAAAAAACAATTAAAATAAAAAATAATTAATTATTAAATCCGGAATTTTCCGGATTTTTTAAAATTGGATTTTTTGTTTTTAATTTGGTATAATTCAAGTAATAATAAATTAAAATAAAACAAAAATGACATTTGAAGAATACCAGATCGAAGCAAGAAAAACTGCAATTTATCCAGACAAAGATAATAATTTTATTTATCCTACCTTGGGTTTGGCTGGAGAAGCCGGAGAAGTAGCAGAAAAAATAAAAAAAGTTTTGCGGGATAATCAGGGAATTGTTTCGGAAGAAAAAAAAATAGAAATAACAAAAGAATTAGGAGATGTTCTTTGGTATGTGGCTAATCTTAGCCAGGAATTGGGAATTTCCTTAGACGAAGTAGCGCAAAAAAATATTGAAAAATTAAAATCACGCCAGCAAAGAGACGAACTTCATGGTAGTGGTGATAATAGATAATTTATGGAATTAACGCTTATTTTGGGCCCCATGAAAAGCGGAAAGTCGTTTGAGATGATTAGTAATTTTATGCCTTTGGCTTATACGGATATTAATTTTGGAATTTATCAGCCAAAAAAGAATGTCCGAGAGGAAAATCTTTGGTCTCGGAATGGAGTATCCATGAAAGCGGAAAAAATAGAAACCTTATTTGAAATTTTAGACAAACAAGAATCAATTGTTGGAATTGACGAAATACATATGTTTGCTGAAAAAGATTCGGAGGCAATTAAATTTTTGATGGATCGAGGAACAAAAATTTTTATTTCCGGACTGGATATGGATTATCAGGGAAAGATATTTCCAATAATTAAAAAATTATTTGAATTAGGTCCACAGAAAGTAAATTACAAAAGAGCGGTTTGTGAAATTTGTAAAAAACCAAATGCTGTATATACTCAGGTTTATCAATCTGGAATTCCTATTTTCGCTGGCGCTCCTTCGGTTTTACCGGAAGATGGCGTTTATGAATATAAGCCGGTTTGCCGGCAGTGTTTTCAAAAGAAATAATTAAAATAAATTTTAAAAATTATGGCAGAAGAAAATAAAAAAGAAAATGGTTTTGTTATCGGGATAATTGATAATTATGTTAGAGAATTTAGTAATAACTGGTCTCTTATTTTTTTAACAGGTGTTTTATTTATTATTTTCGGCCTTATTTTCTTTATTTGGCCGGAAAAAACTTTAGTTTTTATTGCTTCAGCTATTGGCTTAATGGCGATTATAGCTGGACTATGGATTATTGGTATTGCTTGCCGGGTAAAAAGAATCGAGAATAATTATAAAAAAATGAAAGAAGATTTGCGTTCCAAATTTTTTGAATAAATTTAAAAAAAAATGTCTCAATCAATAAAAGTTATTGATTCTTTAGGAAGAGAAGAAAATTTTTCTGAACATAAAATTTTACGCTCTTTAAAAAGAGTAGGAACGCCTAGAGAAAAAGCTAAACAAATTTTAAGTTTTCTCAAGCCCCGTCTTTATTCTGGGATTACAACCGCAGAAATTTTTAAAATATTAAAACAAGAGCTTGATAAAACTAATCCAGAAGCATCTTTAAAATTTAATTTGAAAATAGCGATGCGTGCTTTGGGGCCAGATGGATTTTCTTTTGAAAAATATATTAAAGAAGTTTTTGAGAGTAATGGCTATTCTGTAAAAATAAATCAATATCTTTCTGGCCGATGCTTGTCTTACGAAACAGATTTGGTGGCCGAGAAAGATAATATTATTTATTTTGGAGAGTGCAAATATCGAAATCATGCTGGCGAGCGCATTGATTTATCTGTAGCTATGAAACTTTACGCTGCCTTTATTGATGTTTATTCAATTGCTTTTAAAGATCAGATCAAACAAGGAAAAAAAATAATTCCTTTAATCATTACTAATACAAAATTTACTAGTCAAGCGATAAAATATTGCGAATGCCAAGGTATTAAATTATTAGGTTGGAATTATCCAAAAAACAACGGATTAGAAAGAATAATCGAAGAGAAAAAATTATATCCGATAACAATCTTGCCGTCTTTTCGGCAATATATGAATTTGCCTTTTGGAAATGCTGGGATGATGTTAGCTTCGGAATTAACAAATATCAAGGACATTAAAAATTTTTCTAAAAAAATAAGACTACCCTTAAGTAAAGTAATTGATTTATCTAAAGAAGCTAGGATTTTACATAATGGGACAAGTCTTGTGGAAAAGAAATAAAATTGCTATATTTTGAAACTATATGCCACTTCAAATCGGAATCGTTGGATTTCCTAATGTTGGAAAATCAACTTTGTTCCAAGCTATTACCAAAAAACAAGTAGATCGGGCTAATTATCCTTTTTGTACAATCGACCCCAATGTCGGGGTTGTTGCTGTTCCCGATGAAAGAGTAGAAGAATTAGCCAAGCTTACTAATTCAGCCAAGAAAGTTTACACTGCTATTGAATTTGTAGATATTGCTGGATTGGTTGAAGGTGCCAGTAAGGGAGAAGGATTGGGTAATAAATTTTTAGCTAATATTCGTGATGTTGACGCTATTGTTTATGTTTTGCGAGCATTTGAAAATAGCAATATCATTAATACTCGGCCAGAAATAAATATTTTAAGAGATAAAGAAATTTTAGAAACAGAATTAATTTTAAAAGATTTAGAAACAGTGGAAAAAAGGCTTGGCTCTTTAGAGAAAGAAGTAAAATCAGGGAATAAAACATCTTTAAAAGAGCAGGAAATTTTAAAAAATATTTATGAATTATTAAAACAAGGAAAATCAGCTGGTTTATTTCAGGCAAAGGAAGATGATTTAAAAACTATAAAAGGACTTCAATTGTTATCTGCCAAACCAGCAATTTATCTTTTAAATGGAAAAGAAGGCGAAGTTTCAGAAAAAGTAAAAAATATTTTTCAAGAAAAAAACCAAGCTTATTTAATAATGGATATTCTTTCCGAAGCTGATTATGCAGACCTATCAACTGAAGACCGAAAGGCTTTTGGGCTTACTGAAGAAACTGGCCTGAACAATTTGATTAAAAAATCATATGAGCTTTTAAATTTAATTACTTTTTTAACTACTGGGCTAGATGAAACAAGGGCTTGGACAATAAAAAAAGGCGATCGAGCGCCTCAAGCTGGTGGAGCAATTCATTCTGATTTTGAAGAATTTTTTATCCGCGCAGAAGTAATTAATTGGAAAAAATTGATTGAAACCGGAGGATTTTCTTCTGCTCGGGAAAAAGGGCTAATTAGAACCGAAGGCAAGGAATATATTGTTCAAGACGGAGATGTTATTGAAATTAAAAGCGGAAAATAAAATATGAAAAAAGCGCCTTTTGATACTTTTCAAACAATTGTTATCGGAGCCGGCCCAGCTGGAATGATGGCTGCGATTCAAGCTTCTCTTTCTGGGAAAAGAGTAGCGCTTTTAGAAAAAAATTCCAGTTTAGGAAAAAAACTTTTAATGACTGGAGACGGGCGTTGTAATTTAAGCCATAATTTTTTGAATAATCGGGAACTGGCTTCTCAATATGGCAAAGCTGGTGATTTTTTAATATCTCCCTTGACACGCTTTGGAGTAAAAGAAACTATTGATTTTTTCGAACAACAAGGGTTGGAATTAAAAACAGAATCCGATGGCCGTATTTTTCCTAAAACTGATAAAGCGAAAGATGTTTTGCAGGTTTTGGAAAAACAATTGAAAAAAAATAAAGTTTTTATTTTTTTGAATTGCGAAGTTATAAAAATTAACCATTCTGATAAAACAATTAAAAGTATTACTTTGGCTAATGGAGAAAAGCTGTCGGCAGATAAATATATTTTTACAGTGGGCGGGAAATCTTATCCCGTCACTGGATCAACCGGACAAGGATATGTTTGGCTTGAAAGAATGGGGCACACAATAATCAAACCTCGGCCATCATTGGTTCCTGTTCAAATCAAAGAATCCTGGATTAAAAAATTATCAGGCCTTTCATTTCAGAATATTAAAGTTAGTCTGGCAATTAACGGAGAAATAGCTAAAAAGCAAAATGGCGATATTTTGTTTGCCCATTTTGGCCTAACCGGGCCTATTATTTTAAATATGAGTAAGGATATTGGCTTGGCTTTAAATAAAATTAAAAATAACGAATCTGGGAAAAATCAAGGAAAAGTAAAATTATTAATTGATTTATATCCTCAAAAAAATCAAGAGGAAATGGAATTATTTTTCCAAAAATTAATTGAAAAAAATAGCAATCAAGAAATTAAAAATATTTTAACTAAATTTTTACCAGCAAAAATTATTCCTTTTATTGTTTATTTCGCCGGGGTGAAAGAAGACTTAAGAGGATCAAAAATAACTAAACAAATTAGGGGAAAAATAATTAAAATTATTAAAAAAATAGAATTTAATGTAATCAGCTTGGTTGGATTTGATCGTGCCATGGCAACAGCTGGAGGCGTTTCTTTAAAAGAAATAGACAATAAAAATATGAAATCAAAACTAATTGATAATTTATATTTGGCTGGAGAAATTATTGATTTAGACGGACCTTGCGGAGGATATAATTTACAAATGTGCTGGACAACCGGATATCTTGCTGGAAAAGATTTTTAGGCCAAAACATTATTTGACTTTTTCGCTTATTTGTATTATTATTTTTAAAATAAATAAAACAAAACAAAAGCTTTCTGCTTTTTTGAGGCAGATTTTTTCATTTTAATTTTATGGAAATTAGAAACATTGCTATTATTGCACACGTTGACCACGGAAAAACTACTTTAACCGATGCGATTTTGAAACAAACAAAAATGGTAGAAGAAGGTTTTAGTATGGATGTTAACGATTTAGAAAAAGAAAGGGGAATTACTATTTATTCTAAAAATGCTTCTATTTTTTACAAAGATACAAAAATCAATATCGTAGATACGCCTGGCCATGCGGATTTTGGATCAGAAGTAGAAAGAGTTTTGCGATCTATTGATTCGGTTTTGCTAGTTGTTGATGCTCAAGAAGGGCCGATGCCTCAAACAAAGTTTGTTTTAAAAAAATCCCTTGAATTGGGATTAAAGCCAATTGTTGTTATTAATAAAATAGATAAGCCCGCGGCTCGCCCCGAAGAAGTTAAAGAAATGATTTTTGAACTTTTTTTAGATTTGGGAGCCAATGATGCTCAGCTTGATTTTCCAATAATTTATGCTAATGGCCGAGATGGAATTGCAAAAAATAAAATAACCGATGAATCAAAAGACTTATTTCCGCTTTTGGACCTAATTTTGGAAAAAATAAATCCAGCCTCTTCACCTGATTTATTGAACAAGCCCTTAAGAGCCCAGCCTTTTAATTTAGCTTATGATAATTTTTTAGGACGCTTAGCGATTTGTCGGATTTATGAAGGCTCGATAAAAAAGAATGCTGATGTTTTTATAAAAGGACATGATCTTGAACCAAGAAAAGGGAAAATAATTAAAATTATTAATTTTTGGGGAATGGAAAGACGAGAAACAGAACAAGCCGAAGCTGGGGATGTCGTAATTTTGGCTGGGATTCCAGATATTAATATTGGAGAAACTATTTGTAGTAATTTAGAACAAGAGCCTTTACCAATAATTAAAATAGACGAACCAACAATTTCTCTTAATTTTTTAGTTAATAATTCTCCTTTTGCTGGACGGGAGGGAAAATTTGTTACTAACCGTCAAATTAGAGAAAGATTAGAAAAAGAATTAGAAGTAAATGTGGGATTGAAAGTTGATTTTAGCAGTACCGACCATTATAAAGTTTTTGGAAGAGGAGAATTGCATATCGCTATCCTTTTAGAAAATATGAGACGCGAAGGATATGAATTGCAGGTTTCCCAACCGCAAGTAATTATTAAAGAAGAAAAGGGAGAAAAAATGGAGCCGTTTGAAGAAGTAATTATTGATATTCCCGAAGAATTTTCCGGAGTAATTATTGAAAAATTATCAAAAAGAAAAGGATTGATGAAAGAAATGAAACCAGAACAAGGGCATATCCGTTTAGTTTTTGAAATTCCAACCAGAGGTCTTTTAGGGTATAAGCCAGAATTTATTATGGATACAAGAGGAGAAGGAATTTTAGCTAGTCGAGTTATTGGCTTCAAGCCTTTTGTTGGAGAAATAGAAAAACATAATTTAGGATCAATGATTTCTATGTCTACAGGAAAAGCTTTAGGTTTTTCTTTGTGGAATTTACAAGAAAGGGGCACGCTTTATATTGGTCACGCTGAAGAAGTTTATGAAGGAATGGTTATTGGTAATGTTTCTAAAGGAAATGACCTAACTGTTAATCCGACCAAAGGGAAAGAGCTTACTAATATGAGAGCATCGGGATCAGATGAGGCGATAAAATTAATTACACCCATGGAGATTACTTTGGAAAGAGGATTAAGTATTATGAATGAAGACGAATACTTAGAAATTACTCCGCAAAGCGTTCGATTAAGAAAGCAATTCTTAAGTGAAATTGAAAGAATCAGAGCTAAAAGGGCTAGTGTTAAATAAATTTAAAACCGCCTTAGGGCGGTTTTAAAATTAAGAAATTCTAATTTATTATTTGGAAATCAACTTTTTTTCCGTTTGAATCTGCCATTTGGGCCCAAACTTTTTTAACAATCATATCTGGAAAGTTTTTTTCAATGATTATTTTTGATTTTTCTAAATCTATTGATTGAATTTCTTTTTCTTCTTCAGGACTTTTAAAACTATAAACGTTTTTATAGGCTCCGCAATCACTATGATGGATCAAGATTACCTCTTTGGCCTGATGAAGATCGTGAGATATTTTAATTTGGGTTAAAAGAAGATTAACAATTGAAGGATCGTTTCCAGACAAATCTTTGCTTGATCCAGCCAAAGAAACAATATCACAATTATTAGTTAAGCTGTTTTCATCAAGCCAGCGCCTGGTTTCATTTTCCAATCGGAAATCAATGCATTTGAAAACAATGGCTTGGCAGGAGTGATGATGGTTTTCGTGCATATTTTTTATTTATTATTTTTATTCTAAATCGATTCTAGCTGATAATATTTTTTTTCGCAATAATTAAAAAACTTTGACATAAAACTTTTATTAGATTATATTTTAAAAAGTAATTTATGGAGTAATGATTATGATTGTTACACCGACAAACAAAATAAAATCAATTTTGACAGCGGTTGATTTTATTGAAAAAATTCCAATTATTATTAAAGAATTGGAAAATGCGGACAATGTTATCGTTGTTGATCCTAATGATGAGACCAGGGGATATTATATCAATTCATCGGCTAATAACTTAATAATGCCGATAATTGATGCGGTTTCTTTTGCTGGGCAAGCCGTAAGATTTAGAGCCCAAATTGAAAAAGACCCCGAGCTTTTTCCTTTTCTCAGTATCGATCAGGCAGATTTTGCTAAAGATTTTTTACAAAAAATAATGGAAACCAGCCCAGATGGTTTACCAGAAATTGATTATGAAGTCTTTGGTGGATTTTGCCGGGTTCTTTGGCAAAAGAAAGGAATAAAGGCTTTGCCTTTAGTCAAAAAATTAGCCCCCTTAAATGCTTCTGAAATTATTTTGCAAACAAACCTATTTTGGGATTAGGCTAAATATTTAAAAATAGCCCAAAAATGGCAAATTGTTCCTAAAAGGGTAAGGATATGAAAAATTTCATGAAACCCGAACTGATTAAAAAAGTTCGGCTTTTTTTTAGAATAAATAAAAGCTCCAATTGTATAAAAAATGCCACCAACTAAAAGCCAGATAAGAAAAGAAAAAGAAATTTTTTTGCTTAAAGGATAAAGTAAGCCCAAGCTTAGCCAGCCCATTAAAACATAAAGCCCGGTTGCTAGAGAACGGGGCACATGGGTCCAGAATTTTTTAAAAAATACCGTGGAAATTCCTAAAAAAGCCAAAACCCAGATTAAAATTAAAGAAAAAATTCCTAACCAGCCCCAAAGGACAATAAGACAGATGGGCGTATAAGTTCCAGCAATAAGAATATAAATCATGGCATGGTCTATTTTTCGAAAAATATCTACTTCTTCCGGAGAGTGTCCAAAAAGATGATAAATTGCACTAGAAGAATAAAGAAAAACCATACTTAATCCAAAAATAAAAAATGAGATAATATTTATTAAAGAATTGTTTTGAAATCCTAGATAAATTAAAAAAATTGTACCAAGAATTGATAAAAGAGCGCCCAAAAGATGGCTTAATCCAGAGACAGGATCTTTGATTTTTATTTTAAATGCCATGATTATTTTTGAATTCTTGGATTCTATTATACGATTCATTTATTCTTTCTTCCGAGATTTGTCCATTTTTAACTGCCTTTAAAATAGCATCTACTGCTTTATAAGAAACTTGCTCGTCATAAATTTTAATATTATTACTCAAGATTAAAATATCGCAACCAGCATTAATAGCCTGGACTAAGGATTCATCAAAACCAAAATTATCAACGATTGCGCCCATTTGCATATCATCGGAAACAATCAATCCTTTGAATCCCAGACCTTTGCGCAAAAGAAAATTTAAAAAAATAGGCGAGAGTGTGGCCGGATGAACAGAGTCGATTTCCGTATTCATAATATGGGCAGTCATAACCATATCAGAATATCCGTTTTTAATTAAAAGAAAATAAGGAATTAATTCTTTTGGAGTCCAAGTTTTTGTAATATCAACTAGTCCTAAATGGCTATCAGATGAAGAACTTCCGTGACCAGGAAAATGTTTTATGGCTGTAATAATATTATTTTTTTGAAGACCTTTAATAAATTCATTACTAAAAGAATAAACTTTTTGAGGATCAGAAGAAAACGATCTTTCTAGATAGCCAATAACAGGATTATCAGGATTAACATTAACATCTACAACCGGAGCAAAATTCATATTAAAACCCAAAGCCGACAATTCCATTCCTAAAAGGTTGGCTTTTTCTTGAGTTTCAGCTAAAGATCCTTGTCCTAATTTTTCTGCGCTAGGAATTTTAAAAAATCCATATTTTTCTTTTAATCTATTAACATAGCCCCCTTCGGCATCAAGAGAAATAAAAAGACGAGACGATGAATATTTTTTTAAATCAGAAATTAATTTTTTAGTTTGTTGCGGATTGCTAATATTTCGGCTAAGTTCTCCCTGGGAAGGATTATCTTTGTCAAATAAAATTATACCTCCAAGATTTAATTCATTAATTGTTTTGACAATATCAGAGTTAGAATTTATTTCTAAACCTCGAAAGCCAACGATCAACATTTGGCCGATTTTTTTTCTTAATTCAAGGTCTTTTTTTTCATTTAAAGATGTGGCTATAACTGTAGAGCTGGCTAAAGCAAGAAATATTGCCCCAAAAACAATCAATAATTTTATTTTAGAAAATTTTTTAAAAAACATAATAATTAATTTAATTTTATGTGCTTATTATATCAGGAAAGACAAAGCGAATCAAAACATCTTATTTGGTTGACTTTATTCTTTTGTTGTGTCATTATCTATTCAATACTTTTTAAAAAAGTGTTCGTACTCTAGCTACTGAGTCGGCTGAGAGTAGGTCGGGTTAAATAAGAAATAAAAAAAGAAAATGGAAAAAAAGCTGTACATAGGCAATTTGCCTTATTCAACAACTGATGAAAGTTTGAAAGATTTATTCTCTCAAGCTGGAACAGTTGCTTCTGCTTCTATCATCATCGATAAGTTTTCTAAAAGATCAAAAGGTTTTGGTTTTGTAGAAATGGCTACCGAAGAAGAAGCAGCTAAGGCAAAAGAAATGTTTAACGGCTCTGAAGTTGAAGGAAGAAAAATCCTTGTTGACGAAGCAAGGCCAATGAAAGAAAGAACCTTCAATGATGGAGCTAACGACTAATCAGCCGAATCAAAATTTAGAACCCTTTTTAAAAGGGTTCTTTTTTTAAAGAAAATTGACTTTTTAAGAAAATAATTTAAAATATTATTATGAGTTTAATTAATTTTAACGATTTCGAAAAAATAGATTTACGCTTAATTAAAATTATTTCTGCGGAAAGAATTGAAAATTCAGACAAGCTTTTGAAAATTTCAGCTGAAATTGGAGAAGAAAAAAAGCAGATTATTGCTGGTATTGGAAAATTTTATTCCCCCGAAGATTTAATCGGGAAAACTGTCGTTGCCATAATTAATTTAGAACCAAGAATAATTATTGGACTGGAAAGCCAAGCCATGATTTTAGCGGTAAAATCAGAAAATCAGCTTTCTTTAATTATTCCAGAAAAAGACTTGCCTTCTGGGTTAAAATTAAGTTAAAATAAATTATCAAGATAATAATAAAAATAATTTAAAAAAATATGTCTGAAGAAATTAAAAAAGGAGTTTTGCCCCAAATTTTAATGATTATTACAGCGATTTTATTATTTGTTATCACTTTTTATTTTTTGGTGGCGATTAACGCTAAAATAAAAGAAACTGAAAATATTAGCAATCAAGAAAAAAACACTATTTCCATTGCTAAAACCGGCACGATTTATGTTAAGCCAGATATGGCAACAACAATAATTACTGCTACTACTGATGCAAAAACCGCCTCAGAGGCAATAAATCAAAATCGAGATAAATCTTCGGCAATAATTTCTTTCTTGAAAGAACAAGGGCTGCAGGATGCTGATATTAAAACTGTAAATTATAATGTTTATCCAAAATATGAATATTATGATCTTTCCAGCTCGGTTTATTATCGTAATCAGCGAATTGTTGGCTATACAGCTACAGAATCATTAGAAATAAAAATTAGAAATTTAGATAAAATTGGAGATATTACTACTGGAGCGGTTTCAGCTGGAGGCAGCAATGTTGGAGATTTAAGATTTACCATTGAAGATTCGGATTCAGTTAAAATACAGGCAAGAACCCAAGCAATTGAAAAAGCTAAAGCAGATGCTCAAACTATTGCAAGCGGATTAGGGGTGGCTTTAGGAAAAGTAGTTGGATTTTCAGAATCAGGATATTCGCCTGTTTATTATGATTCAGTTATGAAATCTTCAGTTCCGGCAGCCATGGGAGGAGTTGAATCTCAGCCTGTTTCGGTAGGGGAAAATAAAATAGAAGTAACTGTAACAGTTACTTACGAGATAAAATAATTTTTTATGAAGAAAAGTGTTTTAATTATTTTAATTTTAATTTTAATTATTTTAGTCGGATTTTTAATTTATTTTTTTACTCGTAATCCTGTAGAGGCGCCAGATTTGATTGCGGAAAATAATGTTAGTCACATCGACTTAAATAGTCTTGGTAGCAACCAAGCCCAAACCAATGCCTCGGAATCTCTTAATCAAAATAAAGAAACAGAAATGAAAATAGAAATATTAAAACAAGGATCAGGAATAGAATCAAAAAAAGGGGATACTTTAACTGTTAATTATACTGGAACTTTAATTGACGGAACAAAATTTGATTCCAGTTTAAATCCAGGTCGAGAACCTTTTGTTTTTACTGTTGGCGCTGGACAAGTAATCCAGGGATGGGATCAAGGATTAATCGGGATGAAACAAGGAGAACAGCGAAAATTAACAATTCCTCCGGAAATGGGTTATGGTGCTTCTGGAGCTGGTGGAATAATTCCGCCAAACGCTACTTTAATTTTTGTTGTTGATCTTTTGGAAATAAATTAATTTTATTTTTTGGAAAGCCGTCTCAAAGACGGCTTTTCTTGATTTGCGAGTATTTTTTATGTTATTATTTAATAATGTTAATAAAAGTTAAAGCATTTCCAGGAGCTAATAAGAAAAAGATAGAAAAAATAGACCAAGACAGTTTTGAGGTTTATGTTCGAGAAAAACCTATTCAAGGCCGAGCCAGTCAGGCTATTATCACTGCCTTAGCAGAATATTTTCATTGCCCCGAAAATGAGATAAAATTAGTTAAAGGATTTCAGGAAAGAAACAAAATTTTTTTGATTAAAAAATATGACAATTAATGAATTCATTTTTTTAGTATTTCAAAATAAAGCTTTGTTGGCGGCAATTTTAGCTTGGTTTGTTGCTCAAACAATCAAAGCCTTGGTCTTATCTTTTAAAGACAAGAAATTTCGTTTTAACTTTTATTCTTTGCCTGGAGGATTCCCATCTTCTCATAGCGCAACGTCTATTGCTTTGGCTGTTTCTGTGGGATTGATTGATGGATTTCATTCAATATCTTTTGCTATTGCAGCTGTTCTTTCTTTTTATATTATTTACGATGCTCGTGTTACCAGGGGGGCAGCCGGAAAACAGGCCCAGTCCCTAAATCGTTTGATTGAGATATTAAATAACGATACCGAAGATTCGGAGGACATGGAAAAAGTAAAAGAAGTAATCGGCCACAGCTTGTTTGAAATATTTGCTGGCGGACTAATTGGAATTGCAATTTCTTTTTTGATTGTTTATGGAATATAACGATTTACCCGAAGCTTATAAAAAAGGTTTTGTTTATTTTTTAGGAGTTCAAATTGGATTGGAAAACCGACCATTGATTCCAAGGGAGGAAACTGAATTTTGGGCGAGCCAAGCATTAGAAGAAATAGAAATTTTTATCAAGCAAAATAAAATAAAAAAAATTTTTTGCCTTGATATTTTTTCCGGGTCAGGATGTCTTGGAATCGCTTTATTAAAAAAAATAAATCAGGCAAATTGTGATTTTGGAGAAATTGAAGATTCTTTTTTGGCGCAAATAAAAAAAAATCTCGAAAAAAATAAAATTTTAGAAAATCGTTATCAGATTATCAAATCAGATATTTTTTCTAATATTTCAAATAAATACGATTTTATTTTAGCAAATCCTCCGTATGTGGCGGAAAAAAGAATTGCCGAAGTCGGAGAAGATGTTAAAAAATATGAACCCGCTATCGCCTTATTTGCTGGTCCCGACGGAATGGACGTTTTAAAAATATTTATTATTCAGGTTTTTGATTTTTTGAAAAAAGGCGGAACAGCTTATGTTGAAATTGATCCTGAACAAGTTGAAAAGATAAAAGAAATTATTAATCAATTGCCAGCTGATAAAAATTTTTCCCAAAATGAATTTTTAAAAGATCAGTTTGGCCAAATAAGAGTTTTAAAAATAATAAAATAAATTTATGTGGGAATATATATTAGCCGGAGTCTTGCAGGGTATTTTTGAGTGGCTTCCTGTTTCAAGCGAGGGAGTTGTTGTTTTATTTTCAAGTTTTTTTGTTGAAAAAATGAACAGCCTCGATTTTTCCTTATTTTTACATTTAGGCACGCTTTTGGCGGTAATTATTTATTTTTGGAAAGATATTCGAGATCTAATTTTTTTAAAAGATAAAAAAATAGTGAGATTTTTTATTATCGTTACCTTTATTTCCGGAGGTTTAGGGTTTTTTATTTATAAAATAGCTAATAATTTTTCTTTTGGTCCAGCCTTGCTTATTATGATGGGGTGTGGTCTTTTCTTAACCTCTTGGTTTCAAAGAAAAAAAATAAAATTAAAAATCTCAGATGATGTTTCTGCTATTATTGTTGGCTTACTTCAAGCAATTACACCCATCCCTGGAGTCTCTCGATCTGGAGCAACAATTTTTGGATTATCTCTTTCAGAAAATGATCCGGAAAAAATATTAAGAATGTCTTATCTTATTTCTATCCCTGTTGTTTGCGGTGTAAATATTTATATTTATTTAAAAAACTTTCAAGAGACTAAAATACTTTTTTCTTTAGAGATGTTTTTAGCATGTTTTTTCAGTTTTATTTTTGGCATCATTACTTTAAAATTTTTAATGCAGGCAAGCCAAAAAATTAATTTTTCTAAATTTACTTTTATTTTTGGCTGTCTTTGTTTTTTGGGCGCTTTTCTTTATTTGATTTAAATTTTAAATTCAAATGACCAATTTAGTTAAAAAATGCTTACAGAAAAAAATAAACAAAGAAAAAGCAATTTTTTTGCTTCGATTTTTTAAAACTCAAAAAGGGCAATATGGCGAAGGGGATATTTTTTGGGGAATCACTGTTCCTGAACAGAGAAAAATTGCTAAAAAATTTAAAGAAATTAATTTTTATCAAATCCAAGAACTCTTAAACGATAAAATTCATGAGTGCCGGTTGACTGGTTTGTTAATTTTAATTGAAAAATATAAAAAAGCTGATCCCAGCGAACAAGCCAAAATTTTTAAATTATATTTAAAGAACTACAAAAATATAAATAATTGGGATTTGGTTGATTTATCGGCTCCAGCTATTGTGGGAAATTATTTATTGAACAAAGATCGAAAAATTCTTTATCGTTTTGCTCAATCAAATTATCTTTGGAAAAAAAGAATTGCTATCGTCGCTACTTTTGCTTTTATTAAAAACAAACAATTAGACGATACTTTTGAAATCGCAGAAATTTTATTAAACGACAAGCACGATTTAATCCATAAAGCTGTGGGCTGGATGTTGCGGGAAGCGGGAAAACGAAACAAAAAAGCAGAAATAGATTTTTTGAAAAAATATGCCTCTAAAATGCCAAGAACAATGCTGAGATATTCAATTGAAAAATTTTCTGAATCAGAAAGGAAAAAATTTCTTTGTTTGACATAGGTATAGTTTTTTGTTATAAAATATTTAGTTCTTAAGGGGTGAAAAAGTGGATCTAAAAGAAGCTTTTTCTGTTCTTGGGCTAGAAGACAGAAAAAAAGAAGCACATTTGATTGCCGAAGGGTTTTCAGGCGTTAAAATTACTCTGGGCAGACACAGTCGAAGGATTAAAGAATCGCAATTAGAACAAATTGAAAAAAAATGGAAAGATCATCTAAAAGATCATCCAAACGATTTTGATGGTCCTTTGGCCAGTTTTCAAAGGGGAAAAATACAAAACAATATTTTGTATTTGGAAACAAGGCCAACAAAATTTTCCATTTTTTGGGCAACTCGTCCCGAGGAGTCAGGTGGCTTGTTGGTTAGGGCTTCTGCATTTGATCGTGAATACCCATTGCCATTATCTTTTGGGGCAATTGCTGTTACAGCTCCAAGCGAAAGCTATCCCAAGGGATGTATTGTGGTCGCAAAAAGAAGTAAAACTGCTTTTAACGAAGCAGAGTATACTTTTTTGCCTGGTGGATATTTTGATCCGCAAAAAGATCGATTTCGTGAATCGGAAAAAACATATCTTTCTTTGGAATCAGCGATTATTCGTGAAGCCAAAGAAGAGCTTGATTGTCGGCCCAAGCTACCTCCTCAATATTTGGGGTTAGTGTATAGCAGGGTTGGATCAAAACAGCCATTGATTGCTGTGGGCTTGAAGTTATCAGAAACAACAGAACAACTTAAGTTGAATAAAGATGTGGGCGAATGGGAAAATCAAGATATTTTTTTTGTCCCAGCCGATCTTAAAAGTTTGATTTATCTTTCCATAAATTATCGGCTTTGTACTCATGATTTATGGAAGCTGGCGCTTTTTGTCAGCAAAAATTATTAGAGCAATTATATTTTTATGCTCTATTTTTTTTGAAAAAAAATTGATTTTAACTTATAATACCTTATATGGATTTAAGCAAATTAAATAAAGAACAAAAACAGGCCGTAAAAACCATAAACGGACCGCTTTTGATTGTTGCTGGCGCTGGAACTGGAAAAACCACAGTTTTGACGAATCGCTTGGCTTATTTGGTAAGCGAAGAAAATGTCAAACCAGAAGAAATTCTTGCGCTTACTTTTACAGAAAAGGCTGCCCATGAAATGGAAGAAAGAGTGGAAAAATTATTACCTTTTGGATACTATGATTTTTGGATATCCACTTTTCATTCTTTTGGCGATCGAATTTTGAAAAATTATGGGCTTTATGTTGGGCTTCCTACGAATTATAAATTATTAAACGATAGCGGAAGTTGGATTTTATTGCGTAAAAATTTTAATAAATTTAATTTTCTTAAAGAATATCGGCCATTAGGAAATCCAACCAAGTTTATTCAGGCCTTGGTTAGTCATTTTCACCAATGTAAAAACGAAGGGATTTATCCAGAACATTATTTGGAATATGCAGATTCTTTAAAATTGAATTTTGATAGTTTTTTTTCTTCTGGAAAAAAAACAAAAAATAAAAAATTAGAAGCCGACCAAGATGAAATTGTTTTAAAGCAAAAAGAGCAGGAAAGAATAAATGAAGTAGCGCTTGCTTATCATACTTATCAAAAAATTTTATTAGACAATAGCTGTCTTGATTTTGGAGATTTGATAAATTATACCATCGATCTTTTTAAAAAAAGACCGGAAATTTTAAAAAAATTCAGAGATAGATTTAAATATATAATGGTAGATGAATTTCAAGATACTAATTGGGTGCAATATGAATTAATAAAAATTTTAGCTGCTCCAAAGAATAATTTAGCAGTCTGTGCTGACGACGATCAATCAATTTTTCATTTTCAAGGTGCTTCATTTAATAATGTTTTGATGTTTAAAAAAGATTTTCCTGAATCTAAACAAATAATTTTAACAGAAAATTATCGTTCTTCTCAAAATATTCTTGATTTATCTTATAATTTTATCCAGCATAATAATCCTAATCGTTTAGAGTTTCAATTGAACGAAATTTCTGATTTGCAAAAAAAGGCTAAAGAAAAAGGAATTAATTTAGAGTGTTTTGAAAAAATAAGCAAAAAACTAAAAAGCAACAAAAAAGAACCTGGTCAAATTTGTTTGCTTGGTTTTCAAACTGGAGATGAAGAAATAACAGGCGTGATTAATAAAATTTGGGAATTAAAAGAAATAGATCTTGAAGCTAATTTTTCTGATTTTGCTATTTTAGTTAGATCTAATGAATCAGCCAATTCTTTTAGTCGGGCACTAGAAAGAGCAAATATGCCTTATCAGTTTATTTCTTCGCGAGGATTATATACCAACCCTTTAATTTTAGATGTTATTTCATATTTAAAAGCAATTTTAAATTTTTATGATTCTTCTAGTCTTTATCGTGTTTTAAGAATGTTGCCTCTGGATTTAGACGCTGAAGAGGTGGCTAGAATTACTCAATATAGCGACAAAAAAGGATTGCCAGTGTTTGAAGCAATCCAGGATAATTATCTAAAAACAAAATTGCACGCTGAAACAAGAATTAAGTTAGAAAAATTAGTTAAAAATTTAAAAAATCATTTTTCTTTATCAAAAGAAAAAAATGTTAGCGAAATTTTTATCAACCTGCTTTCTGATTTGGGCTATGATAAAAAATTGTCAGAACCTTGTGAACAAAATTTGAAAAATTGGGATTTGCTCTATCAATTTTTTCAGAAAATTAAAAATTTTGAAGAATCTCAATCTGATGGAAAATTATTTTCTTTTATCGAAGAATTAGAAATGGAATTAGAAGCTGGAGAAGAAGGATCTTTGTCTTCGAGCATTGAAAACGATTGCGACGCAGTAAAGATAATGACTGTTCATTCGGCAAAGGGATTAGAATTCAAATATGTTTTTCTTTCCAATCTGGTTCATCGTAAATTTCCAAGCGATCAAAAAAGCGATCCTATCGCCCTGCCAGAAGATTTGATTAAAGAAGTTTTACCAAAAGGGGATTTTCATCTTCAAGAAGAAAGAAGGCTTTTCTATGTGGCCTTAACTAGGGCAAAAGACGGATTGTTTTTAACTTGGGCTGAGGATTATGGAGGAAAACAAAGAAAAAAACCGTCTCGATTTTTAATAGAAGCAGATTTAATTAGCGAAGAAACTTTGCAAAACCATAAAACAAAAACAATAAATAATTTTTGTTTTAGCAAATTAAAAAATAATAATTTCAAGCTTGAATCGAACGAAACAAACGACAATAAAGCAATAAAAAAATTTTTACCAGATCATTTTTCTTTTTCTCAATTAACAGCTTTTTCTAACTGTCCTTTGCAGTATAAATTTGCCCATATTTTAAAAATCCCTACTCGAGGGCGACCTAATTTTAGCTATGGCAAAACAGTTCATAATACTTTACATAAATTTATTGGATTAGCAGCTCGGGAGATTGAAATAAACCAAAAAGATTTATTTGGAAATATTAAAATTGAAAAAGAAAAAATTAATTTATCTTTGCAAGATTTGTTAGAAATTTATGATAAAGAATGGATTGATGATTGGCACGATGGAGACTCAAAAAAAGATTATTATTTGAAGGGTAAAGAAGTTTTAAAAAATTTTTATAATGATTTGCTTTTAAAACCTTTAAATATTTATTTTTTAAATGGCGAACCAGCGCTAGAAAAAACTTTTTCTTTAAAAATAGATAATGATTTATTGGTTGGGGCGATTGATCGGATTGATAAAATATCTGAAAACGAAGTAGAGCTAATTGATTATAAAACAGGAAATCCAAAAGATTCTTTGAGCACAGATGATAAATTCCAATTATTAATCTATCAATTGGCAGCTTTCAAAATTTTTGGCTTAAGAGCTGGAAAGCTTTCTTATTATTATGTTGATGATAATTCGATAAAATCATTTATTTCTGCTGACGATGATTTGTTTAAAACAGAAGAAAAAGTAAAAGATTTGATTGCGCGAATAAAAAGAAGCAATTTTAAACCTTCGCCTGGCTGGAATTGCCGTTTTTGCGATTTTAAAAATATTTGTTCTCATCGTAAAAACTAATAAAGATATTTTTAAGTGTTTTTTTTCATTATTTTTTATTATTTGGTATAATATGTTCAAGAAAAAAACAATTTTAAGAAAAAAACAATCTTAAACAAATGAAATCCAAAAAACTTATTGCCTTCACTTTAATAGAACTTTTAGTTGTTATTGCGATTGTTGGTATTCTTTCGGGATTTGTTTTCATTTCTTTGAATTCAGCTGC
>Ga0302250_1000653_pt1 | contig 31359 bp, 34 predicted proteins | sample AAG_RA_Asp_MG_FD_193536 | JGI IMG/M metagenome (GOLD analysis project Ga0302250, IMG submission 193536) | Enriched activated sludge microbial communities from anaerobic digester in WTTP, New Holstein, Wisconsin, United States - AAG_RA_Asp | ecosystem: Engineered > Bioreactor > Anaerobic >... | reverse complement strand
AATGAAAACGCTCGCGGGGGCCTTTTTCCACGCATCTCGATCAACCGTTGCACACGACACTAACCAATCATTGGGAGGCATCAAGATGGAATTCCGTTTCACCACGCTCGTCACGATCCTGGCCGCAACGGCCGCTACGATGCAAGCACCGTCCGTGCTGGCGCAAGGAACACAAGAACGCAACCTGCGGCTCGGCATCTGCATCTCCGAAGACCATCCGCTGGGACAAGGCTCCAACAAGTTCGGGCAGATCATGGACAAGCTGAGCGGCGGCAAGACCAAGGTCAAGCTCTTCCCGGCGTGCCAGCTTGGCTCGGAGACGCAACAGATCGCCGCGGTGCGCGGCAACGTGCAGGACATGACGATCGTCTCGTCGGCGCCGCTGGCGACGATCATCAAGGAGTTCCTGCTGTTCGACCTGCCGTTCCTGTTCCAGAACGAGAAGGAAACCGACGCGGTCCTCGACGGCAAGCTCGGCCAGCGCCTGCTCGACCTCGCCACGACGAAGAACATGATCGGCCTGTGCTACTGGGAAAACGGCTTCCGCCAGCTGACCAACAGCCGCCGCCCGGTCGCCAAGATGGAGGACATGGCCGGCCTGAAGCTGCGCGTGATGCAGAACCCGGTCTACATCGAATCGTTCAAGGCGATGGGCGCCAACGTCACGCCGATGCCGATGCCGGAGCTCTACTCGGCGCTGGAAACGAAGGCGATGGACGCGCAGGAGAACCCGATCCCCAACATCCACGCCAACAAGATGAACGAGGTGCAGAAGTACCTCAGCCTGACCGCCCACGCCTACGCGCCGTACGTCGTCCTGGTCAGCAAGACGCTGTGGGACAAGATGGACAGCAAGGAGCAGGACAACATGCGTTCGGCGTGCAACGAGGCGCGCGACTATCAGCGCGGCCTGATCCGTACGCAGAATGTAACGCTGCTTGAAGACCTCAAGGCCAAGGGCATGACCGTGACGCCGATCTCCGACGGCGAAATGGCCCGGATGCGCGACGCGACCAAGCCGGTCACCGAGAAATTCACCAAGGAAATCGGGCCGGAAATCGTCGCCCAGGCACAGCAGGAAATCAACGCCATTCGCAAGAACGGCAAGTAAGCGCCGAGCCCGGGCGGTTCGTTTCCGGCGCGCCGCCCCGGGCTCCGCAAGACAGGTCTCATCGATCAAGGAGAAAGAAGTGAAAGCGTTGTACTACGTCGGCGAAAAGAGCATGGAACTGCGCGAGATCCCTATGCCGCAGACCGAACCCGGCAAGTATCGGGTCAAGGTGCGCTCGAACGGCATCTGCGGTTCCGACTTCGAGGGTTACATGGGCAAGACCGGGCGCCGGCTGCCGCCGATGATCATGGGCCATGAAGTCGCCGGCGTGGTGGACACAGCGCCGGCAGATGGGAAGTTCCGCCAGGGCGACCGCGTGGTGATCTTCCCGAAACCCTTCTGCGGCGAATGCGAGTTCTGCAGGAAAGGCATGGTCAACGTCTGCCCGGCCGGCATCTGCATGGGCGTCATGGACCACGACGGCAGCATGGCCGAGTACGTCACGATCGAGGAGAAGTACCTGATTCCGTTCGGCCCGGCGCTGTCCTTCAACGAAGCGGCGATGACCGAACCGCTGGCCGTGGCCTACCGTTCCGTGCAGAAGATCTCCGATCGGGAAATCGCCGAATCGGCTTACTGCATGGTCATCGGCGCCGGCACCATCGGCCTGCTCGTCGTCGCCCTGCTCAAGCTCCGCGGTGCAAAGAACATCATCGTCTCGGACGCCACCGACTTCCGCCTCGGCGTTGCCCGGCAGATGGGCGCCGAGCACACGATCAACTCGCGCAACGTCGACTTCCTTGAAGCAGTGAAATCGATCACCGGCGGCAAGATGTGCGACTTCGCCATCGAGGCCGTGGGCATTGCGCCGACCGCCAGCAACTCGCTCGACTGCCTGCGCATCGGCGGCACCGTCGTCTGGATCGGCAACGCGCAGAAGATGGTCGAGGTAAACATGCAGAAGATCGTCACCACCGAGCTGACGATCAAGGGCAACTACGTCTATGACTTCCAGGGCTTCGTCGACAGCCTGAAATTGCTGGAAGAGAAAAAGATCGACATCGCGCCGCTGATGACCAACGTCTATCCGCTCAGCGACGGCGTACGCGCCTTCAAGGACCAGGAAAACAATAAGGACGGGAAGATGCTCAAGGTCTTCCTCGAAAGCTGAACCGGAGAAAGTCACCATGAAAAAGATCGTCATCCTGCAGACCAGCATGGTCTCGTTCGACACCTTCAACCCGCTGTTCAAGGAAATCATCCCAGAAGCGCAGATTTCCAACCTCGTTGACGAAGATCTGCTCGACACCCTCAACCGCAACCGCGGAATCACTCCGTCGATCATCAAGCGTCTTTCCGAGTACTGCGTCGCCGCCGAGGCGGCGGGCGCCGATCTGATCTTCAGCCAGTGCTCATCGACCCGCGAGGGAATCGAGTGCGCGCGGAAGATGACAAAGATCCCGATCGTCATGGTCGACGACGGAATGACCGAGAAGGCCGTCGAGATGGGCGCCCGCATCGGCGTCGCCGCCACCGCCGCCGCCACGCTCAAGCCGACCGCCGCCGCCCTCGCGCAGGTCGCGCAGCGCATGGGCAAAGCCATCGAGATCAAGACCTACCTCGCCGACGGCGCGCTCGACGTGCTGATGAAGGAGAAGAACCGCGAGAAGCACGACCGGCTGGTGCTCGACCTGCTCAAGCAGGCGGAAAAGGAGAACGATGTCATCGTGCTGGCCCAGGGCAGCATGGTCACCCTCGAACCCTACCTGTCCGAGATCGCCATCCCTGTGCTGACCAGCCCGCGCATCGGCGTCGAGAAAGCCCGCCGCGTGCTGTTCGACAAGCTGGCGGCCTGACGATTTCAAACCAAGGAGATTCACCCCATGAACGAAGGACAAGCCAGGGAGCTGCGGGCCATCGCGCACAAGCTCCGCTGCAATGTGCTGGAGATGATCGGTGTCGGCAAGGCCGGGCACTGGGGCGGCTCGGTTTCACTCGCTGAAACCCTGGCCGTGCTCTACTTCCACAGCATGCGCGTCGACCGCGCCAACCCGAAGAACCCGGAGCGCGACCGGCTGCTGCTCTCCAAGGGCCACGCCGCGCTGATCCAGTACGCCGCGCTGTGCGAACTCGGCTACTTCCCGCGCGAGGAACTGGGAAAGGTCAAGAGCCTGAACGGCCTCCTGCAAGGCCACCCGGACCTGACCGTTCCCGGCATCGAGGCCGTCACTGGCTCGCTCGGGCAGGGTCTGTCGCTTGGCGTCGGCATGTCGCTGGCGCTGCGTCTCGACAAGAGCCCGTCGCACGTCTTCGTGATCATGGGCGACGGCGAGCAGTCGGAAGGCCAGCTCTGGGAAGCCGCGATGGCCGCCGCCAACTTCAAGCTGGACAACCTCACGGCCTTCATCGACTGGAACAAGATCCAGGCCACCGGCCGCACCGACGAGATCTTCAGCATTCCCGACCTCGACAAGAAATGGCGCGCCTTCGGCTGGGAAGTGCTGACCGTCGACGGCCACGACGTCGCCGCGATCGCCGCGGGCATCGAGCAGGCGAAGACGGTCAAGGGCAAGCCGGCGCTGGTCATCCTCGACACCGTCAAGGGCAAGGGCGTGTCGTTCGCGGAAAACGTCGCCACCTACCACAACGGCATGTTCAATGAAGCGAAGTTCACCCAGGCCGTCCAGGAACTGGCCGCGCAACAGGAGACCGTCTGATCATGGAAAAGAAGAGTTTGCGCATGGCCTACGGCGAAGCGCTCGTCGAATTCGGCAAGACCCACCCGGACGTCGTCGTGCTGGAAGCGGACCTCGGCAAATCGACGATGTCCTGCCTGTTCAAGGAGGCCTACCCGGAGCGCTATTTCGAGATGGGCATCGCCGAGCAGAACATGGCCACCACCGCCGCCGGCCTCGCGCTCGCCGGCAAGATCCCGTTCTACAGCACCTTCGCCGTGTTCGCCGTCGGCCGCGCCTATGACCAGATCCGCTGCGGTATCGCCATCCCGGAAGCCAACGTGCGCATCTGCGGCTCGAGCTGCGGCCTCTCGGACTTCGGCGACGGCAAGACGCACCAGTCGATCGAAGACGCCAACATCATGTGCACGATCCCGAACATGACTGTGCTCAACCCGGTTGACGCGGTGGAAACGCGCAAGATGGTGAAGGCGATGCTCACGCACCAGGGGCCGGTCTATATCCGCATCAACCGCAACGACTTGCCGGTTTATACGCCGGTCGATACGGACTACGAGATCGGCAAGATGTATCGCATCCGCGAAGGCCACGACGTGGCGATCTTCGCTACCGGGGCCATGGTCTGGAAGTCGATGCTCGCCGCCGACCTCCTGCAGGCCGCCGGCATCTCGGCCGAGGTGATCAACGTCAGTTCGCTGAAGCCGCTGAAGAAGGAGGAAATCCTCAAGTACGTGGCGGGCAAGAAGGCCATCGTCACCGCCGACGAAGCCACGCGTATCGGCGGACTCGGCAGCGCCATCGCCTCGCTGATCATCGGCGAAGTGAACCTGCCCTTCGCGCAGATCGCCATCAACGACCAGTTCGGCACCTCGGCCTACACCTACGAGGAGTTGCTGGAACGCTACGGGCTGACCGAAAACCACATCGCCGCCGCCGCCCGCAAGGCGCTCGGCAAATAGTGGTTCGACACGATGCAGAACAACGACCTCGTCATACCGGCGTAGGCCGGTATCCAGTATCGGAGAGCAAGCGCCGACTGGACCCCGGCCTTCGCCGGGGTGACGCGTTCAAACCGAATTGAGACCGAATTCAGACACTCCCTCGCCAAATCAACAGGAAGGAAACCGCAATGAAAATTGGATTCATCGGCCTCGGCATCATGGGCCGCCCGATGGCGAAGAACCTGCTCAAGGCCGGATATTCGCTCGTTGTTTACGACAAGTTCGCCCCGAGCGGCGACCTGGTGGCGCTCGGCGCCGAGGCTGCCGCCTCGAACAAGGACGTCGCCGCGCAAAGCGACGTGATCATCACCATGCTGCCGAATTCGCCGCACGTGCGCGAGGCGGTGCTCGGGGAAAATGGCGTGCTCGATGGTGCCAGGCCCGGGACGATCCTGGTGGACATGAGCTCGATCGCCCCGGCGGCCTCGCAGGAAATCTGCGCGGCGGCGAAAGCGAAAGGCGTGGTCATGCTCGACGCGCCAGTCTCCGGCGGCGAGCCGAAGGCCATCGACGGCACGCTGGCGATCATGGTCGGCGGCGACGAGGCGGCATTTTCCACGGCCAAGCCGATCCTCGAGAAGATGGGCTCGTCGGTGGTCCGCGTCGGCGACATCGGCGCCGGCAACGTCACCAAGCTGGCCAACCAGATCGTCGTCGCGCTGAACATCGCGGCGGTATCGGAAGCCTTCGTCCTGGCCACCAAGGCCGGCGTCAATCCGCAGGCCGTGTTCGACGCGATCAAGGGCGGACTGGCCGGTTCGACGGTGATGAACGCCAAGGTGCCGATGATCCTCGACGGCAACTTCAAGCCCGGCTTCCGCATCGAGCTGCACATCAAGGATCTGCAGAACGCCCTCGACACCGCGCACGACCTGCACGTTCCCGTGCCGCTGACGGCGGGCATCATGGAGATCATGCAGGCGCTGAAGATCGACGAGATGGGTGCCTGCGACCATAGCGCCGTCGTCCGCCATTACGAAAAGCTGGCCAAGGTCGAGGTGCGCAAGTAGCGATTCCGAACCCCGTTTGAAGCCCCGCTCCGCTCGGTCGGGGCTTCCCTTTTTTCCAATAGACCAACAACAAGATCATATCTGGGGAGCAACTCATGAAAGTTTTCAACACGCTGGTCCGCGGCGTCGAATGGATGCTGGTGGCCATGCTGGCGATGATGGCCATCCTGGTTTTCGGCAACGTCGTCCTCCGCTACGTCTTCAATTCCGGCATCGTCTTTTCCGAGGAGGTCTCGCGCTTCCTGTTCATGTGGATCAACCTGATCGGCGCCCTGGTCGTGCTCAAGGATCACGGCCATCTCGGCGTAACCAGCCTAGTCGAGAAATTCGGCGAGCGCGGCCAGCGCGTCTGCCGCTTCATCGCCGATTTGCTGACCTGCGTCTGCTGCCTGCTGCTGATCCACGGCACCTGGAAGCAGGTGATCATCGGCATGGACGACAACGCGCCGGTCACCGGCATCCCGATGGGCTACGTGCAGCTGTCGCTGCTGTTCGCGGGTATCGGCATGGCCGGCGTGCTGGGCTATTCGCTGTGGCGCCAGGTCACCGGCCGCATGCCGCGCGAGGAACTGATCCCGCACAGCAACACCACGGGCGACTGAAGCGACTGAACGGACAGGAGACAAAACAATGACCATCGCAACCTTTCTCGCCGTCCTGCTCGGCGTCATGGCGCTCGGCACACCCATCGCGTTCACCCTGCTGATCTGCAGCGTGGCGCTGATGATTCAGATGAACAACTTCGAGACGCAGATCATCGCGCAGAACCTGATGGAAGGCGCCAACAGCTACCCGCTGATGGCCGTCCCCTTCTTCATGCTCGCGGGCGAACTGATGAACGCTGGCGGCATGTCCAGGCGCATCGTCGAGGTGGCGCAATCGATCGCCGGACACGTGCGCGGCGGCCTCGGCTACGTGGCCATCATCGCCGCGACGATCGTCGCCAGCATTTCCGGCTCGGCGGTCGCCGATTCCGCGGCCGTCGCCGCGCTGCTGATCCCGATGATGCGCTCGGCCGGCTACAACGTGCCGCGCTCGGCCGGCTTGATCGCCTCGGCGGGCATCATCGCGCCGATCATCCCGCCGTCGATCGCCTTCGTCGTCTTCGGCGTCACCACCCAGCTGTCGATCACCAAGCTGTTCATGGCCGGCATTGTTCCAGGCCTGCTCTGGGCGTCGTCGCTGACCTTCACCTGGTGGCTGGTCGCCCGCAAGGAAGCGCCGACCGACGTGCTCAAGTTCGACGCGGCGCGCCTCGGCCGCGCCCTGCGCGACGGCGTCTGGGCGCTCGTTCTGCCGGTGGTGATCATCGGCGGCATGAAGTTCGGCGTGTTCACCCCGACCGAGGCGGCGGTCGTTGCCGTGTTCTACGCTCTGTCGGTCAGCCTGTTCGTCTACCGCTCGCTGTCACTGAAGAACCTGCCGGAACTGCTGCTCAGCTCGCTGAAGACCTCCAGCACGATCATGTTCCTCGTGGCCTGCGCGATGGTCTCGGCCTGGCTGATCACCGTCGCCGACATCCCGGCACAGATGATCGTCCTGCTCCGCCCGTTCATGGACAGCCCGACGCTGTTGCTAGTCATCATCATGATCCTGGTGCTGCTGATCGGCACCTCGCTCGACCTGATCCCGACCGTGCTCATCCTCGGCCCGATCCTGGTGCCCGTAGTCAAGCAGGCGGGGATCGACCCGATCTACTTCGGCGTGCTGTTCATCATGAACGTCTCGATCGGCATGCTGACGCCGCCGGTGGGCACGGTGCTGAACGTGGTCGCCGGCGTCTCGAAGGCCGGGCTGGGCAACGTGATCAAGGGCGTCTGGCCGTTCCTGATCGCCGAGACGGTGATGCTGTTCCTGCTGGTGCTCTTCCCGTCGCTGGTCACCGTGCCGATGCGCTGGCTGAGCTGACCGGAACACCCTGGCTGCGGGCGCGCAACTGCCCGCAGCCGCCATCGATGTCCTGCCCCGCCGAGTCGCGCAGGCAGGCGATGATACCGTGCTGCCGCAGCCGCTGCGTCAGGCTCACGGCCTTCTCCCAGGATGGGCGTTTGAAACCGGCACCCTCGACGACGTTGAACGGGATGAAATTCATCATTGCGTACTTGCCGGCCAGCAACTCGATCAGGCGGTCGATCTCAGCATCGGAATCATTGACTCCGTCGAGCAGCGTCCATTGGTACTGGATCGGATAACCCGTCGCCCGGGCATAACGTTCGCCTTCTTCGACCAGCATTTCCGGCGCGATGCGCGGCGCCTTCGGCAGCAGTTGCGCGCGCAGCGCCGGGTCGGTGGTGTGCAGTGACAACGCCAGCGCCGGCTTCACCCGACCCTGTGGCAAACGCTCGAACACGCGGGGATCGCCGACCGTGGAGAACACCAGATTCTTGTGCCCGATGCCGCCTTCCAGCCCGAGCAGATCGATGGCGTCGAGCACGTTGTCGAGGTTGTGCGCCGGCTCGCCCATGCCCATGAACACGACCTTCTTCACCGGCCGCGCAAGCCGGGCAAGCACCACCTGGGCGACGATCTCGGCGCCGCCCAACTGGCGTAGCAAACCGCCCTGCCCGGTCATGCAGAACCGGCAGCCGACCGCGCAACCAACCTGCGTGGACACGCAAACGCCGTCGCGCGGCAACAGCACGCTCTCCACCGTCTGCCCGTCGGCCAGTTCGACGAGCAAGCGCGCCGAACCGTCCCGGCCTGGGTGTTCGGAACGCGCGCGGGCGAGGCCGGCGAGTTCGTCGGCGAGTCGTGGCAGCGCCTCGCGCAAGGCCAGCGGCAGGAAATCGGCCGACTGCTGCCGGCGCGCACCGGCGTCGAGCGGCTGCGCCTGCAGCCAGGCGCGCAACACCCGTTGCTCATGGCAGGGCTTGGCGCCGAGTTCGCGCAGTCGTTGACGCAGTTGATCGATTCGCATGGGAGGCGAATCCTACTCGAAACAGGCGGGAGGTAAAATGGCTGCCGTTTTTCCGCAACGTTTTCAAAAGGAACCCCCATGAGAATCCTCCACACCATGATCCGCGTCGGCAACCTCGACCGCTCCATTGCCTTTTATACCGAAGTGCTCGGCATGCGCCTGCTGCGCCGTACCGACTATCCGGAAGGTCGCTTCACCCTGGCCTTCGTCGGCTACAACGAGGAAAGCGAAGGCGCCGTGCTCGAACTCACGCACAACTGGGACACCACGTCGTACGAACTGGGCAACGGCTTTGGCCACGTCGCGCTGGCGGTGGACGACGCCTACGCCGCTTGTGCCGAGATCAAGGCCCGCGGCGGCAAGGTCACCCGCGAAGCCGGCCCGATGAAGCACGGCACGACGGTCATCGCCTTCGTCGAGGATCCCGACGGCTACAAGATCGAATTAATACAAAAGGGATAAAGGCGTAAAGAAGCCACTCAGAAAAAAAAGGGGAGCGCGATGCTCCCCTTTGTGTGTTGAAGGACACGCGGCGTTACTCAGCCACCGGCCCCCATCAGCGCCAGGAGCACGCCGCCGGCAACGACCGAAGCCACCTGGCCGGCCGCATTGGCGCCCATGGCGTGCATGAGCAGGAAGTTCTCGAAGTCCTCCTCCTGCGCGACGCGCTGGCAAACACGGGCCGCCATCGGGAAGGCGCTGATGCCCGCCGCGCCAATGATCGGATTGACCTTTCCGCCGGAAATCCAGTTCAGGATCTTGGCGAAGATAACCCCCGCGCAGCCATCCAGGGCAAACGCGAGCAGCCCGAGAATCAGGATGAACAGTGTGCTCGACTTCAGAAAATCCTCCCCGACCATCGTCGAGCCGATCGCCAGACCGAGAAAGAGCGTCACGGCGTTGGCGATTTCGTTAGACGAGGCCTTGGTCAGCCGTTCGACAACGCCGGATTCCTTCATCAGGTTGCCGAGCATCAGCATGCCGATCAAGGGCGTGGCGAAAGGCACCAGCGTTCCCACCATGGCGATGACCACGATCGGAAAGATGATGCGCGTGCGCCGGCTGATCTTGCGCGAGCTGTACGGCATGCGGATCATGCGCTCCTCCTTGGTGGTCAGGAAGCGGATGACCGGCGGCAGGATGATCGGCACCAGCGACATGTAGCTGTACGCCGCGACCGTGATGGGCCCGAGCATGTGCGGGGCGAGGATGCCCGACACGTAGATGGAGGTCGGTCCGTCGATCGCGCCGATGATGCCGATCGACGCCGCCTCGTTCTGCGTGAAGCCGAGCAGGAGCGCCAGCAGCAGGGTCAGGAAGATGCCGAACTGGCCGGCCGCGCCAAGCAGCACGAACTTCGGGTTCTCCAGCAGCGGCCCGAAATCGGTCAGCGCCCCGATGCCGATGAAGATCAGCAGCGGGAACATCTCGTTGCCGACCCCCATGTTATAGAGCGACTGCAGCATGCCGTCGTCGGCCACCAGCGGCGAAAGCGGCAGGTTGGCGAGCAGGCAGCCGGCGCCAATCGGCAGGAGCAGCAGCGGCTCATAGTCCTTGGCGATGGCCAGATAGAAAAGGACAAATGAGACGCCGATCATCACCAGCGATTGCCAGCTGACGGCGTTCACGCCTTTCATCAAGAGGCCGATCGTTTCTTGATCGATCATGGTTTACTCCTCCTTGAACTTGAGGATGGGGGTGCCATGATCCACGGACTGTCCGGCGTCGACATAGACTTCGGCGACGGTACCGGCCTGCGCGGCGCCGATCACGTTGTGCATCTTCATCGCGTCGAGGATGACCACCTGCTGGCCGCGAGTAACGACGTCGCCCGCCTTGACGTTGACTTCGATGACGACCCCCGGCATCGGGGCGGTCTGGGTACCCTTGCCGCCACCGCCGGCGGGTCTTCTTGCCGCCGGGGCGGAGGTCGCGGCAGCTACGGGACGCGGAACGGCGGTCTGGCGTGCGGGCGCAGCGCTCGGCGCCAGACCCGGCGTGATGACAGCCCCGGAGAGGTTTTCGTCACCGGCCAGGTTGACCTGATAGGTTTCGCCTCCGACAACCACTTCAAAATTATCGGCGTCGATTTCCTGCACGTCGACGACGAACTCGCGGTCACTGATGTTCAAGGTGTAGCGTCGCATTCCTATCTCCCTCTCGGCTGCCAGTTGTTGTTTTGCCGCGCACGTCCCGTCGCCAGCCAGCGGCTGGCGAACAGCCGGCTCCCCGGCCAGACGCTGCGCACGAGCGGCGCTGCCTGGCGCCGCATGGTTTGACGGTGTTTGTGGGTGGCGACGAGGATCGCCGCCACCAGGTCGGCCGGCATGCCATTAACCGTTGGAGGCTCGGGCGTTTGCGCCCCCACGGCGGCATCGGCGATTGCGGCAATGCGCTCGGCCTCTACGGTCGCTTCCTGCGCGGTCACTTCCACTTCCGGTTCCTTGTCCAGCTTCAGCACCAGCGTAAGCAGCAACCAGAGCAGGGCCAGCAGGGCAAAGACCAGTCCCATGCCAAGCACCGTCATCTGTAAGCCCCAGCCTATGTTATCCATTGAAACCTCGCGTCAGTGATGTATCGATTGATGTTCATATCGCTCTCCGGGCCATGACATCAAACCGGGCAGAGACCGTGTTTCTTGGGCGGGTTCTGCTGGACCTTGGTACGCAGAATCTCGAGTGCACGGGCCAACCGCGGCCGGGTTTCACGCGGTTCGATGACTTCGTCGATCTGGCCGACGTCCGCCGCCCGGTAGGGGTTGAAGAAGCTTTCGCGGTATTCGGCCAGCAATTCCTGTTCGCGCGCCTTGGGATCGGCGGATTTCTTGATCTCGTCGCGAAACAGGATGTTGACCGCGCCCTCGGCGCCCATCACCGCGATCTGGCCGGTCGGCCAGGCGAAGGTGACGTCGGTACGCATCTGCCGCGAGCTCATGGCGACATACGCACCGCCCATTGCCTTGCGCGTGACGATGGATATCTTCGGCACTGTGGCTTCGCAGTAGGCGTAGATGATCTTGGCGCCGTGACGGATGACGCCGCCGTATTCCTGGCCGGTACCCGGCAGGAAGCCCGGGCAGTCGATGAAGGTGACGATGGGGACGTTGAAGGCGTCGCACAGACGGATGAAGCGGGCGATCTTGTCGGAGGCGTCGATGTTCAGCGCGCCGGACATGTAGCACGGCTGGTTGGCGACGATGCCGACGGAAAAGCCGTCGAGGCGCGCGAAGCCGATGACGGCGTTAGCGGCGTAGTTGGGCTGTATTTCAAGGAAGCTGTCGCGGTCGAAGATGGCTTCGATGGCATCGCGGATGTCGTACGGGGTGTTGTCGCCGTCGGGAATCAGGCTGTTGAGCGATTCTTCCATGCGCCCGACGGGGTCTTCCGAGACGATCTGCGGCGGTTCTTCGTTGTTGTTCTGCGGCAGGTAGGCGAGCAACGCCTTGACGAGCGCGATTCCTTCCTCTTCGGTAACGGCATCGAGATGGGCCACGCCGCTCTTGCCGGTGTGCACTTCGGCACCGCCCAGATCCTGGATGGAGACCTGTTCGCCCGTGACGGCCTTGATGACTTCGGGGCCGGTGAGGAACATGTAGCCTTGCCCGGCCATGATGATGAAGTCGGTGAGGGCCGGAGAGTACACGGCACCACCGGCGCAGGGGCCGAGGATCAGGGATATCTGCGGAACGACACCGGAAGCGAGCACGTTGCGCACGAACACTTCACCGTAGGCGGCGAGACTGCCGACACCTTCCTGAATGCGTGCGCCGCCGGAGTCGCCGAGACCAATGACCGGAATCCCGGCATCGAGCGCCATATCCTGGATGCGGCAAATCTTTTGCGACTGAACTTCCGAGAACGAGCCCCCCATCACGGTGAAGTCCTGCGAAAAAACGGCCACGCGACGTCCGTTGATCTTGCCGAATCCGGTAACCACGCCGTCGCCCGGGAAACGCTGCTTGTCGAGTCCGAAAGCAGTCAACTTGTGCGTCGCCAGCGCACCGAACTCCTGGAACGAGCCTTCGTCAAGCAACAAGGCCAAGCGCTCGCGTGCCGTCAGCTTGCCCCGTTCATGTTGCTGGTCGATTCGTTTCTGCCCCCCGCCAAGCACGGCGCACTCACGTAATTCGCGTAGCACTTCGAGGCTTTTCTGTGTTTTTCCTTCTGTCCCCATCAAGCTGCTCCTTCTTGATAATAAAAACGGCGAGTCGTATTGGAATCGGGTGAATTCCGAAGGTGTTGAATAAAACCGCGGAATTATGGTTGTCACGTCTTTAAGCGGTCAATGCGCTTTTTTTCATCATTCATCGAAAAAAACGATGTTTTGTCCGGATCAAGGCTGCCTAGTTTTTGCAGTACTCATGACAGTTCCACAGCAATTACCCGTCAGCCATAAGATCACATGGAAAAAACACGATGCGGTTCTTCACGCTCATTTGCGCATCAATACAGTCAACCACCACGCCACCCCATCTTCGCCCCGCATGGGGCCATGCCTATTCGGTATGAACCAGTCCGGCTCCCCGTATTACATTACGCAGACCATCGTGTTGTCAGGGGAATACCATGGGCTTGATCCTTTCCATCGATGTCGGGACCACGAACATCAAGGCGGCGCTGGTGGACGAAGCCGGACGACTGTGCGGCGACGCCCGGAACGTCGGCACGAACATCGAGGGCGACGCCAGCGGCCGCGCCGAACACGATCCGCACAAGCTGCACGCGGCGCTGTTCGAGGTTTGCCGGCAAGCGATCGGCGACCGGGGCGCCGACGTCGAACTGCTCTCGCTGACCTCGTACCAGTTCGGTCTGGTGCTCGCCGACAAGGACGGGGCGCCGCTGACCAAGATTTCGACCTTCGTCGACACCACCGCGCAATCGCATCACCCGCGCTTCCTGGAAGCGATCGGCGACATCGACGCGATGTACCGGCGCACCGGCTGCCCGCCGATCTTCCAGTACCCGGCCAACCGCCTGCACCACATCCGCGCGACGCACCCCGAGATCGCCGAGCGCACGGCGCACGTGCTCGACTCGAAGGCCTACCTGATGCACTTGCTGACCGGCGAGTACTTCACCGACTACAGCACGGCCAACTCGCTCGGCTGCCTCGGCATCGACGGCCATTGGGACACCGCCACCATCGAGACGACCGGCTTCGAGCCCCGCCAGTTCCCGCGCGTGCTCAACGGCTTCACCGACCGCGTGCCGCTGGCGCCGGCGGTCTGCCGCGAACTGGGCCTGCGGGAAGGCACGGCGATCTCCGCCGGCCTGTACGACGGCGCCGCGCTCGCCGCCGCGATGACGGGCTTCGAGCCTGGCATCGGGGTCGGCAACTTCGGCACCTCGGGCATGTTCCGCGAGCCGACCGACGTGCCGATCGAAGACCTGGAAGGCGGCCTGATCCAGAGCTGCCTGCTGCGCCCGGGGCGCTTCTTCACCGGCTCCGGGATCAACAACTGCACGATCGCCACGAACATGCTGCTGGCGATCCTCGGCCTCGACCTCAACTACCTGCGCGAGAAGGAACTCTCGGTGCCCGGCTCGCACGGAATCATGACCTTCCCCTATTTCACCGGCGAGCGCGACAAGCTGATCGGCAACATCGGCACCGGCATGGTCTTCGGCCTCGGCGTGGCGAGCACGCGCGACGATCTGGCGCGCTCGTTCCTCGAAGGGGTCGCCTTCTCCTACCTGCTGGTGAAGAGCCGCCTCGACCCGGACGACGAGACCACGCAGTTCCGTCTCGGCGGCGGCGGCACGGCCAACCTGCCCTGGATGCAGATCATGGCCGACACGCTGAACCTGCCGATCTGCCTCACGCAGAACCCGGAAATGGGCATCATCGGCGCCGCCAGCCTCGCCCGCCACGGAGAGGGCGACGATCTGCTCGCCGCATCGCGGGACATCATGCGCGATGCACATGTCGTCGAGCCGATCGAAAAGAACGTGCACATCTACGAGGAAATCGCCGACCGCTACTTCAGCGTGCGCGACTCGTTGCGCGAACCGCTGCTGGCGCGGCGCGGCCTCGGCCCGATCAAGCGCTTCAAGGCGAAGCACGCGCCCCGGCCGCTGCCACTGGTGCGCGAAGGCTGGTAACCACAGGACAACCCCACGCCCCCACCGACTCCAAGAGGCACCCCATGACAGACACGAAACGCATCATCGCCATCGTCAATTCGAGCTCGTTCGGCATCTCCTATCCCGAGCACCTGCGCAGTCTGGAACAATTCGCGCAACTGGTCCGGGTGGACATCCCCAACGACGCGCCGGCCCCGGTATTCCACGAGAAGCTGCGCGACGCCGACGGCATCATCGCCAGCGTCACGCCGGTCTATACGCGCGACGTGCTGCTCGGCCTGCCGAAGCTGCAACTGCTCGCGCGCCACGGCGTCGGCTGCGACAACGTCGACCTCGACACCTGCGCCGAACTCGGCATCGCCGTCTCCAAGGTCGGGCCGGAAGTCGAGCGCGAATCGGTGGCACAGATGGCCCTCGGCCTGATGAACGCCACGGCGCGGCGCATCGTCGAAGGCTGCGATATCGTCAAGGCCGGGCAGTGGGCCAAGCGCGCGAAGATTGCACTGGGCGTCGATTTCAAGGGAGCGACGATCGGGCTGGTCGGCATCGGCGCGATCGGCGGGACCGTGGCGCGCATCCTCAAACACGGTTTCCAGGCCAACGTGATTGCCTACGACCCGTACGTGAGCGCCGAGGAAGTCGCCGCCCGCAATGCCACCAAGGTCGAATTCGACGAACTGCTGGCGCAGAGCGCGATCATCTCGCTGCACTGCCCGCTGACCAGCGAAACCGCGCGCATGTTCACCGCGAAACAGCTTGCCGCGATGAACGACGGGACGCTCCTGGTCAACACCTGCCGCGGCGAACTCTTCAACCAGACCGACCTGATCGCCGCGCTGGAATCCGGCAAGATCGGCGGCTACGCGACGGACGTCGTCGAAGGCGAGCCGATCGGCGCCGACCACGTCCTGCTGAAAACGCGGAACGTCATCGTCACCCCGCACCTCGGCGGCTATTCGGTCGTCTCGCTGCGCGGGATGGGCCAGACGATGGTCGACGACATGCGCCGCATCTTCGTCGAGAACGGCTTCCCGGGCGTCATCGCCAACGAGAAGATCGACCTGGCGACGTCGCGGATCGCGAGATTCCGGACGTAGCCCGCCGCAACGCCTCGCCGCACTCTCACCACCTTTTACGCATAAGCCGGCGCAAACCCCTGCTCGCTCGCCTCGACCGGCCCGTTCTCGCTCCAGTACGGCGACAGCTTGCGCAACTGGGCGATGATCGGCGGCACGGCTTCGATCACGCGGTCGATCTCGGCTTCCGTGGTATAGCGCGAAAGCGAGAAGCGGATGGTGCCGTGCGCCGCCGTGTAGGGAATCCCCATCGCGCGCATGACGTGCGAGGGTTCAAGCGAGCCGGAGGTGCACGCCGAACCGCTCGAGGCGGCGATGCCTTGCCTGTTGAGCAGCATGAGGATCGCCTCGCCTTCGACGAACTCGAAAGCAATATTCGCCGTGTTCGGCAGGCGGTTCGCCGGATCGCCGGTAACGAAGGAGCGCGGCACGCGCGGCAGGATGCCGGCTTCGAGCCGGTCGCGCAGGCGCTTCACCTCGGTGTTCTCGTAGGCCATGTGCTCCAGCGCCTGCTTTGCGGCGACGCCGAGGCCGACAATCGACGCGGAGTTCTCAGTGCCCGAGCGCCGACCGCGTTCCTGATGGCCGCCGCGCAGGAGCGGACGGAAACGCGTGTTGCGGCGCAGGTAGAGCACGCCGACACCCTTGGGCGCGTGCAACTTGTGGCCGGAGAGCGAGAGCATGTCGATCTTGGTGGACTTGAGATCGATGGCGATCTTGCCGACGGCCTGCACGGCGTCGGTGTGGAACATGGCGCCGACCGAGCGCGCCATTTCGGCCATCGTCTCGACCGGGAAGATCGTTCCCGTCTCGTTGTTGGCCCACATCACCGAGACGATGGCGGTGCGCGGCGAGAGCAGCGAGCGGTATTCGTCGAGATCGAGCCGGCCTTTCTTGTCGACGCCCAGGCGATGAACGACCACCCCCTCCTTCTCCAGATAATCGCAGAGCGTGAGGATCGCCGGATGCTCGACGGCCGTGGTGATGATCTGGTTGCGGCCGCTCTGTGCCTTCAACGCCGAGAGGATCGCGGTCGAGTCGGATTCCGTGCCACACGACGTGAAGACGATCTCCGACTCGTGCTCGGCGCCGAGCAAGGCCTGCACCCTGCCGCGGGCTTCCTTCAGCGCATGGGCAACCTTGTTGCCGAAGCTGTGCATCGACGAGGGGTTGCCGAACTGCTCGGTGAAGAAGGGCAGCATGGCTTCGACGACGGCCGGATCGCAGGCGGTCGTCGCGTTGTTGTCGAGGTAGATGGGGTTCATAAGGTATTCCTTCCGGATCGTACCAACTTCAGATTCGTCATTCCGGCGGATGCCGGAATCCAGGAAAAGCCACGTACTGGACCCCGGCCTTCGCCGGGGTGATGACCACTTGTGGTTTCCGCTTCAAGCCGGTATCGCCGCGCGCGCCAGCAACCCGGCGGGCAGCAACTGCACGAACTCGCCCAATGCCTCGACGAGCTGATTCTGGATGCCGGCCAGCGTCATCTGCTCCATCATGCAGCCCTGGCAGGCGCCCTTGAGATTCACGTAGATGTTGCGGCCGTCGACCTCGACAATCTCGATATCGCCATGATCGCGTTGCAGCATCGGGCGGATCGACTCGATGACTTCCTCGATCCGGCGCATGCGCTGGAAGTTGGTTAGCCGCGGCTGCACGGGCTTCGCTTTCGGTGGAGTCACTTCGATGGTTTTCACCTCCGGTACCGGCGCGGTGCAGCGCTCGCCGGCGACCTTCGCAAGAATCTCCTCGACGCCTTCGTGGCAGCTTGAACAGCCGCCGCCCGCCTTGGTGAAATTGGTTACCTGCTCGACCGTCGTTAGGTTGTTGGCGCGCACCACGTCCTCGATCAGCGCGGCGTCGACGGCGAAGCACTTGCAGACCATCGCACCTTCGACGTGATCGTCGCTCCACGTTTCGCCGCGGTAGTTGGCCACCGCCGCCTGCAGCGCCTCGCGCCCCATCACCGAGCAGTGCATCTTCTCGGCCGGCAAGCCGTCGAGGTAGTCGGCGATGTCCTGGTTGCTGATCGCCAGCGCCTCGTCGAGTGTCTTTCCCTTGGCCATCTCGGTCAGCGCCGACGATGAAGCGATCGCCGAGCCGCAACCGAAGGTCTGGAAATGCGCGTCGAGGATGCGTTCGTCCTGCGGATCGACCTTCAGCATCAGGCGCAGCGCGTCGCCGCATTTGATCGAGCCGACGTCACCGATCGCGTTGGCGCCTTCCAGCGGCCCGGCGTTGCGCGGGTTGAAGAAGTGTTCGCGAACCTTATCCGAGTAATCCCACATGGTGCGGCTCCTTGAAATTGAATCGGCAAATCCCGTTTACCGCACTACGCCGCCGTCACCGGCGCCGGCGAATAGCTGTAACACCCCTTCGGACAGACCCGTCCGCAGGCGCCGCAGCCGATGCAGTCGCCGGGGTTCTTGAGCATCATGACCGACGCCGTATCGTCTTCGTCGTAATCCTCGTCCTCGATCTCCATGTCCTCGCCACGGTCGATCAGGTCGAGCACGTCGCGCGGGCAGACCTTGAAGCAGCGGCCACAGCCGATGCACTTCTTCGGGTCGAGCGCGGTGGCAAATTCCGGTGTCCAGGGGGTTCCGTTGAGGGTCAATCCGGTGATGTTTTCCATGTCATTCTCCTTGAGTAATCTGTTCGGCAAGCGAGCGGTTCAGAGTCCGGCGACGTCGGGGAAGCGGCCGACAATCTCGAGCGCCACCGCGAGGTACTTGTCGGCTTCGTCCTTCATCTTCGAAAGGCTGCCGAAGCCGAAGCGATGCGCGTCGCGCAGCGTGCGGTCGAGCACCACGAGCTTGCCGACGGTGATCAGCACGCGGCCGAAGCCCTCGTGCGTCAGATGGACGAGCGGCACGGCCATCAGCCCGCACTCCTTCTCGATCAGTGTCGCGATCGCGTTGTAGAAAGCCTTGATGCACGCCAGCGTCGTTTCGTCCGGATCACCGATGATGGGAATCCCGGCCTTGCGCTCCTTGGTCAGCACCAGCGGAGCGAGCAGTACGGTGGCGGGTTGCCCGTCGTATTGGCCGTAACTGTCCAGCGCGCGCATCTGGCGCACCATTTCCCTGATGAAGTCGGTTTCAAGAAGGGGATCGCCCGCAAGAACCGAGGCCGGGGATTCGACGATTGCGCTCATGGATTTTCTCCAGGTTGAAAGTCAGGACGACAGATCGCCAGTGCGGCGACATTGCTGAAAGCCAAGTGTGAAATCAGGCGGGCGGCCAGTACGCCGGCGGCGAGACCCAGCGCGGCGCCAATGACTGCGGCGAGATCGCTGGCGTAGAGTTGATCGGCAATAACGGCACCTGCAAGCATGGCGATCGGAGGCAGCAGGTAGCCGAGCATCGCGGCCAGCGCCAGCGAGCCGGCCTGGATATTCACGGTCACCATGTCGCCGATCTGCGCACGCGCCGGCAGCGCCATCTCGATCGACCGTGACGTGGCATCGCCCGACCCGCAGCTGCCGCGATTGCCACAGGCGGCGCAGCCGGGCGACGGCTCAAGGCGAATCTGCGCCCGGTCGCGCACGATGCGGACGACTTCGCCGCGACGGACGATGACCTCGGCAATGGACTCAGTCGGGGCGCTCATTCCTGCCACCCTTCCTCCACCATGCGGTCGAAACGATCCTGGTCCTGCGTATGGCGAACGATCCGGTCGATCCACGCCACGCCGCCCTCACGCACGGCCTTGCAGAGCATGTGCAGCAACGACTCGATCGGGGTTTCAGTCTCGAGGCGGACGGGCTGCACGCCGCCGGCGAGCAACTGGCGAACGGCCGAACCGCCGACGGCCAGGCAATAGACGGCGGCGCATCCGGCCAGCGCGGCGATGCGGCTCGCCAGCTTGTCCTCGTTGCCATCCATCGACTCGAGCGGATACTCGGTCGCCTCGACAAGACGCGCGCTGTCGCCATCGACCGCATAGATCGCGAAGCCGGCGGCCGCGCCGAAGTGCTGGTCAACGAACACCCGGTCGCTGGTGGCGAAGGCGATCTTGAGCGTGGTCGCGTGCACGACGGGTTCTCCGTCAGTGGCGGACCACGCCAGCGCAAGCTTGCGGCGGCCGCGCGCCGGTGCTGCTGTCGGGGTAGTTGCGGTAGATCGATCGGTAGGCAGGAATGTCATGGTGCTGCCCCAGGAAAAGGTTGGCGATATCGAACAAGGCTTGCCGCGCCAGGCGGTAGCCGGACCAGCCGCGCGCGTAGCCGCCGACCTGGTCGTACAGCGGAAAACCGGCACGCAGCAAGGAAATTCCCAGACGATTGGCGACCTCGACGCCGTGTGAATTGCTCACCAGCAGTTGCGCGCCGTTGGCGGCCGCCGACTTCTCCAGGTCATCCAGATCGCCGACCCGGACCGTCTCGCACGGCACGCTTTCCAGCACGCCGGCCCGCGCCGGCGTCACGGCCGTTACGACGGTCGCGCCCATGCTCACCAGCAGATCGGCGAGCCCCTTGAGCAGGTCCGGCTCGAGGCCCAGCGCCACGCGCAGGAAGCCGGTCATGAAATGCGTGTCGACCATCGCGTCCTGCAATTGCGCGCGATGGCGCTCGATCTTCGCCGGCACGGCAACGCCGGAGATGTCGGCCAGCGTCTGTGTAAACCGGTCGCTGGCATCGAGTCCGACCAGGTGATCGAAGCGGAAGGTCGGCACGCCGGTGCGTGCTTCGAGCCGGTCGGCCGCAGCGCTGACCGAACGGCCGATGACCAGCGTGGCGATCGATTCGCCCATCGCCGCGACCTCGGCCAGCGGCGCGCCGCCGAGCGTCAGCGGGGAATGCTGCTTGTCGATCAGGTGTCCGTCGAGCGAATCGCCGATATCCGGCACGATCAGCGGACGCAGCCCGAAGGCTTCGATCCACTCCTTGACTGCCTCGATGTCGCCCGGCGTCAGCATCGACGAGGCCAGCACGTTGACCTGCCGGCGGCGGCGCCCGACGTGGCGGGTTTCAGGAACGAGCGTGTCGACGATCGCGTCGAGCGCCAGGGCGAAGCCGCTCTCGAAGCAGCCGGCGAAGTCGGGCGTATTCACCGGGATGACCGCGGTCGCCGCGTATTCCGGATACTTCGCGCGGAATTCCCGCACCAGCCGGTGGATATCCGTACCCTGCGTTTCGGAGAGGCCGGTCGTCGGCAGGCCGATGACCTCCGGCCTGTTCTTCTCGCAGATCGTCTTTAGCCCTTCGATGACGTTCTCGTCGGCGCTCATCACCGTGGCGATCTGATCCATCGCCGTCGTCTGCAACGGAATCGGCTCGCGGAAATGCCGCACGAAAAAGACCTTGCCGAACGCGGTGCAGCCTTGCGCGCCGTGCAGCATCGGCAGGCAGTTGCGCATGCCGAGGAAGGCCAGCGCCGCGCCGATCGCCTGGCTCGCCTTGAGCGGGCTGACGGTCAGGGGTTTGGGGATACGAATGATTTCAGCCATGGAGGCCTCCTCGAATGGGGTCACATCCCGGAACACCGTCATTCCGGCGAAAGCCGGAATCCAGGTTTTCGGAGCGCCGGGATGACGGAAGAAAGAAATTCATCGCGCAGCTCCAAGCGCTTCACCGGCAATCCTGCCCGCCCACGGCGCCGGTTTGCGCACGGCAGGCCAGACGGGACTTTCGATGGTCAAGGCGAGTTGCCGCGCCATTTCCAGCATGCCGGCGTAACCGGCGTAGGCGTACTCGCGCTCCTGATTGACGTCGAGGAAGGGGATGCGTGCCTTCATCGCGGTATAGAGGTTGCGCCCGCCGGCGATCAGCACGTCGGCGCCCTTCTCGTTGTAAACCTTGAGCAGAGCGGCCGGATTGCCGTCCTCGATCATGTGCGCGTCTTCACCGAGCAGATCGCGGATGCGCTCCTTGTCGTCCTCGGTCGACTTGCGCACACCGGTCGCCACGACCTCCATGCCGAGATCGCGCAGCGCCGAGATGATCGACCACGATTTGACGCCGCCGGTGTAGAGCAAGGCGCGCTTGCCGGCGAGGCGTTCCCGCCACGGTGCGAGCTGCGCGCTGGCCCTGGCCTCCTCGCGGGCAATCAGCGCCTCGGTGCGCGCAATGAGATCCGCGTCGCCGAGCAGCCGGGCGAACTCGCGCAAGGCATTGGAGGTATCAGTCACGCCGTAGAAGCTGCCTTCGAAATACGGGACGCCCCAAGTCTCCTTCAGTTGGCGCGCCACGTTGAGCAACGCGTTCGAGCACACCACCATCGACGCCTTGGCGCGGTGCATCGTCTGCACCTCGCGGAAGCGCGCGTCGCCCGACAGCGAACCGACGATGCGCAACCCGAGTTCGTCGAACAGCGGCGCCACGTGCCAGAACTCGCCGCGGATGTTGTATTCGGCGATCATCGCCACGTCATGCACCGTGATGCCCGGCCGTTGGACCGATTCGGGAACGGGGTCCGGCTCGCGGGTGCCGATGACATGGTCGAACATCGTCTGGCCGGCGATGCGATCGCCGAGTTTCTTGGAACCGTAGAACCCCGCCGCGTCGACCGGAATGACCGGCACGCCCCAGCGCGCCGCCGCATCCTTGCACAGCGCCGGCAGGTCTTCGCCGATCATTGCGGTGACGCAGGTCGCATACACGAACACGGCAGCCGGCGAGTACGTATCGATCGCCTGGCGGATCGCATGGAAGAGTTTTTTCTCGTTGCGCCCCATCACGATGTCCTGCTCGGACAGGTCGGTGGTCATCCCCAGGCGGTGGAACGCCGGACCGGTCGTGCGGGTGCCACGGTTATCCCACGAATCGCCGGTGCAGGCGATCGGCCCGTGGACGATGTGCGCCACGTCGGCAATCGGGAACAGGGTGATCTGCGCGCCGTCGAAGGGGCAACCGCCGGCGGTGGCGCCAGGCTTGGGGCGCGTGCAGCCGCCCTTGGCCTTGTTCGCGTTATTGGCGCAGGCCGGCTCGTCGATCAGCAGGGCGATGTCGCTGGTTCTCATGATGGGCGTCCTTTCGCCCTTCCCTACGCAATCGCTGTGCCACGCCCGCAAACCCCTGATTTCGGGCCTTGCAGCCCGCGTGTTTTGTGGCGATCACGACAGACGCCACGACCACCTCATCGCGCATTGTCGCGAACGCAACATCGCCGCACCGGGAAAGGCCGGTTTTTCGCGTGGAAAGAGTCTTGCTAGAGAAAAGCACCGCCGCAACCCGACGAGGAAGCCTCATGGACACCGCGACCGATCTCTCCTGCCCCCCGCTCTTCCCCCCACTGGCGCTCGCACGCCACCCGGATGATCCCGCCACGCAGGCCTTCGCCGGCATCATCGTGCAATCCATGCTGGCGCAGCGCCAGCCGCTGATCCGAGGGTTGAACGAGGACGGCTTCCGCACGCTGGTCGACGCCTATTTCCCGGGACTCGCCTGCCGCAACGGCACGCCGGACGAAAAGGCACTGGCCTTGTTCGAGTACGATGAATTCGTCGACCTCGTCGAGTTGCTTCTCGACCATCGGGCCGGGGAAGAAGAAATGGAAGTGTGGCTCGCCCACGCCGTTGCCACCGCGGCGATGGGCGAGAACCACTTGTGGCAGGACATGGGCCTGCCGAACCGCAAGGTACTCTCCGCACTCATGCAGAAGCACTTTCCGTCGCTTGCCGCCTTGAACGACAGGGACATGAAATGGAAGAAGTTCTTCTACCGCCAGCTGTGCGAGCGTTCGGGCATACTCATCTGCAAGTCGCCGCACTGCGCCGACTGCTGCGACTTCCGGATCTGCTTCGGCCCCGAGGATGCATGAATGCCAAGCCTGCCACCATCGCCATGAATGCCACCATTGACTTCGCCACCCACGCCGATCTCGAGGCGATGGCCGATTTGCTGTCCGAACTCTTCGCGCTCGAAAGCGACTTCCGTCCCGAGCGCGACAAACAGCTCCGGGGCCTGCGCCTGATTCTTGACACCCCGCCGATCGGCCGCCTGTTTGTCCTGCGCGTCGAAGGCGAAGTCGCCGGGATGGCCAACGCATTGATCACCATCAGCACCGCCGAGGGCGGCCCGGTGCTGCTGCTCGAAGACGTGATCGTGAAGGCCGGATTCCGTGGCCGCCAATTCGGCCGCCGCCTCGTCGAACACGTGCTCGACTGGGCACGCGCCAACGGCATGCCACGCGTGACGCTCCTGGCCGACAAGGATAACGCGCCGGCCCTGGCCTTCTACGAGCGCCTGGGCTTCGCGCCGTCGGCGATGAAGGTTCTGCGCAAGACGAACTGATCGCCAACAGACATCAGAACGGCATCAGAACGCAAACGGGCGATGCAGCCAGTCCTTGACGATCTTCACGTCGCGTTCAGGCAGATAGCTGAAACCGGACTGAACGTCATCGACGACGGCATTGGCGACCGCGTGCGGCACGCTCTTCGTTGTCAGCATGTGGAAATACCAGGCCATCGGGTAGCCGAGCTGCCGGTCGAACTGCTGCAGCGCTTCGTAGAGCACCAGGCCGCGCGCGCCGAAGGCGCCGGCGAACTTCGGCAGAAGCCCGTTGACCGCGGCGACGGGCGTCGCCTGCAGGATCGGCTGGTGATAACGGTCGATGTACTCGCGCACGGCGAGTATCCAGTGGTTACTGAACAGCGTCGACGCACCGGCGCTCGACGCCTGCCAGGCGTCGATAAAGCGCTGCACGTTCTGCACCTCCGGCTTCTGTTCGCCCATGCGCTTGAGAAACGCGGCCACGTCGGTCACCCGCCGCAAGGAATAGAACGGCGCACCGAGCGGAACGGCGCCGTTTCCCGCCCGGTCGCCGGGCGAGGGATCCGCGAGTTCCTCCAGGCTCCCCGGCACCTCGCCCCGGAACAGGTCATGGCTGACGACTTCCTGCAGTTCCTCGATTTCGACCTGCAGGAAATCGGCAGCCATCGGTCCCGTCGACGCGACGAGATAGTGCGTCTTGCCGATCAGCCGGGTCGCGCGCAAACCACGCCCCTCCCAAGCTTCGGCGAGCGCGTGGAAGTCGTCGCCGCAACGGCCAAGCTCCGCCTCCGCCCAGAGGGCAAGATCATCGGCGACGTGATCGCCGGCGGCGTCGATCACGCCGCCCAGCCGGTACCAGCCGCCCCGGGTCAGAACATCGCGGAAGAAGAGCTGCGGCGACAGTCTGGCGAGCTCTTTCGCCAGCCCCGCCGCGCCAGTCGCCACCGGGACGCGCACGCACATTTCGGCGACCGCGCGATCGAAGTCCGTCTGCTTCGGGAATGCACTCGGTTGCACCGTCGCCATCGCCATCATCATTCGTCCTTGTCGAGCAACGCCACCAGCAGTCCGGTCGCCTCGGTTGCCTCCGCGGCAAAGCTGAGGCAGTGACTGCGCGAATCGACGTAGTAAAGCCGGCACACTGGACCTTCAGCGGCGGGCGAGAGCCGGGACGGCACGTCGTCATCCGAACAGACCGAGAAGTGAATTCCCGGAAATGTCTCGCGCAGGACCCGGAGCTGCAATTCGTTCGATTCGCTCGAATCGTCCGTCCTGCCCTCCATGACGGTCATTACGCTCGTCATCAGCGCCTGATCGATCATCGTGGCTCCTTACGTCGTAACCGCGAACTTCTCAAGCGAATGCGCCTTGACGCCCATCACCTTGGCCAGCCACGGCGGCGGCAGGCGCAAGGTTTCCTGAAGGCGTGCCAGCGTCTCGCGCGCAGGCGCGGCCACCGGAACCTTCACCGGATGGATGCCACCACGCACCACCTTCGCCGCCGCCGGTCCACCGATCGACTGGATGTAAAGAAGCTGACAGTCGGCAATGAGCCGCGCGCGCGCCGCGTTGCGATCGTCGTCGTCATGATCCGCCTCCAGCGTCGGACGCAACGCGATCAGACGCAGCTCGTTCGGCGTGACCTGATAGATCAGGAAGCGCTCGCAGGACCCAAAATGTCCGTCGATCGATTCGCCGCGATCGGAAGCACAGGCGACGCGGATCGAACCGGGCATCTCACCTTCGACGTACGCATCGAGAGGCGGCAGTTCGCTGCCAATAATGCCTTCTCCCCACAGCAGGCGAACAACCTGCTTGAGGGTGTCGGGCGCAACGCCGACGTTGCAGTCGTTCTCGGCATGGTTGCCGGCGAGGATTTCACGCAGGGCGGTGACGGTAATCCCGGCGAGGCGCGTTTCGGTCAACGGCAAGCCGACCTTTTCGCCGACGGCGCGCACAAACGCGGGAACGCTGAGCCCGCCCAGTTCCCTGGCCGCCATACCGAGGCGCAATGCGGCTTCACGGGTGATCGTTGCACTCATTGCTTTCTCCTGATCGCACTCCGGTCATCCCGGCGAAGGCCGGAATGACGGTTCCGGGATTACAAATACACGATGGTGGCATCACCGCCCGGACAGGCCTCGACGCACTTGGGCGAATCGAACTCCTCGCACTCGGTGCAGGTGTCCTTGTTGATTTTGAAGATGCCGCCCTTCTCCACGATCGACTTGGTCGGGCAGACCGGTACACAGTCGCCGCAGGAGGTGCATTCGGATTGCGTGATCTTCATTGCCATGATGTTTCTCCTATCAGTTCAACCGATTCATTCAAACGACTCATTCGACGCCGTCGATGCGCTTGGCGCGCACCGAATACGGGAGCCGAGCCGGTGCCGCCTGCGGTTCGATGAAATAGATGCCGCCGTTGCCGAGCTTGATCTCGCCGCCCCACTTCTCCGGCGTATCGAACTCCATCGAGACGATGGAATCCTCGATATCGCGCTTGGGCATGTAGAAGACGTAGCCCTGCTCGCTCTTGCGGATCATGATGTTGGCCATCTCAGTTTCCCTTCGGGTGGTCAAATGCCGTCATTCCGGCGCAAGCCGGAATCCAGTAACCACCGCAGCACTGGACCCCGGCTTTCGCCGGGGTGACGGTTGTTCTGGAGATTCGCTCCAACTCGGCGTCCCTCTTACCGCACCAGGTCGAAGTTGTAGTCCGTCTTGCCGAGCAGCTTGGTCTGTTCGTCAAGACGCTCTAGGACTGCATTGACCAACGTGGTGAGGATGTACATCCCGCCCTCGTAGCCCAGCGTCGTCATGCGGTGCAGGTGATGGCGATCGAAGATCGGGAAGCCGATGCGGATCAGCGGCACCTCGAACTCCGGCCCCTTGTACAGCGTGTCGCGCTGGATGAACTTGCCGTAGCTGGAACCGACGATGAAGTCCGGCTTGTCGGTGAAGCACAGGCTGCGCAGGTGCCAGAGGTCGCACCCCGGGTAGATCTTCGCGTGGATGCCGTACTGCGACGATTCGAGCACATTCTTCATCGCCTTTTCCCAGCGCTTGTTGCTGTTATTGACGACGATGTGCGTCGGTTCGATGCCCAGTTCGAGCATGAACTTGACGAGGCCCATGACGAAGTCCGGGTCGCCGAACACCGCCATCTTCTTGCCGTGCAGCCACTGGTGCGAGTCGGTCATCATGTCGATGAGGCGGCCTCGCTCGACGGTGATCGAGGGAGCCACCGGCTTGCCGGTCACTTCCGACACCTTCTGCAGGAACTCGTCGGTCCATTCCACGCCCATCGGGATCGTCAGTTTGGGAATCTCGTGGTTCCAGGTGCCTTCGATGAACTTCTTGGTCTTCTCCAGCGTCGTCGATTGCAGCATGAACGTGGTGATCGCGTTCGGCGCATCCTTCACTTCGTCGATCGTCGTGCCACCGGCGTACATTTCATACTCGCCCGTCGCCGGCGTGTCGAGCACCTCGGACGGATCGCAGAGGTAGGTGTAATCGACGCCCATCTCCTTCATGTAGCGCTTGATAACGCGGTAGTTGCCCAGGTATGTCTCGAAGCCCGGCACGATGTTGATCTTGCCGTTCTGCCCCGGCGCCTTGCCCTCCATGGTGTTGAGGGTGAAGTAGCGCATGATCCCTTCGAACATATTGTCCCAGCCGGTGATGTGCGACCCAACGAAGGACGGCGTGTTGGCATAGGGGATCGGGAAGTCCTTGTCGACGTAGCCTTCCTTGCGCGCATTGCCGATGAAGGCGCCGAGGTCGTCACCGATGACTTCCGCAATACAGGTCGTGCACACGGCGATCATCTTGGCGTCGTACAGCTTGGTGGCGTTCTGCAGGCCCTCATGCACGTTCTTCTGGCCGCCGAACACCGCCGCATCTTCCGTCATCGAGTCGGCGATGAAGGCGATCGGCTCCTTGAAGTGGCGGTTGAAGTAGGTGCGGAAGTAGGCCACGCACCCTTGCGAACCGTGGATGTAAACCATCGTCTTTTCAAAGCCCAGGCCACACAGCGCGCCGCCGAGCGGCTGGCAGGCCTTGGCCGCGTTGATGGTCAGGGTCGAACGAGCGAAGTTGAGGTCCTGATACTCCTTGGTCGTCGTCCACTCGAAGGTCTCTGCGACCTTCTCGGGCGAGACGCGTTCCTCATACGTCCGCTTGCGAGCCAGAACGTCCTGATACTCGTCAGAGTTGAAGAGCGGGAAACAGGGTTTGATTTCATCTGCGACTTGCATCTTGGTCTCCTTTGCCCGGCCGCTCATCCGCGGACACGGGCAGAAGTTGAACTACATTCAATGTGGGCAACGGCTAACGACTCAGGCAGCCTCAGCAACCGGCTCATCCGCCGGCTTTTCCCACGGCGCCTTGAACATCGTCCAGCACGGGTTGTTGATGGCCATGTCCATGTCGCGGGCGAAGACGGCAAAACCGTCGTAACCGTGATACGGGCCGGAGTAGTCCCACGAGTGCATCTGGCGGAACGGCACGCCCATCTTGTGGAAGGCGTACTTCTCCTTGATGCCGGAACCGACGAGGTCGGGCTTGACTTGGCGCACGAACTCTTCCAGCTCGTAACCCGTCGCGTCGTCGTAGATCAGCGTCGCGTCCTTCATCTCCTTGATCGTGCGGTCGTAGTCGTCGTTGTGCGCGAACTCGTAGCCGGCGCCGACCACTTCCATGCCAAGATCTTCGTAGGCACCCACCGTATGACGCGGACGCAAACCACCGACGTAGAGCATGACCTTCTTTCCCTGCAGACGCGGCTTGAACTTGGCGATGATGGCATCCATCGCCGGCGTGTACTTGGCGATCACGCGCTCGGCACCTTCCTTGATCTTGTCGTCGAAGTGCGAGGCGATCTCGCGCAGCGACTCCTTGATCTTGGTCGGGCCAAAGAAGTTGTACTCGAGCCATGGGATGGCGTACTTCTCTTCCATGTGCCGGGCGATATAGTTCATCGAGCGGTAGCAATGCAGGAGGTTGAGCTTGACCTTCGGGGTGTTCTCAATCTCGGCGATGGTGCCGTCGCCGGACCATTGCGCGACGACGTTGAGCCCCATTTCTTCGAGCAGGATGCGCGAAGCCCAGGCGTCACCGCCGATGTTGTAATCACCGAGAATCGCGACATCGTACGGGCCACCCGCTTCCAGTTGGCCGTCGCGTGCCGAGATGATCCAGTCACGAATCGCGTCGTTCGAAATGTGGTGACCAAGTGATTGCGAGACGCCGCGGAAGCCTTCGCAGCGCACAGGAACCACCTTCTTGCCGATTTCGGCAGCCTTTTTCTTGGAAACGGCCTCGATGTCGTCGCCGATGAGGCCGATCGGGCACTCGGACTGGACCGAGATCGCCTTGGAGAGCGGGAAGAGCGATTCGACCTCGTCGATCAGTTTGGCGAGCTTCTTGTCGCCGCCGAAGACGACGTCCTTCTCCTGGAAGTCCGAGGAGAACATCATGTCGCAGAACGAATCGACCCCGGCGATGCCCGAGTAGTAGTTGCGGCGACCGCCACGCGAGTACTGGCCGCAACCGATCGGCCCGTGCGAGATGTCGATGATGTCCTTGAACGGCCCCCACACCACGCCCTTGGCGCCGGCGTAGGCGCAACCGCGCTGCGTCATGACGCCGGGGATCGACTTGCGGTTGGAGGTGATGCACTTCTTGGCCGACTCGAGCTTCTTGTCGTTGACCATCAAGTGCTTGGCACGATCCTTCTTCGCCTTCTCGGGGTAAACCTCGAGCACTTCCTGAATCAGTGCTTCGGCCTCTTCACGATTGAGCACGCTCATTTTGCTTCTCCTCTCCAGGCGACGGTCTTCAGTCCGACACGGCGCCGCTGGTGAAAAATCAGTTTTCTGCCGCTACCGCAGATCAAACTCAGGCAGCTTCGGCAGCCAACTCCGCCGCCGTCTTGCCGATAATGCTGGTGTCCTCGGCATCCATGATCCCGAACTCCATCAGTAGGTCTTCCAACTCTTCCATCTCGAGCGGAGTCGGAATGACGAACTTCTTGTTGTCGATGATCTTGCGTGCCAGCGCGCGGTACTCGTCGGCCTGTTTGGCCTTCGGGTCGTACTCGATGACGGTCATGCGCCGGATTTCGGCGTGCTGAACGACGTTGTCGCGCGGCACGAAGTGAATCATCTGTGTACCGAGCTTGGCGGCCAGTGCTTCGATCAGTTCATCCTCGCGGTCGGTCTTGCGGCTGTTGCAAATCAGGCCGGCCAGGCGCACGCTGCCGGAATTGGCGTACTTCACGATGCCCTTGGCGATGTTGTTGGCGGCGTACATGGCCATCATCTCGCCGGAGACGACGATGTAGATTTCCTGCGCCTTGTTCTCGCGGATCGGCATGGCGAAACCACCGCACACCACGTCACCGAGAACGTCGTAGAACACGAAGTTGAGGTCTTCGTCGTAGGCGCCTTCCTCTTCAAGGAAGTTGATCGCGGTGATGACGCCGCGGCCGGCGCAGCCGACGCCGGGTTCCGGGCCACCGGATTCGACGCACTTGACACCGCCGTAACCGACGGCGAGCACGTCTTCGAGTTCGAGATCCTCGACCGAGCCGGCTTCCGCCGCCAGGTGCATGACCGTCGTCTGGGCCTTGCTGTGCAGGATCAGGCGGGTCGAGTCGGCCTTCGGGTCGCAACCGACGATCATCACTTTCTGACCGGCTTCGGCCAGCGCGGCGACCAGATTCTGGGTTGTAGTTGACTTGCCGATACCACCTTTGCCATAAATGGCGGCTTGACGCAGTTTAGCCATGGTGCAATCTCCTCTATCAGATTTCACGCGGGAGTCAGGAGGATTCCAGCGTTCCCGAGCCACATTCCGCAAAGAGCGTGCCAATCCACCCATCGAGAAGTAAGCATCTGAAATGAAAGAGTTAATTCAGGACGCCTTGCCAACTGGCACAACGACAAAACCCGACAATGACCCCGCTGCTTGTCGGGCAAGCGACAAAGACACCGCCACCCTGCCGCGTTATGCGCGCCTGCCGATCAATCGTTGCAACGTGCCGGCGGTGATCCTCGGCAGCGTCACCTTCCAGCGTTTTCCTTCGCCGCTGCAACTCGACGGCGTCGCGGAGTTGCATGCCGACCTGTTCCGGCGGCTCGACGCACTCGACGACAAGGCGGCGCGCGCCACGACCTTCCGCGACTACCTGACCGTGCATTTCTGCCTCGAAGAACTCGACAAGGCCGGACTCGACCAGCGCTCGAAGAAGCGCGCCAATGCCAACTGGCTGCGCGTGCTGCGCGGCTGGAGTTTTGATTC
>Ga0302250_1000651_pt1 | contig 31432 bp, 31 predicted proteins | sample AAG_RA_Asp_MG_FD_193536 | JGI IMG/M metagenome (GOLD analysis project Ga0302250, IMG submission 193536) | Enriched activated sludge microbial communities from anaerobic digester in WTTP, New Holstein, Wisconsin, United States - AAG_RA_Asp | ecosystem: Engineered > Bioreactor > Anaerobic >... | reverse complement strand
AGCATCGAAGCAAAGCAGATGAGGCCGGTGGCAAAGATGAGCAACGACTTCTGCAGCTGCAGATCGGCACTGTCCGTCGGCTGGATGCCGGCGTGGCGGATGCGTATGGCGAGGCGGCTGAGGGCAGTCATTAAGGCGGTTCGGGAAGGGGTGTCGCCCGGATTTGAAACCAATCGCCTGGCAGGGTCAAGCGAATGACGGACGGAGGTATGGTCAGGGGAGCTTGCCGGCGGCGATCATCCGGTTGACGAGGATGTAGGGCGGGATCCAGGTGACGATGTCGTCGAATTCGCCTCCCGTCGGCACGGTGGATGGGTCTCGAGATACGAAAACGTCGGTTGCCCCAGCGTTCATGTCCTCATCGGTATTTGTTGCAGAACTGTCGGCCAAAACCGTGCCCTCTGCGGTAATGCCCCAGTTATTCTTCCCAAAGGATAGAACGATCGCCGGACTGCAGGGGGAGGAAGAACTGCAGGCGCTGGCAGATCCCAAGAGGTAGCTGATGGTGCCGCTGGCATCGCGTGTCTGGATTTTTTTGCTTCCGGGGGTGCCGATTGTGAACGTCGGTGATGTGTTGGCGAACGTAGGTGTCACGCTGTAACGAAGCATCTTGTTCCAAGCGTCGGTTTTCTTTACCCCAAGCGTTGTCCATGGGATGAACCCGTCGCAGTCATTCACATTGATGCAATTTGCGGTTTTTTCGTTGCCATCGCTCCCGGATATCGCCGGACGTGGGAGCCGCCCATGGACGATGGCAAAGCCGATCAGCGCTTCCCTGATTTCCGCGAGTTGCTCCCGGGTCTCGTTGCGGTTGCGCTGATCGATCTGGGCCGATAGCGGAGGAATCAGGCTGCTGACGAGAAGCCCGATGATGACCAGGACAAGGGTCATCTCGACGAGGGTGAATCCCCCGGCCTCCCTTGATCGGCGATTTTCGTTCGTGGTGTCTTTCATCATGGGCAGGGCGAAGCTGGGCAGGGAATGACGCTCATTGAGTTGTTGCCGATCGAAGTGATGGCCGAATCGGCGTTGATGCGCCTGTATTTGACGAGGGGGAACCACTTGTTGGCGAGCAGCCAAGCTCGCGTATCGCTGCGGAGATCAAGGTCGTTGTAGGGAATTCCCCCAAGGCCCACTCCGGTGTCTGCACTACCGTCGTCATTGCCGTCGGCCCAGGGGAAACTGCCGTTTTCTGCGTGATAGCGCCGCAAACCATATTGGGGCGCGCCGGGCGAGTTGTCGTCGGGACCTCGGATTTCCGCGAGTACCCGCAGGTTGGCGATGCGGAAGATGTCATCGCGGGTGATGAGCAGAACCTTGTCGTTGAACACGGGTGAAGTGACGCCGGAGATATACGCTGAGTCGCCATCGCCATTGCTTTCATCCAGAAAGTCCGCTGCGTTGTTGCTCGGACGACCGCTCTGATTGGCGAGTGGCGGGCCCGCAGAAAACAAGAGTGCTGCGATGTTTCCCGCTCCATCGATAGACAGGGACAACGGCGTGAGCGAATTGATAGGCTCTGCTGCCGGGTTGTCGCGAAGTTCTGGCGTAAGCGCGTACCACAGTCGTTCCCCTTGGCCATCGCGCAGGTCGGGCAGGTCCAGTGTTTTCCACGGTAGGCGTCCAAGATAGGCATCGCAGTTTCCGCCAACTTGATTGGCTACGCCGTCATCATCCGTATCCGGGCACGTCAGGCTGCCGGGACGGTTGCCGTCCTGCGCAGCCCGTCCGATGAGCGCGGCCTTGGCCTCGCTCATCGCAGCAGTCGTAATGCGGTCCCGATGGATTTGCGCCGACGTGGTGCTCATCCCTGCAAGCAGCCAGGACATCCCTCCGAGAAAGAACAAGAGCATTAGCCCGAGCAGTGCGGCGCCTCGCTGGTCAGGATGTGGAGCGGACGTGAGCAGGTGACGCATTCTCCGCTTTCTTCATTTTGTCCGTCGGACAGAAATCGATCCGCCGTTTAAGAGATCACTGGCTTCTCCCGTATCACTGTTGATGGTGCTGCCGACACCGACGGCAGGCCCAATGGGTTCGCCTGACTGAAACAGGACTGTCCCGGGGTTGCTGCGTGCCGGGACGATCCGGATTCCCGTCGTTTCCTCGTTCTCGTTACGCGGTGTGCCATTGACCCATACTGTCCGTTTCCCGCTGCTGCGCGTAACGACGCCATTGATCGTCAGGGTCGGGTCTTCGGGAGCTTCGCGCTGCTCTTCGAGATTGAACTGCCGTTGATGATCCAGCTGTTGCCGTCGCTCCGGCGTGAAGAACAGCCTGCCGAGTTCTTCCGCGGATGTGGCGCTGGGCATCGCGAAAACGAAAGCGACCAGCGCTAGCCGGAGCGAGCGCATTGAATGATCGGAAAAGCGGTGAATGCGATGGGTCATTTCGCCAGTCCCTCCGCGCTGTCTGCCTTGCGCACGGTGATCCAGTCGATCAGGCAACCGGCCTGCAGCGAGGCAGTAGATGCGCCATCCGCAGCGGTGCGCGCCAGTCGGGAGATGTCGCAGCGCCGGGGCTGGATCAGCGCGGGCGCCTCGCGGCGCAGGTCGTCGAGCAGCCGCGTCAGGTCCTCTTCGTGCAGCAGTTTGAGCTCAAGCTTCATGGTGCTGGCGTAAAGTGCCAGTTGCCCCGATGGCGATTTTTCCAGCGGCTGGCGCGGGGCGATCTCGTAGCGCATCTCGGGCAGGCGATGCCGGGCGCGAATCTCTTCGAGCAACTCGACCCATTCCAGGCGCTGCTCTTCGCCAAGGATGCGGCGTGATTGCAGCTCGTTGAAGACGGCTGCTTTTTGCCGTATTTCGTTTTCTTCGCTGCGGACTTGCCTGAGCTTGTTGTCGATTTCCTTGCGTTCCTGTTGGATGTTGGCCAGGCGGGCTTGCGCGTCGCCGAGTTCCGCGCGCGCGACGAGGATCGATGCGGCCCCCAGGGCGAGCATCACCGCCAGCGCGAGCAGCGGAATCTGCAATCTGGACCAATCGTTCGCGTTCAGCTTCATGATCCGATCTTCCGCGTGACCTGCAGGCTGAACGTACGCAAGGGGTTACGCTCCAGAGCAGCGTCACCGCTGCGCAGCGCCTTCCCGGATTCGATGTCGAACGGTTGTTGCAGGATGTCGACCCGCAGTGCCTTGTTCGCTGCCAGCTGCTCGACGAAGCGGTTGAACAGTTGGAGTGTTTGCCTGGTGTCAGCGCCGGGTGGCGCATGCAGCGTTCCTTGCATGACAAGGCTTTCGCTGTCGTCGGGAAGCGGCTTCGTTCCGATGTCCGGCCTTCCGGCGGTGCCGCGCGCCGGTTCGGTCCCGCCGAGTGTCCATGCGAGCGAGGCAAGTTCGATCGTCGGATGGCCTTGCAGAGCGTGGCTGAGTTCGACGTAGAAAGGGGTCGGGGAGATGCTTCGCTGCGCCTGGACGAGATATCGGCCGATCACGCTCTTCAGCGTTTCGCGGTCGACGGGCACGCTGGGGAACGTTTTCAGCACGTCGGCGTAACGCTGGCGGGACTGCCCGGTTTTGGCCTGCAGTTCTGCTGATTCGCGGGTGAATTGATACGCGTCGAAAAGCTGATTGCCCGATAGCAGCAGGCAACCACACAGCGCGGTGGCGCCGAGACCATAGAGCAGGGTGCCCAGCCGGCCGACCTGGTAGGTGTGCCGCAAGGTGTCGCCGGCAAACTGCATTGCGGGCGGATGGGTCGCCAGCAGGTGCAGGAACAGCTTCTCGCCGTGGCTGTCCGGCGCCAGTGATTTGAGGCCCGTACGCTTCGCGCACTCATTGATGTCGAGAACGTTGAAGCGCACGGCAGGCGTGTCGACACAACTGTTCTCGATCGCTTTCAGAGCACCGGGGTGCGCGAGGATGTGGGCGGTGATCGTCTGGTTGCGCCCGACCAGGCGCTGGCTGGCGAGGTATTGCTGCAGCTTGAGCGATTCGCTGGCAAAGGCCTGAGCGATGCTGCCGATGCTGCTGTGCTGCAGCGGCGTCAGCCGGCTGAAATGCAGCTGGCCTTTCTCGAAATAGCTCTGGCGGATACTGTTGTCCTGAATCGTCAGTAACAGGCAGGGCTCGTCGGGCAGGCGGAGCTTTTTCAGCAGCGACGGGAAGACCGTGGGCAGCGAATAAAGGCCGGACAGCGCGACATCCGTTTCGCCGATGATGTCCAGCCAGGGCTGGAAGAAAGCCGGATTGGTCAGCGCGGCGAGCAGCAGGTGCTCGTCCTTGCGCCGGTTTTTTTCATGTCCCAGCGATAGCGACGCGGTCAGGGGCGTGTTGAAGAACGTTTGCGCCAGTTTGCGCTGGATGACTGCCGTCCGGTCGCTTCCACGCAGGAACGGAATCGTCTCGCTGTGGAATCCTTCTTCGGCGACATTCGCCAGCAATGAAAAAACGCTGGTCGCATTGCTGGCAAGATACTCCCTGAACTGCAGCAGGCCCTCTTCCGAGACAGTGAAACGCCCTTCCTCGTTCAGTGTGCCGGCGTGCCAGCGATAGGCCGCCAGTTGCTGCGCGCTGAGGTAGAGGTGGCGTTGGGGTTTCATTGCGTTCTATCAGGTGGCGATCCGGCTGATGACGTCGTAGACCGGGCCGAGCACCGAGAGCATGATCCAACCGAGCAACGCCCCCAGGATGAGCGTGAGCAGAGGCTCGATCATCTGCTGGACCTTTTCGACCGATTCCTTGACGTCGCAATTATAGAAGTAACTGACGTTGATCAACGCTTCGTCCAGCGCGCCGGTGCTTTCGCCGACGCGCAGCATGCGGATGACCAGCGGCGGAAAGAAACCGGTCTGCTGGAAGGCGGCCGTGACGTTCTGTCCTTCGCCGATCAGTTGTTCGACACGTTCGAGCCCGCGCCGGATCGCCTGGTTGCCGACGACATCCTGCGTGGTACGAATCGCTTCGAGCACGGAGATGCCGGAGGCGTACAGCAGGGCGAAGGTGTTGGCAAAGCGGGAAAGGATGATCTTGCGCAGGATGTCTCCGCCAAGCGGCAGTCGCAGTTTGAGGGAATCGAAACGGAATCGCGCCAGCGGGTTGATGTGCAGGAGAATCCGGACGGCAATGAAGGCGATGAGCGGGACGATCAGGGCAAGGTACCAGTAGGCGACGAGCAGGTCTGAGACGAAAAAGAGCACTTTCGTCTGCGTCGGCAGCGTCTGGCCCATGTTGCGCACGAAGAGCTTTAGCTGGGGAACCATGTAGGTCATCAGGAAGAACGTGGCGGCGATGACGATCGTGCCGACGAAAGCCGGGTACATCGCCAGCTTGCGTGTCTGCGAGGCCAGCTCGTCTTCCCATTTCAGTGTTTCGGTCAGGCTTTGCAGCACGTCTGACAGTTTGCCGCTGGTCTCGCCGGCGCGGATCAGGTTGACGAAAACCGTGTCGAATACCTTCGGGTGGGCTTCCATCGCCTGGGAGAGTGTCTGGCCGCCCTCGATGCTGTCGACCAGGCTGGCAACCACTTCCCGGAAACGCGGGTGCTCCAGGGTGTCGGCCAGATCCTTGAGTCCGTCGAGAATCGGTACCCTGACCCGGAGCAGATGCTCCAGATGGAAGCAGAAGTGGATCAGTTCCCTTCTTGGAACGGATTGCACCCCGAGTAGCTGGTGGTTGCTGACGGGCGATCCGTTGACCAGGTCCAGTCCCATGCGTCGCAGCCGCATGTCCAGGTCGATCTCGTTCTGCGCGTCGATGCGCCCGCTGACCGTGTGGCCATCCGCGTCGATTGCCCGATAGTTGAACAGCGGCACGGCGCTTACATCCGGTCGGTCAGGTCGACCACGCGGCTCAGTTCCTCCAGCGAGGTCGAGCCGTCGAGGACCCGGCGCAGTCCGTCCTCGGCGAGTGGAACGAGGCCGTGCTGGACGGCAGCCTGGCGAATTTCCCGCCCCGTTGCCCGTTTGGCTACGAGTTCGTCGAGGTCGCCGTTCATGCGCAGGATTTCCATGATCGCCAGCCGTCCGCGATAGCCCTGGAAATCGCAGCGTTCGCAGCCGCAGGGACGGAAGACGATCGGGCGTGGCGCATCGAGCGGGCTGCCGAGCAGCCGTGCTTCGTGCTCACCCGCCTGATAGGGCGTCTTGCAGTGCGGGCAGAGACGGCGGACCAGTCGTTGCGCGACAACGCCGATGACGTTGCCGGCCATGATGTCCGGCAGCACGCCGATGTCGAGCAGGCGGGGAATGGCGCCGATCGCCGAGTTGGTGTGCAGCGTCGAGTACACCTGGTGGCCGGTCATTGCCGCGCGAAAGGCCATCTCCGCCGTTTCGGCATCGCGGATTTCGCCGACGAGGATGACGTCGGGATCCTGGCGCATCATCGAGCGGATGCCGTTGGCGAAATCAAGCTTCAACGCCTCGGCGACCGAGGTTTGCCGGACCAGCGGCATCGGGTATTCGACCGGATCCTCCAGGGTCATGATGTTCAGACCCTCGGAGTTGATGTGGTTGAGAATCGAGTAGAGCGTCGTCGTCTTCCCGCTGCCCGTGGGGCCGGTCAGCAGGATGATGCCTTCGGGGCGGGCGATCATCAGCTTGAGCGTGTCCAGCTGGCGTTCGGTGAGGCCGAGTCCTTCGAGCGGGACGAGTCCTTTCTGACGGTCGAGAATGCGCAGGACAATGTTTTCGCCGTGGATGGTCGGTTGCGCGGAAGCACGAAAATCGATCTGTCGTCCGCGGATGGTCAGGGTGATCCGGCCGTCCTGCGGCGCGCGTGTTTCTGCGATGTTCATGCCGCTCATCACCTTGATGCGCACGGCCATCGCAGGCCAGTACGACTGATGCAGCGAGCGGATCTGGCGCAGCATGCCGTCGATCCGGTAGCGGATGCGCAGGAAACCGCTCTCCGGTTCGAAATGAATATCCGAGGCGTCGCGCTTGACGGCATCGGTCACGATCGAGTCGATCAGGCGGACGACCGGCTGGCTGTATTCATCGGAGGATGATTGCAGACCGCGAAAGTCGATCTCGCCGGTCTCGATTTCATGCAGGATGCCGTCGATCGACAATTCGTAGCCATACGCTTGGTCGATGGCGCGGGCGACCTCGGTTTCACCGGCGAGGAGCGCGTCGATCTCCAGCGCCGTTTTCGCCAGGCTGCGGATCCGGTCCAGCGCGACGATGTCGTTGATGTCGGCAATGGCGATCGTCAGACGCTGGTGCTCCTCGTCGTAGTCGAGGGGCAGCATGTTATGGCGCTTGGCCAGTTCGTGGGGCACCAGCGCGAGCGCTGACGGATCAATGATGGCGTTGGACAGGTCGATGCTTTGTTTTCCGAGGCTTTCCGACAGCGCGTCGCGCAAGGTGGCTTCGGTGACGAAGCCCAGGGCGACGAGCAGTTTGCCGACCGGCTGGTTTGTCTTCATCTGCTCCAGCAGGGCGATTCGCAACTGGTCCTCGCTGAGGATGCCTTTGGCGATCAGGACTTGTCCGATCTGGCGCGGGGCGGGAGCGTTCATCGGCGCGGTCTTTCCGGTCGGCGCGGCGTCTAGGGCTGCAGTTCGGCGAGCCGGCTTCGTACCTGATTACGGTCGAACCCGGCGGCCCGGGATTCACCTGCCGTGAGCGCCATCTGGTAGTACTGGGCGGCCAGTTTGCTCTTGCGCAAATGATCGAGGCTGACTGCAACGTTGAAGATGAAGTCCGGGTTTTCCGGATCGGCGGCGTACGCCTGGAAATAGGCCTGTTGCGCTTCGCTCCAGCGCGCCTGCCGCGCGTACAGGTTGCCGAGCGCAAACAGGAGCGGGGCCGATTCCGGTTGCTCGGAAAGGGCCGTTTTCAACCGGCTCTCGGTCGCTTCCGCATTGGCCAGACCCTGGGTGCCGGCAACGCCGGCGCGTGCCGTCGGATTCGTGGGGTCGGATTCGAGCGCGAGCGTGTAGAAGGTGTGGGCGCGCTCCTGCAGCCCGCGTTGGGAGGCAATCGTTGCCAGGCCGAGCAAGGCGTCAATGTTCCTTGCGTCGGAACGCAGGACCTGCTCGTAACCGGCCTGTGCTTCATCCATCCGTCCGGCAGACCACGCCGCGTAAGCGTGTTCGAGTTGCGGATTGACCCGCGGCGGGGTTCTGGTCAACCGGATGGCGGGCGTGGTTGACGAGGAGTCCGCTCGCTTTTCTTTTTCCCGTGATGGAGGCACGGGCGAGAATGCCGGCGCCTTCGCGCTCGCCCTCGCAACTGGCGCCGGGCGCGCTTCGGTTGCCGCGGGAGTGTCGTTGCGGACCAAGGAGGCGGGGGCGTTGTACCCCGGCTCCGGCTCGGTATTCGTCGCAGCCGGCAGTGGATGTGGCGCCGGCGGCACTGCAAGCGTTTGCGTCGGAAGGCTGTTCAGTTGCCACCAGAAATATCCTCCCACGCCAAACGCGACGAGCAGTGCCAGCGCGAGCACGGGGAGTAGCCGATGTTTCGTGTTGTCTGTTTGTTTTGCCGTGAAGAGAGTGTTTGCGGTGCGGCGGGCACGATCGGTTTCGACGATTTCCTTTTCGGCCTGCATGGGTCTGGAATCCGGCTCCGCCGGACGTTTCGACGCCGAGGCCAGTTCCGAATCGATCGCATCGAGGTGCAAGGCAAGGTCCGGAAGCGGCGAATTGGCAGGGGCGTCCTGCGTCCTGCCGTCGCCCGTGAGGCGTTTGGCTTCCTCCGCCTTCTTCAACGCCTCCATCAACAGACTCACCGCAGTGGCTCCTGAGTGATCTGCGGTCCGGAGAAGGGTTCGTAGACCTTGTCGGTGGTGAAGAACGCCTTGTCGGGCAGCGATGTCGCCAGGTGACTGAAGTCGCCGTTGATCGAGGCGTCCCTGATGACTGTCGGTCGGAGAATGATGACGAGTTCGGTCTTGGTCGAGGCATTGTTGCGGGTCGTGAAGATCTCTCCGAACACGGGAATGTCGCCGACCCCGGGGAAGCGCCCGCTCTTGTTCTCCATCCGGTCTTCCATCAGGCCACCGAGCACGGCGATATCGCCACTCCGGACACGCATCATCGATTCGATCTCGCGCGTCCGGATCTGTGGGACCTCATTCACCACCGTAAGGGCGGGGTTGGGGTCCTGCTTGAGTGCCGCGATGCTGGAGATGGAGGGGCGCACGTTGAGGGTGACCACGTCGTCGTCGCTGACCTGCGCGGTCAGGCTCATGAAAAAGCCGATCGACACGGACTGCGGTGTCGTGGTCGTTGTCGTCACGGCGTTGGTGTTGGTGTTTCCGGCGGCAATATCCTGCTTGACGTTGAAGTAGACGAAATCCTCGGAAACCTTCAGGGTGGCCGTCTGGTTGTTGAGCACGGTGAGCTTCGGGCTGGAGAGCACCTTGGTGGTGCCGAAGCCGCGCAGCATGTCGACGAAGACGTTGAGGCCTCCGGAAATGTTCCGGTAGGTCAGCGTGAATGGGTTGACGGTCGATCCCGCACTTTGTGTGTTGGTTGCCGGCGAGAGGGAGAAGCCGGTGTCCGTGGCGACCTTCGACCACTCGATGCCTTGCTGGTAGTTGTCGGCTAGATTGACCTCGATGATCGTCGCTTCGATCATCACCTGGCGGCGCGCGCTGCGCATGATGCGGTCGAGGAATTCCTGCACTTTCTCGTGCTGGCGGGAAGTGGCGCGCACGGCGATGACTCCGGCTTCGGGGTTGGCGATGACCGACGCCGCCTCGCGGAAAGTCATGCGCTTTACCACCGTGGCGCCGGCATTCTGCAGCGAGGCCGGATTCGGGCTGCCGGCCAGCGTCTGTGGCGATTGATTGCTGCGGCTCGTCGTGCCCGGCGTGGAGGCGAGGGCGCCCGTGCCGGTCGTGCTCTGCGCCGTGGTCTGCTCGACGACGGTTTCGGTGCTGCCTTCGGGGAATACCTTGTCGGTCTCGTGCAGCAGGTCCTTCAGGTTCTTTTCCAGCGATTCCCAGAAGCGATTCTTCGACTTGTTCTCGATCTGGATCCGCGAAACGTTGCCGCTGGCGGAACTGCCGACGCTGCTGGCCAGGGCGCTGGTCGAGATCTGGGTGTTGGTTGAGACCGTGCCGGTAACCTCGCGCGACAGATTGACGTAATCGACGCGGTAGTGCCTGAGGAAGGGCGAGTCCGGCATGACGGCCAGGTTCGGGCCGTCGAGTTCGAAGCGCATGTCAACCTGCCTGGCGATGCGATTCAGCAGTTGCGGCAAGGTCTGGTCAATGGCGTTGAGGGTGACGTTGCCGGAAATGCCCGGGTGGATGTCGACGTTGAGTTTCGCGTCGCGGGCCAGCGCAAACAGCAGGTCCTGCACTTTGACGTTGTTGACGACGACGCTGTAGGTTTCCGTCTTGCCGGTTGCCTTTGGAGGTGGCAACGGGAGGGCATGGTGGACGGGGGCGGGGATCGTGCCGCTTGTCCTGGCGTTGTCTTCCGCGCGCAGGTGTCCGGCCGACGGTCCGTTGCTCAGAGTGGCTGGAGCGCACGCGACGAGGAATAACGCGGTAACGAGGGCGCCGGCAGTTCGCAACATGCGGGATTTCATCCTGTTGAAGTTTGAAATCATCATATCACGTAAGGTTTTTTGTTCAACCGATTGATTTATTGGCTGTGTCAGGTGCGAGGGAGGGCAAGTGCCCCTATTTGAGCTTGCTCACGGCGCGGATGTAGGGCTTTCCTTCCGGGATTGTTTCGGCGAGCTTGGCGAGCTCCGCGCGAGCTTCATCCCAGGTGGCAAAGTCGCCATAAATGACGCCGAGTCGATCGCGTCCGCTCAGGTCCGAGCGATACACGCGAAGATGGCGGGCGTCCAGCTTGCCGGCGATGCCTCCGATGAAGTGCTGTACGCCGGCGTCGTTGTTTCCGTCGGTGCTGAGAAGCTGAATGAAATAGTGGTCATCCGGTGTTGCCTTGACCCATTCGGCAGTGGACGTGATTCGTTCAGCGAGGGATGGACCGTCGTGAGACGCGGAAGTATCCCTTTGCGCCATTTCCTTGTTGGATGGTCGGTCCACTGGTTCGGGTTCGCTGGAGGGTTGGGGCGGATTGTTCGGGCGGAGTTCCAGGTTGGCGGGTGTCGTCGATGGGGCTTCGTCGGGCTGATGGATTTGCCACGCGACAAGAAACACTCCGATCAGCGCCGCTGCCGCCACGGCGATGATGTCGGCGGTTCGTCGCGCAATCGCTCTTCGGGGGGCGCGGGGTTGCAGGTCGCGAACGGCGGCTTTCGCGTGCCGGTCATCGATGCCGTGCTGACCGTCCGCAAAAGCAGCGAGAAGGCACTTGTCTGCCAGTATGTTCAATCGCCGCGTCAGCCCCCCGGAGGCTTTCCCGAGAATCCGGGTTGCGCCGCGGGAGAATAGGTCCGGACCCCGGTAGCCTGCTGCGCGGAGCCGGTACATCAGGTAGTTGCCGATGTCGTTGAGGTGCAGTGGCGCAAGCCAGAAGTTGTGTGTAATGCGATCCCGGAGTTGTCGCATTGACTTGTTGTTCAGGCGTTCGTCCAGTTCCGGCTGGCCGAACAGGATGATGTGCAGGAGTTTGTGCCGCTCCGACTCGAGATTCGAGAGGAGCCTGACTTCTTCAAGCGTTTCGTCCGGCATCGCATGCGCTTCGTCGATCAGGACAACGACACGGCGACCGGATGCGTGAACTTCGAGCAGGTGTGCCTGGAGCGCCAGCGTCATCCGGTGCGTCCGCGAGTCGGGTAGCGCCAGTCCCAGTTCGTGTGCGATCGCCTCCAGCATTTCGTTGCGCGACAGTGACGGCACGGGCAGATAGACCGTTTCGACGTGCTTCGGCAGTTTTTCCAGAAGCTTTCGGCAAAGCATCGTTTTCCCGCTGCCCACTTCGCCGCTGACTTTTATGATTCCTTCATCATTTACCGCTGCGTAGGTCAACGCGTCGAGTACTCCGCCCCGGTTGGCTCCGGTGAAAAAGAAGTCCGTGTGCGGAGTGATGCCAAACGGCGCTTCCCGCAGGCCGAAATGTTCGAGGTAGATCACGATTCTCTGCTCATTGATTCCATGCGACTGTACAGCGTGGTCCGGTTGATGCCGAGCAGGCGGGCTGCCCGGCTGACGTTACCGTTGGCAAGGCGCAAGGCCGCTTCGATATAACTGCGTTCGGTTTCCGCCAGCGTCGTGTCAAGGCTGAAGGGGGTGGGCTGTTGCAGGCGCCGTGATGCGGAAGCGATCAGCGCTTCATCGTTTCTTTCTGCCGGCAACGGCGCGCGTGCGGGCATCGGTGGGTCGTCCTGAAGGTCGAGTTCCGCTTCGAGTTCCTGATCGTCGACGTGGTGGCCAGAGTATTTCGCGGTCAGCCGGATGACGATGTTGCGCAATTCGCGCACGTTCCCGGGGAAGCTGTAACTTGTCCAGAGCCGCAGCGCCTCTGCGGAAAGCTCGAACGGCGTACGTTTCGACTGCGCTGCATAGAGATGGCGAAAGTGGTCGAGCAGCAGTAGCTTGTCGTCGCCCATGTCGCGCAATGGCGGAACGCTGACCGTACAGACCGAAAGGCGATGATAGAGATCTGCCCGGAAATTCCCGGCCTTGACTTCCCGCCGCAGGTCCCGGTTGGTGGCCGTGATGACCCGGGCGCGGCTCACGCGCTCCTGGGTTTCTCCCACCCGCTGAAACCCGCCGTTCTCCAGGACACGCAACAGTTTTGCCTGGAGTTCGAGCGGCAGTTCGCCTATCTCGTCGAGAAACAGCGTTCCGTCTGCGGCGTCCTCGAAATAGCCGGCCCGGGATGCGGTTGCGCCGGTAAACGCCCCTTTCGCGTAGCCGAACAGCGTCGGTTCGACTAGTGATGGAGAAATGGCCGCGCAGTTGAGAGCGAAAAAAGGTTTGCGGCCCCGCGCGGTGTTCTGGTGCAGGTAGCTTTTGGCGACGATTTCCTTGCCGGTTCCCGATTCGCCCTCGATGAGTACAGGAAACGGCGCGTCGGCATAGTGTTGCAACTGGAGCTTCAGCTTCTCGATGGCGGGGCTTTTGCCAATCAATAGCGGTGATCGGCTGTCCGGGGGCGCTTCGGTGTCCAGCGCCCGGAACCTTAGGGCACGGTCAAGTGCGCTCCGCAATTCGGTCAGGGGGCAGGGCTTGGCCACGAAGTCAACCGCGCCGAGCGCCCGCGCGTGGCGTGCGTTGTCGCCGTCGCTCTGCCCTGACAATACGACGATCTTGACGTCCGGTGCGAGGCAGAGGAGTTCGGGGATGAGCGTCAACCCCTCGTCGGGACGGTGGGGGTAGGGCGGGAGACCCAGGTCGATCAGGGCAACGTCAGGTTGCTGCGTGGTTTGCTGCAATAGCTGGATGCAATGCGGACGGCTGTGGCTGGTGATGATCTCGAACCCGGGGTCAAGAGAAAACGACAGCGTATCGACGATGAGCGGATCGTCGTCGACAATGAGCAAAAGCGGCTTGCTGTCCGGTGACGGCAGTTTTGCGTCGGGAGTGGAGCGCATCAGCGATTCTCGTAGCAGAAGGGGCATTATTCCACAAAGCTTTTCATGAAATTTGCCCCATGCGTCCGGGTCGCAGAAATATCGAATATGGCTAGGGTATAATCGCAGCTTCTTTTGTCTCGGGGTTGTGGCGTGCCGGCTGACTGCTTGGTCAAGATCACTGATGTCAACTTTGCCTACGATGATCGTTCGATCCTCAAAGGCGTCGACATGGAGATCGCGCGTGGAAAGCTCGTGGCCATCATGGGCAATTCCGGCTGCGGCAAGACGACGCTGTTGCGTCTGATTGGCGGTCAACTCAAGCCTACCAGCGGCGAAATACTGGTTGATGGACAGTCTGTCCCGCAAATGAACCACGGCGAGCTCTACGCCATGCGGCGGCGTATGGGCATGCTTTTCCAGTTCGGGGCGTTATTTACCGATATCTCGGTCTTCGACAATGTGGCGTATCTGATGCGCGAGCATACCGATCTGCCCGAGGAGATGATCCGTGACTTGGTATTGATGAAGCTCAATGCGGTGGGCCTGCGTGGGGCGCACCATCTGATGCCTTCCGAACTGTCCGGCGGAATGGCCCGTCGCGTGGCATTGGCCCGGGCCATTGCGCTGGATCCCATGTTGATCATGTACGACGAGCCGTTTGCCGGGCTCGATCCGATTTCGATGGGCGTCATCGGGCAACTGATCCGCAAGTTGAATGATGCGCTTGGGGCGACGACCCTGCTGGTGACGCACGATGTTCAGGAAGCGTTGATGATCGTCGATTACGTGTATTTCGTGTCCGACGGGCAGATCGTGGCACAGGGGACGCCTGAGGAAATCAAGGCTTCCGCCGATCCTTTCGTGCACCAGTTCGTTTTTGGCGAGGCGGACGGCCCTGTGCATTTCCATTATCCGGCAGTTCCGTTTGAGCAGGAGTTGCTGCGGGAGGTTGCCGGTGCTTAGCAGGACGTTTTTCGTGATGGTCGAATTGGTTCGCTCGGCCGGACATCGCATGAACAATGCGCTGCAGACCCTGGGCTTTGCCGCGCGTTTCTTCATGATGATCCTGGCTTATTCCGGACAGTCGTTCCGGCGGCTGCACCTGACGATCCGCGAGATCTACTTCAGCGGATTCCAGTCCCTGTTGATCATCATGGTTTCCGGTCTGTTCATCGGCATGGTCCTGGGCATGCAGGGGTACGAGACACTTCAACGCTATGGCTCCTCGGAGGCGCTGGGAATTCTCGTTGCCTTGTCGTTGACCCGCGAACTCGGGCCGGTGGTGTCGGCACTGCTCTTTGCTTCGCGTGCGGGGTCGTCGATTACTGCAGAAATAGGCCTGATGAAGGCGACGGAGCAGTTGACGGCGATGGACATGATGGCGGTCAACCCGATCGCGCGGGTGGTTGCTCCTCGATTCTGGGGCGGAGTAATCTCGATGCCCTTGCTTGCGGCACTTTTTTCAGCGATTGGGGTCTTTGGTGGTTACCTTGTCGGCGTGGTGCTGATTGGTGTGGATGAGGGAGCGTTCTGGTCGCAGATGCAGGGCTCTGTCGATTTTCGCCTGGATATATGGAACGGCATCATCAAGAGTTTTGTTTTTGGTGTCGCCGTGTCGTTGATTGCGGTATTTGAAGGTTACGACGCCGTGCCGACGGCAGAGGGCGTGTCGGCTTCGATCAAGAGGACGGTCGTATATTCCGCGCTGGCGATCCTGGCGCTGGATTTTGTATTGACCTCGTTCATGTTCCGGGGGGTTTGATGAGTCGCAAGTTGCTGGATTTGTGGGTGGGTTTTTTTGTCGTTTTCGGTTTTGCCGCCGTTTTGTTCCTGGCGTTGCGCGTCGGGAACATGTCGTCGGCCAGTTTCGCGGATACGTACCAGTTGACCGCACGCTTCGATAACATCGGCGGACTCAAGGTCCGCGGACCGGTCAAGAGCGCGGGCGTGGTCGTCGGCCGGGTAACCGACATCCGTTTCGATCCGCAAAGTTACGAAGCGCTGGTGACTGTTACGATCGATAGCCGTTACCAGTTCCCCAAGGATACCTTCGCTTCGATCCTCACGGCCGGATTGCTCGGAGAGCAATACATCGGGCTCGATGCCGGTGGAGACGAGAAGATGTTGAAAACAGGTGATACCTTCATGAAAACGCAGTCGGCAGTGGTTCTGGAGAAACTGATCAGTCAGTTCATGTTCAACAAGGCGTCCGAAACGCCGGAAAGCAAATAATCCGAAAGGAACGCCTGTGACTAGCCAATCCTTGAAGCGTGTCGTGTTTGCCTTGGCCGTTGCTGTCGTTTTGCCTGGATGCGCGACGAACGCGAACCACCCGAAAGATCCGTTTGAAGGTTTCAACCGGGCCATGTTCGCCGTCCATGAAGGTGTCGATACGGTGCTCAAGCCGGTTGCCGAGGGGTACGACAAGGTGACGCCTGATCCGGTCAAGACCGGTATCGGCAACTTTTTCGGCAACCTCGCGGATGTCTGGATCGCCGTCAATAATTTGTTGCAGGGAAAACTGACGGATGGGGTCTCGGATGTCGGCAGGTTCCTCGTCAATTCGACCGTCGGGATTCTCGGTCTGGTCGATGTGGCCAGCGAAATCGGGCTCGACAAGCACGATGAGGACTTCGGTCAGACTCTGGGTTACTGGGGGGTTGGCGATGGGCCGTATTTGTTCTGGCCGGTCATCGGACCGAGGAATGTGCGCGATACAGTTGGTTTTGTGGTTGATGCATCGGCGGATCCGGTAGGACATCTGGAGGATGTCTCGGCGCGGAATACGTTGATAGGTGTTCGTCTCATCGATTTTCGAGCCAGCCTGCTTCCTGCAGACAAGGTTGTCGAGGAGGCCGCTTTTGACAAGTACAACTATCTGCGCAACGCTTATTTCCAGAATCGTCGCAGCGTGATCCACGACGGGAACCCGCCCCCGCTTGAGGACTGATGGGGTGATCGACTGAATGAGGATACTTATGATCAAGAAGTGGTTGTTGGCGCTCTGGCTTGGGCTCGTTGTTTTCGGTGCGTTTGCGCAAGACGATTCTCCTGATGCGCTGATCAGGCAGGTGACCGAGGAGGTTTTGTCCATCGTGCGGCAGGACAAGGACATCCAAAACGGCAATACGCGCAAGGCAATTGAACTGGTCGAGGCCAAGGTTCTGCCGCATTTCAACTTCCAGCGCATGACGGCGCTGGCCATGGGCCGGGACTGGAACAAGGCGAATCCAGAGCAGAAAACGCGCTTGTCGGAAGAGTTCAAGACGTTGCTTGTCCGTACCTATTCGAACGCCTTGACCGGCTATCGTGACCAGAAAATCCGCTACAAGCCAACCCGGATGCAGGGGGATGCTACCGATGTCGTGGTCAAGACCGAAATCCACCAGTCCGGCGGCAAGCCGATTCAGCTGGATTACTCGCTCGAAAAGCAAGCGGAAGGCTGGAAGGTCTACGACGTCATCGTCGCCGGTGTCAGTCTGGTAACGAATTATCGCGACACCTTCAACCAGGAAGTCCGGGCGAACGGCGTCGATGGGCTGATCCAGATGCTTGTTGACAAGAACAGGCAACTTGAAGCCGGGAAGAAATGATCGAAAAAAAGGACCACCGGTACGTTGTCGTTGTGCCGATGTTGATCGCCAACGCGCAAGGCCTGCTTCAAGCGGGGCGGGCGCTCCTGGGTAGCGAAACTGCCGTGGAGATCACGATCGATCTCGACCAGGTGAATGATGCCGATTCGTCGGCGCTGGGTGTGCTGTTTGGCCTGTTGCGCACCGCCGAAACGTGCGGAAAGAGGATCAGCGTTGCCAATCCTCCCCCCGGATTGATCAGCCTCGCTGCGTTGTACGGTGTTTCCGACGCGCTTCCTCTCGCCTGATTTGTCTCGGGCCAACTTTTTTCCCCGATTCGTGTAGTGATGCGCGCCGCAGTATCAATGAGGCAAGTCGCCAAGGCTTTCGGGCATGTGCAGGCGCTCGACGGCGTCTCTCTGGAGATCGCCGAAGGTGAATTCTTCGGCCTGCTCGGTCCGAACGGGGCCGGGAAGACGACGCTCATTTCGTGCCTGGCCGGGCTGGTACGTGCGGACTCGGGTGCCGTCGAAGTGATGGGGCACGATGTCCAGACGGATTACCGCAATGCGCGGCGTCTGCTTGGTGTCGTTCCGCAGGAACTGGTTTTCGATCCGTTTTTCACGGTGCGCGAAACGCTACGCATCCAGTCGGGCTATTTCGGCATTCGCCGGAACGATGATTGGATAGACGAAGTCCTGGAGAATCTGGATCTGACCGCCAAAGCGGATACCAACATGCGGCGTCTCTCCGGCGGAATGAAACGGCGCGTTCTCGTTGCCCAGGCGCTGGTGCACAAGCCGCCGGTGATCGTTCTCGACGAACCGACTGCGGGGGTCGATGTCGAATTGCGTCAGGGGCTCTGGGCATTCATCAGGCGTCTAAATCACGCCGGGCACACCGTCATTCTCACGACCCATTATCTGGAAGAGGCTGAGGAACTCTGCGGGCGCATCGCGATGCTCAAACAAGGGCGGGTCGTTGCGCTCGATTCGACGCGGCGCCTTCTGGAACGGTTTTCCGGGCGGACCTTGAGCTTGCGCGTTGCCGAACCGGAACGGCTTCCGGTCGAGTTGCGCGCGCGTGCTGTCGTGCGGGATGGTTTTCTCGATTTTCCCCTGGCCGGCTGTCAGGAGGTCGAGTTGCTGCTTGCCGCGGTTCGCGAGTCGGGATGCACGGTTCAGGATATGCGGATGACCGAAGTCGATCTGGAGGATGTTTTTGTTTCAGTGATGCAGGGCGTTCAGGAAGGTGCTGCCGGGGGTGGGCGATGACCGGTTTCAGGACGCTTCTTTACAAGGAGGTGTTGCGTTTCTGGAAAGTGGGTTTCCAGACCATTGCCGCGCCGGTCCTGACTGCGCTGTTGTATTTGCTGATCTTCGGACACGTGTTGGAAGATCGTGTCCAGATTAACGGGTTGAACTACACGGCGTTTCTGATCCCCGGCCTGGTGATGATGTCCGTTTTACAGAATGCCTTTGCCAACAGTTCTTCCAGCCTGATTCAGGCAAAGGTGACGGGGAGCATTGTGTTTGTTCTTCTGCCGCCGATTTCCTACGTTGAATTTTTCATGGCCTACGTCGTTGCGGCTGTCTTGCGCGGGATGATGGTTGGTTTGGGTGTGCTGGCGGCGACGTTCTGGTCCGTGCCGATGGAGTTCGTTGCCCCGGGATGGATCGTGCTGTTCGCTTTGGTGGCCGGCGGTGTGATGGGGGGGCTGGGAATGGTGGCCGGAATCTGGGCCGACAAATTCGACCAGTTGGCGGCATTTCAAAACTTTCTGATCATGCCGCTGACGATGCTGTCCGGGGTATTCTATTCCATCGGTTCTTTGCCTGCTTTCTGGCAACAGGTGTCGCATTTCAATCCGGTGTTTTATCTGATTGATGGTTTCCGCTACGGATTCTTCGGTGTGTCGGACGTTTCGCCCGGCAAAAGCCTGATTGTTTCGTCCCTGTTTCTTCTGGTGATCGCGCTGGCAACGCTGGCCCTGCTGCGCAAGGGATACAAGTTGAGGTATTGATTCATGATGCAAGCTGAACAGGTCAAGAAATTAATCGCGGACGGGCTCTCGTGTGAGGAACTGCAAGTCCTGGGAGATGGCGAGCATTTTGAGGCGCTTGTCGTCTGTTCGCTCTTTGCCGGCAAAAGCCGGGTGCAGCGGCAACAGATGGTCAATGCGCTGCTGCGCTCGTATTTCGATAGCGGCGAACTGCACGCCCTTTCGATGAAGACCGTTACCCCCGAGGAGTGGAGTTCACTGCGTGGATAAACTGATGATCGAGGGCGGCGAACCGCTCGTTGGCGAGGTTGCGGTCTCGGGCGCCAAAAATGCTGCGCTGCCGATTCTCTGCGCCAGTCTGCTTTGCCCGGATACGCTTCGCCTGGGCAACGTTCCGCACCTCAACGACATCTCGACGATGTTGCGCTTGCTCGGCCAGATGGGGGTCGTGGTGGCTATGGACGGCAACGAGGCCTTGACTCTCGACAGTTCCGGCCTCAGCAACCCGTTTGCCCCGTACGACATGGTCAAGACGATGCGCGCATCCATTCTCGTTCTCGGGCCGTTGCTGGCCCGGTGCGGCGAAGCGCGGGTGTCGCTGCCCGGTGGCTGCGCCATCGGTGCGCGGCCGGTCGACCAGCACATCAAGGGCTTGCAGGCCATGGGAGCGGAGATTCGTGTCGAAGGCGGCTATGTCCATGCCACCGCAAAGCGGCTGAAGGGGGCGCGTATCGTTACCGACATGGTGACGGTTACCGGCACCGAGAACCTGATGATGGCGGCGAGTCTTGCGGAAGGCGAAACCGTCATCGAGAATGCGGCGCGCGAACCAGAGGTTGTCGATTTGGCCAATTGCCTGATCGCCATGGGAGCCGACATCGTCGGCGCCGGAACCGACCGTATCTGCGTTCGGGGGGTTGAGCGTTTGCACGGCGCAGCTTACTCGGTCATGCCGGACCGGATCGAGACCGGGACCTTTCTTTGCGCTGCTGCGGCAAGCGGCGGCGAGATTACGCTGACGCATACCTCGGCCGCGCTGCTTGACTCGGTCATTGAAAAACTGCGCGAAGCAGGGTGCGCCATCGACGGCTCCACTGATTCCATTCATCTCAAGGCGCCGCGACGGCTGAAAGCGGTCAGTCTGCGAACGGCGCCGTATCCGGCGTTTCCGACCGACATGCAGGCGCAGTTCATGGCGATCAATTGCGTGTCGGACGGCTCTGCCGTGATTCGGGAAACGATTTTCGAGAACCGGTTCATGCATGCGGTCGAATTGATCCGACTTGGGGCAGACATCAAGATCGACGCAAACACTGCGGTGGTCAGCGGCGTTCCAAAACTGGACGGCGCGACCGTGATGGCGACGGATTTGCGTGCATCCGCCAGTTTGGTGATCGCGGGGCTGGTTGCCCGCGGGCAAACGCTGATCGAACGCATTTACCACCTTGATCGGGGCTACGAACGTATCGAGGAAAAACTTGCCCGTTTGGGCGCGCGGGTTCGTCGCGTCAGATAAGGCGTTCTTCTCCTCTTTTACGATTGGCCAGCTGATCTGGCCAATCGATAATCCCGGTTTCCTCAGCGATGCGGCGTACATGCGACATTAGTGCGCATGCTGCAATACCTTGTTCGCCAATGTCGGTTAATCACATCTTGTGATTGGCTGTCAACGCGTTGTAGACTCGAAAAAAAGCGGAAATCAACAGTTCTGCCGGCGCCTTGAGGGTTGCCGGCCTTTGGCCCAAGGGGCGGCCAAAGCTTGCGGTCATGCGCGACCGGCACAATGTCTCACTCAGCATAAATCTCAATGAATAGAAGGAGGGGGCGTGGACGTTCATCTGTATTTCTCGCTTATCCCGGAGGCGTTGATCGCTTCCAATCTGACACCGGAACAGTTCGGCCAGTACTACGCTACGGGCGCCGGGTACAAATCCAAAGGGCAATGCCTGTTCTTCGAGGTCGATCCGGCGTTTCGCAGCGACTATTTCGACATTCCGACCGCAATTCAGCGGTGCGTCCCGTCCGAAGACGGGTCGCCCAAGCACTCGGTCTATGTCTCTGTCTACCGCGTTCTTGAGCATCTCCCGATCGCTGCGCTCGGCAGGCTGTATCTGACGACCGCTTACGGGCACACGCTCGGGCTGGAGAGGGGCGAGTTGCCTGCCGAGAAGGATGGCTGTCTGCATCTCTATCAGGATCTCGTTCCCGTGAACAGCCTGGTTGTCAGCCACCTTGATCCGGTTGCTTTCTACCAGAGCGTGACGATTCATCCGGCGAAATTCATTCGCTTCCCGGGGTTGGTCTTTGTTGAGTTGGGACTTGGAGAACTGGCCAATGATCCCGAAAATGGCTCGGCAAATGACTTGCCCTATTCGTATATCCACCACCTGCGAGAGGCTCTGATGGTTTTGAACACCGGCAAGGACAGCAAGATGGTCCACCGGGTTCACTCGATGGAATTCCCCTACCGGATGGTTAAAAAGGGTATTTACGTGGGGAATGGAAAGGATTTGGTGTTCTATCCGATGCTCTCGCATCAGGAGTTGAGGGATAAACACACGCAATGGTGGCGTTCCGCCAACATCTGACTGATCGTGTCGGACTGCCGGGGCGGCATTCCGATGCGCACGACAATAATCAATAAATTCAGGAGACCGATATCTTGACTACTTACCTGCTTCTTTCGACGCTTTCAGGCGTCGTCGCGCTTCTCTTTGCCTTCGTGTTGAGCCGGGAAATAGGAAACGCCGATGCGGGCAACGCGCGCATGCGCGAAATCGCGGGGTTCATCCACGAAGGAGCGATGGCGTTTCTCTATCGCGAGTATCGCTATCTTTCCGTTTTCATCGTGATTGTTTTTGCCGTACTCGCGTTGTTCATCAACTGGCAGACTGCGGTGTGTTTTGTCGGCGGCGCCTGTTGTTCGATCATGGCCGGCTTTTTCGGCATGCAGGTGGCCACGAAGGCCAACGTGCGCACGGCGGCGGCGGCGCAAAACGGAATGAATGCCGCGCTGCGCATTGCCTTCTCCGGTGGCGCGGTGATGGGGATGTCGGTTGCCGGCCTCGGAATGCTCGGTCTGGGAATCCTTTATCTGCTGTTTGATCAGAATGTCAGCTACATTACCGGCTTCGGTCTCGGCGCCAGTTCGATTGCGCTGTTCGCACGTGTCGGAGGCGGCATCTATACCAAGGCGGCTGACGTTGGCGCCGATCTGGTCGGCAAGGTCGAGGCCGGAATCCCGGAAGACGATCCGCGTAATCCCGCAGTCATTGCCGATAACGTTGGCGACAACGTCGGTGACGTTGCCGGGATGGGAGCCGACCTGTTCGAATCGTACTCAGGATCGATCATTGGCGCGTTCGCGCTGGGGGCCGTCCTGTTCAAGAACGGGGAGGGTGTTCTGTACGTCTTCGGGCTCTGCGCACTCGGTATCCTTGCGTGCATTGCCGGTGTATTGATCGCTCGTGCCAGCAAGGGGGACAATCCCCAAGCCGCGCTCAACCTCGGTACCTACGTTGCCGGCGGGCTGACCGTCGTGATCGCCGGCGTGCTCAGCCAGTTGATCTTCGGAAATCTCAAGGCGTTCGGCGCCTTGACGGCCGGCCTGATCGCGGGCCTGGCCATCGGCAAGATCACCGAGATCTATACCTCCGGTGACTATCGCTTTGTCAAAACCATCGCCCGGCAATCGGAAACCGGGCCGGCGACGACCCTGATCTCGGGCATGGGCATCGGCATGTACTCGACGATGTGGCCGATGATCTGCATGGCGGCCGGGATGCTGGTTTCGTATTTCATCATGGATGGTGCCAGTGATGCCGTATCCGGGTTGTTCGGAATCTCGCTGGCAGCCGTCGGCATGCTGTCGATCACCGGGATCACGGTTTCGGTCGATGCCTACGGCCCGATTTCCGACAACGCCGGCGGCATCGCTGAAATGTCCGAGATGCCGAGCCGGATCCGCGAAATTACCGACAAGCTCGACGCCGTGGGGAACACCACGGCGGCCATCGCGAAAGGGTTTGCCATCGGTTCGGCGGCGCTGACTGCCCTCGCGCTCTTCGCTGCCTATGCGCAGGCGGTCAATCTGAACAGCATCGACTTGCTCAACCCGCTGACCCTGGCCGGACTCATGCTCGGTGCGATGATTCCTTTCCTTTTCGCGGCACTGACCATGGAGGCGGTGGGCGACGCGGCGACGGACATGATCGAGGAAGTCCGGCGGCAGTTCCGCACGATCCCCGGCGTGATGGAAGGGACGACCAAGCCGGATTACGCGAAATGCGTCGATATCTCGACGGCAGCATCGTTAAAGCGCATGATCTTGCCCGGTTCGTTGGCGATCATCCTGCCGCTGGCCATGGGCCTGTTGCTCGGCCCGGCGGCGCTGGCCGGATTCATCGCCGGAGCGTTGGTTACCGGCGTATTGCTGGCGATCTTCATGGCCAATTCTGGCGGTGCATGGGACAACGCGAAAAAGTACATCGAGGGTGGTGAACATGGCGGCAAGGGTAGCTTTGCCCACAAGGCGGCTGTGGTCGGTGATACCGTCGGCGATCCCTTCAAGGACACGGCTTCGCCATCGATGAACATCCTGATCAAACTGATGACGATCGTCTCGCTGGTGTTCGCGCCGGCCATCGTTCAATACGGTGGAGTCGTCGAACTGTTCATGAAGTAAACGCGGGGAGTCGTGTATTCATCAGCGAGGCCCTCGGCCCAGCCCGGGGGCTTCGCATTTTTGTCCATGCCTTGCGGGCCGCGTCATACGGTAGAATCAGTTCTTTAATCGAGCGGGATGATCGTCGTGGAAGGCATTACCATTGCCCTGTCAAAGGGGCGTATCTTTGAAGAAACCTTGCCGTTGCTGGCAGCTGCGGGCATTGAGCCGCTGGAAAATCCCGAAACTTCTCGCAAGCTGATCATTCCGACGAATTGTGATGACGTGCGCGTGGTCATCGTGCGGGCAACCGATGCGCCGACGTACGTGCAGTACGGGGCGGCGGATATCGGTGTGGCCGGCAAGGACGTTCTGATCGAGAACGGTGGCGAAGGTCTTTACCAACCGCTGGATCTGAAAATAGCCAAGTGCCGGATGATGGTGGCGATACCCGCGGGTTTCGACTACGAGAACGCGGTTCGTCAGGGCGCCCGTCTCAAGGTGGCGACCAAGTACATCAATATCGCCCGCGAGCATTTTGCGGCCAAGGGGGTCCATGTCGATCTGATCAAGTTGTACGGCTCGATGGAGCTGGCACCGCTGGCCGGCCTGGCCGACGCCATCGTCGATCTGGTGTCGACCGGAGGAACGTTGAAGGCCAATAACCTGGTGGCGGTCGAGCACATCATGGACATCTCGTCGCGCCTGATTGTCAACCAGGCGGCGCTCAAGTTGAAGCGCGAGCGTCTGGTGCCGATCATGGACGCTATCGCCAGGGCAGTCGGAGCATGATCGACATCAAGCGTTTTTCCAGTTGCGACGACGATTTTGCGTTGCGACTCGAAGCTCTGCTTACCTTTGAAAGTGCACAGGATGCCATCGTCGAACAGGCAGTGACGGACATTCTGGCTGACGTCAAAGCACGGGGGGATGCGGCCGTCGTCGAGTATACCAACCGCTTCGATCGTCTGTCCGTGAGCGGATTGACTGAGCTGGAACTGTCGCGTGACGAACTCGGGACCGCGCTGGAGCGGCTCGCCGGCGAGCAACGAAGGGCGCTGGAGACGGCCGCTCAGCGGATCAAGGCCTATCACCAGCATCAGGTGCTGAAGGGGTGGCATTTTGAAGAGGAGGCGCCGGAGTTGGCCGGCACCTTGCTCGGGCAGAAAGTGACTCCGCTCGATCGCGTCGGTCTTTATGTGCCCGGGGGCAAGGCGGCGTACCCGTCATCGGTGTTGATGAACGCGATCCCGGCAAAGGTCGCCGGTGTCGGCGAACTCGTCATGGTCGTTCCGACGCCGGGCGGTGACAGGAATCCCCTCGTTCTGGCAGCGGCCGCTCTGGCCGGCGTCGACCGGGTGTTCTGCATCGGTGGTGCCCAGGCGGTCGGTGCGCTGGCCTACGGTACGCAAACGGTGCCACGGGTCGACAAAATCGTCGGGCCGGGCAACGCCTACGTTGCCGCCGCCAAGCGCCGGGTCTTCGGCGTAGTCGGCATCGACATGGTGGCCGGGCCTTCGGAAATACTCGTTATCTGCGATGGCTCGACCGATCCGGACTGGGTGGCGATGGATCTGTTTTCCCAGGCCGAGCATGATGAACTGGCGCAATCGATTCTGCTTTGCCCTGACGGCCGTTTTATCGACAGGGTTTACGCATCTATCGAGCGATTGCTGCCCACGATGCCGCGCCAGGAAATCATCCGGGCGGCACTCGAAAATCGCGGCGCGTTGATTCAGGTCCGCGATCTCGAAGAAGCCTGCGCGCTTTCCAACCGGATTGCCCCCGAGCATCTCGAGCTTTCCCTGGTCGACGCCGATGCATGGGTTGCCAAGATCCGTAACGCGGGGGCGATCTTCATCGGACCCTACACGTCCGAGTCGTTGGGTGATTATTGTGCTGGTCCGAACCATGTCTTGCCGACGTCCGGGAGTGCGCGCTTTTCCTCGCCGCTCGGTGTGTACGATTTTCAGAAGCGTAGCAGCCTGATTCGCGTTTCCCCTGCGGGCTCGAAGGTTCTTGGTCGGGTTGCACGCACGCTGGCCGATGGTGAGGGGCTCTCCGCGCACGCCCTCTCCGCTGCGTTGCGAATCGGGCAGTAACGTCCGCGGTTGCGTTCGCTAGGGCGGGCGCAACCTTTCTATCCTCCTGTTGCCGGAATCTCCCGATTTCCGCCTTTCGTGGCGTCGCTTGCTGCAGGACGTGCTGTGAACTGCTTTTCAAAAAAATCGAAAAAAAAGCTTCGCGACGATAAAAAATTGTTATAAGATAATTTTTATGGGCTCGCCCCATGTTTTTCTAAATATTTTTATCGTTAGTACGCTACCAATTCATTGGAGGGATCACATGAACAAACGCATCGGGACGCTCTCGGCGATCGTGGTGTCGCTCGCTCTTTCCAGCTCGGTCATGGCAGCCACCGTGCTGAAGCTCGGCCACATCGCTGAATCGACCAATCCGTACGGGCAGGGGGCTGACAAATTTGCCGAACTCGTCAAGCAAAAGTCGAACGGAGACATCGAGATCAAGGTTTTCCCGTCCTCGTCGCTAGGAACGCAGAAAGAGCTGATCGAAGGTCTGATCTACGGCACCGTTGACATGACGCTCACCGGCACCGCCGAACTGGGTACATTCCAGCCGCAAATGGCCATCTTCGACATGCCGTTCCTGTTCAAGGACCGCGCGCACGCCTTCAAGGCGCTGGATACGGTCGGCATGGAACTGGGCAAGCCGCTGGAGGCCAAGGGGATCAAACTCCTCGGCTACATGGAGAACGGTATTCGCCACATGACCAACAACGCGCACCCGATCAAGTCGCCAGCCGACATGAAGGGTTTGAAGATTCGCGTGATGAACAACAAGGTCTACGTTGAAATGATGAAGGCGCTGGGAGCCTCGCCGACGCCGATGGCGCTGGCAGAGCTGTACTCGGGCATGCAGGCCGGTGTGGTCGACGGTCAGGAAAACCCTTCCGCGCACATTTACACCAAGCGTTTCTACGAAGTGCAAAAGTACGCCTCGCTGACCGGTCATGCTTATGCGGCCGAGCCGGTCCTGATCTCGATGTCGACCTGGAAAAAGCTCAAGCCCGAGCAACAGGCGATCATCCAGTCGGCGGCGACCGAAGCAATTGCCTGGCAGCGGCAACTCGCCGAGGCGAAGGACACCGAGTTCTGGGACGCCATCAAGAAGACCGGCAAGATGGAAGTCATCACGGTTGATCGCAAGCCGTTCATGGATGCCACGGAGTCGGTATACAAGCAGCTGGCCAAGACGGTCGGTCAGGCGAACATCGACAAGATCAAGGCGCTGGAGAAGTAAAAGAGTAGTTACTCAGGAACCCGGGCAGCCGCACTGTCCGGGTTCTTTTTGCAGGAGGGCAAGCGATGCTGGACGCAATTTTGGGCAAGGTGAGATCAGTTCTGTACTGGTTCTCTTTTGTCGCGATGATGGTCATGCTGGTGACCATTTTTGCGCAAGTCATTACGCGGTACGGGTTCGGTTACACACCGGAATGGTCGGAAGAACTCGCGCGCTATCTGTTCGTGTATGTGGTTTTCCTCGGCTCGGCATTGATCATGGGAGAGTCCGGTCATCTGTCCGTCGAGTTCCTGCCGAACCATTTCAAGGGGACCTTCGTCGGGAAACTGTTGAAGCTGCTTACACTGGTTTGCGGCTACCTGTTCGTGGCGATCCTGCTGACGCAAGGGACGAAGATGGTGCAGGTCATGACCTTCCAGGAATCCCCGGGGCTGGAAATCTCGATGAGCTATATCTATGCCGTCATTCCGGTGAGTGCCACCCTGATGCTGCTCTATCTGATCCGGGATACGATCCGGTTCGTCAAGGGCGAAGACGTAAAACACGAAGAAGTTCACAGTTAATCGGGGGGTAGCATGGATTATGTATTGTTGGCCGTCTTTCTCGGCCTGACCTTTCTCGGGGTCCCGGTAGCCTTTACGCTGGCGCTGTCGGTCGCGACGATCCTGGTCTTTTTCATCGATAAGCCGCTGGTCATGGTCACCCAGATCATGTTCTCCGGCATCGATTCGTTCTCCTTCATGGCCGTGCCGTTCTTCATGCTGGCCGGGTCGTTCATGTCGGCGGGTGGCGTGACCATGCGCCTGGTCAACTTCTCGCAATCGCTGGTGGGTTCCTTCCGCGGCGGCCTGGCACAGACGGTGTCGGTTTCCGGTTGCTTCTTCGCCGCGATTTCGGGGTCGTCGGCGGCGACGACTGCAGCGCTTGGCACCACCATGGTCGATGCCATGGACAAGAAGGGCTACGGGCGCGAGTGGGCGACGGGTGTGGTGGCGTCGAGTGGCGTGGTCGGTATCGTCATCCCGCCGTCGATCACCATGGTGGTCTACGGGGTCATCGCCGACGTTTCCATCGGCGACATGTTCGTCGGCGGTTTCATTCCGGGCGCCTTGATGGGCCTCTCCATGATGGTTGTCAGCTGGTACAAGGCCAAGAAAGTGGGGATCGAACCCGATGGTCAGTTCTCCATCGGCGGCGTGGTGTCCGCCTTCAAGGACTCGTTCTTCGCCCTGCTGACGCCGGTGATCATCATCGGCGGCATCTACGGCGGCATCTTCACGCCGACCGAAGCGGCGGCGGTGGCCGTGGTGTACGGGATCTTCGTCGGGTTGTTCATCTACAAGGAACTCAAGTTCCGTGACTTCCCGAAGATCGTCTTCCAGGCGGTCATCGGCACGACGATGATCATGCTGCTGGTCGGCGCGGCCAACGTCTTCGGCTGGATGCTGACCAACCTGATGATTCCGCATCGCCTGGGTGAGTTCGTCGTTTCGTTGACCTCATCGCCGATCATGTTCCTGATGGTTCTCAACGTGCTGCTGTTGGTCGCGGGTACTATGGTGAACGCCTCGGCGGCGGTGGTGATCCTGACGCCGATCTTCCTGCCGGTAGCCAAGACGCTGGGGATCGATCCGCTGTTCTTCGGCGTGCTGATGGTGGTCAACCTGGCGATCGGCTGTATAACCCCGCCGGTCGGTCTCGACCTGTTCGTGGCCAGCGCGATTACCAAGGTGCCGATCGAGAAAGTGATGAAGGCATCGCTGCCGTACCTGTATGCGTTGCTGGTAACCTTGGTCGTCCTGACCTTGTTCCCGTGGTTCATCACGGTCCTGCCGAATATGTTGAAGTAACCCGGTTTGGGGACGGGCCGCTTCCCGGTGGGGGCCGGGAAGCGACTCCTGAAAGCCAGAAGGGGCATGCCTAGGCATGCCCCTTCTGGCGTCTACGTCCCGCTTGTCAGTGAATGCCTGCGAGGATGTCCTGCAACGCGGCAATCAGCGCTGCACATTCTTGGTCAGTGCCGATGGTGATGCGAAGATGCTGCTCAATGCGCGGAAGCCTGAAATGGCGCACGATGATGCTGCGCCCCCTGAGGTTGGTCGCCAGAGTGCCGGCATCGTGCTTTGGATGGCGGGCGAAAATGAAATTTGCAGCGGAGGGGAGTACATCGAATTCAAGCGCTTTCAGCCCGGCAACGAGAACCGCCCGGCTGTTCATCACGGCGCGTCGGGTGGCCTCGAAATAGTCAACGTCGGCCAGCGCAGCAGCGGCGCCGACGATGGCGAGGCGGTCCAGAGGATAGGAGTTGAAACTGTTCTTGATGCGTTCAAGGCCCTCGATCAGCATGGGGTCGCCTACCGCGAAACCGACGCGCAAGCCTGCCAGCGAGTGTGATTTCGACAGCGTGCGGATAACCAGCAGATTGCGAAACCGGCCGACAAGCGAGACCGCGCTTTGACCGCCAAAATCGATGTACGCCTCGTCGATAACGACCACCGAGTCGGGGTGAGCGGCTGCCAGGCGTTCGATTTCACCCAGTGGCAGCAGGCGTCCGGTCGGGGCGTTGGGATTGGCAATGATGATCCCGCCGTTTTCCATTGCGTAGTCGTCAACACGGATGGCGAAATGCGCGTCGAGCGGGATCGAAACGCTCTTGACGCCATGCAGACCGCAATATACCGGGTAGAAGCTGTACGTGATGTCGGGCAGAAGGACAGGCTTGTCGTGCTTGAGCAAGGCCATGAAGACATGGGCGAGTACCTCGTCGGAGCCGTTGCCGACAAAAACATGGGCCGGCGTTATGCCTTGTTCGGAGAACAGTGTCGCAACGGCCTGTTTCAACAGATCGGCATTCGGATCGGGGTAGAGCCGCAGTGTCGCGCCATCGCTGCCCAGTTCGTTCCGCATGGCGGCGACGGCCTTGGGTGAGGGCGGGTAAGGGTTTTCGTTGGTGTTCAGCTTGACGAGGTTGATCAGCTTGGGCTGTTCCCCCGGTGTGTAGGGGGTCAGGTCGTGAACGAGTGGGCTCCAGAAGTGACTCATAGGGTGTCCAAGAGGGGCAATGGGTTCGGTGCGATGCAGGCGTCAAATGGTATCATGCGGTCTGATGATTGATTCCAACCCAAGATAGCCCGAAGATCGACGATCGCCCAACCATCATGCGCCAGGCAGAAATAACCCGAAACACGCTGGAGACTCAGGTTTCCGTTCGCATCGATCTCGATGGGAGCGGGAAAGGCCGTTTTCTTACGGGCGTGCCGTTCCTCGATCACATGCTCGATCAGGTCGCGCGGCATGGCTTGATCGACCTTGAGGTGCAGGCGGCGGGAGATTTGCATATCGATGCTCACCATACCGTCGAGGATATAGGGATTACCGTCGGACAGGCCTTGGCCCAGGCGTTGGGTAACAAACAGGGAATCCGTCGCTATGGTCACGCTTATGTGCCTCTCGACGAGGCACTGTCCCGCGTGGTTATCGACCTGTCCGGTCGGCCCGGGTTGTCGTTCCACGTTGATTTCACCCGCGCGACGATTGGCGCGTTCGATGTCGATCTGGTTCGCGAGTTTTTTCAGGGGCTGACGAATCACGCATTGATGACCCTGCATGTCGATAATTTACGCGGCGAAAACGCCCATCACCAGGCCGAAACGGTTTTCAAGGCTTTCGGTCGTGCTTTGCGCATGGCGATAGAACCGGATTCGCGCAGCGCAGGGGCAATCCCTTCCACCAAGGGCTCGCTTTGATGGCAAACAAGGCTGGAACGGTGGCCGTCATTGATTACGGCATGGGGAATTTGCGCTCGGTGTGGCAGGCGCTGGTCCATGTTGCCGAGGGCAGGGAGGTGGTGGTCACCGCTGAACCTGATATCGTTGCCTCGGCGGAACGCGTGGTTTTCCCTGGGCAAGGGGCAATGCCGGACTGCATGCGCGAACTTGATGCGCGTGGATTGCGCCCGGTGGTTCTCGACGCTGCCCGAAACAAGCCGTTTCTTGGAATCTGCATCGGCCTGCAGATGTTGTTCGAACATAGCGAGGAAGGCGACGTTTCCGGTTTGGGCGTTTTTTCGGGATGCGTGCGTCGTTTTCCCCCGGAAAAAATGTTCGCCGCGTCAGGCGGGCGGCTCAAAGTGCCCCACATGGGGTGGAACGAGGTCGTGCAATGCCGTGCGCACCCGTTGTGGTCGCGCATCGGGAACGGTGCGCGTTTCTATTTCGTGCACAGCTATTTTGTCGATCCGGTCGATCGGGATTGTGCCGTCGGCATGACGGACTATGGCATCCCCTTTACCAGCGCGGTGGCGCGGGATAATATCTTTGCCATTCAATGTCATCCGGAGAAGAGCGCGCAGGCGGGCCTGGCCCTGTTGTCGAACTTCATGAAATGGGTTCCCTGATCGCAGCCTGATCTCCTGGTCTCGATTTTTTCAACCACCTCTAGTTCTCCCAAAATGCTGATCATTCCCGCGATCGACCTGAAGGACGGGCAGTGTGT
>Ga0302250_1000650_pt1 | contig 31483 bp, 21 predicted proteins | sample AAG_RA_Asp_MG_FD_193536 | JGI IMG/M metagenome (GOLD analysis project Ga0302250, IMG submission 193536) | Enriched activated sludge microbial communities from anaerobic digester in WTTP, New Holstein, Wisconsin, United States - AAG_RA_Asp | ecosystem: Engineered > Bioreactor > Anaerobic >... | reverse complement strand
ACGTTCATCGACGGGGACCCGGACCGGCCGGTGATCGCCGGGGCGGTGCCGAACGCGGAGACGCCGAGCGTGGTGAAGGACGCGAACCAGACGATGGCGACGATCCAGACGGGGGGGAACAACAAGATCGCGATCGAGGACAAGGCGGGGAGCGAACGGATCCTGATGCACGTGCCGAACAAGCGGTCGTTCATGCGGATCGGGGCGCCCAACGACCCGCCGATGGGCGGGGGGCCGCCGGAGCCGCCCACCACGCCGCCGCCCACCACGGCGACCACGCCACCGCCGCATGACGACGACTACGATGAGTTGAGCAAGAAGGTGAGCGAGCTGGAAAAAAAGATGGACGGCATTGACATGGAGACGGAGGGGACTTGGAACTTCAAGTGCCACGACAATCACGAGACCATATCGGGCAACTCGTTCACCATGGTGATCGGGGCGGAGGAGAGCATCTATCTCGGCAACTACACGCATATAAAAATACTGACCGCGCTGGACGTGACCATCGGCTGGGCCTGGGATCTGAAAACGGCGGGGCACGGCCGGTTCGCCCCCCAATCCCAGGAGTTCGTTTGGAACCACATGTCTCTCAAGCCCACTAGAGTCGATGTCGAGGGTGACGTGACCAAGATGCAGGGGCAAATCACCACTTTAAAGGGTGATCAAACCATGTTGGCTGGTACCGTGGCCCAACTAGCAGGGCAGACCAGCGTACTTGCGGGCAACACACAGCGACTGGCAGGAACGGTATCCCGTCTCTCCGGAAATGTGAGTTATCTGGCGGGAGTGGTTGACGAAGTCCGAACGGCTTCCAATATTGTGACGGGAGAAAATGCCAGAACAATTCTTCAGGATCTCAGTTTAGTAGTTGACAATACCACCATGATTACCAACCAAAGCGAGCTGATTGGTAATAGTCTCAGCTCGGTGGCAGATAAAACGGAAATGCATGCAGAAAAGATAGTCATGTCAGGAATGCAATTGCTCATCTGATAAAGAGAGCCATGGGAACAGGTCGTTTTTTCGATCGAGGTGATAATATTACTGTGAGGCTTTTAAGAAAGCACCTTTCTTAACCGACTCTTGATGTGTCCAATGGCAAAGCGAGTGAAAGTATCATAACATTGACTGGGTTTCCTGTGCTTTTTACACTAATCGCATCGGAATTCGATCGAAAGCGAGCTCTGCTTGACCGCTCCACGACGTCCCGCCGCGCTTCGGGTGAATCGGTCCTTGACTCGAGAGGAAAATGAAAGTTTACAAACCCAACGAACTATCGCTGTTCATCAAGCCGTTCGGCCTGCAGAACCGGCTGTACATGGCCTACACGCTGATGGTCTACTTCGACCTCACCGCGCCCGACGGCCTCCTGACCGAGCAGGAGCTATGGAAGACGGTGCCGGCGCAGCTCGGCCCCATGCCGGTCGTGGACACTGGCATGGCCAAGCCCCGTGGCGAGTTCCTCGTGGCCGGCTCGTGTTTCGCCCCGCGGGGGCAGTGCTGGCCGGCGGCGCCGGTGAGCGTGCGGGTGGGCGCCGTGGGCAAGACCCTGAACGTCTTCGGCGACCGGTTCTGGGAGCGTGGCGCCGGCGGTCTGGCCACCATCACCGACCCGGAATCGTTCGCCGAGATGCCCTTGACCTGGGATCGCGCCTTCGGCGGTTTGGGCTTCGACAAGAATCCGGCGGGTCGAGGGATTCAGCCGGTGCGCGGCGCCGATGGTCGGGAGCGGGTACCGCTCCCCAACGTGGAACTGCCCGACCGGCTGGTGGGCTCCCCCGCCGACCGGCCCGATCCGGCCGGCTTCGGGCCGCTGGATTTCATGAGCCCGGTGCGCCAGAAAAAAACGGGCACCTACGACGACAAGTGGCTGAAGGAGCGGTGGCCATATTTCCCCGACGACATGAATTACGAGTTTTTCAATGCCGCCGCCGAGGACCAGTACCTGCCAGCCTTCTTCTCAGGCGCGGAGGCCATCGAGATCCGCCACATGCACCCCGATTACCCGGTGATCACCTCGCGGCTGCCGCAGAACCGCGTCCGCTGCTTCGTCACCCGCCAGAAGGATCTGAAATCGCGGGCGGTGGAAGACCTCCTGTTCGAGGAGATCACCACCCGCATCGACACGGTGTGGCTGTTCCCCAACATCCTGCGGGGCCTGGTGCTCCACCGCGGCACCGGCGAGATCCTGGACGAGGAGTACATGGACGTCCAGCGGATCTTCCTGGCGGTGGAAAAGCCGGATGCGCCGGCTAAAACCATCGAGGCGTACCGCGACGAGCAGCTGCGCACCGCCGACCGGGCGGTGACCATCGACATGGCGCCGCTCCAGGCCGCCCAGGCGAAGATCGCCAAGGTGCTCCGCAAGGCCAAGCGCCTGCCGAAAGAGGTTGAGGAGATCAAGAAACGGGCGACGGGCCGCAGCCCCGTCATGCCCCGCACACCGGCGGACATGCAGGGGATGAGCCGCGAGATCATCGCCGGCGGCGAAGCGGTGCTGAATCAGCTCGAGGCGCTGGCCCGGGACATGCACGCCAAATACGGGCACCTTGTGGCCATCGACCTGGAGCAGTTCGACCGGTGGCGGGAACGGATCAAGGGGATGTCCCAGAAGGTGGACGACTCGGTGGCCAAGCTGGAAAAGGCCCAACAGGAGGCCGCCGACGCGAAGACGCAGATGGGCGGCATGCTGAAGGAGCATGTCCCGCCCGAGCACCTGGAAAAAGCCGGCATCGATCCCGACAACCTGTTGGCGCCGCCCTCCGTGAATCCGTGGCACGACCGCGGCTTCCCGCGGGTGGTGGCCTGGCGGCGTCGGCTCGAGGTGGACCGGGCAGCCCAAAAAGCCCTGGCCGACCTGGGATTCGAAGCGGACACAGTCCGCCGGGCCTGGCTCGGCATCAATTCCGACGACCAATCGGACAGGCCGTCCCAGTGGGGCTTGCATAAACCGGGTGATGCCGACGCCCCGCCGGTGGCCCTGCCCGCCGGCCTGGTCCTGCCCCGCTTCCAGGACGCGGTGCTGGTGCGGATCGCCATCCGGCCCGGCGATGCCGGCGCCTGGTTGGCGGCGCCGGAGCAAGTCGTGACCGGATCCGACGAGACGCCGCTCTTCATGCCGGCCCCACCCGGCGACGGACCGGCGCCGGTGGCGGTGCGGGTGGCCGACGAGCTGCAGGCGCTCCTGGTGGAGCAGGAGGCCGGCGACGCTGTCTCGGTGATCGCTCTGGCGGATCCATCCGCCGACCCGGGACCCGACGCTGCCAAGGATTTGAAAGCGGCACCCGTTTTTCTGGTGGCGCTGCCGGAGGCCGCGCCGGATGCCGATTTCGCACTGTGGGCGAAGCAGTTCCCGAACGCGCAAGCGCTCCGGCTGCCCAAAGGGCGGACCGTCTTCGACGCTCGGGCCGATGGCGCCGACCTCCGCCGCTGGATCCTAGACGCATTGCCCAAGGAGCTGGCCCAGCCCCATCGGCTGGAGATCGCCCTGCCCGAAGCGGGAAAGGCGCCGACGGGGTCGCCGCTGGCCGGCATGACCCTGCCCATCCCGGACATCAAGGGCATCGTGGAAAAGACGATGCAGGAGATCCGGGCCTTCCACCAGCCCAAGTTCGACGCCATCTACGCGGAGAAGGCCAAGGCGGAAGCGCTGGCCAAGGAAGCCCTGGCCAAGGCGGGACACGATCCCGAACAGATTTTCGCAGCCGCGCAGAACGCGCCCCGCGAGACCTTTGCCGACGTTGGCGACCGCATCGCCGGCGAATTGGCGGCCAAACGGGACCGGCTGCGAGACCTGGGCGTTCTCACCCCTGAAACCGAGGCGCAGTTCAACGACGCGGCCGCCCGGGCCTACCAGATGGGCCATGAGGGCGAAGTGAAGTATCAGGAAGGCATGGCGAAAATCACCGCCGGCAAGCAGCAGATCGCCGACGCCATGGCCAAAGTCAAGGCGGGCGAGCTGCCGCCGGAGGCCCGGGCCAAGTTCGCCGAGGCGGGCATGGACCCGGACCGCATGAAGAAGCGCACCCGCGAGGATGTCATCGCGATGCACGGCCGCGGCGAGACGCTCGCCGGCGCCATCCTGAACGGCGTGGACCTGTCGGGACTGGATCTGACCGGCGCCGACCTGACGGGCGCCCAGCTCCAGAAGACGTTGTTCGCCGGCACTCGCCTGGACAAAGCCAACCTCACCCAGGTCATCGCCCTGGAGGCGGATTTCACCACCGCCTCCCTGCGCGGCGCCACGCTGGACCGGGGGATTCTCAACAAGGCCAAGCTGAAAGGAGCGGATTTCGGCGGCGCCCGCCTCAAGCAGGTGGTCGTCAAGGACGCGGACCTGTCCGGCGCCGACTTTTCCGGCGCCGACCTGGAGATGGTGACCCTGCAGAAATGCCAGCTGCAAGGACTCAAGATGAGCGGGACGCGGGCCTATCTCAGCATCATCGAGGGAGACGCCACGGGGTCCGTGTTCGCCGGCGCCCGATTCAACAAGTGCATCCTGCGCAAGATTGTCCTGGACGGGGCCGACTTTTCGGTGGCGGCCCTCAACTCCACGCTGTTCATGGATGCCCGCGGCAGCGGCGTCACCTTCGCCGGCGCCAACCTGGACAAGCTCCGGATGGGCAAGGGCACCGTCATGGCCGGCGCGGACTTCCGCAACATCCAAATGCACCAGGGCTGTCTCCGGGAGGCGGACCTGTCGGGCGCCGACTTCAGCGGCGCCGTCATCCGCGACTCGCTCATCGAGTTCTGCGACCTCCGGAAAGCCAACCTCCGACGGGTACCGGCCCGCGGCACCCGCCTGACCAAGACCGACCTGGAAGGCGCCGACATGTACGGGATCGACCTCTACCGGGGATCGCTCCGCAAGGCCCGCCTGGTCAACACCGACCTGCGCGGCGCCAACCTGTGCGCCGTCGACCTGTACAAGGCGGTGATGGGCGAGACCCGCCTCGACGGGGCCAACCTCAAGCTGACGCTCATCCACAAGCGGGAGGACCTGCTGCCATGACCCGGGAAGAAGTCCTCGACGCCATCCGGCGCAACCGGACCATCGCCAACCAGAATCTGGACGGCATCGATCTCGCGGGCGCCGACCTGACGGGCGGCCGGTTCGAGAAGGTCGTGTTTCGGAACGCCGACCTGCGCGGCGCCAACATCCTGCGGACCGGTTTCAAGAAATGCGCCTTCCCCGGCGCCCGGTTCGACGGCACCGACCTGACCAAGGTGGACTTGCGCAAGACGGACCTCAGCGGCGCGTCGCTACGGGGGGTCAAGCTGTTCCAGACCCTGCTCACCCACTCGAACCTGACCGGCGCCGACTTCAGCGAGGGCGATCTGGGCTGGTCGCTCCTGCAGCACGCGCAGCTCGACGGGGCGAGGTTCAACGGCGCGAAAATGGAGAAAATGGTGCTGTCCCATGCGTCGGCCGGACAGGCCGATTTCTCCGGCGCACAGCTCACCAAGGTGATTTTTCACGACGCCCAGCTCCCCGGCGCTGTCTTTAAGGGCGCCCGGCTGTTCAAGGTGCTGCTGGCGAACTGCAACCTGGCCGGCCAGGACTTCACCGGCACCTCGTTCCAGCAGGTGAACGTGACCGGCTCGGACCTGACCGGAGCCGATTTCACCGGCGTGGACGTCAGCATGTCGAACTTCATGGACGCCAACCTGACCAAGGCCCGGCTGGACAAGGTCCGGGGACGGAACGCCATGTTCAAGGGCGCCAAACTGATCGAAGCCACGCTGACCGGCGCCGACCTGAGTCAGTCGCTCTTCGCCGAGGGGAACCTGTCCCAGGCCGATTTCTCGAAAGCCTGCCTGGATCATTGCTTCTTTCCCTCGGCCGTCTGCCGGGCGACCCGCTTCACCGGCAGCGACCTGTCCTATGCGGAATTTGACAAGACGGATCTCACGGCGGCGGATTTCTCCTCCGCCAAGCTGTACATGGCCCGGATGCACCTGGTGCTCGACGAGCACGCCATCTGGGACGGCGCCGACCGCGCGACGGTCCGGGGAACCGACTCGGACCAGGCGGAGGCGGAAAGCTGGACGCCGCCGCCGGCGGCGGACGACAAGAAGAAGTGAGCGGCGAACGGCCGCACGAACAGGAGGTTTCGATGAGCAGACACAGCGCCCCGTGGATTTCCACCCAGGCGGAGCTGGAGACCGGCCGGATCGTGGCGGGGCATGGCCGTCTCTTCAAAGTGCGCACCGCCGCCGGTGACGTCAGCGCCCATCAGGCGTTCGGCTGCCTCGTGGCGCCCCGACCGGGCGACGCGGTGCTGGTGGCGATGGGGACCGCCGGCAAGCATTACATTCTGTCGGTGCTGGAGCGGGACGCAACCGTGCCCGCGGCGACGGAAATGATCCTGGACGGGCCGGTGAACCTGCGCGTGCAGGGCGGCAGCCTGGCGCTCCAGGCCGACGGGGACCTGCGGCTGGCGTCCCGGCAGGACATCGCCTGCGCCTCCCGCCGCATCGCCGTGACCGCCCATCAGGGCCGGGTCCGGATCGGCCGGCTGGCGTTCGTCGGGCGGTTCCTGAGCAGTCAGGTGGCCCGGGTGAAATCCGTGGCCCTGGGCATGGACGTCGTCTGCCGGCGTCTGACGCAGCGCCTCGGCAATTCGTTCCGGTACGTCAAGGAACTTGATGAGACCCAGAGCAACTCCTCCCGGGTCGTCGTCGAGGACCTGCTGACGATGCACTCGAAGAACACGCTGATCATGTCGGAAGAGCACGTCACCGTGAATGCCGAGCAGATCCAGTTGGGATAAGACTGAAGACCATTGATCATATTTCATTGATCATTTGTCATTCGTCATTGAGGAGCGGTGGTGAGCGACAAAGGTGTGGACACTGAGAGGGAAAGTCGAGCCGATATTCGGCAAGATCGATTCATCGCGTTTTCGGTTCGGATCATTCGGCTCTGCGGCATGTTGCCGAAGAATCCGGCCGGCGGCCACGTATCGCGGCAATTGATGCGATCGGGAACATCGCCGGCACCGAATTATGGTGAAGCACGTGGCGCCGAAAGCCATGCGGATTTTGTGCACGAGCTGGGCATCGTCCTCAAGGAGCTGAACGAGACTTCGATCTGGCTCAAGGTGATTCTCCGTTCCGAAATGATCCGGTCAGAATATGTTCAGGAAACGTTGGATGAATGCACCCAGTTATCGCGCATCATGGTCACGTCGATTCGCACCGCCCGGACCAAGGATGCTCGGAGATAGATGAAAAATGTCAATTGATCAATGATCAATGACAAATGAATTTACGACTTATAGGAGTCAGAGATGTTTATGTTGAGCATGGGCGCGGGAATGAACCTCGGCTTTCCCGATGTCTGCCTCACCCCGATCGTGGTACCCACGCCGATCCCGTATCCGGACATGCAATTCTCGGCGACGTCGGCGCCGGCGGCCTACAACGTCCTGGTGGACTGTATGCCCGCGGTGAACCAGCTTTCCGTCGGCACGGTGAGCGTGGGTGACAACGGCGGCGTCCTGCTCGGGGTGGTTTCCCACATGATGTCGGGCCAGACTGAGTACCTGGTAGGCTGCATCACCATCATGGTGGACGGCGTTCCCGCCCAGCGCCTCACCAGCGTCACCGGCCAGAACTGCCTGGCTGTGCTGCCCAACGCCCCCGGCGTCAGCCTCGTGCCGAGCCAGGTCACCGTGCTGACCCTGGGTTGATCCCGCAGGTGGGGATGGACAGCCGCATCTTCATCAGCCTCGCGGCGTATCGCGATCCGGAGTTGCTGCCCACGGTCCGGGACGCCCTCGCCAACGCCCGCCACCCGGAGCGGCTGGCGTTCGGGATCTGCTGGCAGCGCGCCGCCACGGACGACGACCTCTGCGAGTTCGCCGCCGATTCCCGCTTCCGGATTCTCGACGTGCCGTATGCGGAATCGCGCGGCGTCTGCTGGGCGCGCCACGAGATCCAGCAGCTGCTGAGGGATGAGGATTTCTACTTTCAAATCGATTCCCACACCCGGTTTGCCGAGGGCTGGGACGAACAGCTCCTGACCATGTTCGGAGACCTCGGCGACGAGCGGGCGGTCATCGGGAGCTATCCGCCGTCCTACAAGCCGGGTTTCGACGGATACCGCAACGACCGGAATCCCAACCGGATGACCATCAGCCGGTTTCATCCCGACGGCAACGTGTGCCTGGAGCCGAAGGGCGTGCTCGATTACGAGCAGTTGTCCCGTGCGTTTCCTGCGCGCTTCGCCAGCGGCGGCTTCATGTTCGCGTCCGCGCGGTTGCCGCGGGCGGTGCCGTACGACCCGTCCTTCTACTTCAGCGGCGAGGAGATCGGTTACACCGTCCGGGCCTTCACCCACGGTTTCAACCTGTACAATCCGCACCGGGCGGTTATCTGGCACTACTACACCCGTCAGGGGAGCCTGCGGCACTGGGACGACCACCAGCAGGCGCCCCGCTCCCAGGAGCCGGCCCGGCGTCTGCGCCAGCTTCTCGGCCAGGCCGACGAGGGGGTCGATCTGGGTCCGTACGGCCTGGGTGCGGCGCGGACGCTGGCGGATTACCGCAACTGGGCCGGCGTGGACGTCGCCCGTAAAATGATCCACCGGCAGGCGCGGGCGGGCGGCATCCCGCCCCACGACCCGAACGATGAGGCCGGCTGGCGCTGCGACATGAAGCGTCACGAGCTGGTCCTGCGGTGGGCGGAGGCGTACCTGGTCCTGCCGGACGACGTGACGTTCGTCGCGGTGATGGTGGATGACCAGCACCGCGCCAACCTGTTCCGTCGGGATTTCCCCGGGACGACCATCCTCGAACAGGGCGGCCGGCTCCCGTGCGAGTTCGAGTGCGACCGGCGAAGCCGACCCACCGGCCTGGTCATCTGGGCGCACAGCCAGTCCGCCGGCTGGGAGCAGCGGTGCCGCGCGGCGTTCGGCGCGTCCTGGGAAACGGTGTCGGCGGCGCCGCGCTGGACGCCGCCGTTGCACAGTCCATCCAAAATGATGTTCGATTTCCAATGGCCGGAATGGACCATTCATCCGTTCGTCTCAACCCCTGGAGGAGGACCCCATGAAAAAAGCCTGGATCAGCGCCCTGCCCCGTGACGAACAGGCGGTGCAGCGGCTGATGGCCGAACTGCAGCAGCTGGGCTACGGGACCGACGGGCATTTCTGGACCGATGACCTGGCGAAAATGGCCTGGTCCGGGCCGCGCGAGGCGCTGCTGGCCCGCGAGACCGCCGTGTGGGTCATCGTGGGCGCGCCGGCGGACTTCACGGTGTCGTCGGTCCGCTATGGACTGTCGATGCTGAGCCTCAGTGTTCAGGCCCATCGCGGGCTCGGTTTCCCCGTCATGCTCGTCTCCACCGGCGGCAGCGTGGACGTCGCCACGCTGCCCACCCCGCTCCGGGGCGTCGACACCCTGGCGCTGGACACCCCGGCCCTGGGGACCAAGATCGTGGCCAAGGCGGCGATCCCGCCACCCAAGATCGCTCCGGAATACCGGCTGGATGTGTACGCCGTCCCGGGCATCGGCCAGTGGTTCGAGGTGGGGCCGGCGCCAGGACACGCCTGGAAGGGCGCCATGTTCGGCGTGGCCGGCGGCGACGCCACCATCGACACGCACGGTTTCGGCCCGGCCGGGCAGTTGCCGGAACGATGCATCCTGAACTATCCGATGCAGGGCATGAAGCTCCAACTGGGCGGCCGCGAATTCACCGCCTGGGCCATCCAGAATCCCGTCGATGATCACTCATCCTATTATCTCCGGGTGAAGGAGGCGCCGGCGGACATACTGTTCGGGGCGTTCCCTGAAAACGACGACGCCGAGGCGTTCACCATCCAGCTGCAGTGACGCCGGGCCGCGTCCGGAGCGCCCGGCGGCGCCGGCGAAGACGGACGCGCCCCGGCTCCGGAGTCTCCCGTGGGTCGAGACAAGCAGAACTCCTCCCGGTCGGTCAATGCTGTCGCGCCGGTCGAGTGGCCGCCCCGCGGACGTCTGGTGGCGGCACTGGCATTAGCGGCACTGGCGGCGGCGGTGTTCTGGAATGCCCTGCCCAACGGTTTCCATCTGGACGACCAGTACCACGTGGTGGACAATCCCGGGATTCAGCAGGTGTGGCCCCCGTGGCGGCACTTCGTGAACCCCCGCACCATTTCGACGTTGGACCGGATTGTCCAGTACCGCCCGCTGCTCCCGCTCACATTGTCATTCAGCTACGCCCTGACGGGTCAGGATCCGGCCGGGTTCCGCGCCTGGAACATCGCCCTGCAGGTCGCAGCGGCGGTGCTGGTGTTTTTTTTCATGAGAGCACTGCTGGCCACCGCGGGGTGGCGGGCATCGCGGACTGGGATTCGGGCGGATTGGGTAGCCCTGGCGGCGGCGGTGATCTTCGCCGTCCACCCGGTGGCCGGGGTGCCGGTCAATTACATCTGCGCCCGTGACCTGCTGCTGTCTCAGCTTTTTCTTTTTGCGAGTCTGCTGGTGTATTTGCGGATGCGTGTTCGGGGAGAGACAGCCTGGCGCTGGGCGGCCGTGCTGGGGCTCTTCGCGCTGGCGCTGCTGTCCAAAACCCACGTGGCCGTGGCGCCGGCGTTGATCCTGGCCCTGGAATGGACCGTGCGGGGCGAGCGGCTGACCGCGTGGCGACCCTGGGGACGGGCGGCTCTGTACGGCGCCGTGGTGGCGGCGTTTTTCGCCTGGACCCGGTTCGGATTGCAATTCTCCGACTGGAGCCAGGCGATGGCCGGTCCGCCGGGAGCAGCCGCCACCTATGCGCTGACACAGCTCCGCCTGCACCTCGTGCATTACCTGCCCAATTTTGCCTGGCCGTTCGCCATCCGCCTGGCACCCGACGTCGGGCGCGCCGCCGGATGGATGGACGGTGCGGTCTGGGCCGGATTTGTCCTGGTGATCGGCTCCGTCGTGCTGGCGTTCGCCTGGCGCCGGCGGACGCCGGCGGCGGCCGCGGCGGTGCTCGGCTACTGGATTCTGCAGGTGCCGGAGTCGAGCGTCTTCCCGCTGCACCTGGTGGTGTCGGACTACCGGCCGTACGCCGGGAGCCCATTCCTGTTCCTTCTGGCGGCGCTGGCTCTGGCCGCCTGCCTCCGCCGGCCATGGTGGCACCTGGCGGCGGCTGCGCTGACGCTGTATTTCAGCCTGGCCTCGGTCGCGATGAACCGGGTGTGGTGCACGGGGGAGACGCTCTGGACCCACAGCGTCGCGTATGGCGGTGACGCCCTGGCCCATCACAACCTGGCCATGAGCATCGCCGATCGTGACGATCCCCGCGTGCGGCACCACCTGGAGGAGGCCGTCCGCCGGAGCCCCAACTTCGTTCTGGCTCACCTGAACCTGGGGCTGTGGCTCATCCAACACGGGCAGGTCGAGGCGGGCCTGGCCGAATGCGAGCGGGCCCGGCGGCTCGAGCCGGACTGGGCGCAGACTTACTACTGGCTGGCCCGCGCTCATAGCCGGCTGGGCCGCCGGGCGGAGGCGGCCGCCGCCAGCGCCCGGGCGACGACGCTCGACCCGGACAACCGGATGTATCTCAAGCAGGCGGCGTACGACGCTCAGGCCGCGGGCGACTTTGTCGGCAGCCTCGCGTTCACCGGTCGGTTAAAAGCGCTGGGCATGGAGGACGCGGAGACTCTGTTCCTTGAGGGGTTCGCCCGTCAGAAGACCGGCGACCTGCCGGGAGCGGTGGCGGCGTATCGAGCCTATCTGCTGCAGGATCCGCGGCACGCCCAGGTGGTGTTCAACCTCGCCTATGCCCTCATGAACCTGGGAAATTATCCGGAAGCTATCATCCGGTTTGAGGAAGTGCTCAAACTCAAGCCGGAATATCGGGAGGTCCACTTCCACTTGGCCGCCTGCTATGAAAGACTGAACCGGCCCGAATTGGCTGCTCGGGAGCGGGCGCTCTACGGACTTCACCACACAGAGGTCACAAAGAGTGGGGAGTAGAGAGTGCGGGCGGAAAGGAAGGCAGACGAGCGGTTGATGTTCGTGCATCTTCACGAGTTCAAGTTTGCGGGTAATAAATCCCGCATCCTACGTATAGAGAACAACCACGGGTCCATAAAAAAGCCCCGCCGGATGGCGGGGCGATGCAAAGCAAGATCGGCTGGAACGATCCGATCAGTATGGGGTGATGGTTCCGGCGGCGTAGAGCACGCGCCATGTTCCGCCGCCGAGATACTGGAGAGCGACGGCCGCGTCGCGTCCGCCGACGAGATAACCGGACGCTCCGGCTGTGGTCTGGGGAGCGGAGACGTGGAGCTGGGTGCCGTAATCGGCGGCTAGCAGGATCCGGCCGTCGCCGGAGACGCCGGCGCCCACCCAGGTTCGGACGCTGTCGCGGGTGTGCCAGGTCAGGCCGTAATCTTGCGACACGTGGAGCTGCCCGCTGGTGATCGTGGCCAGCAGGCAGCGACCGGCGTCGTCCCCGGCGACGAATCGCCAGTTGGCGGAACCGGTCCGGTCGATCCAGCCCGTGCCGCCGTCGTCGGAGGTGTGGATCGGGCCGCCGTCCGCGGCGGCCACCAGCCGGGAACCATCGGCGGAGCAGTCGATGGCGCTCCAGTTGTAGGTGGGGCCGACGCTGCCCCAGTTGGCGCCGCCGTCGGTGGAGCGGGCGATCTGTCCGCCGTGGCGGACGCCGAGGACCAGATTGCCGGAGTCGGACACGGCGACATCCCACCAGGTCTGGGAGCCGGGGCCGGTGCGCTCAGTCCAGCTGGCGCCGTAATTGGTGGAGGTGTAGATGTAGCCGGTGTTTACTGCGGCGACCATGTACTGGCCGCTGCCGGAGCAGTCCACCGCGTACCAGCCGCGGGAGCTGTCCCGGCTGGTCCAGTTGGCGCCGGAGTCACTGGAAGTGTAAATGTGGTCGCCGGTAACGACCGCGACGATGTACTGGCCGTTGGCCGACATGGCGATGCCGGTCCAGTTGCGGGTGCCGCTGGCCGTCCGTTCAGTCCAGGAAACGCCCGAATCGGCCGACGTGTAGATGTAGCCGCCGTAGACCGCGGCGGCCAGGTGCGCGCCGTCACCGGATGCGGCCACGAAGTACCAGTTGCGGTTGCTGTCCCGGGCGGTCCAGAGGACGCCGGTCCCTTCGATGGGTGAAGTCAGAACGCTCTGGCTGGCGTTCTGAGCGATTTTCCAGCCGCCGGTGCCGGCGCCGGACACCTGGACAATGTCCCCCACGGTGCAGTCGGCGGAAAGCGGCAGGGTCACCGTCACCTGGGCGGCGTTGTCGGCGAGGTAGCCGGTGTTGCGCGCCGCCTGCTGGCTTGTGCTGGTGACATGAATCCAGGTGATACCGGGTCCTGCGGGGCCAGTGGGACCTGATGGACCCGAAGGCCCGGACGGCCCGGATGGCCCCGAAGGTCCGGCTGGCCCGGTGGGTCCCGACGGTCCGGAAGGTCCGATGGATCCAGTCGGTCCGGATGGCCCGGACGGTCCGGTGGGTCCGATGGGTCCTGTCGGTCCAGAGGGTCCGACAGGTCCGGTAGGTCCAGTCGGTCCCGTGAGTCCGGTGGGTCCTGTCGGTCCGGTGGGGCCAATGTCACCCTGGGGTCCGGTGGGACCGGTGGGCCCGATCTCGCCTTGAGGACCAGTGGGACCTGTTGGGCCAATTTCACCCTGAGGTCCGGTGGGACCGGTGGGCCCGATCTCGCCTTGAGGACCGGTGGGACCTGTTGGGCCAATTTCACCCTGAGGTCCGGTGGGACCGGTGGGCCCGATCTCGCCTTGAGGACCAGTGGGACCTGTTGGGCCAATTTCACCCTGAGGTCCGGTGGGACCCGTAGGCCCGGTCGGTCCAGTCGACCCTGTCGGTCCGATGTCACCTTGAGGTCCAGTGGGACCCGTGGGGCCAATCTCACCCTGAGGTCCGGTGGGACCCGTGGGACCAGTAGGCCCCGTCGGTCCGGTGGGCCCTTCAGGTCCCTCGGGTCCCTCGGGACCCGGCGGGCCGGTGGGAAAATCCACCGTGTGGATGACGGTGTACCGGGCGGAGCGGACCGATGTGGTGGGTTCGGAGGCGTAACGCCAGACGACCTCAACGACTCCCTGGCCCACGAACGGATCGGTCTGCAGGGTGATCCTGAGGCAGACGCTGTCGCCGGGCTCATACGCCTTGATCAGCCCGCGGTATTTCACGACGATCTGATTGCGGCTCAGATTCGCCTGCACCGTGAAATCCACAGACCGCAACGTGGCGGAATTGATGTAGACGGCGGGCTCCACGTGGACCAGTTGCCCGCAGCCGGTGTCGAACGTGAAGGTGAAGGTGTCGCCGGGCTGGAACGAGGCGTAACGCGCGTTGTAGCTGTTGGACAAGCACAGGAATGCGTCGGACGTGCTGTCCACCGGGATGAGCGCGGGTGAGATGCTGAAGTCGGGGATGGTTCGGACGAGCGCCGAACCGACGGCCGCCGCCGCGCTCCCGCCGATTCCGGCCAGCATGATCAACAATGCGAGCAAGACCCGCCGGCCTGATCCCGAAGTGACCTGAATCCATGCCATGGAGTGCCTCCAGTCAAAGCGCCGCCGGCCTCAGGGGGTCGGGGTGTCGAAACGGAACGTGAACGCGCCAGCCGCGTCCACGTCCAGATGGACCGCCGTGGGCATGGCCCCTTCGCTCATCTGGGCCAGAACCCGTTGGGAGAGCTGGGGCAGGATGTTGCCGTCCAGGATGTACTCGATGTTCCGCGCACCCGTTTCCACCTCGGTACAGCGGGCGGCGATCTGCTCCATCACCGCCGGCGTGTAGTCGAGGGCCATTTTGTTGTTTTCCATCAGCGTGCGCTGGATGCGCCGGAGCTTGAGCTCCACGATTCGCTTCATCGCTTCGCCGCGCAATCCGTAGTAAGGCACGATGGCCATCCGCGCCAGCAGCGCCGGCTTGAAGTGTTTGGACAGCACCGGCCGGATCGCCCCCACCACCGCGTCCGCCGGGAGGGGCTCGTCACCGGCGGTCATCTCTTGGATGATGTCCGAGGCCAGATTGCTGGTGAGAAGGATGATGGTGTTGCGGAAGTTGATCTCCTTCCCCTCGCCGTCGGTGAGCATCCCTTTGTCGAAGACCTGGTAGAACAGGTTCAGCACATCCAGGTGCGCCTTCTCCACTTCGTCCAGCAGGACCACCGAGTACGGCTTCTGGCGGACCGCCTCGGTGAGCATGCCGCCCTCTCCGTACCCGACGTAACCCGGCGGCGACCCAATGAGCCGGCTGACAGTGTGGCTCTCCTGGAATTCGCTCATGTTGATGGTCACCACGTTGCGGTCGGAGCCGAAGAGCAGGTCGGCCAGCGCCAAGCCTGTCTCGGTCTTGCCCACACCGCTCGGGCCGGCCAGCAGGAAGACGCCCATGGGCTGGTTGGGGTTCTTGATGCCGGCCTTGGCCGATTTGATGGTCTCGACAACGATCTTGAGGGCGTGGTCCTGGCCCTTGATCCGCTCGGCCAGCCGCTCCTCGAGCCGCAGGATGTTTTCCGCCTCGTCGCGCAACACCTTGCCCAGCGGGATGCCGGTCCAGTCGGACACCACCTGCGCCACCACGTCCGGGTTGACCTCGACCTGGATCAGTCCGCCATCGGCCTGCAGGGCGTGGAAAGCCGCGTCGGCGGCGGCCAACTCCTGTTTCAGCGCATCCCGGTCGGCCGCCGGCGCGTCGCCCGAGGCCGCCAGCCGGCCGCGGATGTCCAGCACCTTCTGGGCCGCTTCCTTCTCCCCCTGCCAGCGGGCCTGCAGCGCCTCCGCCTCCGCCCGGAAGGCCCCGATCCTGTCCAGGACCTTCCGATAGGCCTCCTCGTCGACGGCGATGCCGTTGGTCCGGTCGCGGTCCACCGCGCCTTTCTCGCGCTCCAGGGCCTGGACGGCGCGCTCCTTGTCCTCGAGCACGCCGGGCTTGGCGGAGAGATTGATCTTGATCCGCGCACAGGCGGTGTCCACCAGATCGATGGCCTTGTCGGGGAGGAAGCGGCCGGTGATGTATTTGTCGGACAGCTCGGCCGCGGTCCGGATGGCGTCATCCCGGATGATCACTTTGTGGGCGGCCTCGTAACTGTCCCTGATGCCGCGCAGGATCAGGATGGTGGTCTCGACGCTCGGCTCATCCAGCTTGACGGCCTGGAAGCGCCGGGCCAGGGCGGGATCCTTCTCGAAGTATTTCTTGTACTCGCCCCAGGTGGTGGCGGCCACCGTGCGCAGCTCGCCGCGGGCCAGGGCCGGCTTGAGCAAGTTGGCCGCATCGCTGGTGCCCGCCGAACCGCCCGCGCCGATGAGGGTGTGCGCCTCGTCGATGAACAGGACGATGGGTTTTTCCGAGCCCTTGATCTCGCTGATGACACCCTTGAGGCGGTTCTCGAACTCGCCTTTCATGCCCGCCCCGGCTTCGAGCAGGCCCATGTCCAGGCCCAGCAGGGATACGTTCTGGAGCAGCTCCGGCACGTCGCCCTGCACGATGCGCAGCGCCAGCCCCTCCACCACGGCGGTCTTGCCCACACCGGGATCGCCGACGCAGATGGGGTTGTTCTTGCGCCGACGGGCGAGGATGTCCACAATCTGGCGGATCTCCAGGTCGCGCCCGAACACCGGGTCAATGCCGCCGTCGCGGGCTTTTTGGGTGAAGTCGGTGCAGAAGCGCTTCAGAAATCCGCCCTCGGACGGACCGGCGGCGGGCTCAGCCGCACCGCCCGGTTCGCGGGCGGCCGCCTCCGTCTCCAGGGACCCCTTGGTGACGGCCCAGAAGTCCTTGATTAGCGATTCACGGTTGATGGTCTTGAGCAGGTCGATATAGCGTCCGGACGCGAAGAAGCTTGGCTTGGCCAGCAGCGTCATCAGCAAAGCGCCGGAGCGGATGCGCCGTTCGCCGAGGTCGATGGAGGTGACCATCCAGGCGTCCTGGATCAGCTCGAGCAACAGGGGGGAAAACACCGGTTTGGAGGCATTGCCGGTCCGGAAATCCTCCAGTGATTCTTCCAGCGCCTTGATCACCCGCCCGATGTCCAGGTTGAACTTCTGGCAAATCAGGCTGCAGTCGGATCGCGGCTCCTCGAGCAGTTTGACCAGCACCTGTTCGACGGAGACCTCGTAGTGGGTGCGCGACACACACAGGCCCGCAGCGGCATGCAGGGCGTTGGTGCTGAACGCGTTCATGCGGCTCAATAGCGACTTGATGTCGACGGTGATCATGCGATCCTCCTTGATTGGTTCATCTGCCTGCCGGCGCCCACCCCGGGGGTCCGGATGCGCGCGGGCCGGGACACGAACCGTTCCGTTCGTCTACAGGCAAAGAGCAACCGGTCAGTGAGCCATCAGCAGGCGCTGCTCCGCCGCCGTCGGCACCTGAAGCAGCACCGTGAGCGGCCGGGCGGCCTGCCGGGTGGAAAGCATCCAGGTGTTGAGGCCCAGTTGGGCCCAGTAGGCGTCGCCCAGGCGGGTGGTCCGGATATCGCGGGCCCGCAGGGTGAGACGCAGCTCCCATTCCAGCGGTTGGTCCAGATAGAGTTCGGTCAGCCGTCGCATCTCGCCGAACCCCGGCTGGCCGGGGAGAAACTGGGTGAACGTGTCGATGTCCACCGGTCCGATCTCCACGCGGAATTTGCCCATCCGGTCCTTGATCTCGGAGCCGAGGCAGCAATCCTCACCCAGCACGTTGCCTGCAGCGCCCAAACGGCACCGCTGGTCCTCGGGGATCGTGGCGACCCGGGGCACGCACTGAACCACCCGCAGGCTCGGCTCGGCCAGCCGGTCGGACAACAGGGTGCGCAGCCCTTCGGCGGAGCGGGTGTGCAGCGTGAACAGGCCCATGAAACGGAACAGGCTGGCAGGATCATCCACCTGGCGCCGGATCGAGTCCTCACCCAGGCCGAGCAGGCAACAGAGCAGCAGGAAGATGTCGGGCTCTTTCTTCTCCACCAGGCGGTGGAAGAGCCGGTGTTTGCTCCAGCTCTTGAAATAGATCGGGAACAGCGGTGCGTTGATGATGTCGATGAAATCGCGCATCACCGAACGCCCGTCGGACCGCTCGTGAAGCAGATCTTCCGTGTAGAACGTGGGCAGGGGGGATCCGGCGCCGTAGAGCCCCAGGAAGGTGGCGGTGATCTGGTAGCGCCCCGAGCCGGGTTGCTTTTCCCGGATGGCGGTGATGTCCGTGCCCGGGAAATCGAGCGATAGATGCGGGCGGGTCCGGATCGACCGGCGCAGCCGGATTTCATCGAGCGCGGCCGGTTGCTCGGCTTGCACCAGCAATCGCAGCAGGCGCAGTGCCTGCGCGAAGGTGAAGCGGGAGCCTTCCTGCAGCAGTTGCTGCTTCAGCTCAGCGGGCGATCGCCGGTCCGCGGTGGCCATGAGAACGATTCTCCAGACAGGGCATCCTTGATTTGGAACTGGCTGTAGCTGTTCATGCTGCTATACACGCCCATGAACAGCTCCAGCACCGAGCCGAACAGGAACATTCCGCCGAGGCCCGTGAAGTGATCCTGCCGGGCGGTGAGCACGACCTGCTGGCCGCGCATCACCTGTCCGCGAAAGAGCCGATCGGATGGCGTCACGGTGAAGTCCACCACGCCGTCCACCTGCTTGATATTGGCACTCACCCGCGTCCGGTCGCGGCCGGCCGGGATGTACTGCCGGAGCATCTCCTTGAGACCGGCGCTGTCGGCCAGCGCCATGAAGTTCAGGGACAGGTGCGCCAGCAGGCGCCATAAGGCGTTCTTGCCGAGCACTGGTTCCACCGCCGGTGTCAGCGGCAGGATGTTCCGATAGGTGAGGAGTTCGGGCGAGTCTTCGGTGGGCTTGCAGATGTCGCCGAGCTGCAGCCGCTCGGGCAGGGTGCCGTTGGTGCAGGTCAGGGTGAGGCTGAGCGTTTCGCTCACCAGGTCCGCCGGGTCACTGGAGTAGGCGAATGACAGCATCGTCTCGGGTGTGCCGTCAATGGGCGACAGGGCGCGGATGACCTGGTAGATCGCCGCTTCGCCGGCCTGGGCGGAAGCGGCTTCCAGGGGCCGATAGTCACGGCGGGTCACGCTGCCCTGCCGGAAACCGGCCACGGTGTCGACGCTGTACACCTGGTAGTAGCCGGGCTGCTTGGACGTCGGCCGGATCCGGACCTTCTCCTTGCGGTGGTCGAGCTGCACCGGCTCGGCCTCCTGGCGGAACAGGTTGATCACCGGTGTCGCGTTGAGGACGAAACTGTCCGCTTTAATCCGCGGAGGTGCGACTGGCGCCGGCATCAACTCGAAAAACAGCTCGAAGGCGTTGCCTTTGCCCCGGTCGCGCCAGGTATCCCAGCCGCGCAGCTCGAAGAACAGGAATTTTTCCGGCAGGATGAAATACTCCTGGAGCAGGCGGTAGCCGCGGAACGCTTGCCGGGGAAAGGCCAGCAACGCGTTGTTCAGATCGAAACCGATGGCGTGCAGCGATCCGGGCGGCAACTCCACCGGCGTGCCGCCGGACGTCGGGGCCACGGTGATCCGGCGGACATACCGGCTGAGCAGCAGGAGCAGGTCCATCGCCGGACTCAGGCTGTCGCCCAGAAAGAAGCCGAGCCGGGTGGGCCGCCACTGGTCCAAGGTGGGACCGGTCAGCTCGCAAGCCATCCGGATCCGGTCGGGTTGCCCCGGAGATTGGCGCAGCTCGGCGGTGGTGATTTTCAGCGGGTGGGCTTCCACGTCGAAGCAGGTCCGGAACAGACATGTCACCCCGTCGATTGGGAGTCCCGCCAGCGACGTGCCGGCCTTGACGATGACACTTTCCTGCAGGCCCGGTTTCGGGCTGAACGCGACCACTGTGGAGGCGGGCACGGGACGGAGCAGATGCGGAAAGATGAGCTCCATCAGGCTGTGGACGATTTCGGGGAAATCGTCGTCGAGTTTGCCCCGCAACAGTCCCGTGAGGAACGCCACGCCTTCCAGCAGGCGTTCCACGTCCGGATCGGTGGACGGACCGCTGAGCATGGGCGCCAGCGCCGGGTGCACCTTGGAGAACTCCACCGCCAATTCGCGGAGGTTCTGCAGCTCCTCCTGGTAGTAGTCGTTGATCACGGTTGATCTCCGCCTAATCTTGGATCTCGACCTTGCCCTCGGCCATCACCCTGGTTTCCAGCGACACGGGCACCCGCTCGTCCCGGGCGAGCCGGGCCTCGATCTTGAACCGCAGCGACAGGATCTCGTCCTTGATCGGGATGAAGGAAATCTGGACTTGGGTCAGCCGCGGTTCGTAGCGGTTGATCACTTGCCGGATCACCTTGACCATCTCCTGGGCGGTCTCAGTCAGGGTCTCGCCGGGGATGTTGGTGAAGTCGGGGATGCCGTAATCCTCGGCGATGGGCACGCCGCCCTGTCGCGTGTTGAGCAGGCGCTGGAGGTGGCGGGTGATGGATCGCACCTCCCAGGCGACGGGCAAAGCATCGCGGCCGCTGGGATCCCGTTCGATACGGCTGATGCGCTCCAACAAACGATCCTGGAACATCTCGGCTCCCGGTCAGTTGAATCGGTCCGCGAAACGGCCGGGCCGGCCGCCCCCGGATGAGGGACAGCCGGCCGGGTCGATTCGACGGTTATTTCGGCGCGGTCCAGTCGTCCTCAGCCTCGATGCCATCGGGCACCCACGTGGCCACGATTTTCTCGTAGGTGAAGGCGATGTCCTCCATGTGGCCGTACGACTTGGTGGCCTGGTCCAGGCAGTTGGGGAAGTAGGTGCGCATCGTGGTGACGATGGCGTTGGCGAGTTTGATGGTGTAGTACTTCTCCTCGGTGCCCTGCGGGCTGATGCGGTAGAAATCCAGCTCCACGGTCTTGAGCTGTTCGCCGCTGCAGAGCGCCTGGAAGAGCTTGGGCGAGCTCTTGTCCATTTCCTTGGTGATGGTCATGGGCATGTGGACACGCTTGCCGGTGGGCAGGCCGGTCTGGGGGCTCTTGGGGATCTCGACGGTATGATCGACCCCCTGGACCAAGATAGTGCCTTCCCGGCCTTTCATCGTGCAGGACCCTTCAATCTTGCCCTGCTTCACACCTTCGACGAGCAGATGGATCGGAATCGGCATGGTGGCATCCTCCTTGAAAAAATGTGGGATCAAATATTCGTTCCGCACATGGCGGAGCGTTTGTGCGCTCGGTGCCGTGCCGCCCGGGCGGCCGGCGGGCTATTCCTTCTCCATCTTGCCCACGAGGGACAAGGTGAAGGAGGCGCCCATGTACTTGAAGTGCGGCTGGACTTTCATGTCCACCCGGTACCAGCCGGGATCCCCGGCCACATCGGAAACGGTGATCTCGGCCTTCCGCAGCGGTCGGCGGCTGCGGACACCCGGCGACGGATTCTCCTGATCGGCCACGTACTGCCGGATCCAGTTGTTGAGCTCCCGCTCCAGGTCCACCCGCTCCTTCCAGGTGCCGATGTTCTCCCGCTGAATCACCTTGAGGTAGTGGGCCAGCCGGTTGACGACGAACATGTACGGCAACTGGGTGCCCAGTTTGTAATTGCTCTCCGCGGCCTTGCCTTCCGCCGTGTCGGCAAACCGTTTCGGCTTCTGGGCTGAATTGGCGGAGAAGAACGCCGCGTTGTCGCTCCCCTTGCGCATGGTCAGCGCGATGAAGCCCTCCTCGGCCAGTTCGAATTCCCGGCGTTCGGAGATGAGCACCTCGGTGGGGATCTTGGTCTGCAGCTCGCCCATGGCTTCGTATTGGTAGATGGGCATGTCCTCGACGGCGCCGCCGCCCTGTGGACCGATGATGTTGGCGCACCAGCGGTACTTGGCGAAGCTGTCGGTGATCCGCGAGGCGAACGCGAAGGCCGCATTGCCCCACAGGAAGCCCTGGTCGCCGCCGGTGACATCCTCGTTGTAGTTGAACGTCTTGGCCGGCTTCGTCGTTTGGCCGTAGGGGAGGCGCAGCAGGAAGTGAGGCAGCGTGAGGCCCACGTAGCGGGCGTCCTCGGATTCCCGGAACGACTGCCACTTGATGTACTGCGGGCCCTCGAAGATGGATTTCAGATCCTTGAGGTTGGGCAGGCCGGCGAAACTGTCCAGGCCGAAGAATTCCGAGCCGGCGGCGGCGACAAACGGGGCGTGGGCCATGGTGGCCACGCTGGCCATGTTCTGGAGCAGGCGGATGTCCTGTGAGCCGGGTCCGAACTCGTAGTTGCCCACCATCAATCCGTACGGTTGCCCGCCGAACTGACCGTATTCCCGGGTGTAGACCGTCTTGTAAAGGCCTGATTTGGGGATCTCCGGTGCATCCTCGAAATCATCGAGCAGCGCCTGCTTCGGGACGTTGAGCATCTCGATCTTGATGTTTTCCCGGAAATCGGTCTTGTCCACCAGGTACTTGAGGGAGCGCCAGGACGACTCCAGCTTCTGGAAGTCGGCATGGTGCAGGATGGCGTCCATCTGGGCGCTGAGTTTCTGGTCCAGATTGGTGATCATCTCGTCCACCAGGCCCTGGGTCACGCGGGCTTCGGCCCGCTCGGGCTTGAGCAGCTCGTCGATGAGGGCCTGCACGCCCTGCCGGGTGGCGGAGTAGCCCTCGTCGGAGGGTTTCAGGCGGGTGGCCTGGAGAATCTCGTCCAGCAGGGATGCTTCGCCCTGGACGGCTTCGGCGGCCTGGGGTTGTTTTTTCTTGTCCTGTTCGGCCATGGGACCACCTCCTATTCCTCAATTCCCAGTTCTTTCAGCAGCCGCGCGCGGGCGCCTTCGTCCTGGACCAGATCCTGGATCTTCTTGCGGAAGGCGGGGACGTTGCCGAGGGGGCCCTTGAGCGCCTTGAGCGCGTCGCGCAGTTCCATCAGCTTGGCGAGCTCGGGCACCTTGGCGATGATGGCATCCGGTTCGAAATCTTTCATGTTCTTGAAATCCAGGTTGACGTTGAGCTGGGCGTTCGGTTCGCCGGACAGCTTGTTGGCGACACCGGCCTGGAACCGGATGTCCTGCGCCTTGAGCACCTCGTCGAAGTTGTCCTTGTCGATGTTGATGGGCTTGCGGTCTTCGAGGGGGGTGTCGTCGGGCCGCGCAGTGAAGTCACCCATCACGAGTACCTTCAGCGGCAGCTCGACCTCCTGCTGGGCGTCGCCGGTGGCGGGGCGGTAAACGATGTTCACCCGCTCCTTCGGCGCTACGGACGCTTCTTTTGCCATATTGAACCTCCTGTCGAGATTGATATTCCTTTTTGCCGGGGCAGCGCCAGCGGCCGCCTCACATGAAATCCAGTCCGCCGGCCGGATCCAGGATCAGGATCCGGTCCAGAACGCTCTCGATCATGGCCTTGTCCGACCGTTCGCCCTGCGCCCGCAGCACCTTCAGGACCACGGTGAGCGCATCCACCGCCAGCGTCGGATCCCAGCGCTCCAGCCGGCAGGTCTCCACGCAGTCGAGGATGTCCCGGGTATAGGGTGCGGCCAGGCGGGGTTTGTGCGCGCGCAGCACGAGCCGGCACAGCGCCAATTGCCAGGCCAGCCTTTCCCGGAGCGAGCCGGCCTGGCGGATGTGTTCGTTGAAGGTGCCGAGGGCGCCACCCAGCTGGTTTTGGGCCACCAGCTCCTGGGCGGCGGCCATCTCTCGCGAGACGGCCAGCGCCAGCTCGTCGACGGCGCCGGCTGGCGTCGCCGGCCGGCCGCTCTCGCCACCGAGGCTCAGCAGCCACTGCCGGGTGTCGTCATTGGCAAAGGGCGTACCGTCGGCAAACGCCAGGTTCTCGATTCCCCGGAATCGCTGCACGAAAGCCTGGGTCTCCCGGATCACCGCTCCGGCTGCGGCGGTGTGTCCCAACTGCTCCAACCCTTCGGCTGATGTCCGGCTCAGATCGATCCAGAAGAGAAACCGGATCGCCGCTGATTCGCAGGTCCGGACCAGCTCCGGCCAGTTCGAGGCGGCGTACAGGTTGGCCAGTTCTTGAACGATCTGCGCTTCCGGGGGCGGAATGCGAGTTTTCCCCCCGTCAGCCGGGGGGAGCGCCCGGACAGGCAGCCAGGCGGCGATGCGCACCAGCAGGTATGGCACCGGATCCGTCAGATCTTTGGCCAGCATCAACCGGGCGGCGCGGCCGAGATAGTCGAGCCCCAGCCGCAGCATCTGGTCGGGATCGGACACATCCGGAGAGGTGACTGCCGCCGCCGGAGCGCCGGAGGTGGCGGGAGTGGTGCGGGAGGGCGCAGCCGCCTGGGCAGTTGCGGCGGGCGGCGCCGCGCCCGCCACGGAGATGAGCCCGGTCACCTGTTCGATGAGCGGGCGGAGAATGGGGGCGTCCTCCATCTTCTCCGCCAGGCAGCGGTCGACGGCCTCGAGGTCGCCCTGGAACGCCTGCCGCTCGGCTTCGGGCCACTCCTCGCGGGGCAGGTTCCGGGCGGCCGCTTGTACTTTTTCGTACCACCACTCCACGGCATTCTTCCGGCCGCGCATGCGCCGGACGGACGGATACATCGTGTCCCAGAAATGGTCCAGTAGATCCCGCAGGACACGCACCCCGCGGGCGAGTCCGCGGAGCCGGTCCGTGTTCAGCAGGGCGACCGAATAATAGCCGGCGACCAGCAGATGCTTGGAGTGACGAGACAGGATGTCATCGGCGAGACTCGCGACCTGGCCCCAGTCGATGCTGCTGGCGGCCGACGGTGAGTTGAGTTTGCCCATCTCCGCTTCCAGGGCGGCGTAGGCGGGCAGATCCTGCACGTCGCTGCCGGCGGGGCTGCCCGGGGCGATGGGGGTGCGTCCCAGTTCTTTCCAGTCGCTCATGCGATCACATCCCGGCCGCTGGCTGGAGCGGCCAACACACCACGATCTCCGGCGGAACCGTCGTGGGCGCCCGGCGCAACATGCGGATGACGGGTTCGCCGCCGGTGATTCGATACGTCACCCGGATCCAACTGACACCCAACTGGCGAAGCCGGGCGGTGGCGTCCGGAAAATCCTCGGCCCTGAACTCCTGGCGACCGGTCATGAATTCGGCGAGGAATTTGGAGAAGCCGAACCGACCGGCATACGTGCGGGTCAGGATCAGGTTGGGGAACTGGATGGTCAGCGTCGTATCGCCGCAGCCGTCCGGCGACCATTTGAACGCGGCCGACTGGGGATAGTTGAAATTCTCCAGGCAGGTTCTCGTGTCGCTGCACTGGAGGCACAGGGTGCAGCCGAGCGGCTTGACGGCGGCGTCCGCATTGGCGTCCACGGGTTGCGCCTCGATCTGCACGATGTAACTGGGTTGGTACTGGAACATCGCCTGGTTGCCGGTGTTCAGGAACTGGATCCAGTCATCCCGGAAGGCGATGGTGCGGCCGGCCACCACGCGGGGGGCATAGCCGAACTGGTCCTGCCGGATGAACGGACGGGCCGTGCTCTTGAGGAACTTCCAGACCCGTCCTTCCTTCTCATCGAACAGCACGCGGGGGAGCTTTTCGGATTCCACACTGTCCAGCCCCCCCATGACCTGCTCGCGCCACTGCTCTTGAAGGGCGCAGCCGGTTTCCATCATGCAGTAATCCAACGCCTGGTCCAGGGGCGCCTGGACCAACGACCAGGCGACAGCGGGATCGCCCTGGGTCTCCACCATTCCGTAGAGCGAGCCCAGGCTGGCGTGAGCCTGATTGAACGGGGACTTGGCTCCGGTTTCCGCCGTCTGCCCCGGCGTGAAGTTTTCCGGGAAGTAGTCGGAGATCATGTGGAAGCAGGTTTCCCGCGAAATGACTGCGGGGGCGATATTCTGGAGCGCCGCGAGATAACTCTTCCAGATTTTCACCTCGGTGGTTCGGCGTTCCGCCAGACGAGCCTGCTCCGGATCGATTTTTTCCTCGAACTTCTTAACGAGTTTTTTCTCCTCCTGCTTCAACCTGTCCACCAGGCCGCTGGTCGTCTTAGGCTGGGGCTGCTGCTCGGCTGCCATCTTCTGGATGGCCGCCAGCTCCACCAGCGGCGCCACCCAGACCGGCGGCAGCGGATCCTCCAGCTGGGTGAGTTCCTGGGCCATCCGCTGGATCAACAGGAAGAAGGGATTCTGGTCGGTGGTCATAAGGGTGGCGAGACGCTCCCGGCCCTGGGATGTGCGCATGCCGTCCCGGGCCGAAGCGAAGCCGGCGGCGAAACGCGTCCAGCTTGTGTAGAACTCGGTGCGATACCACTCCCAGAACTCCTTCTTCGATTCGTCGATCACCGACGGATCCGCCAGAACCGCGTCGATCTGCCGGATGAACGCGTCGATGTTCCGGCGGCCGGCGGCCGTGAAAGCGCCCGGGACGAACATCGTCAGGTCGTAATCCTGCTCGGGCGTCGGCCAGAAGTTGATCAGATCCACATCCGGCGAATCGGGGATCCAGCTCTTGACCAGCCAGTGGAGGTTGCTGCCTTTGTGCTGGAGCAGGTGGAGGAGATGGTATTGCAGCTCCCGCACTTTCTGCTCGCGCTCCAACTTGTCGGTGAACCAGTAAAGATAGGTGTAGTAGATGTCGCCGAATTTGGCGGCGATCGCCGGCGGCAGCGTCGGGTATTCCAGCTCCAACAGATCCGTGGTCGCACGTCGGAATTCATTAACGGCCGGCGGCGGCTTGTCGGGGGATGGCGCCTCGCCGCGCAGATAGTCCCGGATGAGTGATATGCGGGTGACCACGTAACCGACGTAATCGGCCATCTCCTCTTCGGATGTTTGAGGGGTCACGGCATCAATACGCCGGGCCAGGGATTCGTCGAGAGGAATCAAAAAACCGCCCCGAAACAGCCGCACGAAGTGCGCCCGCACGCGCGTCTCCAATTTCAGGCTCTGATTCAAGCCGAACCGGGGTACCCACCAGTCCTGGTTGGCGGTTTGCAGATCGATGAGTTCCAGCCGCATCCGGTCCAGCATCAGCAGGTTGGTGGTGGCGTCCTCGGTCAGCGTCGGCAGATCGTCGAACTCTTCTTTGAACTCGTTGATCGTTTGGACGTTGAGGTGGAACGCCAGGCTCAATAGGCCGCAGAGAAAGGCCCAGAGCAGGCCCCAGGCGGCAAAGCCGAGGGTGCGGGTGAGCCGCCGCCAGCGGATGAGCTCCGGCAGTGGACGGTAGACGTATCGGTCGGCCGGAAGCACTTCCTTGAAGATGTCTTTCAGAAAGTAGCCGTCCTCCCGCGTTCCGGAGGGCCGGGCGGCCGAGTCCAACCCCGTGCTCCGAAGAAAGTCGCTGACGGGCGGCTCGCCCTGCCGGGCGCTGCTGAAGCAGATGCCGCGCAGCAGCGGCGTCTCCTGGTATGGATTGTCGCCGAAGACCGCGCGCAGAAAGTGGTGCAAGCCGCCGGTGAGCCGGCTGAACTCGGCGGGGAACAGGAGCGCGCCGGCTTCCGCTTCTGGCGTCTGGTGCACGAGGATGAAGCGGAGCTGGCGCAGCCGTCGCCCCACCACCGTCATGGCCTGGTCCAGAACGTCTTTCCACCGGAACGTCTGCTGCTCATTGATGAAGCCCATGGCCTGGGTCAGGCGGTCGGGCGGCAGGTGCCGGCAGAACGGCACCATCCCGTGCACGAGGTCCATCTTGGTGACCAAGATGTAGATTGGAAAGCGGGCGCCGACAACCCGCATGACCTGGTCGATCCGCTGGCGGACGTCCTCGCCGTCGGCATGCAGCCGGGCGGAATCTTCGGCCAGCAGGCGGTCGGCGGCGATGGCCACCACGAGGCCGTTGAGCGGTTCCCGCCGGCGGTACTGGGCCAGCAGGGTCAGGAATTTTTCCCACTCCTCGCGGTCTGGCCCCGGATCCACCGGGATGGTGTAGCGGCCGGCGGTGTCCAGCACGATGGCCTGGTCGAAGAACCACCACTCGCAGTTGCGGGTCGCCGCCAGGCCGGCGGTGCGGACGGTATCGGCCAGCGGCGTGCTCAAGGAAGCGTTCTTGATGGCCGAGGTCTTGCCGGCACCGGACTCGCCGATGACCAGGAACCAGGGGAGGACGTAGAGGGGATTGCCCCGCTTGCGCAGTTTGGACGTGCGCAGCCGCTCCACAGACTCCTGCCACTTGGTCTGCAGATCCTGCAGCTGCTCCCGTTCGTGGAGCGGGGCGGCCTGGATGGCCGCCGTGTCCTGGGCGATCACCCGCCGGACGAACTCGCGCTCCCGCTTGCGCAGGAAATATTTACGGATGTACAGGATCGCCACCCACACCCCGACCACGCCCAGGAAGATCGCGACGCCGAACCACCAGGGCCAATGCCGCCAGATCACCAGCAAAGCGATCGCCCCGGCCAGAAGGGCCAGCAGGAAGACGTACAGGAGGATCTTGAGAAACTTGCGCACGGCGTCACTTGTCCGTCGGGATGCGTATCGGCTAAAACACGCTGCTGAAATAATTGAAAATCAGGTTGTTCAGCAGCTTGTTGTACAGGATGTACAGGGCGATGAAGATGACCACCGGCGCTGCGCACAGCAGCGTGTAGCACGCAAGCGCCAGTGGAAAACGATTTTTCTTCCGCTTGGGCGGCGCGGCCGGCCGCGCTTCGGGAAAGAGCTGGTCGGGCAGCGGCAGGTTCTCGGTGTCCGCCACCAGGCGCAGGTTTTCGCGGCGGATGTCCGCCAGCCGAGTTTGATCGGCAGGCAGAAAATAGCGTCCCTTGAAACCGAGCGCCAGGCAGTAGTCATAGACCTCGCGCACGTCCCGCGAATCGGGCGGCAGCCGGTCCAGTTGGTCGAAGAAACCTTCGCCCGCCAGGGTGGTTTGGAACAGGGCGCGTTGCAGTTGGGCCAGCTGCCACTTGTCCCGTTCGGGCCAGTCGGAGCAGAGCACGATTTCATCCACCCAGGCGCAGACCGCGTAAAGTCCGGCCTGCCACGGCGCATCCGGCACACCCGCGGCCTGGCGGGACTGCTCCGCGCGGTCGATCAACCGGCGGAACTGGCGGTCCAGTTCGGCCTGAGTCGCCGGCCGCGTTTCCGGAGACCGCGCGAAGTAGAGGGTGTAGGCGAACAGCTCGAGGAAATGCTCCACCAGACCGGCTTCGGCCGGGGCGGCCGCCGGCGAAGGGGTCAGATCGGTCTTGAGATCCAGACGGTTGATGGTCTGCTTCATACACCTATTTGCGCACGACGATCAGCTCCGCTTTGGTGTCAGCGGGCGCATTGTCCCAGTATAGGCAGAAATTCTGCCGTTTCATGATCTCCAGCCAGTGACCGTGGGCCTGGTCCAGCCGGAAGTAGAGCGAGCCCGGGCGCTTCGGCAAACCCGGAGGCGGCACCTCGTTGTACTGCATCGGCAGGCCGGGCAGCGCCCGGGCCAGCAGCGTCGGCAGCATCTCGATGCTGCCGGACTTGGCCAGGTTGCGCAACGCGTCGAGCGACCGCTGCCGGTCCTCGGCGGTCCGCACCACGAGGTAGAACACGTTCCGGCTGTCGAACAGAGTGGCGGGGATGATGCCGCGGAACCATTCGCCCTCGCGGACCAGGTCGATGATGCCCTCCGGCCCCACCAGGATGGCGTTGAGCAGTTCTTCGATCAGCGTCTGCGCCTCCTCGAAGCAGGGGCCGGGATTTTCGTGGTCGTAATCCGGCAGGAGGGGCCGGCCGTCGGGGAGCCGGCCCAGAGCGTTGACCCGATCGGAGAACGTGCTCAGCTCGCCCACGAGCTGCCGGAGCAGTCCGTAGAACGCCCACGGATGCACGACAGGTGTCTCCGTGACGTGATGGAGCGGCGGCAGGTAACGGTTCAGGGAGCGGAGCGCGAGCAGGAAAACCGTGTAGCCGCTTTCAAATTCGGCCGTCTGGACATCCCGCGGCACCTTGTACTCCTCCAGGCTCCGCGTGCGCGACGCCACCAGTTCCCGGATGTTCTTGGCGATCTGCAGCAGCACCGGCGAGGCGTTGAGCACCACCGAGGGCGGCGCGAAACGTTCCGACAGGTGCACGCCGCTCCGGTCGCTCTCCAGCTCCGCCACGGGCAGGAGGTGGTAATCGCCGACACTGGGGATCTCCGATTCCCAGAACACCTTGAGGGTGTACTGCATCAGCCGCACATGGGCGGTGGGGCCGCTGTGGTGCATGTCCTTGATCTCTTGGGGGACGATGTTGCAGGCGAGGCGGGTGTTGACTTTGCCGACATCCCCCTCCTGCTCGAGCACTGTGACGTTTTCCTCGGAGGATTCCCACTTGTGCAACCCCAGGTAAACCTTGAACGGCCGCTCGGTGTCGGTCCAGACCGCCTTGAAGGAGCGCGCCTGGAGCACGCCGTTGCCCGGCAACGTCACCCAGGTCCCGTCTTGAAAGATGAACGAGCCTTCGGTCAGGTCGAAGGTCTGGTTCAGCAGCAGGGGCTCGTCCACGCGCCATGAGGCGGCGCCCCAGGTGTACGGCTGGACGAATTGCCGAAACGGATCCAGGAGGGAATGGAAATAGCGTTCCTGCAACTGGAAATGGTGCGGCTGAAGAAAGAGTCCCTGATGCCAGAAGATGGGTTTGTTCGCTTGCATGGGCTCACTCCAACTCGTCGTATGGGTCGATTTCCTGCGGTGCCCGCGGACCCAAAAACAGGTGAACGCTGAGATGGTCCACCCGCGCCGAGGTTTTCTTGAAAATCTTCCCGTGATGTTCGATCAGGACCGGAATGCTCAGCAACCGGGTGACCACGCCGGGAGTCAGCTGGTAATATCCGGCCACCACACCCACCCATTGGGCGCTCTTCGCCCGAGCCAGGGTGAGCGTATTCCGTTCGCCGGGTTGAACAAAGAACCGGTTCGCCGCCGCGACGGTCGCGTCATAGGGCTGGGCCTGCAGCAGTTTCTGCAGGCCGTCGGCAGACTGGGCCAAATTGTTGAAGCTGTTGATATCCGTCAATTGATAGATCGCCAGCACGGTGGCGTGGGCGTTGCCGTCGTACGCGTTGAGCATCGGGTCGGCGATGTAGGTGATCTGAATGGCTTTGGGTTCAAACCGCCAGTCGGGCGCCGGTGGCGGCGCAGCATTTTTTTTACAAGCGCACACGCACACCGCCAGCAGCAGACCCAGTCCGACGAGTCTTTGGTGGACAACGACGCGAGCGATCACTTGATATCCTTGAGTTAAATATATATACGGATTAACTTTAAATCAACACACTATATTCTGCAATAATATTTTCTAATCGATCAAAGGCTTGAATTTGAACTCCGTGGCGGGCACGAGGAGGATCCGCTCCTGGGTGTATCCCCGCAACAGGCGGAGCAGTGGCTTGACTTCGTCCGGGTAAGGCAGCATCCGGTCGAACAGGAATTGATAGTCCGAAATGATCTGGCCCCGCTCGTACAGGCGGCGGTAAAATGACCGGTTGGCGTCTTCGTCGAGGCTCAGGGCCGAACCTTTGAGAGAGACGCCGGCAAAGAGCCCCTTGCTCAGGCAATACGCGAGCACTTCGGACCTCAGGCGAAAGTCAGTGCCCGCCTCGGCGTATCGTCCCAGCGGCCCAACGGCCAGGCCGGCATCCACCCCCAACGTGAATTTGTTATGCAGGATCGCCTCCAGTCCCTGGCGCCGGTTGATGACCAGCACAAGGTCCACGAACTGTCCGCCGGCCTGGAAGCC
>Ga0302250_1000649_pt1 | contig 31538 bp, 28 predicted proteins | sample AAG_RA_Asp_MG_FD_193536 | JGI IMG/M metagenome (GOLD analysis project Ga0302250, IMG submission 193536) | Enriched activated sludge microbial communities from anaerobic digester in WTTP, New Holstein, Wisconsin, United States - AAG_RA_Asp | ecosystem: Engineered > Bioreactor > Anaerobic >... | reverse complement strand
GCCGCGCTGCGGAGCAGCGGGAGACTCGATGATTTCCTGACCGAATACCAGTTGATGGACCCGGTCTTCCGCGAAGCAAAGGAAGCCGGCACACAACGAGGAGCCCGCCCGTGAGTTCTGCGGTATCGCCGCCCCGACCGCCGTGCTCGCGGGACCTCGCCACCAAACAGCGCGGGTTGCGGCGCGCGCTGGTTTTCGCCGTCATCTCTTCCCTGGTCGTGCCCGGCATCGCCGCCGGTCTGATCATGATCTATCTGAACCTGCAGCAAACCATCGCCAGTGACGCACGCGCGCGCAGCGAAAAACTCACCGACCTGCTGCAAGCCGGACTGGAACGACCGCTCTGGGACATGGCCCCGGACAGCGCAGAACCGCTGATCGCCGCCATTGCCGCCGATCCGTCGGTCATCGCGATCGACGTCACCGATCCAGCGCAGAAAACAGTACTCAGCCACCGCAATGACGCCGCCCCGGGAACGGAACCGATCGTCGTTTCGCGCACGATCCGCCACAACGGCGAGCGGCTCGGAGAGATCACGCTCCGCTATTCGACCCAGGCGGCCACGGACGAAGCCTGGCGGGCCTCGTGGCGCCTGGCCGTCATCATCGCCATCCAGCTACTGGCGTCCCTGGCCCTGCTCGGCCTCTGGCTGTCCAGGCGCGTACTGCGCCCCTTGCGCACGCTCGGAGAAAGCGCCGAACGCATCGCCGGCGGCGACCTGCAGACACCCGTCGCGAGTTTCGGCTGCGACGAATTCGGCAACCTCGCCGAGCGCCTCGACAGCATGCGCCAGACCCTCGCCGAATCGGTCGACTCACTGGAGGAGCAGGTCGAAGAACGCACGTACGCGCTGAAGGCGGTTAACGCCCGCCTGCAGTCGACGCTGGGGGAATTGCAGCGGATGCAGACCCACCTCGTCCAGGCGGAAAAACTGGCCTCGCTCGGATCGCTGGTCGCTGGCGTCGCGCACGAGTTGAACACGCCGATCGGCACCGGCGTCACCGTCGTCAGCACGATTTGCGACAAGTGCGTCGAGCTGCACCGCCAGATCGACGCCGGCATCCGCCGCTCGCAGCTCGACGCCATGCTCGACGACATCGCACAGGCCGGCGCCCTGGCGCAAAGCGCCCTGCAGCGCGCCGCGCGGCTGGTGCACGATTTCAAGCAGGTGGCCGTAGACCAGACCAGCGCGCGACGGCGGGAATTCCGGTTGCGCGAGACGCTGGAAGAGATGATGGCGGCGGTCAAGCTCCGCCACAAGCACGCGCCGGTCCGGTTCGAGATCGACATCCCCGCCGACATCGCCCTGGACAGCTATCCGGGCGCGCTGGAACAGGTGCTCACCAACCTGATCGACAACGCGGTCATCCACGGCGCGGAGGGCCGCCCGTCCTGCACCATTGGCATTTCCGGCGAAATACTCGACAGCAGCGCCCGCATCGTCGTCGCCGACGACGGCAACGGGATCGCCGCCGCGAATCTGGCGCGCATTTTCGATCCGTTCTATACCACCCGTCTCGGCACAGGCGGCTCCGGGCTCGGGTTGAGCATTGCCTACAACCTCGTCACGGGCATCCTCGGCGGCCATATCCGGGTCGAGTCGAATCCCGGCGAGGGAACGCGCTTCAGCATGGAACTGCCAGTCATCGCCCCGGAACAGCGCAGCGACCTGAAGCAAGCGGACCGATCGGACGCAATGCCAACGAAGCCCCCCTCCCGATAATATGGCGTGACGAAGAAATCACGGAGAACTATCTGATGGTTCCAGCGAACACTGACGAGATGATGTCCTTCCTCAACGAAGGCGATGAAGTCGCCACGGCCGGGAAGCCCGCCTGGCGCGTGCTGATCGTCGACGACGAGCCGGACGTCCACCAGGCCACCGAACTCGCGCTGAACGGGGTGCTGATCGAGGGCCGGACCGTCGACTTCGTCCATGCTTACTCTGCACAGGAGGCGCGCACCCGTCTGGCCGAACACAACGATCTCGCGGTGATGCTGCTCGATGTGGTAATGGAAACGCCGGATGCCGGCCTGCAACTCGTCCGTTACGTTCGGGAAGAGCTCGGCAACCATGCGCTGCGCGTCATCCTGCGCACCGGCCAGCCGGGATATGCCCCGGAGATCGACACCATCCGCAACTACGACATCAACGACTACAAGACCAAATCGGAACTCACCCGCGTCCGCCTGTTCACCAGCCTGACCGTCGCCGTCCGCTCCTACTGGCAGATCCACCAGCTCGAGGCCAACCGCCGCGGACTGGAGATGATCGTCGCGGCCAGCACCGACCTGAGTCGTCCGAAGGGCTTGCGCCGCTTCGCTGAAGGCATCGTCACGCAGTTGTGCGCGCTGCTCTCGGTCCCCGAGGAAGGTGTCGTCTGCGCAGCGGCCAGCCCTGGCGAAACACAGAACGAGGCGCACCCCTACATTCTCGCCGCCGCCGGCCGCTATTCGGAATGGATCGGGCTGTCGCTCAAGAGCATCCCCGATCCCCGGGTACGCATCGAACTGGAAAAATCGCTGAGCGACCGCTGCCACCACTTCGGACAAACCACCCGGCTGTACTTCAGCGCTCCCGGCGGCATCTCGATCGCGGCCTTTGTCGACGTCGACCACCAGCTGAGCGCGATCGATCTGGAACTGCTCGAACTGTTCTGCAGCAACATCGCCGTTGCCTTCGACAACATCGTGCTGCTCCGGCGGATTTCCGACCTCGCCTACGAGGATTCGCTGCTGAGCCTGCCGAACCGCAACAGCTTCGTCGCCCGCGTCGACCAGCGTCCGGCGGAATCGGACACGCTGGCGCTGATCGACATCGACGGTTTCGCCGACATCAACAGCGTCCTCGACCAGGAATTCGGCGACGCGGTGCTCAAGGCGGTCGCCCAACGCCTGCGACAGAGCTTCTCGCCGGCCGTCGACGTGGCCCGGATCGGCAGCGACGTCTTCGGCGTTCTCGGTCCGCACGACGAGATCAACGCCACCGGCATCGAATCAGTCTTCTCGACGCCGTACGAGGTTGCCGGCGAAAAGCTGCGCCTCTCCGCAACCACCGGCCTGCTGCGCCTGGGCGACGGCCCGGAAAAAGCCGTCGAGCTGTTGAAGAACGCCAGCGTTGCCCTGAAACAGGCGAAATCGTTCAACCGCGGCAAGGCCCTCTATTTCGAAGCGGCGCACGCCGCCTCGGCCCGCGCGCGCATGCAACTGCTCAACCGGTTGCGCCTCGCCTTCTCGGCGGAACGTCTGTTCCTCGTCTACCAGCCGCTCGTCGAGCTCGCCAGCGGGCGAGTGGTCGGCGCCGAAGCCCTGTTGCGCTGGCGTACCGAGGAGGGCGACTTCATTCCGCCGGACACTTTCATCCCGCTGGCCGAACAGTCCGGGCTGATGGTGCCGATCGGCGACTGGGTTGCCCGCAGCGCAATGCAGTTCCAACGTCAACTCGCCGATTGCGGACACGCCGGCCTGCGCATGGCGGTCAACGTCTCGCACATACAGCTCCGCGAACCGGACTTCGTCGCCAAGCTGGCCGCGGCTATCCACGAGTTCGGCACGCCGCCGGGGATGCTCGAGATCGAGCTGACTGAATCAGTGGCCATCGACAATATCGAACTGATCGAGCAGAAGCTCGCCGCCGTGCGCAGCGCCGGCATCGCCATCTCGATCGACGATTTCGGCACCGGCTACTCGTCGCTGAACATCGTCCGCCAGCTGAACGTCGACCGACTGAAGATCGACCGCTCGTTCATCAGCGGCAAGGAGAGCTGCGAGGGCGATTTCAGCATCGCCGGCATCGTCCTGCAGCTCGCCGCACAGCTCGGCCTGAAGACGATTGCCGAAGGCATCGAGACTGAAGAGCAGCGGCAACGCGTGCTGGCGCTGGGATGCACCGACGGGCAGGGCTATCTCTTCGCCAAGCCGCTGGCGTGCGACGAGTTCATCGCCTACCTGCAGAACGACTAACGCCGGCGCGCGCCACCGAGGATCGAGCCGAGCACGCCGCGGATGATCTCGCGGCCGACCTGCGAGCCGATCGCCCGCGCCGCCGACTTGGCCAGCGCCTCCGCCACGCCTTCGCGGCGCCCGCCGCGTGGGCCGACGGTCCCGCCGAGCAGGTCGCCGAGTCCGCCCAGCCCGCCGAACAAACCGCCGCCAGACGATGGCGCCGGCTCCTGCGGAGCTGGCGCAGTGCGCCGGGACACCGGAACGTCCTCCGCCGTCCGCTCCGGTTCGGCAACCGCCTGCCGCAGCTTCTCGTAGGCCGACTCGCGGTCGAGCACCTTTTCGTAAACGCCATAGACCAGCGACGACTGGATCACCGCCTGCCGCTCGCCGGCATCGAGCGGCCCGATGCGCGAGGCCGGCGGCAAGACGAAGGCGCGCTCGACGACGGTCGGGCGCCCCTTCTCGTCGAGGAAGGAAACCAGCGCCTCGCCGACGCCGAGTTCGGTAATCGCCGCCGCGGCATCGAACGCCGGATTCGGGCGCAACGTTTCGGCGGCCGTCGCCACGGCCTTCTGGTCGCGCGGGGTGAAGGCGCGCAGCGCGTGCTGCACCCGGTTGCCGAGCTGGCCGAGCACCTTGTCCGGAATGTCGAGCGGATTCTGGGTGACGAAATAGATGCCGACGCCCTTCGAGCGGATCAGGCGCACGACCTGCTCGATCTTCTCCAGCAACGGCGCCGGCGCCTCGCTGAACAGCAGGTGCGCCTCGTCGAAGAAGAAGACCAGCTTCGGTTTCTCCATGTCGCCAACTTCCGGCAACTGCTCGAACAGTTCGGCGAGCAGCCAGAGCAGGAAGGTCGAGTACAGACGCGGCGAGGCCATCAGCTTGTCGGCGGCGAGGATGTTGATGATCCCCTTGCCGCCATCGGTCTGGAGCAGGTCGTTGATGTCGAGCATCGGCTCGCCGAAGAAAACGTCGCCGCCTTCCTGTTCAAGCGCCAGCAGGCCGCGCTGGATCGCCCCGATCGACGCCGCCGAGACGTTGCCGTATTCGGTGGTGAAGGACCTGGCGTTCTCGCCGACGTACTGCACCATCGCGCGCAGGTCCTTGAGATCGAGCAGCAGCAGGCCGCTGTCGTCGGCGATCTTGAACACCAGCTGCAACACCCCGGACTGCGTGTCGTTGAGGTTGAGCAGGCGGGCGAGCAACAACGGTCCCATGTCGGAGATCGTCGCCCGCACCGGGTGCCCCTGTTCGCCGTTAACGTCCCAGAAGGCCGTCGGGAACCCGCCCGGCGCCCAGTCGGAAATGCCGAGCATCTGCAGGCGTTGCTGCAGTTTCGGCGAAGCGACGCCTGGCGCGGCGAGGCCGGAGAGATCGCCTTTCACATCGGCCATGAACACCGGCACGCCGATGCTGGAAAAACGTTCGGCGAGCACCTGCAGGGTAATCGTCTTGCCGGTGCCGGTGGCGCCGGTGATCAGGCCGTGGCGGTTGGCCAGCGCCGGCAGCAGGCCCGGTTCGGCGTGTTGATTGCGGGCGACGATGAGCGGATCAAGCATTGCAACTCCTCAGGAAGAACCAGCGGGAAGTGATAAAATGCGCGGCTTTTATTATCAACCCTTTATCAACACTTTGCATCGCGCCCCGTTGCTTCCGATCGTCATCGCAACAGCGCGCACGCCACGAATCCAGACGAGGTAAGACATGGCCGGACACAGCAAATGGGCCAACATCCAGCACCGCAAGGGTCGCCAGGATGAAAAACGCGGCGCCGCCTTCTCCAAGGTCGCCAAGGAAATCACCGTTGCCGCCAAGATGGGCGGCGGCGACCCGTCGTTCAACCCGCGCCTGCGCATGGCTGTCGACAAGGCCAAGGCCGTGAACATGCCCAAGGACAAGATCGACAACGCGATCAAGAAGGGCACCGGCGAACTGGAAGGCGTCGATTACATCGAGGTGCGCTACGAAGGCTACGGCATTGGCGGCGCGGCGATCATGGTCGACTGCCTCACCGACAACAAGACGCGCACCGTCGCCGAAGTCCGCCACGCCTTCGCCAAGCATGGCGGCAACATGGGTACCGACGGCTGCGTGGCCTTTCAGTTCAAGCACTGCGGCCAGCTGATCTTCGCCCCCGGCACCGATGAAGGCAAGCTGATGGATGCCGCCATCGAGGCCGGCGCCGAAGATGTGATCACCAACGACGACGGCTCGATCGAGGTCGTCACTCCGCCCGCCGACTACATGACGGTCAAGGAAGCCCTCGAAGCCGCCGGATTCACCGCCGAATTCGGGCAGGTCACGATGAAGGCCGAGAACGAAACCGAAGTCACCGGCGACGACGCGGTGAAGATGCAGAAGCTGCTCGACGCGCTGGAGAACCTGGACGACGTGCAGGAGGTTTATAGCAGCGTGGTGATCGAAGAATAAACGGCGTTCCGCAGCCATACGCGAAACGGCGCTGCGGCGCCGTTTTCTTTTCCTGTGCTTCCGAGGTGCAACAAAGTGTTTCCCAGGTAGGCCGATTTCTTCCTGCACCGTTATTCAACTCAGGCTCTCTGAACAGGATGCACACATGCTCGACCTTTCCGCCCTTCTCCGCCGCGGCCGCGCGCTCCTGCTGGCCGCCATGGCCGCGCTGGTCGCCCTGCCGGCCTTCGCCCAGAACGACCCGCCCGGCCGCATCGGTCGCATCGCGTCGATCTCCGGCGACGTTTATCTGAGCAACCCGCAGACCGGCGAACTCGGCGCCGCGCCGCTCAACCAGCCGCTGACCAGTGGCGACATCGTGTCCACCGCCCCAGGCGCCCGCGCCGAGATCCAGATCGGCGCGATGACGCTCCGGCTCGATTCCGGCAGCCGGATCGTGCTCGACCGCATTGACGACGAAAGCGTCCATGTTCGCCTCGACGACGGCCGGCTGATCGCCAAACTGCCGACCGACGATACCCGCCGTGATTTCCTGCTCGACACGCCGCACGCCCGCTTCCGGGCGCGCGACACAGGCATCTACCGCGTCGACCAGGACCCCCGCGGCACCGTCGCCACCGCGTACTTTGGCACGCTGCGCGCCGACGGCCGGGATGCGGCGATCGACATCGGGGCCGGCGAAGCCGCCCGCCTGTGGACCGACGACGCCGGACGCTTCGCCTATCGGATGACGCAAGGCAGCAGCGACGAATTCACGCACTGGAGCGCCGCCCGCGACCAGCAGCAGCGCGCTTCGGCCACCGCCCGCTATGTTTCGCCGGAGATGACCGGGGCGCAGGATCTCGACGCCTGGGGCGACTGGTCCGAAACGCCCGACTACGGCGCCGTGTGGTTCCCCCGCGCCGTCGCTACCGACTGGGCGCCGTACCGCGACGGCAGTTGGGCCTGGGTCGCGCCCTGGGGCTGGACCTGGGTCGGCAGCGAGCCGTGGGGCTTCGCCCCCTTCCACTACGGGCGCTGGGTGCGCATCCGCGGCGCCTGGGCCTGGGTGCCAGGGAACCGTGTCGCCCGTCCGGTATTCGCGCCGGCGCTGGTCGCATGGATAGGAACGTCAAGCGGAAGTTTCTCCGTGAGCATCGGCACGCCGCCGGTCCGCTGGTTCCCGCTGGCGCCACGCGAGGTCTACGTGCCGTACTACCGGAGCAGCCGCACCCATGTCCGCCACGTCAATGAGCCGCACGTGCGCAACATCCGCAACCTCGACGACATCGTCGTTCGCCCGCACGAGGTCGTACGCCGGACCCGTTTCATCCATCGCGACGAACCCCGGGCAGTCAGCGTCGCGCCGGTGCGCGGGTTTCGCGAAGATCGCCCGGAACCGCGCATGCGCGACGCCCGCCGGGAAGATGACCGCCCACGGCAGATCGAACATCGTCAACGTTCGCCGGCGGTAAAGGAACCTCCGCGGCCACGCACGGAAGAACGCCGCCCTTCCCGTGAAGCACGGCGCGAAGCACCAACCCTGATGCGGGCGGAATCACGCGAAGCAAAGGAGCCCCGCACGCAGGTCCGCCGCGAGGAACGCCGTCCGGAACGGCACGAGCAACGTGAACGGCGGGAACAACGCGACGACCGGCACGAACGGAAACAACGGTCGGAGGACGAGCGCCGTCGCTGAACGGGACGTCAGAGCAGCCAGCGCATCGCACCGAACACTGCGAAGCTGACCAGCACGGCGGTAAGGATGTTGCGGGTTTTCCAGGCCACCAGCCCCGCGACTAGCGTTCCGACAAGGTAAGGATTGCCCGGCGAGACATCGAATTGCCCGCCGGGCATGAGTGCTTCCGGCACCACGATCGCGGTCAGTACCGCCACCGGCACGTGGCCGAGGGCCTGCACCACCGCCGGCGGAAAACGCAGCTTCTGCCCGAAAACGATGAAGCTGGCGCGCACGACGTAGGTCGCCACGAACATGCCGAGGATGGCCGCCCACAGGAAATCGTTCATGCCGCTTCCTCCGCGGCGAGACGGCGGCGCCAGCCGTCGAGCAGCACGCCGACGACCACGCCGGCCAGCGCGGCGAGCATCAGCCCGAGCTTGTAAGGCAGCCCCTGCGCCAGCAGAGCGACGGCGCCGGCCGTCGCTGCCACGACCACCGGGGTCAGCGCCTTCAGTTGCGGCGCGATGATCGCGGCGAAGGTGGCAACCATCGCGAAATCGAGGCCCAGCGTCGCCACGCCCGGGATGAGGTTGCCGAGGTACGCTCCCACCGCCGTCCACGCCACCCAGTTGAGGTAGAACGACACGGCCGAGCCGAGGTAGTACGGCAAGGAATCCGCCGCGCCGGCGGTCTGCATGCGGCGCTCGAAAACGGCAAAGCACTCGTCGGTCAGCCAGAATGCGCCGAGCACCCGCCACGGCAGCGGCCAGGACTTGGTGACCGGCTGCACCGTGGCGCTGTACAGGGCATGACGGAGGTTTACCACGAAGGTGGTCAGCCAGATTACCGGCAGCGCCGCGCCGCCGCCGATCAGGGTGATCGAGATGAACTGTGCCGAACCGGCGAAGACGATCGTCGATAACGCCAGCGCGGCCTCGGGCGGCAAACCGGCGGAGACGACCAGCGTGCCGAAGATGATCGCGAACGGCGTCGTCCCGACGGTCAACGGAATGGTGTCGCGCAGACCGGCGAACGCGGCGGTTGTTGAATTCGACATTCGGGCGAAGATATCAGAAATCACCACTCCCGCCACGGCGGCTGGCAACCCGGCGCAGCGCGGCCCATAATGAAGCAAGCCATCCCGGGAGACGATCATGAAACGCCAGGGTGTCAGCAGCCACGACCTCGAACAGGAGCCGGACGTCGAGATGATTCCGTTCAAGGGCCTGATCCGCTACGAGCGCCAGTCGCCGATCCGGGAAGTGTCGTACTACCTGTGCGGCGACATCCTCGAGCCGCAGTACTACACGGAACTGTTCTACACGCTGCGCACGGCCAGCGACACCGACCTGATCTACCTGCACCTCAATTCGTCGGGCGGCGACTTCAACACCGGGCTGCAGATCATCAACAACATCCTCGCCTCCGAAGCGCGGGTCGCGACCATCCTCGAAGCGCGTGCATTTTCGATGGCGGCGCTGATTTTCCTCTGTGGCGACAAGCTGATCGTGCATGACAACTGCCAGCTGATGTTCCACATCTATTCCGGGAGCTTCGCCGGCAAGGGCAACGAGCAGCAGGCCGAGATCATCGCCGTCAGCAACTGGTTCCAGAAGGTCATGGAACGCATCTGCATCCCCTTCCTGACCGAGAGCGAGATCAGCAGAATTCTCAAGGGCAGCGACGTGTGGATGGATTCCGACGAGATTCGCCGCCGCCTGACCCGCATGCAGCGGGCGAAGTCGGCGCCGAAGCGCCGCGCGGAAAAAACACCGCCCGATGCGGCGAACGGCGTCTAAACGACTGTTTCCTTCGTGACGAGGTGCGGCTGGAGCTTGTCCCAATCGAATGACACGCCGATGCCCGGCTCGTCCGGAGCCACTGCACGGCAGTTCTCGACGACCAGCGGCCGGGCGGTATAGGCGTCGATCGGAAAGCTGTGAACTTCAAGCCAACCGGCGTTCGGTTGTGCCGAGAGCAGGCTGACGTGAAGCTCCTGCATGCCGTGCGTGCAAACCGGGAGGCCATAGCGCCGTGACAGTTCGGCCACTTTCAACCAGCCGGTGATGCCGCCGCAATTCGACGCATCGGGCTGGATATACGCCAGCCTGGCTTGTTCGAAGGCGTAGCCGAACTCGTGAAGGGTATGCAGGTTCTCGCCCATCGCCAAAGGCATGCCGGTTTCCCGCGCTATGCGCGCGTAGCCGGAATAGTCGTCGGGAATGATCGGCTCCTCGAACCAGCAGATGTCGTACGGCTTGAACGCCTGCGCCGCCAGGATCGCCTGGTCGACGCTCATCGAATAGTTGGCGTCGACCATGAACGTCACCTCCGGCCCGATCAATTCACGGACAGCGGCGACCCGGGCGACATCGTCGGCCAGCTCGGCCCGTCCGACCTTGATCTTGACGCCGTTGAAGCCGCGATCAAGGTAGCCCTGAACACTGCGCAACAGCTTGTCCGTCGAAAAACCGAGGTCGATCCCGCCACAATACGCGCGTGTGCTGTTCGCATGACCGCCGGCGACCCGCCACAGCGGCTGTTGCAGCGCGCGACAACGGATGTCCCATAGCGCAATGTCGATGGCGGAAATGGCGAAAGACGCAATCCCGCCGCGACCGACGTAATGCACATGGCCTTCCATGAAGTCGAACAACTCGTCGATGTTGGCGGCAGCGCGTCCGATCAGCGCCGGCGCGAGATCGTGCCGGATCATCGCCGCGATGGCGTGGCCGCCCTTGCCGCCCGTGTACGTGTAGCCGGTTCCCTGGCGTCCGTCATCCAGCGTCACCGTCGCCGTGACCAGTTCGAAATGGGTATGGTCGCCGTGCCGCGCATCGGAAAGGATTTCCGCGAGTGGGACGGCGTACAAGCGCGTTTCGACCTGGGTGATCTTTCCTGCGTCCATTTCACATCCTCCACTTACCTGACAACGTCGCCGAGATCGGCAAGCAGGCGCCGGGCCTCCTCCGCCAGCGATTGGGCGACAGGGGAAAAAAGAAACGGCCGGGCATCCGGCAGTTTCGGAAACAGACCTCGACTGCTGCGTCGGTAGGCCGGATCGTAGTGCCGCTCGATCAGTTCACGGAACAGTTCCGGCTTGGCCCTGGCATCGACCAGATCGTGCCAGTGCGCAATCACCTGCTTGCCATGCAACTCGACGAGGCACGACAACAGCGCCTTGAACCGCTCCGGGTCGTCGAGCAAGTTAGCATAGTCATCGCAGAGAAAATCGACACGGTCGTCGATGCTCGCTTCGACGCGAATACAGTCGGAACCGGCCATCGCACGCATCATTGATTCCGGCAACTGGACCTGGCCGATTTTCTTGCTCTCCGCCTCGACGAACACCGGACGTGACGGATCGAGGCCTTCCAGCGCCTGCACGAGACGGCTGTCGAAACCCTTCTGGCTCGGCTGCGCGTCGCCCGGCTGGGCGCCGAGCAGCGACCCGCGATGCCGGGCCAGGTCTTCAAGGTCGAGGATTTGCGCGCCCTGCCCGCCTAGCGCGCGCAGCAGCCGGGTCTTGCCGCTGCCGGTCAGGCCGGCGAGCACGAGGAAACGGAACTGCCCGGGCAGCACATCCAGGCGCTCCAGCACATGATGCCGATACGCCTTGTAGCCTCCCTGCAACTGGCAGGCCTTCCAGCCGATCAGGCGGAACCAGGTGGTCATCGAGCCCGAGCGTTTGCCGCCGCGCCAGCAATAGATCAACGGTTTCCAGTTGATCGGCTTGTCGGCAAAGAGCGTTTCGAGATGATGCGCGATGTTCTTCGCCACCAGCGCCGCGCCATATTTGGTCGCTTCGAACGGTGAGACCTGCTTGTACATCGTGCCGACGACGACGCGCTCATCGTCGCTCAGCACCGGCGCGTTGATCGCCCCGGGAAGGTGGTCCTCGGCAAACTCGGCGGGGGTCCGCACGTCGATGACACAGGAAAAGCGATCAATGTCGGCCAGGGTGGCGAGCTGGTTTTTCATGGAGAGGCAAACGACGGATAATTGCCGGATTGTAAACGAGGCCCCCATGGAAAACATTCGCCTGACCCAACTCTCCCACGGCGGCGGCTGTGGCTGCAAGATCGCCCCCGCCGTGCTCGCCGACATGCTCAAGGCGCTGCCGCAGACGCAGTGCTTCCCCGACCTGCTGGTCGGCACCGAGACCTCCGACGACGCCGCCGTCTATCGCCTCAACGACGAGCAGGCACTGGTCGCCACCACCGACTTCTTCATGCCGATCGTCGACGATCCCTTCGACTTCGGGTGCATCGCGGCGACCAACGCCATCTCCGACATCTACGCCATGGGCGGCAAGCCGATCCTCGCGCTGGCGATCGTCGGCATGCCGATCAACACCCTGCCGATGGAGGCCATCCAGCAGATCATGGCCGGCGGCGCCAGCGTCTGCGCCCGCGCCGGCATCCCGCTCGCCGGCGGCCACTCGATCGACGCGCCGGAACCGATCTACGGCCTCGTCGCGCTCGGACTGGTGCATCCGGACATGGTCAAGCGCAACAGCCACGCCCGCGACGGCGACCTGCTGATCCTCGGCAAGCCGCTGGGCATCGGCATTCTGGGGACTGCGATGAAGAAAGGCGTACTCGACGAAAACGGCTACCGGCAACTGCTGGAGACGACTACTCAGCTCAACACCATCGGCGCCGAACTCGCCGCGCTCGACGGCGTGCATGCGCTGACCGACGTCACCGGCTTCGGCCTGCTCGGGCATCTGCTCGAACTGTGCCGCGGCGCGCAACTCGGCGCCTTTGTTGACGCGGGCAAGCTGCCGCTACTGCCCGACGCCATCGGCTTCGCCCAACAGGGCATCGGCCCCGGCGCCATCGCCCGCAACCTGTCCAGCTTCGGCGCCGACGTCAGTTTCGCCGCCGCTGTCCCCGACTGGCTGCGCCGGATCATGGCCGACGCGCAGACCAGCGGCGGCCTGCTCGCCTCGGTCGCCCCGGAGTGCGCCACCGACGTGCTGGCCCGCTTCCACGCGCAAGGCTTCGCCGCCGCGGCCGTCGTCGGGCGCATGCAGGCCGGCGCGCCGGTCATTACTGTTACCGCATGAGGCCCTTGATGAGCAACGACTTCGCCCACACCGCCATCGTCTTCAGCCAGTACGGCCTCGGCCACGCCGACGAAGCACTGCGCCTCAAGCTGGCTACCAATTACCTGCGCACGCTGGTCGAACTCGGCCAGCACCCGCAGGCGATCCTTTTCTACGCTGACGGGGTCAAGCTGGTCGCCGAGGGATCACCCTGCCTGGCCGAACTCGCGGCGCTATCGAACGCCGGCGTGCCGCTGATCACCTGCCGCACCTGCCTCGAGCACTACCGTCTGATCGACACGGTCCGGGTCGGCGAAATCGGCAACATGCCGGGAATCGTCGAGGCGCAAGCGCGCGCGCAGAAGGTGATCACCCTGTAATTTCACCGGCTCGAACGCCGTTCGGCGAAATCGTCAAAATCACTGCCGAACTGCCCCGCCCCGCCTTTCGGCGCCACGGGCTTCTGAACCTGCAGCGTACTGTGAATCATCGACAGCCGAAGGATTTCGCTTGCCACCTCAAGCGGAAACCCCTGGCGACTCGGGCGATCCGAAACCATCAGGCTGTCCAGATAGGTGTCCGCCGCAGGCTTGCCCCACACCTCCACCAGCTTGGCGAGGATGCGCGGAAAGCGCTTCTCCAACGCCTCGGGATAATCCTTGGCACGCTCACCCAGATGGACCAGCATCTTCGCCCGAAGAGCCGGAATGTCATACATCTCCTGTTCGCCCAACGCACACCTCCATCGAGAAGAGAGCCCGCAAACTGACGAATGATTTTCCGCCCCGTTGATGAAGCCTAGTCAACAAACCGGAAAGATCAATTCGACCATAGCGCGACTGTGACTTATTGCACAGACCAGGCGGGAGAAGGCAGATAACGTGCCGATTTTTGGAGATGGCAACGATGCTGACCCTGCAGGACCTGATTGAGGACGACGACCTGCCGCTCCGGACGCTTCTGCGAATTCTTGCTCAGGCCGCAGCCTTGCTCGTGCTCGCGTCGTTTTCCCGGAGCAGCGCCAGCACGCCGTCCTGCTGACGAACAGCGAGGGCGGTCGCGGCTGCCGCCCCCCGCAATTCCGGTTGGATCTATCTTTAGTAATGTGCTTAATAGCTCATGAATACTGAGACTATGACACTCCATATTTCACAAAAGCACGCTTAAGTACACGAATTTCTTCAGCTTTCTTGAGCCGTCGTGAGACTGTTGCGCAAGAAAAAACGCCGCTACTGAGATTGTCAAGCAAGTTGAACCTGCCAGCAAACCGCTGCCATAGAGAAAGTCGTTAGCGCCTGGTGTGAAAGACCGACGACTCATTCCAAAGCCCGCGCCGCACTCGTATCGCGCTTTGCCCTCTATCTCAGCCAATCCCGTCGAAAAGCTGGTAACGAGTCACTCGGCAGTCTTTCCGTCCGTCTTTAGTGCTTCATCTGCGGCGCAGCAAAACAGATCAAGAAGGACAAGGTCGGGAAGTCGCCATCCCGCGTATCCGTGGGAAGTTTTGTCCGTGCCGGTGCCTGTCCGAATGGCGCGCCGCGGCAGGAATTCAGGAAGGCGCTGTATTTCGCTCGATCAACCAGTTTGATCAGGCATCATCGCAACGGTTGTCCGGGCAATCGGTCGCGCTGATCATCAAGCGGCACGCGCAGCGGATCGGACTCGATCCAGAAATTTTTTCCGGACACAGTCTGCGAGTTGGGTTTGTGACGGCAGCGGCACAATGCGGCGTGGCATCGTCGACTATTCGCAACCAGACGGGGCACAAGTCAGATGCAATGGTGCAACACTATATGCGCACGGTGCGACAGTTCAGCAATAACGCGAACAAGCGAATCTGGTGACGTCGATGAGAGTGCGACCGCAATCAGCCCATCCGCTCGATTCGAGCCTGAGCAAGCGCCAAGTGGCGTTCTAGTGCTGCCAGACAGGACTGGAATCGGTGACTGAAGCCCTGCGTAGTTTGCAGTCGATGAAGAAAGGCGCTTGCCAGTACCTCGGCACGCCGCCAGGTTTCGTTGGCAACGCTGGCGTGCAGATTCGCTTCGGCAAGCGTGTCTGGCAATCCGCCGGCGCGGCTCGGCGCGAAGGCCATCGGTGTCATGTCGTACGCAGGCGCGAGTTCGTACGGGCGTCCGTGTTCAGAGACAAACGACACATTGCCATTGTGCATGTCCGTATTGCCAATGAGCACGCCAAAGGCCCACAACAGCTCTGTCCCCTGAACCGCCTCCGGCCGAATTTGCCCTGAGGCGGCAAGTCGTTTGGCGATACTCGGCCATGTTCCCGTTCCCGCACCAACAAATTCAGCATCGAGTGCTGCCAGTGAAAACACGCCGCGCCGCCCGAGTGAACCGACTCGATCGAATCGCTCGACCTCCAGAAATCGTTGGCTATCCGCATCGACAATCCAGGTTTGGGCTGCCGGGAAACCTGCTTCGCGCAGCGTCGTCAGCGCCAGATGTTCGGCCAGAAGCAAGTCTCGCCAGCGTTCGGTGACTGGCCCGGCTTCTCTTTCGCTGAACTTCACAATCAGATGTTGTGGCCCGTTTGGGGTCACCGCATAGGCTGTAAACTTGGGTTGCTCGCCTCCCGCAGAGGAGCCGGGGATCTCGCCTTGAGCCGCCTCGCGCGCGAGTTGGACGTACGCGGCAATCTTCTGGTCGGGGTCGATAGGGGTCGGAGCAGGCGCTGCAAGAAAGTGGTCGCGGGCAGAATCTCCCAGGAGCAGATTGCCGACTGCATCCCCTCCGTGTGCCAAAAGCGCCCTCAACACATGCGTATCGTTCCAATCGACAAGTCGCTCCGGCAGTTGTAACACTGCACCGTAACGAGCGGCATACGCCCGTCCGAGATAACCTTGCGGACGCATGTCGTAGAGCCACCATGGCAAACCGTCACTGTGCAAGGTCTTTCCGTCGTCTTGTCGCATCACAAAACCGTCCGGGCAGACGGGGACCAGAATACCCAAACGGCTCAAACGTCCTTCCGCATCGACGCGATAGACAGCGATCTCCGGCAACCCACGGGAAGCATCGCGCCGCGTGTATTGAATAGATCGTGCCGCACCAAAACGGACGATTTCATCACCGAGCGAAGCAAGCAAACGCGAGAGCGTCGGCTGGCTAACGCCTATGGCGGCGGCTAGTTGGCGTGCTGTTCTCGGCTCACGAGAAAGCTGTTGCAGGAGAATATCGGTGTGAAGGGTCATTCAAGAATAAAAATATGCATTAATTTTTGAATAGATATAGTAGAACATTTTCAGACTTTGCAGGCAGAAACTGCGTCCAACTTAGCTGCGTTGGCACGAAACGAATTGGCCATCCCGGGTAGCTGAAAAGGCGAAATTTGCACGGTAATTAGATTGATCGGCCCGATTTCTGGGGCTGGGAGACAGCATTTCTATGCATTAGGCACAATAAGAGGTTATTGTTCGACTACCGGGCTCGGCCGGTACGTCCCCTGCAATAGCTGCTCACGAATACTCGGCCACGCCGTTTGCAGATGGCGGGCTGTCTCGGGAATGTCCCGTCCATCCACGCCAGCGGCTCCTTTGTTTGCCTTTACCCGCTTCCACGCGTGTTGCAGGTTCTCTCTCGTCAGCGCTGCCCGTAGCAGTGCCGACCCTGTGCTTTCCGTTTCATGGCGCGGGCGTGTCGTTTCGTCGCTGGCGCTTGTGCGAGCAGCTTCACCGCTCACTTTCGGCACCCGCCCCGCTGACGCGGGCATCCGACGCAGGGCTTCACGCATCGACATGGCGTAAGGCACTCCTTCTCGTTCGGCCCTTCGCCCCAAAGTGGCGACTACTATGGCCTTTGCTGACTTCTCGCTCCGTGTTCCCACGCCGCCCTTTCAGGCACAAGGCGAGATCTCCCCGGGTAAGAACGCACTCCTTCTCTGCACAACCGCCTGATCTACGCCACCTCGCCTTGATCACGAGAGCTTCGCGGTTATTGGCCCGCTCGCCCTGCTCGGCACCGCCTTCTATCCGGTTCTTGTCCATCGGCTCGCAGATTACGATCCACGCTTCCTTCCCACGCTCGGTCACCCTCACGCACTTGCGCTTCACTTCGTTCGCTGTGATCAACTCACGGCGGGACTTGCACCCGCAGGAGTGCGCCCGTGCCGGGCGCACCAAACAAAAAACCCCCGTATATACGGGGGCTTAGTGCTTGCCATGAGCGGTTATGAGACTGCTTGAGCTTTTACTCCAGATTCTGGATCTGCTCGCGCATCTGCTCGATCAGCAGCTTGAGTTCCATCGCCGTCTGCGAGACTTCGGCGACCACCGACTTGGAACCGAGCGTATTGGCCTCGCGGTTGAGTTCCTGCATCAGGAAATCGAGGCGCTTGCCGCACGCCCCGCTCGCAGCCAGGACGCGCTCGACCTCGTCGAGGTGCGTAGAGAGGCGGGCCAGTTCCTCGGCCACGTCAATGCGCACGGCGAACACCGCGACCTCCTGGCGAATCCGCTCATCATCGGCCGAGCCAAGCGCCTCGGCCAGCCGCTGTTTGAGTTTTTCCTGGAAGGCGGCCTGGGCCGCCGGAATCCGTGGCTCGACCTCGCGCACCAGCGCGCGCATGCGCGCCACGCGCTCCATGATCACCGCGGCAAGCTTCTCGCCTTCGCGCGCACGACTGGCGGTGAAGTCGTCCAGCGCCTCCTTCGCCAGAGCGAGGGCCGCCGGAACCAGCGTCGCGCTATCGAGCGAGTCGTCGCCGAACATGCCCGGCCAGCGCAGCACGTCGCTGACCGACAACGGCGCCGCATCGGGCAGCTCGCCACGCACTTGCGCTTCAAACGCCTTCAGGCGCTGCAGCAGGTCGGCATTCAGCACCGTTGCCTGGGCGCGCGCAGACGACGCGGAAAATCCCATCCGGCATTCCAGTTTGCCGCGCGCCAGCCGCGCTCCGAACATCTCCCGCAGCGCAGGTTCGGCCACGCGCAGTTCCTCGCAAACACGGAACTGGATATCGAGATAGCGGGAATTGACGCTCTTGAGTTCGATCTGCAGCGCACCGCATTCGAGATCAAGGGTTCTGGCGGCATAGCCGGTCATGCTGTAGATCATGGATGAGTCCCGGGAAACGTGTCGGAAGAGCCGGCCGGCTTTACAGCATTCTGCCAAAGCCCGAAAATGGCCGGAAAACCCACATCATAGCTTTGATACTAATGGCGCAACAAGCCAACCACGCGCTGCCTTCCGGCTTCCAACTCGACGAGTACCGCATCGAACACCAGCTCTCTCTCGGAGGATTTTCGATCGTCTATCTGGCGACCGACGGCCAGGGGCAGCACGTCGCGATCAAGGAGTATCTGCCGAACAGCCTGGCCCTCCGTTCCGAGGGACAAGTCACACCGGCCATCAGCGACGAACACATGCCGGCGTTCCGCTACGGCATGAAATGCTTCTTCGAGGAAGGGCGCGCACTGGCCAAGCTGTCACACCCGAACGTGGTCCGCGTGCTCAACTTCTTCCGCGCCAACAATACCGTCTACATGGTGATGGAATACGAACACGGGCGCACGCTGCAGGAGGTCATCCAGAAGAATCGCGGGGTGATCACCGAGAACTTCATGCGCAACGTGTTCACCAAGCTGCTCAACGGGCTGCGCGAGGTGCATGCGAACAAACTGCTGCACCTCGACCTGAAGCCGTCGAACATCTACATGCGCAACGAGACCATCCCGGTACTGATCGACTTCGGTGCCGCGCGGCAGACGCTGGCCAGCGACACGCCGATGCTCAAGCCGATGTATACCCCGGGTTTCGCTTCGCCCGAGCACTACCACCAGCGCGAGCTGCTCGGGCCGTGGAGCGACATCTACAGCGTCGGCGCGGCGATGTACGCCTGCCTCGCCGCCTCTGCGCCGCAGGCCGCGGACAGCCGCAGGGAAAAGGACAAGCTGGTGCCGGCCATGGTGCGCTGGGAAGGCCAGTTTTCCGACCAGTTGCTGGAGACCATCGACTGGTGCCTGTGCCTGAATCATCTCTATCGCCCGCAGAGCGCCTTCGCCCTGCAGAAAGCCCTGACCGAGCCGGTCGCCGCACCCAAGCCCCCGGCACAGGCTGCCAGCAGCAAGAAGACCTGGCTCGATCACGTCGTCGGAAAATTCAAAGGAAAGGCGGAACCTGAGTGAAATTCACCATCTACCAGGAGTCACGGCAGGGCAAGCGCAAAAACAACGAGGACCGTCTGGCCCACTGTTACTCGCGCGACGCGCTGATGATGGTCATCGCCGACGGCATGGGCGGGCACTACTACGGTGAAATCGCCGCGCAGATCGCCGTGCAGTCGGTAACCGAGGCCTTTCAGCGCGAGGCCAACCCGAAAATCCACGAGCCGTTCACCTTCCTAAACCGGTCGATGCTCAACGCGCACCATGCGATCATGGACTTCACCGAGGCCCACCGGCTGGATGACTCGCCGCGTACGACCTGCGTCGCCTGCATCATCCAGGACAACATTGCCCACTGGGCGCATGCGGGCGACTCCCGTCTGTATGTATTCCGCGAAGGAAGGACGCTGACCCGTACCCGCGACCACTCGCGCGTGCAGTTGCTGATCGACCAGGGGCTGATCAGTGAAGCGCAGGCGGCGTATCACCCCGACCGCAACAAGGTATACAGCTGCCTCGGCGGGCGCCAGGATCCGGAGATCGAGCTCTCGCGCAAGACCCCGCTGGAGGCCGGCGACGTCATCGCGCTGTGCACCGATGGCCTGTGGGGGCTTTTCCCGGACGATGTGCTGGGCTCTGCGCTGGCGACGCCGAACCTGATGAAGGCAGTTCCCGAACTGATGGATATCGCCGACGAACGCGGCGGTACGAATGCCGACAACCTGTCGGTCATCGCCGTGCGCTGGGAAGACACCTACGTCGAACCGGGGTCTGGTCGCTCATCGGCCGTCCACACCCAGACAATGCCGCTCGGCGCGCTCACCACCCGCCTCGACGAATTCGGACGCAACCCGAAATACAAGACCGAACTCACCGACGACGAGATCGAGCGTGCCATCCAGGAAATCCGATCCACCATCCAGAAGTACTCGAAATAATAGGAAAGCCATGCGCCCCAGCCAACGCCAACCCGCACAACTGCGCGACGTCCGCATCACCCGCCAATTCACCTGCCACGCCGAAGGCTCGGTGCTCATCGAAATGGGCAACACCAAGGTGCTGTGCACCGCCAGCGTCGAGGAGTCCGTCCCGCCGTTCCTGCGCGGCAAGGGTCAGGGCTGGGTCACCGCCGAATACGGCATGCTGCCCCGTTCCACGCATACGCGCACGGCGCGCGAAGCCGCCAAGGGCAAGCAGTCCGGGCGGACGCTGGAAATCCAGCGCCTGATCGGCCGCTCGCTGCGCGCGGTGACCGACCTCGCCGCGCTCGGCGAACGCCAGATCACGCTGGACTGCGACGTCCTGCAGGCCGACGGCGGCACGCGCTGCGCGTCGATCACCGGCGCCTGGCTGGCGCTGCATGACGCCTGCGCCAAGCTCGTCGCCGACGGCAAGCTGCCGGCCAGCCCGGTGCGCGACCACGTCGCCGCCGTCTCGGTCGGCATCTTCGACGGCCAACTCGTCCTTGACCTCGACTACCCGGAAGACTCCGCCTGCGACACCGACATGAACGTGATCATGACCGGTGCCGGCGGCATCGTCGAAATCCAGGGCACCGCCGAAGGCGAGCCGTTCACCCGCGCCCAGATGAACCAGCTGGTCGATATGGCGGAAGCCGGCATCACCGAGCTGATCGCCAAGCAGAAAGAGGCGCTCGCCGCATGAAGCTCGTCGTCGCCTCGAACAACTCCGGCAAGCTGCGCGAGTTCGGCCAGATGCTTGCGCCACTCGGCTGGGAGACAATCCCGCAGAAGGAACTCGACGTTCCCGAATGCGAAGAGCCGCACGTCACCTTCGTAGAAAACGCGCTGGCCAAGGCCCGGCATGCGGCGGCCTGCACCGGCCTGCCGGCGCTGGCCGACGACTCCGGCCTGTGTGTGCACGCCCTCGGCGGCGCGCCGGGCGTCTTTTCCGCCCGCTATGCCGGCGAGCCGAAATCCGACGAACGCAACAACGAGAAGCTGGTCGCCGATCTCGCCGACAAGAGCGACCGGCGCGCCCATTACGTCTGCGTGCTGGTGTTCGTCCGCCACGCCGACGATCCGCAACCGGTCATCGTCGAGGGCGAATGGCACGGCGAAATCGTCGACGTGCCACGTGGCCTGGGCGGTTTTGGCTACGACCCGTATTTCTTCCTGCCTGACGCCGGCGCCACCGCGGCGGAACTCGACGCCGCCGAGAAGAACCGGCGCTCGCACCGTGGTCGGGCGCTGGCACAACTCGTGGAACGGCTGAAGACCCGGCGTTCATGAGCGACAGGAAAAACCCGCGCACCATCCCGATCCATCCCGCCGGAAGAAGCGAAAAGCAAGGCGGCACGCTGGAGTTCCGCACTCCGCTGCCGCTCTCGCTGTACGTGCACATTCCGTGGTGCGTGCAGAAGTGCCCTTACTGCGACTTCAATTCGCATGCGGTCCGGGAAAATATTCCCGAAGCCGACTACCTCGCCGCGCTCGTCGCCGACCTCGAATCGGCACTGCCGCTTGTCTGGGGACGCAAGATCGTCAGCATCTTCCTCGGCGGCGGCACGCCAAGCCTGCTCTCGGGCGAGGGGATCGACACGCTGCTGACCGCCCTCCGCACCCGCCTGCCGCTGATGCATGACGCCGAAATCACTCTCGAAGCCAATCCCGGCACCGTCGAAGCCGGCAAGTTCGCCGCGTTCCGCGCCGCCGGCATCAACCGCCTCTCGCTCGGCATCCAGAGTTTCGATGATGCCCACCTCAAGGCCCTCGGGCGCATTCACGACGGTGATGAAGCCCGCCGGGCTATCGAAATCGCCGCCCGCCACTTCGACAACTTCAACCTCGACCTGATGTACGGCCTGCCAGGACAGACCATCGAGCAGGCGCTCGCCGATGTCGACCAGGCGCTGGCCTTTGCCCCAACGCACCTCTCCTGCTACCAGTTGACCATCGAGCCGAACACGGCCTTCGCCGCAGCGCCGCCGTCCCTGCCCGATCCCGACCGCTGCGCCGACATGCAGGAGGCCATCGAGGCACGCCTGGCCGCTGGCGGCTTCGCGCACTACGAAACCTCCGCCTTCGCCCGCCCCGGTCGCCAATGCCGGCACAACCTCAACTACTGGACCTTTGGCGACTACCTCGGTATCGGTGCCGGCGCACACGGCAAGCTGACGCTGCACGACGGCAATGCTTGGGAAGTTCGCCGCCAGATGCGCTGGAAGCAGCCGAAGCAGTACCTCGCCGGCGTTGCCGAAGGCCGTCCGCTGCAGGACGAATTTTCCGTCCCGGCGGCCGACCTGCCGTTCGAGTTCATGATGAACGCCCTCCGCCTCATCGAGGGCTTCGATCCCGCGCTGTTCGAAGCGCGTACCGCGCAACCGCTGCTTGCCGTCGAAACGATCCTGCGTCGGGCGGAAGATGAAGGGCTGCTCGTGCGCGAGCCCGGACGGATTGCCCCGACCCGGCGCGGCCAGCGCTTCCTCAACCGGCTGCTGGAAATGTTTCTGGCGTAATCGCCGCGATCAGCGGTCCTTACGGCGACGCAGGCTGCCGCCGATCAGGCCGACCATGCCGACACCGAGCAACGCCAGCGAGCCCGGCTCCGGCACGGCGAATCCAGGGTCGACGATGATGCTGTCGTTGGCGCAATCTTGCGTCCAGTGGATGTTGAACTCGCTGCCGTCCCAGCCCGCCGCATACAGCAAATCGAGATCCAGCCTGACTTCGTAGAAATAGTGCTTGTCGCTGTTCCACGCACCATAGCCGCCGGCGCCATTCTTGGAATAATCGTATGCCGCCGTGCCAATCAACGTTCCGCCAAGCAACGAGGTAGGATGCAGCGGATCGGGAATTAGACCGGACTTCGCGACTTCGGCTCCATTCGCATCCCAAAGGCCGTACGCCCACACCGGATTGCCATACACGCCGCCGAGCTTGCCGCCGGAAAAGTTGTTGACGACATTGATCCCCAGTTCGTAGCTGCCGTCCTTGCCGAAATCGATGGCGAAGTCGCCAGCGCCATAGGTGTTTCGCGCCGGATTATTGGAAGTTGCCGGATCGTGCCCGGTGATCAGCGCGATCCACAGCGTCCCGTCCTGGATCGTCGTGTAGAGAGCCTCAGCGTCGTAGGCCTGGCCGCCGAATCCCGGATTGAGATAGGTATTTGCATTGCCAGTGGTGTCCTCCACCGTGTAATGCACCCCGGGAAGCGAAGAAGCCCAGGTGTTGTGGTCGATATGCCAGTCGGCCAGATTGCCGTTGACGACGAGACTGGCGCTGGCGGATCCGGAAAACACGGCCGTCGTGGCAAGGATTGAGGCAAGGATTCTGTTCATGGCAATCGACTCACCGAGGGGTGGCAGGTTGAGGCAAGGTAACCACCTTCGAATAATCGTGCTGTGAAATTGTTCACATCTGCCGCTCGAATTCGGCCGCCGTCTATTTTTGCGCTTCCACCGCTTCGTATAGCTCCTGCCGCAGCGCCTCGGCGGGACGTCCCTGCGCCTCGGCCAGGCGGATTTGCCGCATCAGGTCGGCAATGCGCGCCTGGATCGCCAGCCGGTCAACCGACACGGACTCGCCCTTCTTCGCATTCGCCGGTTTTGCCACGTTGCCTGACGGGCGGCTGGCAGTTATCTGCGCCCGCTCGCCGCCGAACTGGTTGCGCTTGGCGGTGATGACAACCGACTTGCCCTGATACGGCAGTGGCGCAGGCCGCCGGGCGGCCCGCCGGGCCAACGCCTTGGCGCGAATGTCCTCGACGACGCGGCGCAGTTCGACGTGCAGGTGTTCGCTCGGTGCCCCTTCAGCCTCGGCTTCGCGAATCTTTTGCAGCAGCACCTCGATCTCGCTCGGCGCCGCGGCCGACTTGACCGGTTCGCCGAAATCCTCCTTCGGTGCCTTGACCGCGATTGCGAACTCTTCCGGCGAGGAAATCATCTTGCCCAGCCGATAATGGTCGTAGCGCATCGCCAGCACGAGAGACGTGTCGCCCCAGTCGTTCTTCGCCCGCGTGTCGCCCCCCGACTCGAGAAGCGTCCTGGCGATTTCCTCGCGCCCTTCGCGCGCAGCCATCATCAGCGGCGTCGAGCCATTGGGAGAACGCGCGTTCACGTTCGCCCCGCGCTCGATCAGATATTTCGCCAGTTCGGTGTGGCCGTTGAATACGGCATAGTGCAAGGCGCCCCAGTGGTTGCCGTCGCGATTCACCGGCGCGCCGTTGTCGAGCAGCCACTTCACCGCTTCGACATGCCCGTTCCACGCTGCCAGTTGCAGTGCCTGCTCGCCGTTGCGGTTGCCCCGGCGCGGGTTGGCTCCACGCGACAGGAACAGCTGCATCATCTCGATGTTGCCGTGCCAGGCCGCGTTCATCAGGCCAGTGCCGAACTGGCTTCCTTCGAAATCCGGATCGAGCCCTTCATCAAGCCATTCTTGAACCCTGGCGATATCCCTGCGTTCAACCGCCCAACTGAAAGCCACTGGATCGGGCAAGGCAGCCCGCGCCACACCAGACAAAAAACACAAGCCGAACAACAGCACCTTCAGGCACCTACGCACGTCACTCATCAAACACTCCCGGACCGCTTCCTTCCCATTTGTTGCAAAATACCGGACCCATGCCGCTTCGCCTGATTATCGCCCTAACGCTCTCGCTTGTCCTGCACGGCAGCTTGCTGGTCTTCGAGGCATTCAGGCCAACCACTCCCACACCCCGACCGGTGCTCCACGCCGTGTTACGTCTGCCCCCCGAGCCGGCCCGGCCGGCAGAGCCGCCCCCCACCCCGGAAGCGCTGCTCAAGAACACGATCGAGGAAGAGCCACCGCGCGCGGAAATGCAAAAGCCGCCGCCCCCGGAGGTAAAGAAGAAAACAGAGACACGAAGCACGCAACCGCTCACCCGGCGCGAAATCCGCGCCGTGCAGAAAAAACTCTCGGAATACGTGTTCTACCCCGCGCAGGCGCGCGCGAGCGGGATCGAGGGAACGGTCGTGCTGTTCGTCGAACTGGCTGCAAACGGGAGCGTCGAGGATGTCCGCGTGGTATCCAGCAGCGGGTACCCGATCCTCGACAACGCCGCCATCAAGGGCTTCTACGCGATTGGCCATCTGCCGGGAGCGTCGGACACCTGGTCCTACACGTTCCGGCTCGAGTGATCAGGCCCGGCGGCGAAACACCAGATCCCAGACGCCGTGCCCAAGGCGGATGCCGCGCTGCTCGAACTTCGTCAACGGCCGATAGTCCGGGCGCGGGGCGTAGCCGTCGGCGGTGTTTTCCAGCAACGGTTCGGCCGACAGGACGTCGAGCATTTGCTCGGCGTAGTTCTCCCAGTCTGTCGCGCAGTGGATGTAACCGCCGGGCTTCAAGCGCCAGGCCAGCGTCGCCACCAAGGGCGGCTTGATCAGCCGGCGCTTGTGGTGGCGAGCCTTCGGCCACGGATCGGGAAAGAAGATATGCACGCCGTCGAGCGAGCCCTCGGGAATCATGTCGCGCAACACCTCGACCGCGTCATGCTGGATGATGCGCTGGTTGGCGAGGCTCTTTTCGGCGATCAGCTTGCACAGGCTGCCAACGCCCGGCGTGTGCACCTCGACACCGATGTAGTCATTCTGTGGATTGGCCTCGGCGATCGCCGCCGAGGTCTCGCCCATGCCGAAACCGATTTCGAGAATGTGCGGCGCACTGCGCCCGAACACGGCATCGAGGTCAAGCAGCGAGGCGGCATAGGGAATGCCGATCTTCGCCATCATCTCGTCGTAGTAACGCTGCTGCGCGTTCGAGACGCGGCCCTGACGCAGCACGAAACTGCGGATGTGCCCGGCCCGCCCGGCCGTGTAAACGCCTTCCGTGTCCCGGGTTTCGGTTTCCAAACCTTGGTTCATGGGAGCATCTCCGCCGGTTTTTTTCAAAAGGCGGCGATTCTATCATGTGCCCGCCGAGGCCCCACCCGGAAATCCGGCCAAGCTGCGCGACAAATCCTCGCGCGTGATGTCTACCGTCGCTACCCGCAGGCAATCAACGCATTCGTCGGCAGAGAGCGGCTCCTGCGAACGCAACTGCTCCGTCAGAACGGCCCAATCCGCCTCCGAGGGATCGCTGCCAGCGCGGGCGCGCGCAGCCAGACGCTGCCGCAAAACAGTTTCCGGCGCCTGGCAGTCTATCAGCCGGAAAGGGATGCCCTGTTCCGCCGCCAGCGAACGGAAAAGGCGCCGCTGCCACGCGGCGAGACTGGCTGCGTCGACGATGACAGGGAAGCCGGCAGCGAGGACTGTCCGCGCCTGTTCCGCCAGGCGCGCATAGGTCGCCGCCGTCATCTCCGGACCATAGATACCCCCTGACACGGAATGGCTGTTGCCGCGTGCCGCCAGGCCGGCCAGCCGCTTGCGCTCGACATCGGAGCGCAGACGCACCGCCCCGCTCGTCTCCAGCAGAATCTGTGACACCCAGCTTTTTCCTGCACCGGACACCCCGTGCATCAAGCCCAGGAAACGTTGGCGCCCGTACATCGTGCGCTGGGCGCAGGCGATGTATTGATCACAAACCGCCCCGTCACGATGACGGTTTTCCGGCGTTTCCTGCGATGCCCGTATCGCCGCGACCTTGGCGCGGACCAACGCCCGATAACTCTGATAGAACGTCAATAGTGCCAAACCGCCGCAATCGCCGGTTTCCTCCAGCCAGCGATCGAGGAAACGGTGAGCGTAATCTGGTCGCCCACGTTCTTCGAGATCCATCGTCATGAAGGCAACTTCGTTGATGACATCTATCCAGCGCAGTTCCGGGTTGAACTCGATGCAGTCGAAGATCACCGGCTTCCCGCGGATCAGCGCAACGTTCCCCAGATGCAGATCGCCATGGCATTCGCGCACCCTCCCATCAAGCTTGCGAGCAGTGATCAGGTCTGCGAAATCCGCGCAGCGATCGCGGCTCCACGCCTCGAGTGCTTGCAAGCGCCCCGCGTATCCGCTTGCAGGAAGAAGCCGGCGTAGCTGCCTGAAATTCTCTGCAACCGGCGCCCACACGGCCTCTGGAGACCCGAAGCCCGCGTCGGGCGGACAACACTCAGTCTGCATGTGAAACTCGGCAACACGCGCGGCCAGCAGATCGATCACTTCTGGCAGCAGACGCTTGCTCGCCAGGCGACTGGAGAGCAATGCCGACTGGGCGAAGCGGCGCATTTCCACCGCGTACTCGAGCGGCACGCCAGCACCACCGATCTGCGGCGCATCGGGCGCTCCGGTCAGCGCCACCAGCGCGCGATAGAGCTCCGGCGCGAGGCGCCGATTGAGCCGCAATTCCTCCTCGCAATAGCGCCGGCGTTTCTCCAGCGTGGAAAAATCCAGGAAGCCGAGATTCACCGCCTTCTTGATCTTGTACGCCGTCCGCCCGACGAGCAGTACGTAGGAGATATGCGTCTCGATCAAGCGCACGGCGCCTCTCGCTCCCAAGGCACGCTGCAAGGAGGCAACCAAAGCTGCCTGGGCGCGCCCGGCATCAGGCGACAACAGGGGAACTACGCGCATGGCCTCCTCGCTTTCGGCGGCCTCCGGAAAAGCCGCTTTCCCCTTGAAGGCTAGATCAGCCGACCCAGCCACGCAAACGGTCGTCCGCTTCAGGCAAGCAAATGGATCACTGCCACAGTTCGCGCAGCGGCATCTCCGGGCTGAACCGGTGCGCCACCTGTGCCTGCAACAATTCGGCGGTAGCGAGCGCATCGGTCAACGCGTGATGCGCTCGGTAGCGCGGCAAACCGTAGCGTTCGCGACTGTCGGCCAGGCGGATCGACACAGGCGGGGGCTTGCGCCCCAGCAAGCGCGCAAAGAAGCCTGGCGGTGACTGACGATGCAGACGGGCTTCCAACTCCATGGTGTCGATGACCGGAAACTGAAGCCCCTCCCCGACACGCGCCCTCAGCGCAAGATCGAGAAAGCTGCGCTCGATCTCCTTGCAGTGCACGACGACGACGCGCCCCGCCAGCGCCGCGAGCAAATCATCGACAATCGCGTCAAGATCGGGAGCCGCATCGATCTGGGCGTGCGTGATCGCATGGATCGTGACCGACTCCGGATCAAGTCCGGTGCGGGGTCGCACAACCCAGTAGCGCGAGGCACTGGAAGCGATGCGATCGAGCATCATCGGCACCACGCCGATGCTCACGATCTCGTCGCGTTCGGGATTCAGGCCGGTGGTTTCGACGTCAAGCGCGACCATCGGCACATCCTTCAGCGGCGCATCACCTGCCGGCGTCCCGTGGGCATAGAAAGTCCGTAACCGGGAATCGCGCGCACCAGCGGCCAGGTCGGCGAAACGCCGCGGCCAGTCCGGCCCGGGAAGCGGCTTGCGCTCCCGGCGGGGAATGCTACCTGGCGTACCCGCCAAATCTCCGCGGTGCAGCATCGCGCGCCCTCGTCCTCAGTTGGCCCGTCCCGGGTGGTAGCGGTATTTGAGGAATTTCTGCGCGTTGCTCAGAATCTGGAAGGCGTCGCGCAGGCTCTTGCGTTCGAATTCGGACAGCTTCTCCGGATCGATGCTGTTGTCGGGATCGGCGCCGGCGGCAAGGTCCTCGGCCTGATGACGCCCGCGCACCATGGAGATGAATTCGAGCGCATCGTACAGATCCTGGCCACGGCCAAGCGGCAGGATCGCCGCGTCAATGATGTCCTTCAGGCGCTCGAAGGAGTTCAGCGCCATCGAACCGATCGCCAGCCCATGCACCCGGACCAGGTCGGAGAGCGGCGCCGTTCCGCGACGCTTGATGTTGATCACCCGGCTGTGGCGGCCATCGGACTCGACCACGAAGTCCTTGAAGAAGCCCAGCGGCGGCGTACGCAACAGCGCGTTGCGCGCCATGCAGGCGAGAAAGCGCGAATTGCCCTTGGCCTTGCGCGCGATCAGTTCGCGCAGGCGCGAAGCCCACTCCACTTGCCCCCACACGCCATCGAGGTCGAAGAAGATGCCGGCATTGAGCAGCGACTCCGGCGTCGGACGCTCGATCCAGTCGGTGAAGGTGCGCTCCCACGCTCTCAGCGGCTGACGCCATCTCTCGTTGGTCGCCATCACCCCGCCGCTGCAGTAGCTGTAGCCACAGCGCGCCAGCCCATCGCAGACGAAGGTGGCAAGCGCCTTGAAGTAGGCATCGTGACGTGCCGGATCGAAACGGTTGTCCAGCACCAGCGCGTTGTCCTGGTCCGTGACGATCAGTTGCTCCTGCCGCGCCATCGAGCCGAGGGCGAGAAAGCAGTACGCCACGGGAGGCGGGCCGAGTTGGGCCTCGCCCAGCTCCAGCAGGCGCTGCTTGAAGCTGCGCCCGATCGCCGCCATCGCGCTGCCGACCATGTGCGAACTCGCGTCCTCGCCCAGCATGCGCACGAAGCAGGCGCGCACATCGGGCACCAGCGCGGCGAGCTCATCCACCGATTGCTGGCGGAAAATGCTGCCGACCACGAACAGGCTGTTGCGCGATTCATAGCGGATGATGTCCGACAGGGCGATGATGCCGAGCGGCCGCTGGTTCTTCATCACCGGCAAGTGATGCACGTTGCGGCGCAGCATCGCCAGCATGGCTTCAAAGACCAGCTGGTTGTGGGCGACCGTGGCCACGCCGGCGGTCATGATCCCGGCCACTGGCGTATCGTAGGGGAGGCCCGGGGCCAGCAGGCGGGTGCGCAGATCACGGTCCGTCAGGATGCCCGACAGCAGGGGAAGGTCGGGCACATCAGGATTGTCATCGACGATCAACAGCGAGGACACGCCTTCCTCCGCCATGCGCTGCGCCGCCTCCCGGGCAGTTGCGCCGCTGCCCAGCGTCACGGCCGTGCGGCTCACGAGGCCCTCGACCGTGGCTGACATCAGGTCGTTGGCGTCGGCACGGCGCGACACGACCTGACGCAGACGCGTGCGATCCTCGATTTCGACGTAGTCGGCAAAAACCTCATGCTTCTCGAACAGCTCGAGGAACACCGGCTGCGGAATCAGGTACAGCAGCGTGTCCTCCAGCGCCTGCGCCGGAAAGCGCACACGGCCGTGGCGCAGCAGACCGAATTCGCCGAAGTAGCCGCCCGCCGTCAGGCGGTTGTACAGCGTGCCATTTCGCCGAAAAACCTCGACCGCACCACTGCGCACCACGTGCCAGAACTCGGCCGGCTGACCGAACTCGACGATTTTTTCGCCAGCCTTGTAATAGCGCACGTCGACAGCGACCGCCACGTTCTGCAGCGCATCTTCCGGCAGTTCGCAAAACGGCGGATGGGTACGGAGGAAGTCGAGAATTTCAAGCTGTTCGACCTGCATGGTTTCATCCGGCAAATGCGCTGCGAGCCCGGCTCGCAGCGCAAGGATCAGGAAACGCGCGGCTCGGAGGCCAACCCCTTGAGGATGGCCATGCTCGCCACAAGCAAGACAACGGTAAAGGGCAACCCCGTAGACACCGCCATTGCCTGGAGGGCTACCAAGCCGCCGCCGAGAATCAGCGCAATCGCCACCAGGCCTTCGAACACGGCCCAGAAGACGCGTTGCGGCAAAGGCGCATCGACCTTGCCTCCCGCCGAAATCACGTCGATGACGAGCGAGCCCGAGTCGGACGAGGTAACAAAGAACACCACCACCAGCACGATGGCGATGAAGGAGGTGATCTGCGCCAGCGGCAGCACATCGAGCATGGTGAATAGTTGCAGCGGCAACTCGGCCTTGCTCGCCGCCTCGTAGCCGTCCCGGACCAGCTGGATGATCGCAGTCTCGCCGAACACCGTCATCCACAGCACGCACGCCAGGGAAGGCACGATCAATACCGAAACGATGAATTCGCGCACGGTGCGGCCGCGCGACACGCGCGCGATGAACATGCCGACGAAGGGCGACCAGGAGATCCACCACGCCCAGTAGAAGGACGTCCATCCCTGCGAGAAGTTGACGTCGTCACGCCCGAACGGGCTCGCGAGCGCCGGCAGGTACTGCATGTAGGCAACGAGGTTGCTGAAAAAACCTTTGGCGATATCGAGCGTCGGCCCGACGAAGATCACGAACAGCATCAACAGCAGGGCGATCGCCATGTTGATCTCGGACAGACGCTTGACCCCCGCATCCAACCCGGCAACGACCGATGTCAACGCAATTGCGGTAATGCCGATGACCAGCAGCACCTGGGTGGTGTCGCCCAACGGCACGCCGAACAGGAAATTGAGTCCCGAACTGGCCTGCGCAGCACCGTAGCCGAGCGAAGTCGCCAAACCGAAGAGCGTCGCCAGCACCGCGAGGATGTCGATGACGTGCCCCGACCATCCCCACACGCGCTCGCCCAGCAACGGGTAGAACACCGAACGGATCGTCAGCGGCAGGCCCTTGTTGAACGAGAACAGGGCCAGTCCCAG
>Ga0302250_1000648_pt1 | contig 31567 bp, 23 predicted proteins | sample AAG_RA_Asp_MG_FD_193536 | JGI IMG/M metagenome (GOLD analysis project Ga0302250, IMG submission 193536) | Enriched activated sludge microbial communities from anaerobic digester in WTTP, New Holstein, Wisconsin, United States - AAG_RA_Asp | ecosystem: Engineered > Bioreactor > Anaerobic >... | reverse complement strand
TCCTGCGGGAAGTGGACCCGGCGTCCTTCGCTCCCCTGCCGTCCATCGACCCATCGGACCGGGCGAGGCGACACGCTCCCCGTGGCCGGGGCTCCCGCCGACCTCCGGCGGCAGGGCAGCCTCCGATCGCGGGTTCGACGGGGCCCGGTTGACAGCACGCCGGCCCTCTCCGTAAGGTTGCATCCAAGTCCTGCAGGGAGGCGTTCATGTCCGGGAAACGAGTGGCGGTCGTTCTGTCGGGATGCGGGGTCTTCGACGGATCCGAGATCCACGAGGCCACCCTGTCGCTGCTGGCGCTGGACCGGAGGGGGGCGGGGATGGTCCTCGCCGCACCGGACATTCCCCAGACCCGGGTGCACGACCATGGCCTCGGCCAGGACGTTCCCGGAGAGGTGCGGAACGTGCGGACCGAGGCCGCCCGCATCGCCCGCGGGCCCGTCCGGGCGGTGAAGGATCTCCGGCTGGAGGAACTGGACGCGGTGCTGATCCCCGGGGGCTACGGCGCGGCACTGAACCTGTCCAGCCTGGCCCGGGACGGGGCCGCCATGACCCTCGAGCCCACGCTGGCCCGCTTCCTGGGGGAGGCGAGGAAGGCCGGGAAGGCCCTGGGGGCCCTGTGCATCGCCCCGCCCATCCTGGCCAAGGTCTTTCACGACGCCGGGATCCGGGGCGTGCGCCTGACGATCGGCAACGACCCGGGCACCGCCTCGGTGATCGAAGCCCTGGGACAGGTCCACGTCCCGTGCCCGGCCACCTCCTTCGTGGCCGACGAGGCCCACCGGGTCGTGACCTCCCCGGCCTACATGCTGGCGGGCGGCATCGCGGAACTCTGGACCGGCATCGACGCGGCCGTGGGAGCCCTGCTGGACATGGCGTGAGCACCCCTGGCAGGCCCGTTCCCGGAGGGAAGCCCCTCCGGGGATGCGGAAAGACCCTGGCAATCTGCCGGTGGACCGGCTAGCCCGGCGCCCGGACCTCCAGGGCCCTCAGGCCCGGCTTCTGCTCGCACTCCCGCTCGAATTCCTGGCGGCGCTGGTGGTTCACGTAGTCCGGCTTCTGGAAGGGGTACACGAAGCGCGTGTGGTCGTCGTAGGTGCCGTTCAGGATCGCCACCGTGTCCTCGATGATGACCCGCTCCTCGTCGGTGGGGATCACGAAGACCTTCACCGGGGAATCGTCCCGGCTGATGCAGACCTCGGCGTTCCGAGTCCGGGCCATCCGGTTCTTTTCCGGGTCCAGGCGGATGCCCAGGAACTCCAGGCCCTCGCAGACCCTGCCGCGGATCGTCGCCGACATCTCTCCGACCCCGGCCGTGAAGACCAGGGCGTCGGCTCCCCCGATGGCGGCCATGTAGGCCCCCACGTACTTCTTCAGCCGGTGGACCTCGATGTCGATGGCGGCCTGGGCCAGTTCGTCCCCGTTCCGGGCCGCCTCCTCGATGTCCCGGCGGTCGGCGAACCGCCCGTTCGTGATCCCCAGCAGGCCCGACTTCTTGTTCAGGATGTCGTTCATCTCCTTGGGGGTCTTGCCCAGCTTCTCCATCATGGCCAGGTCGATGGCCGCGTCGTGGTCGCCAGCCCGGGTGCCCATCACCAGGCCCTCGAGGGGGGTGAGGCCCATCGAGGTGTCGTAGGACCGCCCCTCCCGCACCGCGTTGGCGCTGGCGCCGTTTCCGATGTGCAGGACCACCAGGTTGACCGCCAGGGGATCCTTGCCCAGCAGCACCGCGGCGCGCTTCGTGCAGTAGAGCAGGGAGGTCCCGTGGAACCCGTAGCGCCGGATGCCGTGCTGCTCGTACCACTCGTGGGGCAGGGCGTAGAGGTAGCACTGCCTGGGCATCGTCTGGTGCCAGGCCGTGTCCAGCACCGCGACGTGGGGCACGTCGGGCATGGCCTCCATGGCCGCCTCGATGCCCAGCACGTTCGGCGGGTTGTGCAGGGGGGCCAGGTGGTAGAGGTCCTTCAGGATCCGGATGATGTCGGCGTCGATCCGGACCGACCGGGCAAAGTACTCGCCGCCGTGGACCACCCGGTGGCCGACCGCGGCGATCTCCTTCAGATCCTTCACGACTCCCGTATCGGGATGGGTCAGGACCTCCAGGATCAGTTTCATCGCGGCCCGGTGGTCGGGGCACTCGTGCTGGACCTTCTGGGCCTCCTCGTTGTGCCGGCAGAACTTGATGAAGGACCCGCCGATGGTGACCCGCTCGACGATCCCCGTCGAGAGCGTCTCGCCCTTCTCGTAGTCGAACACCTGGAACTTCAGCGACGAGGACCCGGAATTCAGCGACAGGATGATCATGGGAACGCCCTCCCTCTGGCCATCCGGCGGCGCGATTGGGCCGCCGGGCTCGGTTGTGTCAGCCCTGGGCCTGGACCGCGGTGATGGTCACCACGTTGACGATGTCCTCCACCGAACACCCCCGGGAGAGGTCGTTCACCGGCTTCTTGAGGCCCTGGAGGAACGGGCCGATGGCGGCGGCCTTGGCCAGGCGCTCGACCAGTTTGTAGGCGATGTTGCCCGCCTGGAGATCCGGGAAGACCAGCACGTTGGCACGCCCGGCGACCGGGGACCCGGGGCACTTCTTCTGCCCCACCTTCGGCACCAGCGCCGCGTCCGCCTGGAGTTCCCCATCGATCTCCAGGTCGGGGGCCTGGGCCTTCGCGATCTCGGTGGCCTTGCGGACCTTGTCCACCAGTTCGTGCTCGGCGCTTCCCTTGGTGCTGAAGGAGAGCATCGCGACCCTCGGGGTCATCCGGCAGAGCACCTTCGCGGTCTGGGCCGAGGACAGGGCGATGGCGGCCAGTTCCTCGGCGGTCGGGTTGGGCGTCACGGCGCAGTCCGCGAAGACGAACATGCCGTCGTCCCCGAACTCGCAGTCGGGAACCAGCATGATGAAGGCCGAGGAAACGATGGAGATCCCCGGTGCCGTCTTGATGATCTGCAGGGCCGGCCGGATCGTGTGGGCGGTGGAATGCTCGGCCCCGGACACCAGGCCCGCCGCGTCCCCCAGGTGCACCATCATGGTCCCGAAGACGATGGGGTCCAGGCAGGCCTCCCGGGCCTGGTCCGGGGTCACGCCCTTGTGGCGCCGGATCTCGTGGTAGGCGGCCACGTACTTCTCCAGCAGGTCCGACTTCGCCGGGTCCACGACCCCGACCCCCTTCAGGTCCACCCGGTTCTCCGCCGCCACCTTCCGGATCGCCGCCTCGTCCCCCAGCAGCGTCACCCGGGCCACTCCCAGTTCGGCGACCTGCGCCGCCGCCTGGACCGTCCGCGGCTCGGTCCCCTCGGGCAGCACGACGTGCTGGATCGACTTCCGGGCCTGGGTGCGAAAGGAATGGATCAACTCGTGCTGGCGCATGGCCTCCTCCCCTGTGACAGGACACGGGACGCGGCGCCCCCGGGACCCCGCGTTTCCTGGGGGCGGAAGATACCAGAAAGCGCAAGGGGATGGGATCGGAAAAAACCGGCCGGTCGGCATTCGCCGGTTTCCCCGGATCCCGGACGGCGACACGAGCCTTGACTTTCCCGATCGTCACGGGTTCAAATCCGGCGAGCGCTGGAGGGGGGCCCCATGACTCGACGGATCGGGACCGCTGGGTGGCTGGTGGTGCTGCTGGGCACGCCGGGATGCTACGAGGCGCGCACGTCCAACCCGGACCTCTGGTTCCTGGACACGGTGCAGGATGTCGGCGTCCGGGACCCGGGTGCCGAGACGGGGCCGGCGGACGTCGTGCCCCCCGATCCGGCCGGGGAGACGGGCCAAGACGCCGGCAACGACGTCGGGACCGACGCTTCCCTCCCCGACACCGAGCGACGCACCGGGTCTCCCTGCGAGACCAACGAACAGTGCTGGACACTCCAGTGCCTGACCACCGAGTTCGTCCAGGTCCTGAACCCCAACCTGGAGGTCCCCGGGGGCATGTGCAGCATGATCGGCTGCGGGGACGACAGCGACTGCGGGGATGGCGACGGGTCCGTCTGCCTGGACGCGACCTCCCTGGGAACCGACATCCCCCAACTCTGCGCCTGGCCCTGCGGAAAGGACCAGGACTGCCGCGAGGGCTACGTCTGTCCGGACTTCGGGGCCAAGGACGGACAGGGCAACCCGGTCAAGACCTGCCTCCCGGCGAAACTGGTGGGGCTGCTGGTCTGCGACCAGGGCAAGTGCAAGACGGAGCCGAAGGATCCCTACTGCCCGGCATCCTGTCCGGAATAGCAAGGAGACGCGACCATGACGCGGCGCACCTGGTGGTCGGTGCTGGTTCTGGCATCCCTGCTGTTCCCCGCGGCCTCCCGGGCCGACCGGGCGACGGGCCGGGAACTGGTGGGCGACGAGAAGAAGAAGGACGAGACCCCCCCCGCCAACGCCTGGCAGCGGTGGACCCGCTTCATCGACCGCGAACTGGACGAAGTGGGCAAGGCCGACCTCTACGGGGTCACGGCGCAGTTGCCCAAGGGCTACGCCTCGGTGAAATGGGACTACACGACCCTGAAGGCGAGCAAACGCTACAACGACAAGCACCAGTTGACCCCCCTCATCGCCCCCATCGCGATCGGGGGCGGCCAGAAACTGGATCTGGGGGTCCGCGGCCACGGGGGAGGCCACGTCTTCCAGGCCTCCTACGGGATCCTGGGCAACTTCGACTGGTATTTCGAGCTGCCCTTCCAGTACATGCACCTGGGATTCCACCCCCGCCTCCTGGACGCCCAGGGAGAGCCGGTCCAGGGAACCCTGCCCAACGGCGATCAGGACCCGGATTTCGCCCGCAAGGAGGGCATCCGGAAGGCCTACCAGCTCCTTCCCCAGCTGGGCCGCCCGGTCCCGGCGCTGCAGTACGACGCGGAATGGGTCCTGGGGGACATCAACACCGGATTTTCCTGGAACCCCTGGCGCACGAAGCGCATGTCGGCCGCCTTCACCGGGCGCATCTTCTTCCCCACGGGCCGCGTGGCGAACCCCAACAGCAGCCTGATGCTCGGCACCGGGCCCGAACTGGACACCGGCCTGGGCGGATGGGGGCTGGGATTCACCCAGGGCTACGACCTGCGGCTCTTCAAGTACTCCTACTGGATCGACATCATCGCCAGCAGCGAGTTCACGCTGTCCTATGGGTTCAAGCACAAGCGGCGCTATCCGACGAACTTCTCCACCGAGCCGAACCGGGCGATCCTCCAGACCCTGGCCAACGGCGACGACGGCAAGCGCGGCACCCGGGACGACGACTACAGCGTCTTCAATTCGTTCCCGGATCTGCGGCACCTGAAGGACAAGGGGTCCTACTCCTACACCCCCGGCTTCGGGCTCCAGTGGACGGCCCAGCTGCAGATCCAGCTGGCGCTCCTCGGAGTCACGGTCGGCTACGGGGTGGTCCACTCCCAGGAACCGGAGATCGACGGGGACTACTACTTCATCCAGATGGCCAAGGGGCTCCAGCTGCTGGGCCAGCAGACGGTCCACGCGATCCAGGTCGGCGGGGCGCTGTCCCTGCTGCCGGTGTACATCCCGCTGGACATCTCCTTCTCGTGGCGAAAGGTCGTGGACGGCTACAACGCCATCGTGATGGACAACTACTGGAACGTCATCGTGAAGACCTACATCCCGATCTTCCGCTGACGCGCCCCCTCCCCTTCCTCAGTCGTCTTCCTGCCAGGGCCAGGGGGATCCCATGCGCCGGTCCCCGGGCCACCGCCAGGCGGTCCGGCGAGCCAGGGACTCGCCGGTGCGGGCGATGGCCCACCCGGCCAGAAACCCCCCGATGTGGGCCCCGTGGGCCACGCCGCTGTCCACTCCCACCAGGAAGGGCAGCAGGTTGTCCAGCACCAGGTAGAACAGCAGGACCAGCCTCGCCGGGAGCAGGATCGTGGTCATCAGGAAGGGGAACAGGAACACGAAGACCTTCACCACGTTCCGGGGGAACAGCACGAAGTAGAGCCCCAGCACCCCCGAGATGGCCCCCGATGCCCCCACGAGGGGCAGCATGGAGTCCCGGGCGAACAGGGCGAAGGCCAGAGTCGCCGCCACGCCGGTGAACAGGTAGGCCGCCAGATAGCCCAGACGGCCCAGGCGCTGCTCGACGTTGTCCCCGTAGATCCAGAGGAACAGCATGTTGCCGAGCAGGTGGGCCAGGCCACCGTGGAGGAAGAGGCTCGCGAAGAGGTCCCGGACCTCGGGAGCGCCGGGCTTGAAGCCCCAGCGCAGCACGAACAGGTCGTAGGCGCTGACCTGGCTCATGGCCTCCCGGAGCGAGATCCCGAGCGGGAGCGAACGGGAGATCAGTCGCAGGTACTCCCGCAGCAGGGGGTCCCGTGGATCGGCCTTCGTGAAGGACAGGGGAAGGGACACGGCCAGGAAGATGCCCACGTTCAGGGCGATCAGCCCCCAGGTGACCCAGGGGCGGAACCGCCTGGGATTCGGGGCATCCCCGAAGGGAAGGAACATCGGTCATCTCCCCACAGACCCACGGGAATCACTCGGGAGCCCGTCAGTGGCAGCCCTGGGTCCGGCTGGAATACTCGGGGTCGCAGCAGCAGACCCACGCGATGCAGCAGTAGCCGCATCCCCCCGAGACGTAGTTCCGGGTCTCGCCGCAGTTCGGGACGGTGGACCCCTGCCAGCCCGGCTCCAGCACGCAGCCGGTCCCGATGGCCCAGTCGGTGCATCGGCCGTTGGCCGAACCGTACTGTCTCTCGGCGGTGTTGCTGCAGTCGTAGTCGAAACTGCCACAGGCGTTCACCTGGGTGAACCAGCCGGTCTGCCCGGGCAGGGCCCGGGGATCGAGGTCGCAACAGTCCCCGGACCGGGTGGCGGTGTACTCGCCCTGGGCCTGACAGAGGCACTTCACCTCGCTCTGGCTGCCCCAGGTGTCCCCGTCCTGGTCCCGGAAATGGTTCGTGCACCCCGTGGCGTTCTCCTCGTCGGTGGACCCGTCGCAGTCCTCGTCCTTCCTGGGGAAGCCCGCCGCCGTGCACCGCTCGGCGGCCCCGGGGTTCACCGAGGCGTCCTGATCGTCGCAGTCCTGGCCTCTCGCGGCCGTGTAGCCCGGCAGGCCCCCCAGGGGGCAGAGGCACTTGTTGCTGCCGACGGCCCCCCAGGAGTCCCCGTCCAGGTCCAGGTACAGCGTCGAGCAGCCCGTCGCCCCCTCCTCGTCCGTCGAGCCATCACAGTCGTCGTCCTTGCCGTTGCAGGCCTCCGGGGCCCCCGGGTGGATGCCCCCGTCCCGGTCGTTGCAGTCCCCCAGGCGGTCCCCCCGGACCCGGTAGGACCCCTCGGCCTGGCACAGGCACCGGGAGTCCCCGGCGACCCCCCAGCCGTCGCCGTCGTGGTCCATGTACCAGTCGGTGCACCCGGCGGCGCCGGCCTCGTCGGTCTGGCCGTTGCAGTCGTCGTCCACGCCGTTGCAGGATTCGGGAGCCGGGTTGCGCCCCGTGCAGCCCGGGATCCCGGAATTGCAGGTGGACGTCCCCGGGCAGGACCCGTACTCGTTCGTCACGGCGCAGGGCGTCCCGGTCGTCCCCTCGTCGGTCTGCCCGTCGCAGTTGTCGTCGATGCCGTTGCAGCCCTCGGTCCGGAGCGGCGACACCGCCACGTCCTCGTCGTTGCAGTCGTCGCCCCGGGAAGCGGTCCAGGGGCTCTGGGCGGCGCAGAGGCACCGGTCGGTTCCCGGCGCCCCCACCCCGTCCCCGTCGGAGTCGCGGTAGAAACGGAGGCAGTTGGACGCCCCCTCCTCGTCGGTCCGCCCGTCGCAGTTGTCGTCGATGCCGTTGCAGATCTCCAGGGCCCCGGGCTTCACCTGGCCGTTCTGGTCGTTGCAGTCCCCGGCGGTGGTGGCCGTGTAGGGGCTCTGGGGGGCGCAGAGGCAGCGGCTGTCATCCGTGAGCCCCGATCCGTCCCCGTCGGAATCCCGGTAGTAGGAAATGCAGTTGCCCGCCCCCTCGGGGTCCGTCGTCCCGTTGCAGTCGTCGTCGATCCCGTTGCAGACCTCGGCCTTCGGGGCCGTCCCCTCGCAGAAGATCTCGCCGTTCTTGCAGGCGGTGGTCCCCTGGCAGGTCCCGTGCTCGTTGACCAGGTCGCAGGGCCGTCCTGCGGTCCCCTCGTCGGTGGCGCCGTTGCAGTTGTCGTCGATGGCGTTGCAGGTCTCGGCGGCCGGGGTCCGCCCCTGGCAGGCCTGGGCGCAGGTCCTCGTCCCGGGACAGGACCCGAACTCGTTCTCGATCCGGCAGTCCGTCAGGAACCCCTCCTGGCGCATGTAGTCCGTGCAGGCGCAACTCCCCGAATCCTCGGGGACGCACCAGCGTCCCCCGGCCACCCCCGACACCTCCAGGCACTGGTAGCCGTCGGGACACCCCGAGGTCCCGGTGCAACCCGTCCCGCAGAAGGACCCCTCGGGACCGAAGGGCAGGCAGGCGTAGCGCCCCGATCCGGTCCCGACCGTCGGCACGCAGTCGCGATCCGTGCGGCAGGGACGGCACAGCGTGCTGAAGGGATCCACGCACAGGTAGATCGTCTCCCCTCCGAGCGTGTTCTGGCTGCACGACCAGCCCGCCGGGCAGGACTCCTCGGTGACGCAGATGCGGGTGCACTGGCGGCCCCCGATGGACTCGATGCAGAAGCCGCTGATGCACTCGTTGTTTCCGGTGCAGGGACACCCGAAGTTGCCCGGGCAACCGGGACCGTCGTCCCGTCCCCCCACGTCCGCGCCGCCGTCCGCCGGCGGGGCATCCGGCACCAGGGTATCCCGACCCGGGTCCGGCAAGCCCGGATCCCGACCCGGGTCCTCCCCGGGGCCCTGGTCCTGGCCCGCCAGATCGCGCCCGCCCGGATCCCCCGAAGGGAGGTCCTGGCCGGACTGGTTCGTCCCGCCGTCCCCGCACGAGATCGCCAGCACGGCGACCATCCAGGGAATCCGCCTGCGCATGGTGCCTCCTGAAGCCGGAATGCGGCGACAGTTTGCGGTTTCCCGGTCCTGCCGTCAAGCCGGACCGCCGTCGTCCGTCCCCCCTGGCATGCCGGCTCCCGGCCCCGAGGGGTCGTGGGGAAGGCTGCCTCGGAAGGACCGCAGGTACCCGTAGGGGGTGTGGGAAAGGAAGTTCGACACCCGGGAGGTGTAGAGGTCCGCGTATCGCTCCACCTGCCGGGCCCAGAGGCTCTTGTCGTTGCCGGTGCGCATCAGCAGTCCCCAGCGGGGATGCCCCTGGGAGGCGGAGGCCTGGGCCAGGGGCGCGATCCGCCGATCCAGTTCATCCAGGGCCGAGCGCAACTCGGTCAGGGCCTGGTGGAGGCGGGAGGGCGGGAGATCGGTCGGCGGCCCCTCGGTCTTCAGCCGCTGAATCTGCATCCTTGCCTGGGCATGGGCGTGTTCCAGGCGCTCCTTCCGGGCCATCAGGGTCTCCAGTTCCATTTCCGACGGGCGGAAGGCCTCCACCGCGGCGATCTCGTCCTCCAGTTCCCGGACCACCAGGGCCGTGCGCCAGCGGAGCACCTCCTTGCTGACGTGGACGTCGGTGAACAGGTGGTCCCCGACGTACAGGACCTCCTCCCCCTCGACCCCAAAGGTCCTCTCCACGCCCCGGGCATCCCCGCCCACGAAGACCCCGCCCTCCCGGAGGCCCTGGACGGGGCGCAGCAGGCCGTCAGGGCTCACCACCTCGAAGGCCGGCATCGACTGGGTGAAGAAGGCCGGCTTCCGGGCCGACACCAGCACCAGGTCGAAGAGGTCCCGCCAGGTCCGGCCCTCCGGCAGGAAGGGATCGAAGGCGTGGTGCATCATCGCGTCGGTGTAGGACCACTCGCTGTTGGTGATCAGCACCGTCTTGCGCCCCGCGGCCCGCTGGTCCGCAAGGACCCTCGGAAGGTCCGGGTCCGCCTCCACGAAGGCCCCGGGGTCGGCGATGACCTCGGCCTTCAGGCGTCCCTCCATGTGGGCCAGGTCCAGCGTCCTGCGCACCAGGCGATAGAGGCCCTGGTAGCCCAGGGATCCGGGAATCTCTCCCCGATCCATGCGGTCCACCAACTGGGCGTACATGCACCCTTCGGACTGGCTGAAGAAGGTGTTCAGGAACTCCCACCGGGGCTCCCCGAGGTCCACGACCAGGCGCCCGTAGGCCTTCCGCAGTTCCTCGAAGGACAGCATCCGGGTCCCGTGGGCGGCCTGCTTCACATAGCCGAAGCGGTTGGCCTTGACCAGGTTGCCGGTTTCCTGGTCGATGGCGAGGCCCCGCATCGACGCGTGGGGGTCGAAGGAAAGCCCCTCGATCGGGAGGCCCTGGTCCGCCAGCAGCCGCCGGAGGTGTTCGTAGGCCCGGCGCTCCCAGGCATCCACCCGGTAGTGGATCAGCGTGTAGTCCATGTCGTACCCGAAGACCCGGATCGACCGCAGGTTCAGGGTCCGGTTGCACCAGACCCTGCGGGCCGGGGGGGGCGGGGGCAAAAAGAGGCTCGTCCATTCCTGCATCGGGACCTCCGCTCACCGGGGCTCCGTTCGCCCGCCAAGCGTATCACGGGGACAGTCACCGATTGGTGGCCCGCAACTACTCGATTTCACGCAATTCGCCAGAAACGCGATTCCTTCCGCAAAGTTCCGGGGGAAAAAAGGTGACTGTCCCCCAAACATTGCGTAGCATTCCGCTGGATCCTGGCGGGAGTCCCCATGTCGATCCGTTTCCTGGCGATCGCGATGTTCCTGTTGGTTGGCCTGCCGGCGGGCGCCGCCCCTCTCCGGGACGTCCCGGTGCAGGTGACCACCCCCGACGGCCGGGTGCTGGACCTCCGGGCCACCGGCGACGAGTTCTTCCGCATCGTCATGGACCGGGAGGGCTTCACGGTGGTCCGGGACCCGGATACCGGCGAGGTGGTCTACGCGGACCTCCGGGACGGGGACCTGGTGCCCACGCCCTGGCGGGTCGGCCGGGACCACCCCCGGTACCGCGGCCTCCGCCAGGGGCTCCGGCCGTCCGCCGCCCGGATCCGGCAACTCCGCGAGGCCTGGACCTCCTGGCGGCCCCGCCCGGAACGGAGCGCCCCGACCCGCGGCACCATGAACAACCTGGTCCTGTTCGTGCGGTTCGCCGACGAGCCCCCCCTGACCTCCCGGGTGGACACCTGGGAAACGATGCTGAACGGCACCCCGGAGGTCCGGAGGTCCCTGCGGGACTACTACCTGGAGGCCTCCTACGGATTCCTGGAGATCCGGTCTCACCTGCTTCCGAAACCGTCGGGCCAGGCGGTGCTGTCCTACCAGGATTCCCATCCCCGAGGCTACTTCCAGAAGTACCACGCCGCCACCAATCCCGACGGCTACCAGGATGCCGGCGAGGCGATGGTGAGGGAGCAGCAGATGGTCCGGAGGGCCCTGGAGGCGACGATCCAGGACCTGCCGCCGGGCATCGACCTGGACGGGGACGACGACGGGTTCGTGGACAACCTCGTGGTCGTCGTCAGCGGAAGGCCCGACGGCTGGAGCGACCTGCTGTGGCCTCACATGACCCTGCAGCTGGCGGATCTGATCTACCTGAACGATGACCTGATCGTGCTGACCTACAACCTGCAGCTCCACGACATCCTGGCCGACGGGAGCCGCGTCGGGGTGCTGGCCCACGAGATGTTCCACACCCTGGGCGCCCCGGACCTCTACCACTACTCCGACGACGACCGGACCCCCGCGGGTCCCTGGGACCTGATGGAGTGGGACCTGCCGATCCCCCAGCACATGTCACTGCACATGAAGGTCCGATACGGCCGCTGGGTGAACGACCCTCCGTGGATCACCGAAAGCGGCAGCTACCTGGTGCGCCCCCTGACCGATCCCGAGGGACAGGGCTGGCGCCTGCCCATCCCGGGCGAGCCGAAGCAGCACTTCCTGGTCGAATACCGGCGGAGGGTCGGTTCCTTCGAGTCGAACCTGCCGGGGGAAGGCCTCGTCATCTGGCGGGTGGACGAGCGCTGGTGGGGCAACCCGAACGGCCCTCCCGACGAGCTCTATGTCTTCCGTCCCGGCGGCAGCCCGTCCCAGGACGGCGACATCCGGAAGGCCCCGTTTTCGGCCCAGGAAGGACGCACTTCCTTCCAGCCCGACACGGACCCCTTCCCCTTCAGCCAGTACGGGCAGCCCGTCGGGTTGCGCATCACCGGCGTGACGGCCGCCGGGGGAGACACGATGGGCTTCACGGTCTGCATGGCCTACCAGACCTGCTTCCTGCACCAGTGCGGCGACGACGGCTGCGGAGGCACCTGCGGCCAGTGCCCCTCGGACCGGGTCTGCGAGGACGGGCTCTGCCGGGACCGCCAGCGCTGCGACACCTATGCCGGATGCCTGGCCGCCTGCCAGGGAGACGATGGGGCCTGCCGGGACCTGTGCGACCGGGTCCCGGTGGAATGCCCTGCCCCCGGCGTTTGCCTGCAAACGGGGTCCTGTGACGAAACTACCGGTCAGTGCCGCTACGGTCCGCAGCCGGAAGGAACCCCTTGCCAGGACGGGGACCCCTGCACCCGGGACGACGCCTGCGACGGCCAGGGACGCTGCCTGGGCCTTCCGGACCCGGCCTGCGCGCCCCCCGATCCGGACCCGGACAGCGTGCCGGACGAGTCCCTGGCGGATTCGGGAACCGGGCAGGACGACGCGGCTCTTCCCGACGAGGCGTTCCCGGATTCGGCCGACGCGGCGACGGGTCCCGACGTCCCCGGGACGGCCGACCCGTCCCCACGCGACGACGCGGGAGAGGCATCCGGAGAGACCGGAGACCCGGGGATCGCGGCCGGGGACCCCGGCGCCGACTCCTCCGGACCCGGAAGACTGGGCGGTGGTGGAGGCTGTTCTTCCGGAACCGGCGACCCGGGCATCCTCTTGCCGTTCGCCGGTCTCCTGCTGGCGGGATGGGCGGCGAGGCGCCGCTACCGCTGGTGGCAGGGGATTTCCAGGCCGTAGTTCTTCCGCCGATCCTCGCCCTTCAGCAGCAGCGCCACCGCGACCGCGAGGACCCCGCAGGCCACGAAGACGATCATCGGCCAGGTGTAGTCGTACTGGACCTTCGTCAGTTCCCGGGCCACCCCGTCCACCACCTCGGTCGTCACCTCCCGTCCGGTCACGCAGAATCGATCCAGGAGGAAGCCCACCAGGTAGGGGATTCCCATCATCGCCACCAGGTTCTGGATGAAGAAGATCAGCGCGTAGGCCGTGCCCAGTTGCCGTTCCGGGATGATCTTCGGCACCGAGGGCCACATCGCCGACGGCACCAGCGAGAAGCCCACGCCCAGGACCAGCATCGCCCCCATCGCCACCAGCCAGTGGTTCAGCAGCGGCATCGCGAACAGCACGTGGGTCAGCGTGATCAGCCCCGATCCGACCACCATGATGGTGGCCCCCCGCCCGTGCCGGTCGTAGTAGTTGCCGAAGAAGGGGGTCAGCAGGATGGTCCCGAAGGGAAGCAGCGACGGGATGATCCCCGACAGGTCCTCCCGGACCCCGAACTTCTGCACCATCAGGTCCGGCGCGTACTTCAGGAACGGGAAGACCGCCGAGTAGAACAGGGCGCAGAGGATCGCCAGGTACCAGAACCCCCGGTTCGCCAGGATGGTCCCGATGTCCGACAGGCGGAACTTCTCGTCCTCGGCCGATCCGCCCTCCCGGGGCTCGGAGGCGTCGAGACGACGGTCCATCGAGCAGTAGACCAGGAACGCCGCGAGCCCCGCCGCCAGCAGCGCCGCCCCCACCAGGATCGGCGTCGCCACCGCGAAGGCCTTGGCGATGGCCCCGCCGGTCCCGAGGGCCAGCCCGGTTCCCAGGCGCGCCACGGCCACCTGAAGGCCCATCGCCAGGGCCACCTCGTACCCCTTGAACCACCGGACCACGATCTTGCTGGCCGTGATGCCCAGCAGTTCGATCCCCATGCCGAACGTGGCGAAGCCCAGGGAGGCCCAGAGCACCTGGGCCTTCACCCCGAACCACGCCCCCTGGTCCAGGGCATGGGTGCCGATGGCCCAGGCCTTCAGCAGCGCCCCTCCCAGCATCAGCGCCGACGCCAGGATCCCGGCGAAGCGGGCCCCGAAGCGGTCCAGGATGATGCCCCCGATCACCAGCATCCCCAGGAACACGTTGAACCAGGCGTAGGCGCTGGTGAAGAAGCCGTATTCCGAACTGGTCCAGTCCAGCTGCTGTTCCAGGAAGGGCTTCAGGGGCGAGGCCACGTCGGCCATGTAGTAGCCGCAGAGCATCACGAAGGAGACCAGCCCCATCGCGGTCCACCGGGCCGTCTTGGAGTGGCGCAGGGACTGTCGCATCGCGTCCATCATCACGATGTCCTCCGGGAGAGCATGGCCCACGCAGCCGCCCCCGTCGGGACGCTGCGGCGCGAGTCTAGCAGATTCCCGGCGTCTTCCGCAGGAACCCGGTGTTCGAAATCGGCCGATGAATCTTCCGGGGGATGGGGCCCGAAGACCCCCGGGTGGGGACTCGGGACCCCGCCCGGGAACCCTTGCCCCGGGTCAGAGCGGGTCGATGCAGGCGAAACTCGGGTCCGAGCCCGGCAGGTCCGAGGGCGACGGCAGCCGCTTCACCTCGGTCACCCGGAACCGTCGTCCCCCGACCTGGAAGGTCTCGCCGGCTCCCACCTCCCCTTCGAATGCCGGCGGGGCCTCCTCCCCGGCCCCGGGATCCACGAAGACCAGCCGGGCCTTCCAGGTCCCCTGCTCGCCGGCCGCCAGTCCCTCCAGGCCGACCCGGTAGTCCCCGATTCCGGCCACCGTCCCCACGCGGATCCGGACCCCCTTGCACGCGTCCATCGGTGCCTCCTTCGACGGGCCCCCTTCGGCCCGCCCCCCCTGGCAGGCCGCCAGCAGCAACGCCAGCACGATGCCCCTCACGCCCCCTCCTTCACGCCCGGTTGATGCTCACTTCCAGGTACAGGGTCTTGAACTCCGACGCCGACAGCGGCTTCGGGTGGCGCATGCCCCAGGGATTCCGGAGCCGGATCTCCCGCCCCTCGACCCCTGTCACCGTGTAGGCGTGGTTCGCATAGACGACCTTCTCCTTCGCCAGTTTCTGCCAGGTCTCGTCCTCCCCGACCCGGGATTCCGACGGCGTGAAGGCCGTCACCGGGTGGCCCGCCTTCGCGGCCGCCTCCAGGTCCTTCACCAGGTCCGTCTCGCTCTTCGAGTCCGTCCGGAAGGAGTCGGACGCCTGTCCCGTGATGGCCTCCATCGCCTGCCCCGGGTGCCCCCCTTCGATGGCGCCGTAGCTCCCTTTCACCTGGGCCCAGGCCTTCTCCACCAGCAGCACCCACAGTTCCGCGACCTCCTTCCGGCCGGGCCCCTCCCCTTCCGTCGTCCGGTCTCCCACCTGGGCGTACCGGGGCTCCAAGGACCCCTCCGACTGCACCGGGACATCGGGGGTCACGACCACCTGCCGGACCTCCCGTCCCAGGAAGGACAGCCCGAGTCGCGGCAAGTGGAAGGTCACGGTGTAGGTGCCGTTGCCGTTGTCCCGGACCATCTGCCGGATCACGCCGGGGTCGGTCTTCGCGACGGCGGCCAGGGCGGCCAGCAGGTAGCAGTCCCCCAGTTGCCCCTGGGCCACGTCGTTCGGGTCCACGTCCGACACGTCCCCCTTGCCCTTCACGAAGGGGCGGCCCTGGATGCGCCCCACCGGCTTCTGTCCCGCCAGGACGTCCGGCCCCGTCTCCCCCCTGGGAAGGGGGTCCCCCCGGGGCGAACGAGGTTCTTTCGGACGCTGGGACACCGGCTTCGGGGACGGCTTCCGGATCGACGTGCCGCTGTCGGACTCCCGGGGAATCCTCTCCATCGAATCCTCCTCGGTCCTGGGCCCTCGGGAATCCCAGCAAGAAGCATTCCACAGGTCCCCGCCGGGAGGCCAGCCGGGGATCCGGAAGGTTCCCTCGCCACCCGCCGGCCGTTTCGTGCTACACAGGGTACCGGTTCCGCCACGGAGACCCGCAATGGCCCACGACATCCCGCCCCAGGCCTCCCGGATCGGGGACCTCCTGGCCCGGGGACTGGGCTTCGCCTGGTTCGCGTTCCTGGCCGGGGGCATGGTGCAACTGCGCATCCGCCCCCTCCTCGACGCCCCTTCCTGGCACTGCCGGATGGCCGGGGACCTGATCCCCCTGGTGGTGGACGTCCTCTTCTACGTCATGGTGGCGGTGATCTTCCTGGTCCGCCGGGTGCCGGCCCGGAAGGCCCCGGGCATCGTCCCGCGAGTCGCCGCCTTCCTGGGGGCCTTCGGGCTCCTGGGGCTGGGCTACCTCCCGGTCCGGTCCGAACCCTGGATCCTCTGGACCGCCGCGATCCTGAGCCTTCTGGCCCACGGCTGGATGTTCCTGTCCCTGTGCTGGCTCGGGCGAAACTTCAGCATCTTCCCCCAGGCCCGGGGCCTCGTCACCTCGGGTCCCTACCGCGTGGTTCGCCATCCCCTGTACCTGGGGGAGATCGTGGCCGCCATCGCGCTGGCCCTCCTGCACCTCGGCCCCGTGGCCGCGGGGGCGGTGATGGCCTGGATCCCGATCCAGGTGTACCGGGCCCTCGTCGAGGAGCGGGTCCTCGCGGTGACCCACCCGGAATACGAGTCCTACCGGCAGCGGGTCCGCCGCCTGGTGCCGGGCCTGTGGTGACCCCGGGTCCCCCGGGGAACTCCCCTGCCGCCGGGCTCGCATTTCCCCGCGTCCGTGGGTATCCTGGAAGAGGGTGGCGGAGGCTTCGAGGCAGGATGGAACACAAGGAGGACATCGAGGAGGCCGGCGACCTGGTGGTCATCACCAAGGCCGACCCCGAGTCCCGGAACGTGACCGTCGTGCGTCCGACTCCCGAGGGGGTGGTCACGGCGGTGCTGAAGCCCGTGAAGTCCGGGGAGCCGCTGATGGGCGACCTGGTGCGCCTGGAACCCCTGCCCCGCATGCCCATCCTGGCAAGAATGCGCACCGTGCTGCGCCATCCCGATGCCCCGGCGCCCCGGGGCCCCTCGGACGACGAATCCCCGGTCTCCCGGACCTTCCTGGGTTCCACCGACGCCTATCGCCGGGGATGGGAGGCGGTCTTCGGCACGAAACGGGACGATCGCGGCCCCGAGGACCCGGACGTGAACTGACTCCGGGTGCCCGAAGCGGGCGACCGTTGATTCGCGGGGAACAGGCAGATACCCTCGGCTGTCTTCGAGGAGCGGTCATGCGGCGTGGGCTGCGCTGGGCAATCGTTGGACTGGTGCTGCTGGCGGCGGTCGCGGTGGGGGTGCCCCTGGGACTCCGATCCGCTCTCCGCCATGTCGAGGTCCCGGACCGGATCGTCGCCCCGGTCGAGTACCCCCCGGCGCCACCCCCGCCCCGGTGGTCCCAGGCCCCCCGCTACCGGGTCGCCCGGGCCGGCGACTCCTGGCAGATCCTGGACGAACTGGACCGGGTGGTGATCCTCCGGGGGGTCCAGGCCGGGAGCGAGGACCTTGGGCCGCCCTTCCGGCCCGTGCCCTACGGGGACATCGGCCCCTTCGAACAGTGGAAGGCCCTGGGCTTCAACGGGATCCGGCTCCTGGTCCCGTGGGAGGCCCTGGAGCCCGAGCCCCGGCGATTCGACCGGGACCATCTCGACTACCTCCGCTGGTTCCTGGACCAGGCCTGGCGCTTCCGCATGGCGGTGATCCTGGTCCCCTTCCAGCACCGGATCTCCCGCTGCCTGGGCGGCGTGGGCGCCCCGGCCTGGGCCCACCGCCCGGGGATCGTGCCGGAGGAGGTCCTGGCCGCGGACTGCCGGAACGTCGATCCGGGAGGCCTCCGGCAGGCCGCCCGGCAGTGGCGCTGGTGGACCGACTTCTACGAAACCCTCTGGACCCCCGACGATCTCTCGCTCCAGGATCACCTGGTGGACACCTGGCAGAAACTCGCCGAGGTCGTCTACAACCACCCCGCGGTGCTGGGATACGAGGTCCTCGACGGCGCCCCGTGCCTTTCCGGCTGGAGGCGCTGGCTGAGCCCCATGGAACGGGACTGCGACGAGGCCCTCCGGGACTTCCACCGGCGATTCGCCCAGGCCATCCGGAACGTGGACCGGGACGCCTTGATCTTCCTGGATCTCCCCGAGCGGCTTCCCTCCGGCGACCCGGCCGATCCGGGCATCGTCCCGGGCAGGCCGGACCTCGACGGCATCGCCCTGGCGGCCGCCCCCCCGGACCGGCCCCGATCCGGCGAAAGGGCCCCGTCGCCCTGGCGCCGTTCCGACTGCCGCCTGGACGCCTTCCTGCAGGCCACCGGGGATCTCGCGGGGGATTTCCTCCGGGGCCCCCGCTTCCTGGTGGCCTACGGGACCTCGCCAGAACGTCCGGGATCGCTCGAGTCCCTCTTCCACCAGGCCGTGGACATCGAGGACGCCGGGACTTCCGCCTTCGCCGGGGTCCCGATCCTCGTAGGGGCCCCCGGCAGCCCCGGACGGCCCCGGTGCCTGGCCGCGGCGCTGGTCCGCCCCTACCCGGTCCGGGTGGCGGGGACGGACGTGCGGTGGTCCTTCGATCGCTCCTTCGGCGACGGGGAAGGGGGAAGCCCGGACCGGCACCACTCGGGGGAGGCCGTCGGCAACACCGACGCCTTCACGCTGACCTTCCGCCAGGGGACCTCCACCGCCGACACGCTGGTCTTCATCCCCCGGTTCTCGGTCTATGGCGACGACGAGTCCACCGAGGCGCCGGAGTTCACGATCGACCTGTCGGACGGGGAGTGGCGCTGGGCCCCCGGGGAACCGGAACTGCTGGTCTGGACCACCCGCCCGGAGGTTCCGGAACACCGCCTGGCATTGCGCCCCTGGGGGGGGCGTCGTGCCCCGGGCAGCGGCGTCGGCCCCGACTGCGTTCCCTGACCGCCTCCCCAACCCGGAAACCTGCCGGCGATCGGGGATCGGCCGGTTCCGTCAGGGACAGAGCGGCGCGCCCCAGGAGGAGGCCTCGGGGCCCATCTGCAACTGCAGGACGCCTCCGGCACGGACCTGGTCCCAGGACAGGAAGGGACGATCCAGGGGCGCCCCGTTCCAGGTCGCGGACTGGACGTAGGGGTGATCCGGGGCGGCCCCGGGGGCCTCGATGACCAGGTCCCGGGCCCCCGGACGATCCGGGTCCAGGTGGATCACCGCCTTGGGGAAGACCGGCGACCCGATCACGTAGCCCTCCCCCGAGGGCATCACCGGGTAGAAGCCCAGCATCGAGAAGACGACCCAGGCCGACGTGGCCCCGGCGTCGTCGTTCCCCGGGAGCCCGCCGGGCGCGTCGGGGAAGTGCCGCGCCAGCAGGTCCCGGACCAGCCGCTGGGTCTTCGCGGCCCGCCCGACGTAGGCATACAGGTAGGGGGCATGGAAGTCCGGCTCGTTGGTGACGTCGAAGAGGCCCTGGACGAAGAAGGTGTCCAGGCGGTCCTCGAAGGCCCGGGCCCCCCCCAGGGTCTCCACCAGCCCGCAGACGTCGTGGGGCACCGACCACAGGTAGATCCAGGCGCTGGCCTCGGTGAACCCCTTGTCGTAGGCCGTCGGGTCGAAGGGCTCCATCCAGCGGCCGTCCCGGTGACGGGGCCGGAAGAAGCCCGTCGAGGCGTCGAAGACGTTGCGCCAGTTCCCCGACCGCTGGCCGAAGAAGGCGGCCTCCGAGTCGAGGCCCGCGGCCCGGGCGTAGTTCGCGACGCAGGCGTCGTTCTGGGCGTGCTCCAGGGTCATGCTGGCCCCCTGGAGGGAGTCGCACTCCACGCTGACATACCCCCGATCGACATAGTCCGGCGGCGTGCCCTGGCCCAGGTAGCCGCACAGCCCGTCCTGGAGGGCGTTCTCCGAGTCCTCCATCGACCCCTTCCGCAGCGCCGCGAAGACCTCCTGCGCATCGTACCCGTCGCGGAACCCCTTCACGAAGGCGTCGGCCACGGCGCAGAACTGGAAGTTCCCGGTCATGCACCGCGAGTCCCCCAGGGCGTTCCAGGTGGCCTTCGCCATGAAGCCGCCGTCCCGGTAGGACTGGAGGAACGACCGCACCACGTCGCTCCGGGATCCCGGGTCCACCAGGGCATGGAGGGGATGGGTGACCCGCCCGGTGTCCCAGCCGCACCAGTCGTCCGACAGGTAGCGCCAGTCCCGGGCCTCGACCTCGCGGCCGACGCCGTCCCACCCGCTGAAGAAGGCCCCGCCCTCGGTGATGTCCGCCGGCTGGAACCAGGTGCGGTACAGGGCCGTGTAGAAGACCCGCCGCTGGTCCTCGGTGCCCCCGGTCACCTCGATGCGCCCCAGGTGCCGGTTCCATTCCCGCACCGCCGCCTCCCGGACCTCCTCGAAGGTGCCCGAGCAGCCGTCCTCCAGGTTCGCCCAGGCCTGATCGACCGACCGGTAGGAGATCCCCACCCGGACCTCCACCGCGTCCCCCTCCTCCACCTGGTACTCCAGGCGGGCCCCCTGGGCATGGCCCCCGATGGGAAAGACTCCCGACGTGGCGGGGTCGTAGGGCCGGGAGACCCGCAGGGCGAAGTGGACCGTCATCTCCCCGGTCCCGGGGTTCGTGTCCGACAGGCCGATGGCGATCAGTGGGTTCACCTGGTAGCGTCCCGTCCCCTCGGCCCCGTCGAGTCCCTTCAGCACGATCTGACCCTCCAGGGATTCCCCCCGGTTGTGGGCCGTGTCCACCAGCACCCGGGCGGCCCCCGCCTTCGCGAACCGGTAGCGGTGCACCGCGCACTTCGGCCCGGCGGTCAGTTCGACCCCGACGTCGAAATCCAGCAGGTCCACCCGGTAGTAGCCCAGGCTTGCCTCCTCGCGGTCGTGGGAATACCGGGACACCCAGGCTTCCGGGTCCGGGGAAAAGTCGCCGGTGGTCGCCGTGACCAGCACCTGGCTGTACCCGTTGTTGCTGCCCCCGGGGCCCTCCAGGTGGGTGTGGGAAAAGCCCTCGATCCGGTCGTCGTCCCACTCGTAGGACTCGATGGTGCCGATGCCGCTGGCCGTGTCGGGTCCCACCTTGACCATGCCCCGGGGGACCAGGGGCCCCGGCAGGGCGTTGCCGTCCCCCCGGGTGCCGATGAAGGGGTTCACCAGGGCGGTGCGGTCGGGCCACTCCACCTCGGGCGGTGTGTCGGCATCCCCCGCCGAACCCTGATCCCCGGCCGGGACGTCGGGCAGGTCCGGCAGGTCCGGCAGCGTGTTGGTCCCGCTCCCGCAGGCGATCGCCAGCAGCAGCCATCCGTGCAGTCCGATCCTCATGGTCGCTCCTTGCATTCGGTCCGGGGCGGATCCCCGAAGCGGGGGGAGTCTAGCGGAACTGGCCGGAAAGGTTGACCGGGACGTCGAACCTCCCGATATCCGTGTCGAAGAAGGCGACCCCCCGGACGTGGTAGGTCTTCGGGACCGCCGACCGCACCCGTTCCAGCATTCCTGCGATGGTCGACAGGCCGACCCGGAGGTCCAGCGACATCGCCCGGCGCTCCCGGGCCGGGACGTTCACCCGCTGGGTCGAGTCCATCGACACCAGCGACCGGCCGTCCACGCCGAACTCGACGTTCATCCCGTCCAGCAATGCGGCGATGTCGTTGGGATTGAAGACCTCCAGGCGCACCTCGAAGGTGACCCCCGACAGGTCCACCGACCGAAGCCCCACCGACTTCAGTTCGAAGCGGGTGTTCGCGAAGGCCAGGCGCTTCTGGAGGGCGTTGCACCCCGTCGCGAGTCCCAGGGCCAGCAGGGCCCCGATCCCGACCACCATTCCCCTGGACATCCTCCCCTCCTTCCGGTGGACCACGGGCCCAGTATTGCCGCCCTCCCTCCTCCCGTCAATCGGCCACGCTTCCCGGCACCGGCCGGCCCGACGCCGTCCCCGAGGAGGGCGATCCGGCGATCCGTGGTGCGCTTTCTGGTATGCTTCGCCCGGTCCCGGACCCGGGGAAAGGCGGTGAGACCACTGCTCCGTGCGGCGATTGCAGCGGGAATCACGCTGGGCTCGATCCCCGTCGCGGCGACCACGGTCGCCCCCTGGGACCTCTCCGACATGGCGATGGCCTCGGACCTGGTGGTCCGGGGGACGATCCAGGCCCTCCGGACGTTCCGGGAACCCTCGGGGCGCATCCTGACGGAAGCCGTGGTCGAAGTCCGGGAGGCGATGCAGGGGCAGGCCCCGGACACGGTGGCCGTCACCTGGCCCGGAGGGGAACTGGACGGACAGGGCCAGCGGGTGCCCGGAACTCCCCGGGTCCGAACGGGGCAGGAAGTCGTGCTGTTCCTGGCCCGCCCCGGACCCGACTCGCTGGTGGCGAGGTACCTTCCGGTCTCCCTGGCGGCGGGGGTCCTGGAAGTCCGCCGTCTCCCCGACCGGTCTCTGCTGGTCCGGGACCTCCAGGGCCTTCATTCCCCCGACGGCCTCGGGCTTCCCCCTCTTCCCGACACGCTGGAGGAACTGCGCGAGTGCCTCCGTTCCCTACGCGGAGAGGCCGGACCATGAACCGCAGGTCCTCCCGGATCGCCGTGGCGGTGGTGGCGCTGGCCTCCTGGTTCCAGGCCGGCTACACCTGGTACCGCCTCCCGGACCGGACGCCCCTCCGGTGGTACTGCGACGAGGTCCCGGTCTTCTGGGACCAGGCCCTCTGCGCCGACGTGCCCGCCGAGGACGCCGAGGCGGCCATCCGGGCGAGTCTTCGGGCCTGGAACGACATCCCCTGCCCCCATCCGGTGCTGGTCGAGGGGGGCGGGGTCCAGGGAGTCCCGCCGTTCCAGGGGGACCCGCCCCGCCAGGCCGGGAACAACGTGGTCCTCTTCGAGGATGCCGAGGCCTGGGGAGTCGGCGAGGGCAAGGTCCCGGGAGTCATCGCACTGACCACGATCCTCTACGACACGCGGACCGGCGCCCTGGGCAGTTTCGCCCTGGAGGTCAACGACGGGGACTTCCGCTTCGGCACGACCGGCGCGCCCCGGGAGATGGACCTCCAGAACACGCTGACCCACGAATTCGGCCACGTGCTGGCCCTGGACCACTCGACCGAGGGCTGCCAGCGCCCCGACGCCCCGACGATGTGCTTCTCGGCGCCCTCGGGGGAGGTGGCGAAGCGATCCCTCGAGCAGGACGACCGGGACGGGATCTGCGCCCTGTACCGGCAGCGGTGGAACGAGGAAGGCTCCTGCCGGGATCCGGACCCCGGGTCTTCGTCGGGGGGCTGCGGCATGACGTCCCGGCCTGTCGGGCCCTGGGCCGCCCTGCTGGCCGTGGCCCTGGCCTGGTTCCGGCGACGGCGACCCGGCCCGGGGCGCCCGAACGGCGATTCCCTTGCGAGGCGACCATGACACGGCATGCACGGCACGGCTTCCTGTGGATTCTCCCCCTGGTGATCGCGGGTTCCCTGGAGGCCCGGGCCCAGGAGGAGTCGGCCATCGAGATTTCGGGACAGACCCGGGTGCTCGCGGGACAGGGCCGCCCCGTCGTGCGCCTCACGGCGCTGCGTCCGCTCCAGGACGTCACGGTGCGGGTGACGGTGGCCGACGGGAACGGCAAGACCATGCGCCTGGGCAACCTGGGCATGGGGGCCTCCCGGGAAATCCCCCTGCCGGCGACTCCCGGGCGCTTCACCGCGAAACTGGAGGTCCGGTCCCGGGCGCTGAAGGAGCCCGAGGTCTTCGAGATCCCCGTGGTGGTGGCCCGCCCCCTCCAGATCGCCCTGTCCAAGGACACGGTGGACCTGGACGAGGGCCGCATCGTCTTCACCCCCTCCGAGGCCATCGCCCGGGTCTCGATCACCGTCCGGGGCGAGGGCGGCAAGGTCCTCCACCATGCCGAGGAGGATCGGCCCTCGGGTCCCGGCGTCCCCGTCAGCGTCTCGTTCCCGGCGGGACTGGCCGCCATCACCTCCATCTCCCTGCAGGTCCACGACCCCGACGGCTTCTACAACGGCGTCCAGATCGAGCCCTTCTTCATCGAGGTGCCCCACGAGGAGGTGACCTTCGAGTTCGGCAAGGCCGACATCCGCCCCGAGGAGGCGCCGAAACTGGAACGGACGCTCCAGCGGGTCCACGAGGCCCTTGGGAAGTTCGGCAACGAACTGAAGGCCCGCCTCTACATCGGGGGCTACACCGACACCGTCGGCAGCCGGGAGTCCAACCAGGACCTCTCGGAACGGCGGGCCCGGGCCATCGCCTCGTGGTTCCTGGCCCACGGGCTCCGGGTCCGTGCCTGCTACCAGGGCTTCGGGGAGGACGCCCTGGCGGTCCCGACCCCCGACGAGACCGCCGAGGCCCGCAACCGCCGCACGATCCACGTCCTGGCCCCCCAGGCGCCCCCGGTGACCCGGGTCTTTCCCCGGGACCGCTGGACCTGCCTGTAGGGTCCCCTGGCCACGCAGCGGCCAATTGACCCCTTTGAGCCCTTTCCCGTATCCTTGATCCCGGTGGGCATGGAGGCGGGCATCATGAAACGGCATCCGGGGCAGGGCTTCACGTTGATCGAACTGATGATGGTGGTCGTGATCCTCGGGGTCCTGTCCACCGTCGCCCTCTTCTCCTACAAGTCCTACCTCCGGAAGGCCCGGACCGGCGAGGCGGTGGCCTTCCTGATGGACATCAAGATGAAGCAGGAGACTTATTTCATGACCTACTCCCGGTACGTGGACACGGGCGCCACGCCGGATTCCTTCTACCCCGACCCGATGCCCTACATCCCCTTCCCGTGGCTCGGCGGCGCGACCAGCTGGGACTGCACGAACCCCCCGAACCAGGCCATCCTGGGCTTCTGCGCCCTGGGGATCTCCCCGACGACGCCCGACACCTGGTTCCAGTACGTGACCATCGGCTGGGCCCCCGGGGACACGGTCCCGCCCCCGAGCCCCCAGGGCCCCTGGATCCGGGACGGGTCCCGGCGGTGGTGGTTCGCCCGGGCCCGGGGCTACGCGGGCACCGGCGCCACGCTGCCCTTCGAACTCCGGATCTCCAGCGAGGTGAACGAGGTCATCGAGGTCCCCTCGAACTGACCCCGCCCCCTTCCCAATTCCCGATCCCGTCTTATCTTGTGCCTCGGCCCATCGGTCGGGTCCAACTCTTTCTGGCAACCAGGAGGTCCGGGATGAACGACAACCTGTTCCAGGCGATCAACGACCAGATCCGCGAGGAGTTCCACTCGGCGTGGCTGTACCTGTCCATGTCCACCTGGCTCGAGAGCCAGAACCTCCAGGGATTCGCGAAGTGGATGAAGATCCAGGCGACCGAGGAGGCGAAGCACGCGGCGAAGATCCTGGAGTACGTCCAGGATCGGGGACGCCAGCCCCTGCTCCAGGCCATCGACCAGCCGCCCCACCAGTGGAAGAGCGCCCTGGAGGTCTTCGAGGCGGCCCTGGCCCACGAAAAGCACATCACCGCGAGATTCCAGCACCTGATGGACCTGGCCCACGAAGCGAAGGACTACGCGGCGATCGCCTTCCTGAACTGGTTCGTGTCGGAGCAGGTCGAGGAGGAGAAGAGCACGGACGAGTGGGTCCAGAAGCTGCGCATGGTGGGCGACAGCAAGGGCGGCCTGCTCCAGCTGGATCACCAGGCCGGCAAGCGGGAGTAGTCCCGGCACCGCCTTCCTGCCCGTCAACCCCCTTGCCCCATGAAGGGACCGGACCGCCCCCGGGCCATGGAACGCCCGGGCGGTTGCCCCCGATGACTCGGCCGTCTAGACTCCCGGCCGGGAGGAGGAGATGCCCGTCGTCGTGGTGGCGGAGAAGCCCTCGGTGGCCCGGGACCTGGCCGCGGTGCTGGGGGCGAACCGCCGCACCCCGTCGTCGATCACCGGCAACGGCTACGTGGTGACCTGGGCCGTGGGCCACCTCGTCACCATCTCCGAACCGGGCCAGATGAACCCGGACTGGAAGGCCTGGCGATTCGACCGGATCCCGATCCTGCCCCGGGAATGGCCCCTGGTCCCCATTCCTCAGACGAAGGATCACTTCGACCAGGTGGTGCGGATCCTCACCGCCCCGGACGTGGAGCGCGTCGTCTGCGCCACCGACGCCGGCCGGGAGGGGGAACTGATCTTCCGCTACATCTACCGCCTGTCGGGGGCCACGGCTCCCGTCCAGCGCCTCTGGGTGTCGTCGCTGACCCCCGAGGCCATCCGGGAGGCCTTCCAGGACCTCCGTCCCGGCACCGACTACGACGCCCTGGGCCACGCCGCCGAGGCCAGGGCCAGGGCCGACTGGCTGGTGGGGATGAACCTCTCCCGGGCCTACAGCCTGCGCTTCGGCCGGAAACCCGGCGAGGACCAGCGCCGCCTGCTGTCCGTGGGCCGGGTCCAGACCCCCACCCTGGCGATGATCGTCGAGCGGGAGAAGGCCATCCAGGCCTTCGTGCCCGAGACCTACCACGAGGTGCTGGCCACTTTCGGGGAGGGGGACCGGGCCTACCAGGGCCTCTGGTTCGACCCGGCACGGGCCGGGGGCGAGGGAGGCGACGTGCGCCTGGCCGCCCGCCTGCCGGCGGACCCGGCCCGGGCCCAGGAAATCCGGGACCGGGTGATCGGCCGGCCCTCGGAGGTGATGTCCCTCAGCGGCCAGGATCGGTCCCAGCCGCCCCCCCAGTTCTACGACCTGGCAGAACTGCAGCGGCACGCGAACCGCCTCTACGGCCTGACGGCCAACGAGACCCTGGCGGCGGCCCAGGCCCTCTACGAGCGCCACAAGCTGATCACCTACCCCCGGACGGACTCCCGGCACGTCTCCCGGACGGTCGCTGAACGCCTGAAGGCCGTGACCGACCGCATCGTGCCGCGGTACGGCAACTCGGTGGCCCCGGGCACCGGATTTCGCCCCCTCGGGTCCCGGTTCGTGGACGACGCGAAGGTCACGGACCACCATGCCATCCTGCCGACGGCCACCGACCCCGAGGGAAAGGATCTTTCCGAAAACGAGGCCCGGATCTACGACCTGGTCTGCCGGCGGCTGCTGATGGCCTGGCACGCCGACTACCGGACCCGTGTCACGACGGTCGTCACCGCCGTGGACTCCGAGGGCGGTGTCCGGGACCACTTCCGGTCCACCGGCACGCTGGTCACCCAGGCGGGTTGGAAGGTGCTGGAGCCCCAAGGGACCCGGGGGGATCCCGAGGGGAAGAAGACCCGCGGCCGAAAGAAATCCTCCGGCGCCGGTCCCGGGGGCGACGGGGAGGAGGCCCCCGAGGAGGACGGGAGCCGGAAACTGCCCGACGGACTCGCCGAGGGCCAGCGGTGGACCGTCACGGCCTGCGAGATCCAGCGGAAGGAGACGTCGCCTCCGAAGCGCTTCACCGACGCGACGCTGCTGACCGCGATGGAGACCGCCGGACGGGTCCTCGAGGACCGGGAACTGGAGGAGGCGATGAAGGAACGGGGTCTCGGGACCCCGGCCACCCGGGCCGCGATCCTGGAAACCCTGATCCAGCGGGGGTACGTCGATCGGAAGGGGAAGGCTCTCCGGGCCACCGACGAAGGGATCGCGCTGATCGACGTGGTCCATGACAAGGTCAAGTCCCCGGCCATGACCGGCGAGTGGGAACTGCGCCTGAAGCGGATGGAGAGGGGCGACGGATCCCTCGAGGCCTTCATGGCGGAGATCGAGGCCTACGTGGTCGAGGTGGTGAACCTGGTGAAGGGGATGCGGCCCGGAGTCGTGCCCCCGCCGGACGCCCCGCCGGCGGGAAAGCCCGGATCGGCGCAGGCGACGGCCGAACCCTCCGGGCCACCTCCGCGATCCGCCGAGACCCCCTCCCCGCAGGGTCCTTCGTCCCCCCCCTCCCCGGAAGCAGGACCCGCCCCGGCCCGGGAGTCCCTGGAACAGATCCTCAGGAGCCGCCTGGGAATCGAGTCGTTCCGGGAGGGCCAACGGGAGATCTGCGAGGCCGTCGCCCGGGGGGAGGACGCCCTGGTGGTGATGCCCACGGGCGCGGGCAAGTCCCTCTGCTACCAGTTGCCCGGACTCGCCCGGGGCGGGACCACGCTGGTGGTCAGCCCCCTCATCGCCCTGATGGAGGACCAGGTGGCCCACCTGCAGGCCCGGGGCATCCGGGCCGCCTGCATCCACTCGGGCCGGGAGCGATCCGACAGCCGGGAGACCTGCTTCCGCTATCTCCGGGCCGAACTGGACTTCCTGTTCATCGCCCCCGAGCGCCTGGCGGTGCCCGGATTCCCGGAGATGCTGGCGAAGCGCCGCCCGGTGCTGATCGCCATCGACGAGGCCCACTGCATCAGCCAGTGGGGACACGACTTCCGGCCGGACTACCGCCTGCTGAAGGACCGCCTGCCCCTGCTGATGCCCGCGCCGGTCGTGGCCCTGACCGCCACGGCCACCGTGAAGGTCCAGGAGGACATCTGCGACCAGTTGAACGTCCCGAGGGCCCGGCGGTTCGTCCGGGGGTTCCGCCGGGACGACCTGGCCCTCGAAATGGTCGAGCGGCCCCCCGCCCGCCGGCTGGAAGAGACGATCCGCATCCTCCGGGACCCGGCCCGGAGACCCGCGATCCTCTACTGCCCGACCCGCCGGGCGGCCGAGGAGACCGCCCGGGCCCTGGGGGAGGTGGTCCCCGCGGCGCCCTACCACGCCGGGATGCCCCCGGCCCGGCGCAAGGAGGTCCAGGAGGCCTTCCAGCGGGGCGACCTGGAGGCGGTCGTGGCCACGGTGGCATTCGGGATGGGGATCGACAAGGCCGACGTCCGGACCGTGGTGCACCTGGCGATGCCCGGGTCCATCGAGGCCTACTACCAGGAGGTCGGCAGGGCGGGACGGGACGGCCGGGGGGCCCGGGCGCTGCTGTTCTACGGCTACTCCGACCGGAAGGTCCACGAAAGCTTCTTCGCCGCCAACTATCCCCCGGCGGAGATGCTGGCCCGCCTGCGGGAGATGGTGCCCAGGGAGGGGATATCCCGGGAGGACCTGCTGGCCCTGTGCGGACTGGAACCGGAGGTGGCCCAGAACGCCCTGGAGAAACTGTGGATCCATGGGGGGGTCGCGATCGACGGCAACGACCTGGTCACCCGGGCCGATGGTTCCTGGCGCCCCTCCTACGAGGAGGTCCGGCGGCACCGGGAGGCCCAGGCCGACGAGATGCTCGACGTGGCCCGATCCGGGTCCTGCCGGATGGCCCGGCTCGTCTCCCATTTCGGGGAACGGGGATCGCCTCCCTGCGGGGTCTGCGACACCTGCGCGCCCGCCGCCTGCCTGGTCCGGACCTTCCGGGAGGCCGACGACCGGGAGAAGGCCCTGGCCTTCGCCGTGTTGCAGCAACTGCAGCGCCGGGACGGGCAGGCGACGGGGGTGCTCTACCAGAACCTCTGCCCGGGACAGCAGCCGGGTCGAAGCGACTTCGAGCGCCTCCTGTCAGCCATGCAGCGGGCCCGGTTGCTGGCATTGTCCGAGGACGCCATGGAGAAGGAGGGACGGCGCATCGCCTTCCGCCGGGCCCACCGCAATCCCCGGGCCCCCCTGCCCTCCTCTCCCGGGGACCTGGTCCTGCCGATCGAGGTCCACCCCGAACCCCCCGCCGCCCCCGCCGGACGCCGGAAGGGGCGCGCCCCGGCGGCCCCCCTGGCCGGACCGGCCCGGGACCTGCTGGCCGCCCTGAGGGCCTGGCGCCTGGAGGTCGCCCGGAGGGAGGAGGTCCCGGCCTTCCGGATCCTGACGGACCGCTCCCTCCATGCCCTGGCGGACCGGCGCCCCCGGACCCTCGAGGCCCTCTACGGCATCCCGGGCATCGGCGGCCGTTTCGTCGAGCGCCACGGCCGGGAACTGCTGGAGGTGCTGGCGCGGTCCGGCGACTGATCGCCCCCGGCCGGGAAGTCACGGAAGAAGATCACGCGCCGGGCCGGCGTCGAGGTTCCCCGCCCCGTTCGCCCAGGACGATTCAGTGGCAGCCCTGGGTGCGGGTGCCCGAGGAGTCCCCCTCGCAGTTGAATCCCAGGAACCCCGAGCAGTCCGTGGACCAGGTGCCGCTCTGGCCGCACTCGGGGATCGTGGATCCCTTCCAGCCCGCCGTGACGTTGTTGCCGCAGTCCGGGAAGGCGCCGCACCGGACGACGCTCGTGTACTGCTTGTCGTCGCGCCCGTCGCAGTTGTAGTCGAAGTTGCCGCACCGGCTGGCCCGGGTGAACCAGGCCGTCTGCCCGTAGTGCACGTTCGCATCCGTGTCGCAGCAGTCCCCCGAAGCGTCCGTGCCCGTGTAGGGCGCCTTCGGCCCGCAAAGGCACTTCTGGGGCCCGTCCACCCCGTACCCGTCGCCGTCCTGGTCCAGCATGTACCACTGGCAGGCCGCGGCCCCCTCCTCGTTGATCTCCCCGTTGCAGTTGTCGTCCCAGGGGGTGTCGCACCGCTCGCTGACTCCCGGGCGCACCAGGGGATTCGTGTCGTCGCAGTCGCCGCCCTGGACCGCGGTGTACCAGCCGTTGGGCGACCCACCGCAGTAGCACTGGCTGTTGTTGGTCACGCCGTAGCCGTCCCGGTCGCTGTCGTAGTAGTAGCGGTTGCACCCCTGGGCCCCCGCCTCGTCCACCGACCCGTCGCAGTCGTCGTCCTTGCCGTTGCAGACCTCCGTGGCCCCGGGATAGCGCTGGTTGTCCCGGTCGTCGCAGTCCACCGGCTCCTGCTGGGGGGCCTGGTAGTCGTCCCTGGGGCTGCACAGGCACTTCGATTCCATCCCGTTCCCGAACCCGTCCCGGTCCTGGTCCTTCCAGTACCGCGTGCACCCCATCAGGTCCTCGTAGCCGACCGCCGTCGAGTCGGTCAGCCCGTCGCAGTTGTCGTCGAGCCCGTTGCAGATCTCCACCGCCGAGGGACGGATCATCTTGTCGTTGTCGTTGCAGTCCCCTCCCTGGGTCGCCGTGAACGGCGGCGTCTTCCGGCACTTGCAGGCGAAGACGTCGCTCTTGCCGAACTGGTCGCCGTCGAGGTCCTGGTAGTACAGCGTGCACCCCTGGGCGTCGTCCTCGTCGGTCTGCCCGTCGCAGTCGTCGTCCCGCCCGTTGCAGGATTCGATGGCCCCCGGATTCACCTCCGGGACCAGGTCGTTGCAGTCCCCCTTCAGGGTGGCCGTGTAGAGGTCGAAGGGCCCGCACTCGCACCAGCCGTCCTCCTCGACCCCGTAGCGGTCCCCGTCCTCGTCCCGGTAGTACATCCGGCAGCCCTGGGCCCCGGTCTCGTCGGTCTTCCCGTTGCAGTCATCGTCCCTGCCGTTGCACCTCTCCTGGGCGCCCGGGAATACCGACTGGTCCTGGTCGTCGCAGTCCCCCCCCGAAAGAGCCCGGTACGGGGGGTTCGGGGCGCACAGGCACTTCGCGTCCCCGGTCACGCCGCGCCCGTCGCCGTCCTCGTCCCGGAAGTAGGTCACGCACCCCTTGGCCCCCTCGGGGTCCGTGTTGCCGTCGCAGTCGTTGTCCAGGCCGTCGCAGACGTCCTCCGAGGGCGCCTGCCCCTGGCAGACCGTCCTTCCGCCGCCCTGGCAGACGGTGGTCCCGGGGCAGAGGCCGTATTCCGTCTGCACGGTGCAGTTCTCCGGGGGCACCTCCTCGTCGGTCTGCCCGTCGCAGTCGTCGTCCACGGCGTTACAGGTCTCGGCTTCCGGGACCTTCGCCCCGCACGA
>Ga0302250_1000647_pt1 | contig 31595 bp, 26 predicted proteins | sample AAG_RA_Asp_MG_FD_193536 | JGI IMG/M metagenome (GOLD analysis project Ga0302250, IMG submission 193536) | Enriched activated sludge microbial communities from anaerobic digester in WTTP, New Holstein, Wisconsin, United States - AAG_RA_Asp | ecosystem: Engineered > Bioreactor > Anaerobic >... | reverse complement strand
CTACGCCTTTGCAGAAACGGGTTTTTGAATTACTCAAGATCCCGTTGTCGTTGTAGCCAGAACAGCTACAGTCGGAATTAACCGACTGTCAAGGGTAAAAACCGTTTTTCTACGCTGGAAGTATGGATTAAACAACCAGATAACTAAATTTGTATAATTTTATAATGGAAGACTTTGATAGGATAGAGTATTATACCAGAATAATTGATGAGCTTTCATCAAAAAATGATGATAATGAGGAGCTTTTTTGGGCTTACATTGAAAGGGGAATAGCTTATTTTAATAATGTGGAATATGATCTTGCAGCAAGGGATTTTGAGGCTGCTATAGATATAAATCCTGATGAGGCTGTCAGTTATTATAATCTGGGGATAATAGCAAAGCAGAGAAATAATTTTGATAGGGCTGTGGATTACTTTAAAAAGGTTATAGAGCTTGATATCAATAACAACAATGCTTATTATGAGCTCGGGCTTGTTATGAATGAGATGAAAAATTATGAGTCTGCTTTGGATTATTTTTCAAAGGCGATCTCATACGGAAGAAAAACTGCTGATGTCTTTTATAACAGAGCTGTTTCATTTGTAGCTCTTAACAGACTGGATGAGGCACTTAAAAGCATTAATGCAGCGATTAAGTTGAAACAGTCAAATCCTCTTTATTACATTGTGCGATCAAATATTTATCTTTCCAATCACAATTATTTCAAGTCTATAGCTGATTTAACTTCTGCTATAAGGCTCAAACCAGAGTTCCCGAGCTACAGATTTAACAGAGCGATTACATATGCAACAGTTGCATCTTGCATAAAGTTTTCAACTGATTCTTCTAATAGTATTTTGATTGAAAAGGCTCGTGAGATATCAAATGATTTTAAAGGTGAAAACTTTAATCTTTATTATACGCTTGCAGAGTATGATATAAACAAGGCTATAGATAAAGAGGTTAGCCTGTACCGAAATCCTGAGAATATAACTCCCTCGTATTATCTTACAAGGGGTGCTATATATCTTTCATGGGGAAAGGAGATAGATGCTGTTTATAATTTTGTTATGGCTAAAAGGTCAATAAAAATGATTGATAGGGGAATATCGGATGAGCTCAGAGCAGAGTATTTGCCATCAAAATTTTATCTTATGAAGGCATTGATACACCTCTATCTTGATGACTATGATGAGGCAAAAAAAAATCTTGATGTAATGCTTAACAATGACGCAATGTCTGAAAGGCTTGATCTGCTCTATGCCTGCTACTGGTGGTCAAGGGAAAAGGATTTTGAGAAAACTAATTTCTGGTTTCAGAGAGCATTTAAAAAAGGGTTTGATATTTACAACCTTGTTGATGACCTCTTTGAAGGGCATTTCCTCAGAAGCTTTTTCTTTGAGTTAGAAAAGCGAAATCTTATAAACTTCTAAACCATTATCCTGTCGATAAATTCTATGTAGTGCATCACCTCTGTGTGATATGAGGTCTTTGAACCGTATCCTATTTGCATCAGGCAGCTTGTCGCTGATACAAGTGTTATATCTGCTTGAGTTATTGATATGTTTGTCATCTTTCTTGATAGTATTGCAGCTGAAAACTCTGGTTCTGAAAATGCATAGGCACCTGCACCGCCGCAGCATAGGTTTGATTCATTCATCTCTATAAGATTTTCTTTTAAAACTGGCTTTAACACATCATCCTCATTAGTTTTTAAGTCTTGATTATTATAAGCCTTGCAGGAATGATGTATGGTTACCTTCTTATCCTTTATATAATCAAAGTTTATATTTTTTATATGCTCTGGTTTTACAACCTCTATTATGTCCCTGACATTGGATGAAAAATCAACAGCTCTTTTATACATATTTTCATCATCCATAAACATTTGCGGATATGTCTTCATAAATGCTATGCAGCTTGAACAGTCTCCGACAATAAATGCATCAGGATTTGCTGTTTTTATTTTTTCATAAAGCTCTATGTTTTTTATCGCAAGCTTTCTGGCATCATCAAGTGAACCATAGTTGTATGATATTAGTCCGCAGCATTCATTGTTCATAAAAACACCATTGCCATATATTTTTTTGAGGACATTTATGCTTGATCTTCCAACATTCGTAAAAAGATAATCCGTTCCGCAGGTGGCAAAGTAAATCCATTTTATATCAGTCTCATCGGTAAGATGCTTTATCTCAGTGTGAAGGAATTTTTTAGGTGTTTTTATAAGTTTTTTATAACCCTTTGATAGCGATGGATATCCTAAAAGATAGAAAAGACCTAATTTGTCAGCGAGATATGATAGTTTTATCCGGTGAAGAAAAAATAAAAATTTAAGGCATATATCAAAAAGTTTTTTTTCACCCTTTAAATAGATTATTATTTTATATATCAGAGAATTGTTGTGCCCCTGTTCTTCCCTTCTTGCCTCAAGAACTATATCCTCTGTTTGCACCTTCCCGTAGCACACATCTGTGCATGCGCCGCAGAGAAGGCAGGTATCAATAGCATATTTTGCAGTGTTGACATCAGTGTATTTCCCTTCTATTAACATCCTTACTATCTGGTTTCTTCCACGAGGGGAAAGTGTTTCCTTTTTCCCAACCAGATATGTTGGACAGTTTTCAAGACAGTATCCGCATCTCGTACACTGTGAGACTGCATCATATATGTCCTTAACTCCATTTTTTGTTATCAGTTCTTTCAGATGTAAATTATGGGTGTATAATTCATTCCTATAGTTTCTCATATTTCATATCTTCCATAAACCTTTTCAGTTAAAAATGCATTGAAAAGATTTTCTCTATCAAAAGCATTCTTTATTCTTATACCAATAGGTGTATAATTTATTGTGTTAGCTGGTTTAGTAAATTTATTATCTGGTATCTTTTTTGAAATTTTGAATGTTGCTGATGTTATAAATCCAAGTGTCCCGAGGCTTCCTATCATAAGCTTTGTTATATCATATCCGCTTGTATCCTTTATGTTCTTACCGCCAAGCCTTATAAAACTTCCATCAGATAGTATTAGATCCATAGATAAGATTAGGTCTCTTATACCAACAAATCGTTTTTCTGCTATCATTCCACCAACCGTGCCATTATCATCAGGGAGTGATATATAAAAACCTTCATTGATTAAAAAATCTTTGAGTTTTTTTATTTCAATTCCTGACTCAACAGTTATCGTTAGATTTTCTCTATCAAAATCAAGAATTTTTTGTATTATTGCCGATGATAGTATGGAATGATTCGGTGGTAATGTTGTGATGGATGTCTGTCCCCCACATATTAACGATTTTATCTTTTTAGAGTGTCTGGTTTTTATCTCCTCAATCATAGCTTTTACATTGTCTGAAATCTCAAACTCTTTTCTCTTCAATTTTTTCAAATCATTAGTTATAGGTATTTTTTTATAGGGATTTGATATTTCCTTCTCATCAATTGCCTTTTTTATTCTTCTAAAAAGATCTATTGTTTTTCTATTATACTGCCATAGCATAAAAGCTCTCTTTTCTACACCAACACCATGTTCAGCGCTTATTGTGCCACCGCTATAAATATACTCCTTCAAAATATCCTTTGCCACTCGCCTTATCCTGTTTGTCTCCTTGACATCCCTTTCATCAAAGACAATCTGTGGATGGATATTCCCATCACCTGCATGAAAAACAAGATTTGCTTTAAGTCCATGGTCATCTATTATTTTCTTTATCTTTTTAACTGTGTGCACAAGCTCTGATCTCGGAACACAGCCATCTTCAACCAATATGTTGTTTGCTATCTTTGCTAATGATGGATATGTCTCCTTCCTGAGCTTCCATAATTTTTCTGATTCCTTTTTATCATCAGAAAATTTAATATTAAAGGCAGAGTTATTATTAAAGATTTTTAATATCTCATTTTTTTCTGACTCCAAATAATTACTATCGTCTGAATCTATCTCTGTTATTAAAACTGCCTGAGTTTCATCTGATATCTCAATATCCTTTGTCTTTGTCAGCTCTATAGCAAGCCTGTCAAGTGCCTCCAAAGATTTTGGAACTATTCCCTGCTTGATTATATCAGCAACGGCTTGCATGGCATCATCAAGCGATTTAAACTCTGAATATATGGTCAAAAAATATTTAGGTATTGGAAGGATTTTTAGATATGCTTTCTTTATTATTCCAAGTGTTCCCTCGCTTGCGATAAAAAGGCTCATAATATCAGGACCATAGTCCTCAATACTATATGTTGCCTCTGTCCCATCAGGAAGTATGACATCTAATTTAACAACATTGTTTGATGTAACACCATATTTCAGACACTGTGGCCCACCAGCATTTTCTCCAATATTTCCACCTATTGTTGAGACCTTCTGACTTGATGGATCTGGTGGATAAAAATATCCAAATTTTTCTAACTCCTCCTGTAGCTTTATGTTAACAACTCCAGGTTCAACAACTGCTATATTGTTTGTTGTGTCTATTTGAATTATTTTGTTAAGAGCACTTAGGTTTATAACAAATCCGCCCTTCTGGTTTGTTGCGCCACCACTTAGGTTCGTTCCAGCCAGCCTCGGTGTGAAAGATACTGAATGATTGTATAAAATCTTTAAGACTGGCTGGATATCAGAAGCTTTTTTTATGTGTATAACACCACATGGCTTTGCCCTTATCATTGAGGCATCATATGAATATAGGGATCTGTTTAATTCATCAATACTTATATTTTCAACTCCAACAACTTCTCCTATTTCCTGTGTTATACTAAAAAGCTTCCTTTCTTCTTCTTCAAGCATAGCTATCCTTTGATCTTTAATTTTGCTGTGAAGTGTGATAGCATATCCGACATCTCAACCACCTCAAGCCCTTTTATTTTATCCTTTTTCTTTGCTATCTCACCAAAGACTTCTATTATGTAATCTATATGGCTCTGGGTATAAACCCTTCTCGGCATAGCGAGCCTTACAAGCTCCATAGGAGCAGGGAGAAAGTTTCCCTTTGCATCACGCTTTCCAAACATAAGCGTTCCAACCTCAACAGTTCTTATACCACCTACAATATATAGTTCACAGCATAACGCTTGAGCAGGAAAATTTTGAGGCTTTATGTGTGGTAAAAACTTCTTTGCATCAACATAAACTCCATGACCACCAGTCGGGTTCAGGATTGGTATCTTATGTCTTTTAAGCCCTTCTCCTAAGTATTCTGCACTTCTTATCCTATAATGGAGATATCTCTCGTCAAGCACCTCTCTTAGCCCTATTGCCATAGCCTCTAAATCTCTTCCAGCAAGGCCACCGTATGTGCTGAATCCCTCTGTGAGTATGAGATACTGCCTGCATTTAGCAGCTAATTTCTTATCATTCATTGCTAAAAAACCGCCTATGTTTACAATAGCATCCTTTTTAGCGCTCATCATTGCTCCATCAGCATACTCAAACATCTCCTGTGCTATTTCTTTTACTGGTGTCTTATCATATCCCTTTTCTCTAAGCTTTATAAAGTAAGCGTTTTCAGCAAATCTTGCAGCATCTATAAAAACAGGTATCTTATACTTTGAGCACATCTCATAGACCTCTTTTAAGTTTTGCATTGATACAGGCTGCCCGCCCCATGAGTTGTTTGTTACGGTCATAACACACATTACTATATTCTTTTCTCCCTTTTCCTTTATAAATTTTTCCATCTTTTCAACATCAGCGTTTCCTTTAAATGGATGCTGCTTTTCAAACTGTGAGGCTTCTTTTATTGGAAAATCCATTGCAATAGCTCCTGTGGCCTCAACATTTGCTCTTGTTGTATCAAAGTGTGAGTTTGCTATAACATATTTACCTTTACATTCAAGAGCTGTGAACAATATCTTTTCACTTGCTCTTCCTTGATGTGTTGGTATGACCTCATCAAAACCAGTTATATCCTTTACGGTTGTCTCAAAGTTAAAAAAGCTCCTTGCCCCGGCGTAGGATTCGTCTCCCATCATTATACCTGCCCACTGTGTTGCACTCATAGCACCGGTGCCGCTGTCGGTAAGGAAATCTATTAAAACCTTTTCGGCCTTTATGTTAAACATATTGTAATAAGCCTGCTCTATTACCTTTTCTCTTTCCTCCCTTGTGGTAAAGCCTAATGGCTCAACCATCTTTATTTTAAACGGCTCTATTATTGTTTTCCACTTCCATTCATTTTTTTCATTCTTCATCTATCCTCCTTTTAAACTAAGCTAAAAAATAAAGAAAAATAAAGTATATTATCATAACAGGTGTCCCGTATGCTATTCCATATTTTGCCCATTCCTTAGATTTTATGTTAAGCTTTGAGGCACATATTATGTTTGGAATATTTCCAGGTATTAAAAAAATTCCAGAGGTTAAAAGCCCCATTATTATAAATGTTATCTGTCTTTCTGAAAGTGCTGGAACTATCTCACTTGCTGCTAAGGTGGCATTATCAAGCGTCGCTGATATTATATTTATCCAGTAAAGTATTTCTGGTTTGAGTTTTGTTATAAGCTCAGACATAAGTGGATTTATCCCAGCACCCAACAAAACAAGGGCTGCAACAAACATATAAACCTTTGCAGCTCTAACTGCATAATCCTTGTATGTGTCTGATGCATCCTCAGAAAGCGTTAGTTCAACCGATCTTTGCTTTGACGCTCCAATCGCTGATATGATGGAAACTATAAATGTTCCCGGTATAATCCATACAGCAAACTCTTTAAACATATAAAAAAAATCAGCATTGTGTGGTGGAGCCTTGAGTTTGGATACCACTATCGTTGAAAGTGGTTCGCCAACTGGTGTTAACGCTGCACCAAGTCCTATTGAAAGGCATGCTAAGACGGTGAGCCTTATCTCATAATCCCTGTTGAATTTCATAATCGTTATTATCTCTGATAAAAGAATTCCTGCAACAATTGCGGTTATAAAACTTGATATCATACCGAGTATAAAGACAACAAAAAATATAAATATCTCAGGCTTTGTCCTTTTTAATATATTCTTAGTGAGCTTTATTATATCCTTCCTAAAAAATTTTAAAAGAAAGCCCATAACAAGGACTGTTGCGGATATGAGCAACGGTTCCTTTAATGCTTCAATCACCAAATCTTTTGACCATACTCCTGAGATTGTAACAGCAGTTATTCCCATTATCAATAAAAAAAGTTCAAGTTCCTCCTCAATCTTTTTTACTGAAAATGGCAGAACCAGCGTTGCAATTAATACGAGGCCAAGCCCTGCTAACGGAATATATTCCATTATAAACTCCTTAATAACTTGCTAAAATATATTTTAGAACTTTTTAAAAGTTTAATAAAGGTAGATTTTATGGATTTAACTATATTTCAAATTTCTCTTCTTATGATATTTGGAATATTCATTGGTATAATTGGTTCGGTGTTAGGTGTGGGTGGTGGTATCTTTATAGTTCCCTTTCTACTTCTTGTTTTTAAACTGCCAATAAAATCAGCTATAGCTGTTTCACTTGTTTCAATAATAGCTACATCAAGCTCTGTAGCATCAACAAATGTTGAGAAAGGACTTGCAAATGTAAGACTTGGGGTGTTTCTTGAAATTGCAACAGCTGCTGGTTCAATAGCAGGATCACTTCTTATGTTAAAGATTCCATCCGATTTTCTTCAGATCTTTTTTGCATTTATGCTCATACCATCAGCTCTTAGTATGTATATAAAAGCAAAAAAGCCATCCATGGAAGAGATCCCGCTTGATTCGGATGAAGACTTTTCTTTTTCGTATTATGATTCATCTCTTAAAAGACAGGTTAGATACAAACCTAAAAAAACTAAAATTGCATTTTTATTTTCAGCTATTGCAGGAATGCTTTCAGGGCTTTTAGGAATAGGTGGAGGGATAATAGTTGTCCCTGTTATGAATATTATCTGTGGAATTCCTATGAAGGTTGCCACATCAACAAGCAACTTTATGTTAGGATTAACTGGGTGTGTCAGTGCCATAATACTTTTTAAAAATGGATATGTCGTTGAGAATATAGCAGTATTTCTTATAATAGGAGTTATAGTTGGAGGAATAATTGGAATGAAATTTTTGAGCAGGGCAAAAAATTCCACAGTCCAGATCATATTCTCAATACTTATGATGGGCATAAGCATTGAGATGATATGGAGGACTTTTAGCAGATGAAAAAATTCAGTGAGCGGTCATTTACTATTCTTATAAGCAGGGTATTGAGATACGGAGTTATTTTTTTTGTTGTATTCAGCTTCCTTTCATTTATTATGAGATTTTTAAATATTCCGCACAGCAATGATATATTAAGGCTTGCAATATTTGTTTTAATAATAACGCCAGTGCTTAGAATAATGATGCTTTTGTATGGTTTTATAAGACTCAAGGATTTTAAGTTTGCAGTTTATTCTTTAATAATTTTGATTGCTCTTTTTGTTGAGGTTATTGTCTAAATTAACAATGGGTCAGATGTAAGAAATTTGTTTTGCAAACTTATTTCTCTGTTTTCTGACTTCTGTCCCTGCCTGCGCCGAAGCGGCTTCGGCAGGCAAGTTCTGTTTTCTGACTTCTGATTTCTGTCTTCTGACATCTGACTTCTGTCTTCTGACATCTGTCTTAAAGGAGGTGATATGGATAAATATACAGCTATAATACCTGTTGCAGGTAGTGGTAAGAGGTTAAGACCTCATACCTATACATATCCTAAGGTTTTGTTGACAGTTGGTGACAAGCCTATAATAGGACATATAATTGATAAACTTATAAAATCTCAGATAAACGATATATGTTTTGTTATCGGATATCTCGGTGATAAAGTAAAAGAGTACGTAGAAAAAAATTACAGTGATAAGATCAATGCATCATACATATTTCAAGAGGAACAAAAAGGCTTGGGTCATGCTATATGGCTTACGAGGGATTTTGTTAAAGGACATATACTGATAATACTTGGGGATACAATAATTGAAACAGATATAAAAAAATTTATTAATACTAAAAATGCTATTATAGGCGTGAATGAGGTAAGCGATCCTCAGCGATTTGGTATAGTGAGCATAAAAAATGGTTTTGTCTATGATATGATTGAAAAGCCATCCAATCCTCCAACAAATTTAGCAATATCAGGGGTATATTCATTTCCTGATTCATCAAAGCTTTATGGAGCACTTGATCTTCTTGTAAACAACAGAAGAACAACAAAGGGTGAGATACAGCTCACAGATGCTATGAGAATAATGGTAAAGAATGGATATAAAATAAAGCCTATAAAAATAGATGGCTGGTATGATTGTGGAAAACCTGAAACGCTTCTTGAAACAAATAAATATATACTTTCAAGAAATAGTAAAAAATATGATTTTAAAAACTGTGTTATTGTTGATCCTGTTTATATCTCAAACACTGCAAAAATAGAAAACTCGATAATAGGGCCTTATGCATCAATAGGAGATGGTGTTGTGATAAAGGATTCAATAGTAAGTGAATCAATAATAAATGAACATGCAACAATAAAGTGTTCGAATCTAATCAAATCTTTAATCGGTCCATATGCAGTGGTTATAGGAAGAAGACATAGCCTTAATGTCGGTGAAAACTCTGAGATAAAGATGAGTGAGGATGCGTAAATCAGAAAACAGAAGACAGATGTCAGAAGTCATATAGGATGAGTTACCTTAAATTCTGACTTCTGTCATCTGACTTCTGGGTTCCATTGTAATATGAAAGGAAAAGTAAAAAAAAGCATTGAATATTCAATCAAGGATGGTATATGCTGGTCAGCTATGGTTGGCTTCGTTGAGCCATATATGGTTCCTTTTGCACTGAGTCTTGGTGCTTCCAATTTTTTTATCGGAGTTTTGAGATCCCTTCCAGTTTTTATCTCATCGTTTGCTCAGGCTTTATCAGAATATATTGTTTATTATTTTAACAGCTGCAAAAAGGTTGTATTTTATTTTGTTTCTCTTCAATCACTGAGCATTCTTTTAGCATCGTTTTGTATATTTTTTTCCGGTTGGTATGTGAAGTATATATTTTTAATTTTTATCATAATGTATAGTTACTCTGGTTCAACATCATCAGCTCCATGGTACACGCTTATGGGGGAATATCTTCCTGAGAAAACAAGGGGAATATTTTTTGGCAAAAGGACACAGCTAATAGGTATTTTTTATTTCGTATCAAGTTTTTTAGCTGGATATATTTTGAAGGAATATGCCGGAAAGAAATTTGTTTTCTTTTTAATATTTTTTTTAGCTGCGTTTTTTCGCTCTTGCTCAGCATACTTTATAACTCTTATGTATGAGCCTGAAAAGCTTTTTCATATACCAAAAGAAAAACCATCAATCGGAAAGTTTTTTGATTTTAAAATTGATAAGAGTATTAAAAAAATATACAAATCAATTTTTTTCCTTCTTTTTTCAACATATCTTGCAGCACCATACTTCAGTGTTTATTCATTGAAAGAGCTTAAATTTGATTACCTGCAGTATATGCTTATAACAAGCATAGGTCAGTTTCTTACGTGGATAAGTGCAAAATATTGGGGTAAGCTTATAGACAAGAGGGGAAGTGTTTACACACTCAGCTTTGCGTTTCTTTTCATTCCTTTTATATCACTTTTTTGGATGCTCACAAAAAATTTTTATATTCTGATGTGTATTGAGATGTTTTCAGGTGTTATATGGGGTGCTTTTGGAATGATAACAAACACTCTTATATACGAATACATATCACCGAGTGAGAGAACAAAATATACATCCTATCTTATATTTGTATCATCAATATCTCAATTTTTAGGGTCAATAATAGGTGGAGTTATATATGATAAAATTCATTTCAATTCTTTTTCAACATTTGTTTTCATCCTTGCAATATCAACACTCGGAAGATTTTTGTCACTTATATATTTTAATTCAAAGGTTTATAAAGTGTTATTGGCAGATAGCAAACAACATTATATCTGATAATTAAAACAGTAAATGATTCATGAACAATGAACGGTGGTGATTAGAAAAAGGCCAGAAGAGAGAATAAAAAGTAAAAGTTACAACAAATTATAATCTTTACCAATCTATTGGCTTAGCGAATTATTTTGTTTTTTTATAAAAATTTGATATACTTTTAATTATGGCAACTAAAACTTATTTACCTGATAAAAAAATGATAGAAAAAAATAGGAAATGGCATCTCATTGATGCCAAAGACCAGGTTCTGGGCAGAATGGCTTCAAGAATAGCAACTCTGCTTATGGGGAAAAATAAACCTTATTATACCCCTAACTTTGACTGTGGTGATATAGTGGTTGTAACAAATACAGATCATATAAAGCTTACAGGCAATAAATCAGAAGAAAAATTTTATTTTTCACACTCAGGCTATGCAAAGGGAGCAAAGACAACTTCTTTTAAGGATATGATGGCAAAGGATTCAAGAAAGGTTGTTTATCTTGCTGTCAGGAAGATGCTTGATGAGAACAGATTGAGAGATAAAAGATTGAGAAAATTAAAGCTTTATAAAGATGATAAAGTAGAACCAAATATAGCTTTAAATTTTAAGAAATAAAAGAGGTGTTATATGGAAAAGATAGTAGCTACCGGACGAAGAAAGACTTCTTCAGCTAAGGTTTTTTTGATGCCAAATGGTACTGGTAAGATGGTTGTTAATGATAAGGATATAGATTCATATTTTGGTAACAATCCAAGGATCAAAGGAATGATCGTCGCTCCTTTTGATTTTGTTAAGGATCAGAAGTTTGATTGCGTTATCTCTGTTAAAGGTGGTGGTGTTGCCTCTCAGGCTGGTGCTGTAAGACATGCTATATCAAGAGCTATAGCTAAGTTAGGAGAAAGCTTTCACCATTCAATGAAAAAAGCTGGGTTTTTGACAAGAGATCCGAGAATGGTGGAGAGGAAAAAGCCCGGAAGACCAAAGGCAAGAAAGAGGTTCCAGTTTTCAAAGAGGTGATTATTATCCTCTTGAAGTCATACATTCAACCCCGCCTTTGTGCGGGGTTGTTTTTTTGTAGAGAAATTATTATTTCATCTTTAAGTCGGGGTCACTGAAAAAATCTAACAGTGAAGATTTTATAATAAAATTACTTTCCTAAATAATCAAACAACGAGATGACCAAACAACTAATCTATCTGTCTTCATCTCGATGATTTCATCCTGATGATTAAACAACAAATAACTTTTTCATTGCTATCTATTTTAAATATTAATGAATAAAAAATTATTCATCACCGCTGCTGCTATGGAATTAGGGTTTATATATTTTAAAAAATATGGTAGTATATAGAGTGAAATAGGTGTTTATTTGTGTATAGTTTTGATGGTGATGGAGGAAAAAATGAAGATAAGAATTTTATCTCTTCTTTGTTTCTTGCTCGGTAGTAATTTTCTTTACTCAGAGGATATTGATATTTATCATACAAGTGATGTTCATGGTATGTATTCATCGAGGGCCGCTAAGTGGGATAAGGAAAATTCAACAAGAACAATAGGTGGATTTGCTGCATTTAAATCTCTTGTCAGCAAGGATACAAATACGGTCATACTTATTGATTCTGGTGATATGTTTCAGGGAAGTCCTGAGGGGAACACCACAAAAGGACTTGCATCAATAAATTATATGAACATGCTTGGTTATTCTGCTGCCATAGTCGGCAACCATGACTATGATTATGGGGAGGAAAACTTAAAAGAAATTATTAAGGCTGCTAATTTTCCATTTCTTGGAGCAAATGTTTACTATAAAAAGGATTTAAAACCTGTTGAGTATTTAAAGCCATGGGTTATCATTAATAAGGGTGGCAAGAAAATCGCAATCCTCGGGATAATAGGGGAGCATACAAAAACGACGACACTTCCTCTGAATGTTAGTCATCTGATTATTAAGGATGAGGCAAAGGAAGCAGAAAAATATATGGAGGAGATAAACAAAGAAAACCCTGATGCTGTTATAATACTTGCACATATAGGTTTGGATGGAAACTTATCCCAAAAGATTGTTGATGTATCAACATATACAATGACAAAAACTAATCATACGACATTAGGGGTTGCAAGGGCAGCTAAAACTGCAAATGTCGTACTTGGTGGTCATATACATGCAGGGCTTCTGAATGGTTACAGAGACACTCAAACAGGAACACTGATATGCGAGAGTTATTATGGACTGACTCATACTACAAGGATCAAACTCAGTTTTGATGATAAAACTGGTAAACTCATTGATTCAAGCTGCAGTCTCATTCCGCTTTGGGTTGATCAAACTGGTGAGGATAGCGATGTTTTGAGTCTCACTCAGAAGATATCCTCTGAAACAGCAAAAAAGATGGATATTGTCATAGGTCATAGCAGCAAGGATATAAACTATGAATCAGATACAATAGATAACTCCATAGGAAATTTTGTTACAGATATAACAAGATGGAAGGCTGGTGCAGATATAGGATTTCAGAATTCAGGTGGAATAAGAAATTTTATTGCCGCAGGGGATGTAAGATTGAGAGATGCTTATGAGGTTATGCCCTTTGAAAATACAATATATAGGGTAAAGATGAAGGGCAGTGAGATATACGATGTCATAAGAGAAAATTTTAGAGGGAATAGAACATCAATGTATATATCAGGGATAAAGGTGAAATACTGGCTCAAGGATGGAATAGTATCAAAGATTGAGATAGAGAAGGACGGGAAACCGATAGAAATGGATAAAATTTATACAGTTGCAACAAATAATTATTTAGCATCTGGTGGAAGCGGTGGGAAGACAATAACAGCAGCAAAGGATAAAGAGGATACTATGGTGCTGGTTCGTGATGCAATGATAGAGTGGATTAAAACTCAAAAAGAAATAGTTCCAGCTGATACAGGGAGATTTATAAAAATGGAATGAAAAGATTATTTTTCATTTTATTATTGATATCCACTGGATGTACAACTAAAAAACCTGAGTTTGCTATTTCCTTGTATAAAGATGTAGCTTATAGCATATGGCAGGATAGGGATTATCAATATTACTGTTCAAAAAAGAGTGATAAAAAAATAAATATATTATTTCCACTTATCTCTAATCCTGATGTGGTGGAAAATATCTATAACAGAGGCAACGATGTCATAGCATTTGCTAAGGGATGCAGCATTGATGCAATATCACTTACCAGAAATGATCTAATTGAAATTAAAACTAATTATCTTTCCCAGTATATTAAGGCCAATCCATTTATAATTGCTACAAATGTCTATGATAAATTTAATAAAAACTTTTTTGCTAAAAAATATTTGACGTTTGAAATCAATAAAAAAAAGATTCTTTTGCTATCAGTGATATCTGACTCATCATCGCCGGATATGGCATTCTACATCTCTGGATATCGTATAGAAAATCCAGTGTATGAAATAAACAGAGTGAATGCTAATATCAAAAGTGATACTGAGGTCGTAATCCTTCATTCTGATTTTAGGGATAAGAGCGAAAAGGAAACAAAGGAATATTTTAAAAAGTTTCTTTCTCTTCTTACAAGAAAGCCTGATTATATAATAGCAGATGTAAGCAAGAACATTTATATAGATAAAACAAGGATCATAGGTTATACTGATAAAAATACTGATATTTATTTTTTAAGGGAGTTTAATTTTTTTAAAAAAATAAACGTAAAAAAAATGGATAAGAATTCAAAACCTTATAATTTTCAAGAACTTGATGATATGATAAAGAAAACTGATGACTATTTTAACAGAAAGCTTACTGTTGCTGAATCAGATATACCGCTTTCTGATGGAGATATATCTCCTCTCGGTAATATGTTTGCTTATGGTTTGTCTAAGTTTTTGAGATCTGATATAGTTATCTTTGATAACAGATTGCTTAAGAAGGGAATAAAGAAGGGAGATGTAAGAATAAAGGATATTTATTCAGTAATTAAGAATACTGATGAAAAATTTATATACCTTAAAATAAGAAAAGAAAAGTTAAAAGAGCTTATTCAGGATCTCAATGGAATGGATGTGAGCATATACTCAAAAAATTTGGATCTGAGTAAGCTCGCTATACCAGCTGATAAATCTTTTAAAAACTCAATTTATAGGATTTTGACAACTGAAAATTTTGTGAAGGATAACAGTGAGTTATTGAACCATATAAATGAATTTTCAATATTAAATGTTAAAATGATAGATGGTATATTATGGTATGCAAGAAATTACAAACTTGTTAATATTGATATAAAATCAAAATGAAATCTGTAATAGAAAGTATAAAAAATTTATTTAAAAAATGGTATAGTATTTTTAGAAACTTCTGCTATCTTTTTGCTGTGTGGGCGGTGATATATTCCACAATAAGTATATGCAATTTCAGTGTAGCCTTTGAATATGATGATGGAGTTGTTTACTCTGGTGACCTTTACAGGAAGGCAGCTCAAAATAAAACTGAAAATTTCTACAGCTTTATAAACTCAAATACAGATAGTGAAAAAACAAAATTAATACCATTTATACTTATTATTTTTTTCAAAATAACTGGCTTTAAGGTGGATTTTATAGCTGACAGGGATAATATAAACACATCAGATATATTTAAGAAGTGGAATAACTGGGCTTCATCAATATACTTTGTTTCTGATCAAAATCAAAAATATGAGCTTCTTGAATCAAAAAAATATCTGTTGTTTTTTTCAAGCTCAGATGAGGGGATAATTCAATCGAAAAAAGCAGGTATATATCCTCTGAGAATAAAAAGAAATCCCAAATCAGCTTCTGAACTATCCTATGTTCCCGGTAGATTTAATGAGTTTATTATTCCCTTTTCTGAATTTTGATAACCTTATAAAAATGCTAAAATATAAATAGGGTTCACTGAAAAACTCTAACGAAAGATAATTTTCTAAATGAATAGTTGTCTTGATTATAGTGTATTATTGCTTTAAAAGTGCACGATTTTTAGGGTAATGTTGCAAAAACCTTGCACTTTTCTTATCTTTCTTTTGGCAATAAACTCAATGCTTTTCTACTACGGCTTCGTCAGAACTTGCTTACCCCGATATATCGGGGCTCGCTCGTTTTTCCTCGCCTCATAACGAAAATCCTTGTTTTATTGTTCAAATAGATTTTTTCAGTGAACCCTAAAATAAAAACATAAAGTTATTTTCAGATATTTTAGAGTGTTGTGCGATGGATATGCGGGGGATTTATGGCAATAAAATATTTAACCAAAACAGTAACGCTTGAAGGCAAGGGCAATGTCTTGATAAGACCAGCAAAGCTCATTGATGCAAGGAGAATACAAGTTTTATACACTGAAGTCTATGGCTCATCATATTCAATTCCAATAATAACGGATAGTGAGAAAATGAAAAAAGCCATAACAAGTGATGAATATTACTGGCTTGTGGCAGAATACAACGGAAAGATTGTGGCAAGCCTTGTCTATTCCATTGATTTTAAAGGTAGGATCTCAAAAGCGTTTGGAGCGGTTGTGAGTGCAGAGTTTAGAAAGCATGACATAGCATACACTATGATGAAGTTAATACTTGATGATATAACTCAGAATCAGAAGCTTGTCGATGTTATTTATGCAACTACAAGAACAACATCATATGGGCCACAGAAGCTTACAGAAAGTCTTGGGTTCTTGAAGCTTGGTATATTTCCAAATACTCATAAAGTAGCGGAGAATGAAACTCACTGTTTTACAGAGTATATAACAGAGGCTGGACTTAAAAAAAGAAAAAAGGTTCCTGTCATTATTCCTGAAATACTTCCATTTTATGAAATAGCTCTGAAACAGATAAATCTTGAGAAGCCTGTCACTAGTGATGTGAAATCAATCTATTCAAATCATAAACAGAGAATACCTGTTATAGATTTTGAAGTGATAACTGCTCAAAATTTTGTAAAAAGAAGATATGAAACAGTGAAAAGTAATAGTTTTTTTAACCATGCATATATGCCATTTCATGAGCCAAACATAATCCTTGTTTCTAAGGATGGTAAGACTGAGGTATATATGTCATACAATCCAAAGGATAAGTACAGCGTTATAATGGGTGGCTTTACTAATGCCGAGCCTGCTGTCATACTTGAGAGTGTTGCTTTAAAGATGCAGGAAATCAATATGTCATATGTCGAAATACTCTTTGATGCATATTCACCAGAAATGCAGAGAGCGGCCATAGATGCAAGATTTATTCCATCAGGATATTTTATAGCAGCAAAGCTGAACGGTGGTGAGAGGCTGGATTGTATAGTTTTTTCAAGGACATTTGATATACTTGATTTCAGCAATGTAAAGCTTTCATCGCTTTATCGCAGTTTTTTAAGGGAGTATATAAAACTCTGGAGAGAAAATTATATAGAGGTGGTGTTTGAATGAAAGAACTTGATATAGAAAATAAGATTCCTCATCCTTCAGAAAAATTAAAGATCAATAGTGTGCTTGAAAAAAATGCTGAAGCTGAGCCATTTAATTATTCAACTAATAACCTTAAACTATTAGCTGATGCTCTGAGATATGCTGCACGTTATCAGTCAAAAAGATCAAAGTTTTTATCAGCTTATTATAAGATGCTGGGCTTTAATCCTGATACAATAAAAAAATATTCAGATATTGAAAAAATTCCTTTTGTTTTTGTTAATGCATTAAAGGAAAGAGATTTAACAACACTCCCACCGGAAGAAATCATTCTCGAATTGAAATCAAGCGGGACAAGCGGGCAGAGGAGCAGGATGCAGCTTGATCTCGGTTCACTGCTAAGGGTTAGAAGAATGGCATATAATGTTTTTAATGCTTTAGGGCTTGCTGACTTAAAAAATGAGCATGATTACCTTTGCTTTACATATGACCCGGAGTTTGCAGGTGATGTAGGAACAGCATGGACAGACAAGCTTCTTACTTATTTCACAAAAAAGGGTGAGATATATTATTCATTTAAGTGGGATGCCGCAAAAAAAGATTTTTATTTTGATATAGAAAATGCTGTTAAAAAGATGAAAGAGTATGAGGAGAAACAGTCAATGGTAAGGCTTCTGGGATTTCCTGCCTTTGCTTTAAAGCTTACTGAGGAGTTTAAAAAGGTTTTTGGAAGATATCCTAAGCTTAACCCTGCCTCTTCTGTTATAACAGGTGGTGGCTGGAAAAATCTTTCTGATGAAGCGATAGATAAAAAAACATACAGAAAAATACTTGCTGATAATCTTTCAATATCAGTGGAAAATGTAAGGGATCTTTTTGGTATGGTTGAGCATGGGGTAGCCTATGTGGATTGTAGGCTTGGGAACTTTCATATTCCAATTTATGGAAAAATTATTTCAAGGGATCCTATAAGTCTTAAAAATATTGGTTATGGAAAAAAGGGATTGCTCCAGTTCATAACCCCGTATCTTACATCCTATCCATCATTTTCTGTTCTATCAAGTGACTGGGGGGAGGTGAAAGAGGGATGCGACTGCGGTATTGATGGACCAGTCCTTGAGGTTTGTGGCAGAGCTGGTGTAAGAAAACTTAAAGGATGTGCAGTTTCAGCAGCTCATATGCTGAAATAGTGATCAGTGGTCAGTGCCTGCCTGCCGAAGCCGCTTCGGCGCAGGCAGGGTCAGTGATCAGTGGACAGAAGACAGAAGGCAGATGACAGAAAACAGAAGACAGAAGGCAGAGGACAGAAAAGAGAAAAAGCAAAATAGCGGGCAGGCACTGAACACTAATAACTGGAATTTTGTCAGAAGACAAAATTTCTAATGGAGTTTTTATGAACACAGGGAAAAACTATATATTTGGAGAGGAAAGTCCTGATGAAATTCTTACTCCTTATGATGTATTAAAAATAACTAAAAAAATAAAAGGACTCAAGTATGAGATTTATGAACAAAAAAAAGAATACATACTGGATGTTCTTGATAGAGTAGGAAATATATTTAAGGATAAAAATTCTAAATATTATAAAGCCTCTTATGAGGATTTAAAAAACACGGTAAGTTTCTCAATCCCTATGATAGAAGAAACATTAAAGCTTGTTCCTGAAGTCCTAAACAAAAAGGAATTGTCAAAAAGGCTTTCTCTTGAAATGTTTTTCCCATATGCGATTGATGATATGCTTGAAAGGCATGGTTATGATGGTTATATAAGAGCTTATCCAAAGGGTGCCGTCCTTCACATTGGTGCGGGTAATGTTTTTTTAGGAGTCCTTGATTCGCTTGTTATGGGACTGATAACAAAGAATATAAACATTGTAAAGGTTTCAAGCTCAGGCTCAAACTTTATGAACATATTTGCAAGGGCTGTAAAGGATATTGATACAAAAGGGGTTGTGGCAAAGTCCTTTTCTATCCTACACTGGGAAGGGGGAAGAAGGGAGATAGAGGAAGAGATTGTAAAATATGTTGATTTAATTATGGTATGGGGTGGTCAGGATGCTGTGGAATCATACAGAAAAATAGCTCCGATAAATGTTGAGGTTGAGGGGTTTGGACCTAAGACCAGTATGGGGATACTCTTTGAGGATTTTCTTGAAAAAACTGGATATGAGAAAGTTGCGAGAGATGTTGTGGTTGACTGTGCTATGTGGGATCAGGGAGCATGCTCAAATATGCATGACCTTTATGTAATATGTGATGAGAAAAATGAAGATAAAATTATAAAAAATTTATTGAAACATATTGAAACAGAGTTTAAAAAATTTGAAAAGAAACTTCCGCTCGGGAGGGTGGAGGATGATGAAAAGGTTGAGATTACAAAGGTGAGGGAACTTGCAAAGGTTGATAGCTCTCTTTCAAAAGCTCTTTATATTTCATCATTTCCTCGTCCTGACTGGACTGTTGTTTATGAAAAGGATAGAAGCTATAAAATTTCTCCTTTAAACAGGGTCCTTTATATCAAGTGTGTGAGAAATGTTGCTGAGGTTAGAAGAGAGGCTGAAAAATACAGGGAGTATATCCAGACAGTTGGTATAGGTGGTAATATCATTGAGAGAAAAAATGTTGTAGAAAATTTTTATGGGAGTGGGGCAACGAGATTTTCACTTTTAGGCGAGATGACACTTGGAAGAAATGGTTCGCCACATGATGGTAGATTTGTACTTTCAAGACTTGTTAACTGGGTCGGGCTTGAGGGTAGAAATGGAGTGTCTGATAAAATAATTGAGCTTGTTAAGTATGCAAGGGAAAGAAGTGTGTTCTATAAAAAATATTATTCATCAATAAATGGTGATATTCTTACAGTAAACGATTTTGAAAAACTTCCATTCCTTGAAAAAGATCACATATTAAGAAACACACCTCCTGAAAGTGCGGCTCTTTTTACATCAAAGCCTGTTAGGGGAATATACTTCGCAAGCGGTGGTTCAACTGGCCAGCCAAAATATGTTTTTTATGATCAGCATGAATATGAACACACAGCAAGGATGCTTGCTTATGCTTATGAAGCTGCAGGGCTTGGTGAAGATGATGTTATAGCAAATCTTTTTGTTGCTGGCAATTTGTGGTCGAGCTGGCTGAGCGTTGAAAAAGCGGTTGCTTATACAAAGGCTACAAGTGTTCCTGTTGGAAGCAATCTACCGATTGAAAATATAGTCAGCTATCTTAAAAATTTTAATGTTACAGCAATTATAGGCTTGCCATCCTTTCTTATAAAACTGGCAGAATATGTTGACTCACAGAATATAAGGCTTAACATAAATAAAATTTTTTATGGTGGTGAGTATGTCGGTGATGAGATGGTGAGTTATTTTAAAAAGGTTTTTAATGGAGCTGATGTAAAGTCTGCTGGATATGCCACAGCTGATGCTGGTGTGGTTGGATTCCAGTGCAAACATACCTATGGTGGGGTTCACCATCTTTTAACACAGTCTCAGTATATAGAGTTTGTTGATCCTGTGACAAGAAAGCAGGTTAAGCCGGGGGAAATAGGCGAGCTTGTTGTAACGTGTCTTAACAAGAAAAAAATGCCAATAATAAGATACAGGGTTGGAGATCTTGGAAGATGGATTTTAAAGAAATGTGATTGTGGAAGGAGCGATCCGCTTTTTGAGATACTTGGAAGATGTGATGACAGAATCCACGTTGGTGGTGCTCATTTATTTGTAAATGATATACAGAATGCGATAGGAAAGATTAAAGAGTTGAGCTTTAACTTTCAGATTGTTATTTATAAAAAGGGTAGAAGAGATTTCTTCGAGATAATTGTTGAATCCAAAAAGGGAGCAGATGTTTCAAATATTGAGGAAAAGCTTTATAATTTAATACTTGAAAGTTGTGAGGACTTAAGGGATAGCATAAAAATGGGTTGGTTGGATAAACCTATTATAAAAATAGTCCCACCTGATACCATAGAAAGAATAAAAAGAACAGGCAAAATAAGAAGGGTTCTGGATAAACGAATAAAAATCAAAAAGTGATTATTTTTCCTTATTTTTGCTGTGATTGGTTGTAAGCGATTCCATAAAATTCTTAGCAATGTCTTTTGCACCAAGCCCAAATGATATACCGATAGCAAAAGCAAACCCGAGTCCTAACGACCCGAAGAGTATGTTTATGCTTGATCTAAGAAGTTTTATATCAAGTCCTAACTGTTCAATTACAAGCACACTTGTAAATATGAGAACCACAATAGACATTATCTTTGAAAACAACCGTCCTGCTTTAAGGTTGTTTGCTGTGGCAGCATTATAAACTATATCCTCTATAACCTTTGAAAGAATTATTCCAGCAAAACCTATAATTATTGCTGCAATTATCCTCGGTATAAACTTTATCAAAAATGCTTCAAATATATTAGAAACAAAATCTAATTTTAATACTGTTGTGGCTGAAACTATAAAAATAAGCATTATTGTCCAATAGAGCAGTATTGAAAGTATCTTTGTAGGTGATTTCCCTAAGCCTATTCTTGTAAGTATCTCATTTATACCAATCTTGCTTGTAAAAAAATCTAATTTTATTCTTTTCATAACATACTCAAAAAAAGAACTAAAAACCCTTGAAAGAAAAAAACCTATAAGTATAAGTATAAATGCTGCAACCAAGTTTGGTAGATATTCTATACCGGCAAGCCAAATCTTATAGGTTGGTTCAAAAAGAAGCATTGAAAGTTCCTGACTCATATTTCCTCCTAATATTATTTTACTAAATAAAAATTATATAATTTAATGAAATGAAAGAATATTTTCCTAAACCTGTTGGATTTATTTATGGCTATGAACCAAGTGGACACCAGATAGCTGCTATTGCTGTATCAGAATTTTTGCCCGGTGATATAGTAAAACCAAATTTTTTCAGTTTATCAAAAATATTTCCAAAGGCATCAAATGTTCTTGTAAGAAGCTATTTAGAAGTCCTTCAAAAGACTCCTCTTTTATGGGATTATCTTTATGATAATCAGCTTTTGAGTATGGCGTATTATAACCTTGGTATAAAGATGCCTGAGTTCTATGTAAATCATATCCAGAAAATTTTGATAAGATATGCTGTTACCACAATAGTATCAACCCATGCATTTTCATCTATGATAACTGCAAGGGAAAATTTAAAGATAAAAATCCATAACAACTTTGCAATCATTACTGATATATATGCTCACTGCTTCTGGCCAAAAACACTTGATAAATATTTTGTTCCTCTTTATGAGACCTATAAAACTTTAAGGGAAAATGGTGTTGATGCCGAAAAGATTGAAGTATCAGGTATGCCGCTTAGAAAGGAATTTTATCAGGAATATAATAAGGAAAATATAAAAAAGAAGTTAAAGCTGGACAACAGTCCTACCTTTCTCATAACTGGTGGCAGCAAAGGAATTGGTGAAATAATGGAAATAATAGATGTTCTTAAATCACTTCATAAAAAAGTAAATATAATTGTTTTTTGTGGCTCAAACAAAAAATTAAAAAAAAGTTTAAAAAAAATTAAATATGCAAGCAATGCAAGGCTTTATCCGCTTGATTATCAGAAAAATCCTGCCATATATTATGCAGTTTCAGATTGTGTAATAGGTAAGTCTGGTGGTATAACTGTCTTTGAGACAGCAGCTTTTAAGAAGCCATTTATTATTTATTCACCACTACCCGGTCAGGAAGAAAAAAATGCTAAGTTCCTTGTTCGCCATCATTGTGCATTAAATCCAGATAATGCTAAGGAACTGCGAAGTATTATAGATGCATATTTTTATAATCACCAGCTGTTTGAGAGGTTATCATCAAATATTTCTAAACTTCACAGGAAGGATGCATCGCTTAAAATAGCAAACAATATAATAAATTCAATATAATTTTTTTTATTTTTAAGATTTTAAATAAAATTGTAAAATATATATACAGACAGTAAACACTGACGAGTGATTGGTAGATAGTTGTGAGAAAGCAAACTGTAGTCAGTTAAATAAGGTGTTTTGTTTACTGACCACTGATCACTTTTATTACGGGGCGTAGCTCAGCTGGCTAAAGCGTCCCGATCGGCATCGGGAAGACCGTCGGTTCAAATTTTGTAAGGTCTATAAATGCAGTATGTTTATATTTTGGAAAGTTTAAGATTTTTTAATTTACGGGGCGTAGCTCAGATGGCTAGAGCACTCGGTTAGGGACCGAGGGACCGTCGGTTCAAATCCGACCGCCCCGAAAAAAAACAGTGGTCAGAAGACAGAAAACAGAGGGCAGAGGTCAGCAAAGCTGGTTGTCTGGTTATTTGGTTATCTATTTATTTAGGAAGAATAATCATAAAGATGGAAACAGAACTTGCCTGCTGAAGCCGCTTCGGCGCAGGCAGTGTTAGTGAATAAGGTGTTTTGTTTACTGACCACTGATCACTTTTATTACGGGGCGTAGCTCAGCTGGCTAAAGCGTCCCGATCGGCATCGGGAAGACCGTCGGTTCAAATTTTGTAAGATATATGAATGTATTATGTTTATATTTTGGAAAGTTTAAAAAGAGATAGATATTATATTGGTTATACCTGTGATTTAGAAAGAAGGCTTAAAGAACATAATAAAGGTGAGACTAAAGGAAACAGATCTTTTAAACCATTTAAAATAGTTTATATAGAAAGATATGTAGAAAAGATCTCTGCTATGAGGAGAGAGAGATATATAAAATCTCAGAAGAGCAAGAGATTTATTGAAGAGTTAATAAACAAAAAGATGTTTTAATTTACGGGGCGTAGCTCAGCTGGCTAAAGCGTCCCGATCGGTATCGGGAAGACCGTCGGTTCAAATTTTGTAAGATATATGAATGTATTATGTTTATATTTTGGAAAGTTTAAAAAGAGATAGATATTATATTGGTTATACCTGTGATTTAGAAAGAAGGCTTAAAGAACATAATAAAGGTGAGACTAAAGGAAACAGATCTTTTAAACCATTTAAAATAGTTTATATAGAAAGATATGTAGAAAAGATCTCTGCTATGAGGAGAGAGAGATATATAAAATCTCAGAAGAGCAAGAGATTTATTGAAGAGTTAATAAACAAAAAGATGTTTTAATTTACGGGGCGTAGCTCAGCTGGCTAAAGCGCTCGGTTCGGGACCGAGAGACCGGCGGTTCAAATCCGCCCGCCCCGAAAAAAACAGTGGTCAGAAGACAGATGTCAGAAAGCAGAACCTGCCGAAGCCGCTTCGGCGCAGGCAGTGTTAGTGAATAAGGTGTTTCCTTTTGCTGAAACTGCTAAATAGGGAGCACTGAAAAAGGGAAAAGTATTTACTGCTGAAGAAGTTCAGAAAGATATTGGACAGTTATCCACAGGGTAAAAGAGATAAAATATAATTAAGATATGGAGGTCCAATATGCAACAGATATATACATATAGCAACTTTAAGAAGCGAGAGATAGATAACTTAATAGAGATAGGGGAAATAATAAACCATCCGAATGGTAAAGATATAAGTCGAAGGGTAAAATACCTTCAAGAGATGGTTTTTTTTATCCACAATTTCTGACCGGACTTTTTTTAACAACTACTACAAAGGAGGTAGCGTGTATGGGTAGAGCTTTTTTAACCATGATATTTTCTGTGCCTTTATCAATTGTTGCGTTTTTCATTGGTTTGTTTGCCAGAAATTGGAAAATAGGTTTAATTTGTGCTTTGGTTGTAATTTCTATTGGTTTAATTGTCGCATTATTGTTTATACTTTTTCAAAGAAATATAACTTTATCTGATGTTTTTCTTCCAATACCTCTTGCTATACTGTGGTCAATTATTTTATTGCCATTTAGTTTGGGAACAAACGTTTTTTCAGCACCAGCAAGCATTGGTTCTGCTATTATTTTATCTCTTTTCCTATATTGGTATCGTGATCGTAAAATTAAGAAGGCTACGATTATCATCCCCGCAATAGTATTTATTTACGAAATGCTTCCGATTAATATTCCTGGGCCATTTGATGACTATTTCGCTTTTGGAGGGACAGCCACAATTGCGATATTTACTATGATAGGATTGCTATGGTCACCCAAAAACCTCATAAGTCATAAGATGAAAAATGATGAGGAATGATATGTTGGAAGCGATTAAGAATTTTTTAAATGTTACATTTACTATTGTTAATTTAGCGTATCTTAATACTGTTTTACTCTTTATTGTTATAGTTATTTTAATTGTGATATTGTTCAAAAAGAAAAATAATAGCATTCTAAAGGAGGAGTTATTGCCTAATAAAAGGCTTCCTATATCCCAATCAGAACCATCCCTTGAGATAACACCATCTCAACCTAAAGCAGTCACAAATGAGCCAAATGATGACGCGTTTATCAGAGAATTGTTTGAAGTTGAAGAAGTTCCTGCTGAAAAAATTATTGTGCGAGATAGAGAATCCGATATTACGGACATGTCGTTATGTGCTCAAATTTTTGGTGAGTTTATAAAAGGTAATGGTAATTACACTCGGGTTGGTGCAATCTTTCGCGTACGTTTTAAGCCGGAGGTTGAACGCGGATTAAGAAATGGGACATATACTCTTATGAGTAGATCAAACGGTGGCCATCAACTAACAGCTATTGACTCTCTCGATAAAAGTAAGATTATTAGCAATGGATGGGTGGAGAATGTCCATGCTGAGAGATTGATAGCATTGTCCACCATTGTATGGCAAGCCATGTCAATAGTTACCGCACAAAAATTCCTCAGTGATATAAATAACACACTGAAAGATATTAAAACGTTGATAGATGACTTAAAAAGTTTACATTACTCTGATATATATGGAAAACTAAACGGCTGGCAACAGTATATTAAACAATCTGCTGAAAGGCTTGCCGGCAATATTAATGAAACAGAAAGGCAGGCAATAGCGACTCAGTTGGAAATGGTTAATAGGCTGTCTATTGATGAGTATTCTGCGTCAAAGGAGAGACTTGAACGAAGCATAAAAGATCTAATTGATGCTATGAAGAATAAGAAAGCAAATGAAGAAACTGACCAGGAAGTCTATGTTAAATGTGCGAATATAAAAAGAGAAGCTGATATATTGTTTGGATTTGCTAGAATTAATGTTGTAAATATGGTTGCAATGAATATGCGTTTAGATTTTCGGCCTGAAATCGGACTGAATTTTGATCATGCACTTTTGAAGGAGTCTGAAGGAGTTTTAAATGGATTAGGAGAGGCTTTGCGAACTGCTATACTGCTATCTGATTCACCGCCATGGTATTTATGGTATTCAAAAAACAAATATATTCAGATTCGAGAAGATATAAAGAGAAAAATTGATTCTTTAATTTCAAAACTAAAAGAACAACAGGAAAATCAGCTTCAATTAATTTCTAAAGTACAGTCCCGCTTAGAAAAATCTCAGGATTTGTATTTTCAGGTTGATAAGAACGGACAAATCAAGCAAGTAGAGTGCGATAGATAATGCAAGATTTGATTTTTAAATGCTGTGGAATGAGGTTTTGAAAAGATCGGCGGATTATTTCTATATTTAGGTCACTGAAAAAGTCTAACGGTGGAGGTTTAGGACAATAAAAAATTGCTATGCGTAGGCAGGGTCAGCAAAATCAGAAGTCAGAAGACAGAGGGCAGATGTCAGAAAGCAGAGGACAGAAGGCAGATTTTAAAAGAATTTTTTATTTATCTGATATCTGTTTTCATCCTGACTTAATCTGTCTTCATCTTGATGATTAAATAACCAGACAACCAAATAACTAAATAACTTTTTCACTGCCCCCTATTTATATGTATGATTTAATAAGGAAATATCTTTTAACAATTACTTTCTTTGTGATCTAAAGAGTAGCACCAGACTTCTCAACCCCTAAAAAATCCCATCCTCTGATTGAAAGGAATCTTAGTGTCTAAATGCAGAAGTCAGGAAATTACGCAGATAATATTTTACATTACCAATAAAATTTATTAAAATGTTAATTGACATATTTATTAGGAGGGGATGTCATAATGGAGATTAAAGAACTTTTGAAAGGAAATAACAAAGAATCGCAAGCACGACTTGATGAAATATTTCATTTAGTCGGTGATAATCCGAGAATCTTATGGTATCCAAGTGCCGGTAATGACTATAGAGATATTTTAGAACTGAGCAATATTAAAAAACCTGAAAATATTAGAGGGAGTATTAACATTGCAACCGATTATGGAATAACAGATTTGCCAGACCTTTTTATACATACAGATTATTCCACAGAGCATGTGAAATTAAAAACGGGGGAAGTATTCAATGACGGTAGAACAGTGGTAACAATAGAATACTTATATAAGCTAAAATTTAGAGATGGATTAAATATTGACTACTATGTTAATCCAGATTTTGTTGTTTCCACAAAAGATGCCCCTAAATCACCTAAAATTTATTTATTAGATGTGAAAATAAAGTCCGACAAACTTGGAGAGTTTAAAAAACCAGTTTTTTATTTTATGTTTGAAAATATAAACTTTTTGCAGGAGGTTCTCCTTAAAAATAGAATTAATATTTCTCATATAGTAAAGATAAGAGAAGGCTGTGGTAAGGGAGACAATAAGAAAAGCATCTCAGTTGCATATGCCTTTTTATCGGTCTTAAATACGAAGTATCTAATAATTGATAATGAGGCTAACTTTGATTTTGATTTGTTTAATAGAATAGCAAAAAATTTAAACTTGGAGTTAAAAGACTATGAATTAGAAGAGTTGAAATCGAAACGTCCTCCGATTAGGTGGAGTGACCGTGATGTTAACATATTTAAGGTTATAATTAGAGAAGGACGTTTAACGAGTGAAAGGATGAAAGAAATTTTAAAGCCGATGGAACAAAAAGGGAAAATTTAAACCAGTGATTCGTAATTTATAAAAGGTTGATGTTAAAGTTTTTTAGATGTTCTTCGCATTTTGTGTCTTTGCTACTCGTTTAGATTTTTACTCCGCAAAATTTCTTTTATGCTGGAAATATTAGTCGCAGTGCCGTTCCATAAAAATATAGGAGGATAGAATATGCCTGAGGATACAAACGAAATTTTTAAACCTGATGCAAAAACTGTTATAAAAATATTTGGTGATGCTGACAGCTATTATCAAATACCGGATTATCAACGTCCATATAGTTGGGAAGATGAGCAAATAGAGCAATTGTGGGATGACTTATATTCCGCAATGGAATCTGAAAATGAAAGGTATTTCTTGGGTCCCCTGATATTAATAAAGACGAAAAATGGCTATTTTGAAGTTGTTGACGGTCAACAGAGGTTAACAACTTTAACAATTCTATTCTGTGTAATTAGGGATTTATACGGGAATGATATAAAAAAGTTGGATAAAGGAGAGGCGTTAGCAAATAACATCCAGCACGCTGTTAAAAGTTTAGTTGAAAAAAAACTACGTTTAAATTTGATAACTCAATCAAATTACCAGTTAAAATTCGAACAGGAAATATTAGACGGAGTGAAATTTCCGGCTACAGAACTAACAAAAAAACAGAGAGAAGAGGATAAATTCATGAATGCTGCCTTGATATTCAAAGAAAAGCTTGCGGATATTAATAAAAATGGTGGCATAGAAATGGTCAAAAAATTTGCAGAATATATTTTAAATAGAGTAGAAATGATAACTATTACTTGCTCACAACAATCGTATGCTATCAAATTATTCCAAGTACTAAATACAAGAGGACTTGATTTAACCCCAGCAGATTTAATCAAGAGTTATCTTTACAGTAACTTAAACAATGACATAGACAAAAGGACATTCAAATCTACATGGGATGAAATAGAATTACTTTCAAAACAGGTAGGGGAGTCTATCACTGACTTGCTTACCTACTATGAATACTATTTACTATCTCAAAATCCAAAACGGTCATTGTATGAGGAGTTGATTGACAAATTCAAAGTGCAAGATCCAAATAGTGTTATTTATGAGTTTAGGAAATTTGTTGATGATTTCAATGAAATTTATCAAATGGATTCCAAATTAGTATTTTCACTATGGTATTTACCCAATCAAGTTTTCTGGAAAGCAATACTTACAACGGCGAAACATGTTAAATTTGATGATGATGATTTTGATGGATTATGCAAAGAATTAAGAAGGATGTATTATTCTTACTGGATCGCTGGCTATACGACTTCAAAGGTAAAACAACTTTCCTTTAACCTGATTGGTTGGCTGAAAGATAATAAAAAACTAGGTGAAATCAAAAGGGAGATAGATAACAAAATAGACGGGGATAATGTGCTCCAATATATGAGCGATAATTTAAAAAACGACGTATATGGCAAACCTTGGCTTAGACCTTTACTGGCAGTAATAGAATATCATCAAACAGACGATTTAAAAATTTCTTTTATTGAACTTGATAATAAAATTCATGTTGATCACATATTGCCTCAAGGGTGGGAATCGGTACCTGAGTGGAATAAAAATTGGCCTAAACCACAAGCAGCGGAGGAATGGTTGAATAAAATAGGTAACCTAACATTGCTTTCCGGAAAGAAAAACATTGCCCAACAGAATGATCCCCCTCAAAAAAAAGCAAAAATGTATGAACAAGGACATGGCGGAACTACAGCATTTATAATTTCAAGGGACATTATAGGTAAATTGGAAACAGGAGGTTGGACAGAAGAAGATGTTAAAGAAAGACAGAAATGGATAATAGAACAGGTTGAAGAAATTTTAAAAGTGAAACCCAATTAGGATATGGCACAGTAAGAGAACAACAGTATATATGGTTTTGGACTAATGCTCTTGCCCTAACCTCTCCATTGACACGTGAAGAAATGAATTTTTTTCTTTTGAAATACGGGGACATTTGAAATTAAACTCCATAAAATTATATTTACAGTATCAAAATAATTTAGTATCATAGTTATAAATAAGGATTACTCTATAAATGTATTAAATTAGCCAAAGTCATTTATGTTTCGGTTGATAATTAATCAAAAATAATATGAGCAAAGTAGCAACATTATTTTCAAAAACTAAAATTGATTATTCGTGGTCTTTTTCTGATAAAACCAGAAAAGACACCGCTTATATTACTCACGGATACCACCGCTACCCTGCAAAATTTATCCCTCAAATAGTTTCTCGTTTAGTTGAAAAATACACCCAAAAAGGAGATTTAATTGTTGATCCTTTTGGCGGTTGTGGAACAACGCTTGTTGAGTCAAAAGTAATGGGACGACCTTCGGTTGGAGTTGATATAAACCCGGTAGCTGTTTTAATCACAAAAGCAAAAATTACCCCGATAGACCCGCAAAAAATTGAAAAAGTATTTACAACATTAAAAGCAAGGATAGATGCATACAGCAAAGACACAAAAGTCAAAGCTCCTGAACACGAAAGGATTGACTACTGGTTTAAGCCCGAAGAAAAAAGAAAACTTGCTTTCATCTTTACTGAAATTTCAAAATTAAAAGATCAAGATATTAGAGATTTTTTCTATTGTGGATTTTCCAACATTTTGAAAAACTGTTCTATTTGGTTACAAAAAAGCAATAAACCCACAAGGGACCAAAATAAAAAATCTGCTGATCCGATACCAACTTTTTATAAGCAGATAAAAATGATGATGAGAGGCAATGCCAGATTCTATGAATTATTAAAAGAAAAAAATCATCTAAATATACAAAGTCAGGTCTATTGCACAGATGCACGCACAATCCCGGTCAAAGATAATTCTGTTGATTTGATTGTTACATCGCCACCTTATGTTACCTCTTACGAATACGCCGACTTACACCAATTAACCGCTTTGTGGTTAGAATACACAAAGGATTTGAGTGATTTTCGCAAAAGGTTTATTGGTACTTCTTATCACAATAAAAAAAATTTAGTTTTAAACAGCGAGCTTGCCGAAAAAATAAGGAACGAATTGCTGAAAAAAGATGAAAAAACTGCTGAAGAAGTTTCAACCTATTTTAGCGAGATGAATCAGGTTTTTGTTGAGATGAAAAGAATATTAAAAAAGGGTGGTAAAACTTGCATTATCATCGGCAATACCAGCTTGAAAGGTGTAGAGATATTAAATGCTGAAGTTTTTGCCGAGCAATTACAAAATTTAGGATTAAGAATTGGCGATATTATTAAGAGAGAAATACCCTCAAAAAATTTGCCGTCTCTAAGAGATGAGAAAACAGGCAAGTTTGCGAGAATAAGTGATAAAAATAAAGTTTCCGTTTATCCAACAGAATACATTTTAATAATGGAAAAATAAAACTATGACAATAAACGA
>Ga0302250_1000642_pt1 | contig 31801 bp, 23 predicted proteins | sample AAG_RA_Asp_MG_FD_193536 | JGI IMG/M metagenome (GOLD analysis project Ga0302250, IMG submission 193536) | Enriched activated sludge microbial communities from anaerobic digester in WTTP, New Holstein, Wisconsin, United States - AAG_RA_Asp | ecosystem: Engineered > Bioreactor > Anaerobic >... | reverse complement strand
TTGTTTTTCTTGTCCTTGTCGCTGACCGGCACAATCACACCGAGCACGCCGATGATCCCCGAGGTGCTGCCACCGAGCAGGTTATCGCCACCGGCGGGCTGGTTGAGGTCATCAGCGATGGAAGGGGGCGGCTCGAGCTCGATATATTTGGTGATGCGCACTTTTTTCTCGATCAACTCGGCCGGCTGCAGGTAGACGGTGAGCCAGTAGATGCCGACCCCGCAAAAGGCGATGATGCTGGCGATGCCGAGAGCCCAGGACATGTGTTTCTGGCGGTAGCGCTTGAGTTCAGGAGCGCCGTAGCTCCTGGAGATCTGCTGGGGAGTCGGCTTCGGCGCCGGGGGCAGGTCGTAAACCACCCTGCGTTCCTTCTCCTCCAGGCTGGCGAGCTGGTCGATCTCCGTCTTGAGGCGGGCCATGCCCTCGCCGAGTGGACGCAGCTGGCTGACGATGACCTCGACCTCGCTGCGAGTCACCGAGTCGAAGGGGTGGCTCAGGCACTGCTGGCGGACGGCCGGGTCCTGCAGCTCCGCCCGTTTCCGGATCAAACCGTGGTCGCGATAGAGGGTGAAGAGACGTTCCAGCAGGGCACTCTGGAGTCCGGCCAACTGTGCGCGGGTCTGTTCCAGCTGCCGCCGCTGTTTTTTATAATCAGGCTGCATTACTTCCTCATAGTTGCCTTACCAGGGGAAAACATCCTTGCGTTTGCTAGTGGATGACGGTTTTTGTCTCAGGCCGATGCGTCCGGCGGGTTCCACCACGCGGAAGATCTCCTCGAAGAAGGAGCGCTGGATCTGGATATCGTCAATCTCGGGATCGCTGCCGGGGATGATGAAGATGGCCTGGGGTTTTTCCAGTTTTCCCTCCACCTCGATCTTGTCGAGAAAGAGCTTGAAGGATTCCTCATCCTCCCGCAGCGAGTCCGGCAGGGAGGTGCGCGGCGCCAGCAGCCGCAGGGAATCCTGCGCACCAGTTGAAGAGGCCTCCGAGCTGAGGTCGTTGAACAGCGCTGTGCCGTCCCGGTCCGGATTCTGCTCGCCGGTGCGCGGGGCCGAGAGCACCGCGGTGGTGTCGGTGATATCGAACGGCCGCTCTTGCGCGCGAGCGGTCCCGAAGGAGGCAGCCAGCAGAAGCGCGGGGAGCAGCAGGACTATGGGCAGCGTGGTACGGCGGCTCATGAAGGGGTGGCTCCTTCCTGGTTAGCCGGCGTCGTCTCCTCTGTGTTTGCGGGCGGAGGCGGTTCCGCAGCCGGAGCGACCCCTAGTTCGATTTGCAGGGCCTGCAGGCGCTCGCGGCTCCGGCTCACCCAGTTGTTTTCGATGGCATTGGCCCGGGCCTGTTCGACCATCTTGGCATAGGTTTCCAGGGCGCGCTCCTTGTAGGGTTTGGCCGCCTCAACCAGCTTGTCCTGATACTGCTGGAGGGCCTCCCCCTTCAATCCGCGCGGCGGGGGCGAGGTCATGAAGGCGCGGACGAACTCCTCAAAGGAGGCGCCGATGCGGTAGGAGGCGGCGGTGGACCAGTCGGCGATCTGGAATTCGAGAGTCGCCTTGTAGGCCTCAAAGACCTCGTTGAACTTGGCCACCTTGCGTTTCATGCTGCGCTCGAAGGGGGGCTGAAGAGAGATCTGCTCATATTCGCTGAAGAGCATCTCGCCGAGCATGAACTGGGCCTGGGCCACATAATAGGGGTCGATATCGGCGGCGGCCTGGCCGTTTTCCCGCCAGCTCGCCACGGCTCTGGTATAATAGCGGCGCGCGCCGGCGGAGTCGCCGGTTTTCTGGGCCATCTCACCGGCCTTGGCCAGGCTCTCGACCAGGTCGGTGAGGGAATCCGGATAGGTGAGGGCGAAGCGGCTGTAGAGCCTTTCCGCCTCCGCCCAGTTCTGCAGGTTTTCCTGGCAGATGGCCGCCGATTTCAGGCTGCGCTGGGCGTAATTCGACTCCGGCCAGGTATCACAGAGGAGGAGGTAATCATGCACGGCCAGCTGCCATTCACCCTCGGTCTCGCGCAGTACGGCGGCGCGGTAGAGGGCCTCGTCGGCGAGTTCGGAGGGGGGCTGCTGGGCGGCGAGCTGTTCCAGGGCCTGGGCGGCCTCGCGGTTGTTCTTGAGTTTCTGAAATTGGGCGGCCGCTTCGAAGAGGGCGCGGTCGCGCAGAGCAGTTTCGTTCGCGGCCATGGCCACACTCTGCATGAGGCGGGCGGATTCCTCGCTTCGTCCCCCTGCGGCGAGTTTCTCGGCGATTTTAAACCTGGCGAGAGTGCCGAGGCGGCCAGCCCGGTCGCGATAATGGGCCGAGTCGGGGAACTGCTCCTGCAGGGAGGTGAACCAGCGGTCGGCCTCCTCGAAACGATTGTCGTCGAAATAGCACTGGCCGGCGTTGAGGGCTGCGCTCAGATAGTAGGGACGGTCGGGCCCGAGATCGACCACATGTTTGTAGACCCGCGCGGCCGCAGCATAATGGTGCATCTCGTGGAGGGTCTCGCCAAGCTTCATCAGGACCTGATCGTGGTTTTTGCTTTCCGGGAAGAGGCGGATGAACTCGTTGGCTGCCAGGAGGAGGCCGCTTTCGGAGGGGCGCGAGACGGCCAGGCGCAGGGTGTCGCCGCTGCCGATAAAGTCGGGGATGGCCACAGCCGCGGAATCCCCGCCCTGGTCGCTGCCGAGAAGCTGATAATGGCAGAGGACGCGGTTGTAGGCGGCGTCATGGCGGTAGCGGGTGGTATCGTATTGGGTCAGTACTGCGGTGTAGGCCGTGATCGCAGCGGCATAGTCCGCCCGGCCATAGTTGCATTCAGCCAGAAAATAGTGAATCTCCGCAGCGTCCGCGGCCGCTCCATATTTCTCGAGATAGTCCTCATATTTTTCAATCGCGATCTGATAATCCCGCACCCGGCCGTTACGCTGCGCCTCCGCCTGGTGATGGATGCCCAGACCGCGCAGGGTATTACGGGCGAGGCTGTCGGCCTTGACATGGACGGGACCCGAGGCGTGCTGAAGCAGCCAAAAGCCCCCGGGGGCGAACTGCTGCACGATGCGTTCGCGCGTCAGTAGGGCCTGGGCAGGGCGGCTGTCCGCCTCATAATTGTCGACCATCTGCTGCAGGACCTCGGGCGCATTCTCGTAGAAGGGATAGAGGGTGAGCAGAACCTCCTGGGCGGCGATGGCCTCGGGATAGTAGGCGCGCTTCTGGTAGAGCGCGGCCAGCTGGACGAGGATGGGCAGGGTGTAGGATTTTTCGGTGCGGCTGGCGAAAAAGCTCTGTGCCGCAGCCGGACCGCCGTATTCGGCATAACAGCTGGCGATGTACTGGATGGCCTCCGAACTCAGGTCTGCTCGCGAGCGGTTGAGCTGCTGCGAATCGCTCCTTTCGATCAGCGCCATGTCCTCGAGCAGATAGATAAAGCTGGTGATGGCATGGGGATAGTCGCCGAGGGAGTAGTAGGACCAGCCGAGCTTGTAGAGGGCCATGTCAAAATAGGGGTTGTCCCATTTCTCGAGCAGAGGTTTGTAGTGCTCGATGGCCGGTTGGTATTCGCGGCGGTCGAAATAGAATTCAGCGATGCGGAAATGGGACTCCAGGGTGATGGCGGAGGTGGGAAATTCACTGATGATCCGCTCCAGGCAGAGCTGCGCCCGCACGCGGTTGCCCTGCTGCAGATAGGCCATGCCAAGCATGTAGAGGGCCTTGTCGCGAAAACTCACCCCGGGATATTTTTCCACCAGCTGCTCGAGCAGGCTGATGCTTTTTTCCATGTTGGTGCGGGGAATTTCGGGCTCGTCGAGAATCTCGTTTTTCTCAAAGGCCTCAAGCTGCTTCTCGTACTGCTCCATTTGCTGCTGAAAGAGGGCCGCAGAGTGACGCTGGTAGAGCTGGGCTAGCTGGAGGAGTACGGTGGGGGTGAAGTCATTGTCCGGATATTTCTGCAGCAGCTCTTCATGCTCTAGGATGATGCGGTTGAGCTTTTCCAGATCCTCGCCGCTCGCCTGGACCACCTTTTCGACAATCTGACCGTTGTTCCGGATCTGGCTTCCGATGGCCGGCCCTGTGACCGGCAGAAAAAGAAAGCAGGCCAGCAGCAAAAGAGGCTGCAGGGGCAAACGCCGGCCATGCGGGGCGGAGGCTGCTGTCTTCCGTATTGGTATTACTGCTTTATTTCTCATAGGATGTGCCCATCTGGTCTCCGCCCTACTGCATGCTCTGCATAAAGAGGGCGCGGGATTTGCCGAACTCGGCATAGGCGCGCCAGTCCATGCGCGATTGTTTCCGCCGGGTCATCCGGCGCAGCTCTTCCATTCCGTCGGCGAGTTGGTTGACGCGGTCGCGCTCCTCCTGGATCCGCCGCAGCAGGCCCTGACGGAGATCGAGGAGCTGCTGCCGCTGTTCACGCAGCTCGTCCGGCATCTCCGGCCAGGTGACCTGGAGGGGGAGGGCGTCGATGAGCTCGCTCTCCATGATGAGCAGGTCGGTCTGGAGTTTTTCCACCTCGATGCCCTCATCCAGAAGCGTCATTTGCACTTCCCGGGAGATGACCGGCATCTCCTCCCTGGAGGGGAACATGGAGATGAGATGGTCGTAGACGCGGATGGCGTGATCGTAACGCTGCAGCTTCATGAAGCAGCGGCCGAGAAGGAAGAGACCCTCCTCGTTGCTGGCCGAGCCGGGATAATGGATGAGGAGGGTGGTCAGCGGTTTGATCGCGGTCGAGAGGCGACCCATCTGGACCTGGCACCAGCCGGCGGCCAGCAGGGCCTCGTCGCGATGGAGATGGGTCGGCGAGACGAGCTGGAACTGGTCGTGGGCCTGCTGGTAGCGCTCGAGTTCATAAAAGAGGTAGCCCAGGGTCATGCGGGTGTCGTCAATGAGGGTGCGGATCTGCTCGCTCTCGACCGGCAGGTCGCAGATGGCTCGGAGGGTCATGACGGCGTCCGGGACCTGCTTCATCCGCATCTGCGCCAGGGCGAGGTTGTACTGGGCGAAGGGGTACCAGGGGCTCTTGATCGAGACCCGGACCAGGCTCTGTTTCGAGTTGGGAAAGTCGCGGAGCTGGTAATAGGCCAGGCCGGAGAAGTAGTTGGAGGCATCGGTGACCGCCTGGGGCGAGGCGGAGCGGATGATGATCTGGTGGTATTCGATGCAGCGGTTCCACTCTTTGCGGTCGTACTCGATGCGCTCAAGTCCCAGCAAGGCGTTGGGCTGGAGTGGGCTGCGCAGATACTGGGTGACGAGGTTCTTGTAGAGCCGCTCCGCCCCCTGGGGCAGGCCGATCTGATAGAGGCATTCGGCCAGGGAAAAGACCACCTCGTCGCTTTTTTCAAAGCCGGGATTGAAGTCGAGCAGGATGATCAGATCGCGGGCCGCTTCCCAATAGTTCTCCGAGAGGTAATGGCGCCGGGCCTGGCTGAGCAGCCGTTCCGATGATTTCCGCCATTCGGAGGTGGCCTGTGCCGCGGCCGGGGCGGGCAGGGAAGTGGTCGCCATCAGCGCCAGCAGCAGGACGGTCAAGGCCAGGTGCACGCGCCGGGCCGGAGCCGGCCGGGAGGCGGCTGTCCGGCTTGCGTGGGCAATATGTCGGTGGTCGCGCGGATTCATGGTCATAGTCCTATTGCGGCGGCTGCCCCGGGCTGTTTTCGATCTTTTTGCGCAGCTCCTCCAGTTCACGATTGACCTGTTCGCGCTGTTTGCGGATCTCTTCGTTCTTTTTCTCCTCCTCTGCGCGGCGTTCGGAGCGGACGCGGTCTTGCTCGGTGGCCTGCTCGAAGAGCTGGATGCGGTGGGTGACCCCGAAGAGCACCTTCCAGTCCGCATACCGTTTCAGAAAGGGATTGGCTGCCATCTCGGCCGCGCTCGGGGTGTAATTGCCGAGGCGGACGTCGGCGGCGACGTCAAAGACCAGCTGTGCGGGCCCGAGAAAGCGCAGGCCGCTGGAGAAACGGAGCAGGTTCTGGCGCAGGGAAAGGCTTTCACCCTGGTTGATAAAGATCTCCCCGCTGGTTTCCACATAAAGCAGTGTGGCCCGGATCGGGAACTTGAAGCCGAGGGCGACGAGGAGCTGGTCGTAATCAGCGGAGAAGTAGCGGTCGCTCCAGTCCTGATCCTGATAGCCGATATTGGCGAGGAATTTGACCGGCAGGGCGAGGGAGCTCGAGCGCAGGTCGAGCGAAGCCAGGCCGGTGAGGCCCCAGCTGTAGGCGTCGGCGCTGTACCCCTCGTAGGGGATGTTGTGCATCGGCGCGGTCGGCAGTCTGACGTAGCCGAGGAGGCCGGTCTGGAAGATGCTGCCCCGGTTGGGGAGATGGAACTTGACGCCGATCCGGGTGTCGCCGATCGGGCCGAAGAGATCGCGCTGGTTGTCCTGGTAGGGCACGGCGTGGAGCATGAGCTCGAAGCTGCGGGAGAGCCCCAGGGTTAAGGCGATATTGAGGGTGTGGTCGACGGCGAGCTCCTCCCTCTCGCCGATGCCCGCGCCGACCGGAACCGGCGTGGTGATTTTTTCGAGATAGAGGCTGTAGAGCCCGTTGATGTAGAGCTGTCCCGTCGGCACTGGGTCGGCATCGAGGGCACGGAGCTGGCCTTTGCCGCCGCTCAGTGTGACCTGCGTCAGTCCCGCAGCAGGGGCGAGCAGGATGACCGGAATGATCGCAAGGAGGAGTATGCTTTTCAGGGGCTGCATGTGCATGATTTACCGCTTTTGGCAAAAAAACAGCCGGTTCAGTTGGTGCAATGACCTGTTCTATTCTCGGGAGCATCCCGGATGCCGTACACTTGTGCCGGTACTGTTCCCATTACAGTAGCCGCAATATGCCGTTGATGCAGAAACTGTGCCGCTACAGCATCCCCTTGCGGCGGCGGAGAAACCACTCCAGGGCGAGCAGCAGCAGGATGGCCGCGAGCAGGGCCCCGCGGTTCCAGAGTTCCACATCATTGGTCAGGGTGCGGTGAAGGCTGGCGCCCTGAATGGCGGCGATGAGTGCGGCCGCCGAATCCGACGGGGCATAGCTCCCACCGCTGAGCTGTCCCAACCGGCGCAGAAGGCTCTCCTTGAGGGCGACGTCGCTCAACTCCTCGTTATAGCTGCCGACGCTGAAGAGGTGGGTGGCCTCTCCGAGGAGCGCCCCATTGCGCCGGATGCGCGCATGGACCCGATAATCCCCCGCCTTCTCCGGACGAAAGGCGCCGCTGTAGCTGCCCTTGCCGGTCAGGGTAAGGTAGAGGGTGTTCTGCACATCGCCCTTGTCGCCACTGGTGATGCCGAGTTCAACCTCCGCGTCATCGACCGGCTGGAAGCGGGCATCCACGATCTGGGCAACGAGTCGGACCTCGTCGCCAAAATGATAGGTGGACTGATCCGTGCGCACCCGGATCAGGTCGCTGCTCTGCTCAATCTGGAGCCAGCGGATCACATTCTGGAAAAAGTGGCGATAAGTCTCATCGGTATTCCCGATGCCGCTCATCATCAGGTGCCAGCGCCACAGTTCGTAGCCCATAACGGCCGCCGATTTTGCGCCGGCGCTGCGCACGAGAATGAAAGGCCATTCCTCCGCACCGCTTCCGGGTGGTGCCAGTCCGGCCGGTCGGGCGTGGGCGAGGATTTCGGCATCGGGCCACCAGCCGCGCAGCTGCTCCCGGCAGTAGACCGGCGGCAGCAGATTCCAGGCGGCTGTGCCGGAGCCGGGGATCTGCATGACCGGATGCTGCTGCCCCGCCGCGGTCAGCAGCGGAGTGACCTCCATCTCGCCCGTTGTGACCACGCTGGCCCGGATGGGCAGGAAAGGTTCGAGCGGCTTGACACGGCTCCAGTCGGTATCGCGGCCGCTGATGAAGAGGAGCGGCCGCGGCCGCCTGGCGAGCGCGGCCTGTAATAGAGAGAGCGTCCGCGGGGAGGAGGTACGCCGCGGAAAGTTGTAGAGCACCAGCAGATCGCTCTCTCCGATGCTGTCCTGCAGCGCCCGGGTCCGGTCGAGCTGCAGATCTCCGTTGTCGCCGAGCTCCGCGAGCAGCTTCAGGTCGAAGCGTTCGTCTGCGGCCAGGTGGCTGCGCAGCAGCGAGAGGTCGGGCGAAAGGCTCCCGGCCAGTACAAAGATCAGGGTTTTCGATCTGAGCACGTCCTGATAGAGCGTGAACCGGTTGTTGGCACGGTTGGCGTCCATGCCCGCGGGCTCGAGGAGCAGCTGGAGCTTTTGCCGGCCAGGAGCGGCCGGTGTATAATTGAGAACAATCGCCGAATCCAGGGGGCCGCGCTGGAGATCGATCCGGGCGGCGCTCTCCCTGCCGGAGGCCCCCTCAAGGCTGAGGCTGATGTTTTCGCGCCGGCTGCTCGTGCTGCGCACGGTGACGCTGATCGGAGTTGACTCCCCGGCGAAGGCGAAGGGATTGGCCTCGACATGGGTGATGCCGATGTCGGCGGGGACCTCGGCGGAGCCGAGTCCGATGGCATGGATCGGCACCCCGATTTCCGCGGCATATCGTCCGGGGTCTCCGCCCTGGGTGTAATTGCCGTCGCTGAGCAGGAGGATCCCGGCGAGATTCTGCTCGACCAGGCTGCTCCGGATTTTCTCGAGGGCCCCGGTGATGTCTGTGGCATCCCCGTTGAAGGTGAGGGAATCGAGCGCATCCGGAGAGAGCTCGCGGGCATGGGCGGCGAAGCCGAAATAGCGGGTGGCCATGCCGCGGTCGAGCCGGGCGGGGAGGGCCTCGCGAAGAAGGCGCAACGTCCTCTCGCTGCGGCTGATTCCCCCTTCGCTCTGCTGCATGCTCGCCGACAGATCGACGGCAACGGCGAGCAGGGGGGGCGAGGTCTGCACCCGCCGGAACTGCACAGTCCATTCAAAGAGCGCAAGGATGATCAGCAGCAGGGCCAGGCTGCGCAAGGCGGTCAGGACGATGCGCACGGCCGGCTGCACGACCGGATTGGTCCGGCGATAAACAAAGAGGGCGATCGCGACCGCCGCCAGGGCGGCGAGGGCGAGATAAAGGGGGCTGCCTGCGATCATGGCCCGGAAAGAGTCAGGAGAAAAGGACATGGCCGGAACTCATCCGCAATTTATACAATATACTACTCTTTAACATAAAATGCCCACGGATGTTCCACCTCCCTGTGATGCGAAGCACAGTAAATCCAGAAAATAGCCGTCATAGATCGCCCCGGATTTGTTCGACTGGGGGCTAAAGGGAGAGGTTGGGTTCCACATCAAGGGAAAAATCGGAGCGCTCGCCAGCCAGGAGGCGCTGGCGTCCGGCCTGGGCGATCATTGCGGCGTTGTCCGTGCACAGCTCGGGCGCCGGGATGGCCAGCGCGATGCCCAGTTCGCCGCAGCGGGCGGCGAAGATCTTGCGGAGCGGGCCGTTGCGCATCACACCACCGGCCAAAACCAGGGTGCGGCAGCCGCAGGCTTCGAGGGCGCGCCGGCTCTTGATGAAAAGGGTGTCGATGACCGCCATCTGAAAGCTGGCGGCGATATCCGGCAGGCGGGCCGCCCCCTCCACGGGGTCGAGGGACTGGGCGTAATAGAGCACCGCCGTCTTGAGGCCGCTGAAGCTGAAATTGAGGTTGGTGCTCTCTGACAAGGCGCGGGGAAAGGCGATGGCATCCGGATTGCCACCGCGCGCACTTGCCTCCACCGCCGGTCCGCCGGGATAGCCAAGACCGAGGACCTTGGCGACCTTGTCGAAGGCCTCCCCCGCGGCGTCATCCATCGTGCGGCCGACAATCTCGTACCGGCGCGGCTCCTGCACCAGCACGAGCAGGGTGTGACCCCCGGAGGCGACCAGACAGATGTAGGGATAGTCGATCTTGTGCAGCTGGGCCGCAGTCGCCAGTATGTGCCCCTCGATGTGGTTGACGCCGATGAAGGGTTTGCCTAGGGTAAGGGCGATGCCCTTGCAGAGGGAGAGGCCGACCAGAAGTGAACCCGCCAATCCCGGGCCGCAGGTCACGGCCAGGGCGTCGATCCCGGCCAGGCTGGTCCCGGCCTGCTGCAGGGCGAGCCGGACGATGCCGGAGAGTTGGCGCATATGGGCCCGGGAGGCAAACTCGGGCACGACCCCGCCATAGGCCTCGTGGACCTTCTGGGTCGCGATGATGTTGGAGCAAATGCCGCTTTCGTCGACGACGGCCGCACTGGTCTCATCACAGGAGGTCTCAATGCCAAGGACGCGCATCATTCGCGTTCCAGAATGACTTTGAAGCGCTTGGGGGAGATATCGCGATAGCGTACGCCAGGGAGGGGGACAATGTAGGCGGGGGCATTCTGGCCCTCGGTCTCGGGCTGGCGGGCGTAATCGATATAGGCGGAGATCTCCTTTTCGGTCAGAGGGGCGATCAGGCTGACACCGCCCTCGGCGACCAGGCTGAGGGTGGCCGGCAGCACCATGGCGCGAAATCCGGGCGGCAGGTTGCGTACGCTCACCGGAATGCGCTCGATGCGTTTCTCCATCAGTTTCTGAATATCGACCCTGAAGGTGGCCCGGCCAGGCTGGAGCATGATTCTCCTGGGATCCGGGGAGCTCAGCAGGATCTCGCCGGTGAAGGGGCTCTTGACCTTGTCAAAGGTGCGTTCGACGGTGGGGATGGCCGTGAGCTTTTTGATCAGGCTGTTGGGCCCCCGGGCCACGACCTCAGAAGGATCGATGGCTATATCGCCGACGACGGCATAACCCGCCATCGGCTTGACTATCATCCGGTTTCCGATGGGCAGGATACGCGAGGCCAGCTCCTCGATGACCACGGGGATCTCCTGGGGCTCGAGCAGCTGCAGCACCGATATGGCATGGGCGCCGCCGCTGAGGATGACATCCTGGGCGCGGGGATGAAGCACACGCTCGCCCGGACCCCATTCCATGTTCAGCTCCAGCCGCCCTTCGCGGAATAGCCGCAGGGCCAGCAAGGCCATGCCCTGCCCCCGCACCCTGAGGCGGGCCTCGGTCGGAAGCTCACTGGTGATGATGTAATGGGATTGAACCGCCGGAATATCGATGGGTACCCTGATCTCGTGGTCGTAGATGTCGTTTGAAACGACGAGGAACCAGATCAAGACGGCGAAGCCGGTGGCGGCAATGTGGATTTTATAGCGCTGAAAGAAGGGCTGTTTTTCCTGCGCAGAACTCTTTTTCTGCATCTTGTTTATAAGAAAATGAACACCAAAAAAAAGAGGGGCGACCGGTGGTCCCCCTGATAATTCACTTCACTGTGAAGGGTGAGCTATTTGCTCGACTCTCTGATCTCTCTGCCGCGGCTGACCTCGCCGTTATCGATGCGGAGGTTGTACCCGCACTCCGGATTCGAGCACACCCAGGCCTTGTACATGATCGGGGCGCCTTCGCGGCCATAATCCGATAAAGGAATCAACTGTCCAACTTTACACTTCAAACAACTGGGAAAGGAATTTTCCATTGCCCTTACCTCACCTCATAGATCCCACAGTTATGATTGATTAGGTGGCGCCAGTGGGGTTTGCCGGTTTCCAGACATACCACGACCCTGTTGTGCAGGGAAGGGTTCACGGTGTGAAATATACGATATAAGGCAATGAAAATCAACAATTTTTTACAATTCTGCACCCTGCAGTTCCATTTTTTTGAAAAATGCTTTCATAAAAGGCTTCCTTTGCTTAAATTAGCTCCATAATAACGTCCAACGGTTCCAGGAGAGCAAACTGATGCAAGCAGTGATGATGGTGGCGGGCAAGAGCACCCGCACCTACCCCCTGACCCTGACTCGGCCCAAGCCGCTGCTTCCGGTCGCCAACCGTCCCCTGATCTATCACAGCCTCGACCAGATGGCCGGAGTCTTTGACGAGGTCATCCTGATCGTCGGCTACCGCCAGGAGATGATCCGCGCCCTGCTCGGCGACGAGTATCGAGGCATCCACCTGATCTATCAGGAGCAGAAGCAGCAGCTGGGCACCGGTCATGCCATTTTGCAGGCCAAGCCCCATATCCGCGGCCGTTTTGTCGCCTGCAACGGTGATGACCTCTTCGCCCGCGAGGATTTTTTGAAACTGCTGGAGCACCCCTATGCCGCCCTGGTCAAGCCGGTGGCCGATCCCTCTCTCTACGGGGTCGCGGTGGTGGACGAGCAGTACCGGCTGATCCAGATGGTCGAGAAGCCCAAAACCTTTCTCGGCAATCTGGCCAACATCGGCTGCTACATCTTCGAGCCCGACATATTTGCCGATCTGGAGAAAGTGGAGCTGAGTGAGCGCGGCGAGATCGAGATTATCGGGGCGATTATGGCGACCGTCCAGCGCAGCACCTTCAGCATTGTCCCGATCACCGGCTTCTGGCTGCCGACCGGCTTCGCCTGGGATCTGCTCAAGCATCAGGAGTTTATAATGGCCGGCATGAGCTCGAGCCGGATCGAGGGGCGGATCGAGGCGGGGGCGGTCCTTAACGGTGCGGTCCAGGTCGGCGCGGGCACGGTAATCCGCAGCGGCAGCTATATCGAAGGCCCGGTGGCCATCGGCCGCAACTGCGACATTGGCCCCAACTGCTATGTGCGCAGGTTCACCGCCATCGGCGACAACTGCCGCATCGGCCACGCGGTCGAGATCAAAAACAGCATCATCATGCCCGGCGGCCAGATCGCCCATCTCAGCTATGTCGGCGATTCGGTCGTGGGCGAGAACTGCAACCTCGGCGCCGGCACCATCACCGCCAATGTCCGTCATGACGGCCGTGTCGTAACCTCCCAGGTCAAGGGTAAAAAGGTGGAGAGCGGCCGGCAAAAGCTGGGCGCCATCCTCGCCGACGGAGTCCACACCGGCATCCACACCAGCCTCTATCCGGGCGCCAAGCTCTGGCCGAAGATGACCACCCTGCCCGGCGAGACCGTGCGGGGCGACCTCCTTCCGGAGGGGAGCGGATGGGATTGATCCTCACCGGCGTATGATTTTTCCTCCGCCTCCATTCTCGTCGGCATAATCAAGGCTGTTCATTGTGAACAGCCTTTTTTTTTGCCTTGTGGCACGCTGTTTGATTAATCATCAGGTGAATGAGGATGAAAAAAAATATAAAACTAATAATAACAATAATCTGATATGGGTTGTGAGGGCGAGTGATGAGGCCGTCATGCCACAAAAATGTGATTCAGTGGGTATTGCTCGCCACAAGGCGGGAGGTCGGGATGCATAATGGGAGAGGCTCTGCCGGGTTTTTCCTGGCGATGGTGCTTTTTCTGCTGGCCGGGCCGCTGGCAGCCCAGCAGCTCTGCGATTACGGTGCGGAGGGTCTTCCCGCCGCGGCTCACCTCTACGATCCGGGTGTCTTCATCGGACGTCCCTCCGGCGGTCCCTGGATTGACGGTGAGTCCGTCGCCCGGGATGATTCCGACGGGGAGGGGATCCAGTTCAGCTTTAACGGCCGCGAGGTGACCTGCTATATCAGCCGGGACGGTGTGATTGCGGGATGGATTGATTTTGACGGTGCGGAACGGGGCGAGGCCGATTTTTCGCAGGCTGCCGATAATATCATCCCCCCCCAGCCTGTGCGCTCCGGCTACAACAGCTTCAGTTTTTCCTGGCCGGAAGGATACCGCCCCGGTGCGGAGGTCTGGGCGCGTATTCGTTTCAGCAGCAGCCGGCAGCTCAGCGCCGTGCAGAACCCGGCCGGCATCAGTGATTCAGCCGGAGAGGTTCAGGACTATCGTTTCGATCTCGCCCCGGTCGTCCTCGGGCTCTTTGAAGCCCGGCCGGCGAATGAGGCGATCAGAGTTGAGTGGCAGACCCAGGCGGAGAACGATAATCTGGGCTTCCATCTCTTTCGTGCCCGTGCGGAGGAGGGGCCTTACAGCCAGGTCACCAGAAATCTGATCCATGGCGCTGGGAATGCCAGCTCACGCCGCTCCTATGAGTACAGCGACGCGACGGTGGAACCGGGCAGGATCTACTACTACAAACTGGCGGATGTGGACTATCGGGGGCGCATGACCATGCACGGTCCCGTCTGCGTAACAGCCACAGCGCCGGTCGACTATGTCCTCGAGCAGATCTATCCCAATCCCTTCAATCCCGAAGCGCGGATAAATTTCCGGCTCAAGGAGGCAGGGAGGGTCCTGCTCTCCGTTTTTGATCTGCGCGGCCGCGAGGTGCGCAGGCTGATGGCCGCTGCCCTGCCGGGCGGCACCCATACCATCTCCTGGAACGGCAAGGACGACAACGGTCTTTCCATGTCTTCGGATACCTATATCTACAAGCTGCAGGTCAACGATTACGAGATATCCCGCCGCATCGAATTCGTCCGCTGATGCCCGGCCCCGGGCTCGCCCCGCAGGGGGCACACCAGAGAAACCATCCAAAACCGCCGCCGCGAGTAGGCGGTTTTTTTTATGCTTCCCCCCGGCGCAATAAAATACTTGACAAACGCGGCACAAATCGCTAAAATGGTATAAATTTTGTCGGGCAGCCCGGCATGGCCGGGCTGCGCTACCCAAACTCAAGAGGACTTTGTGACCCTGTACCCCCGAAAATACCCGGTTCTGCCGTTTCTATCCCTCTGCGCCCTCTTGCTCGCCGGCGGCTGCGCGCATCAGCGCAGCGGAACCCTGACCGTCCTGCACACCAATGACCAGCACAGCCAGTTCGCCGCCGCTCCGGCCACCTGGGTGCAGAAAGATCCCAAACCCCGGATCGGCGGCCTCGTCGCCCTCGAAAACCAGATCCGCAAGGCCCGGGAGAACTACAAGGCGACTCTTCTGCTCGATGCCGGCGATTTCATGACCGGCACCCCGATCGCCAAGCTCAAGGTGGAGGGCGCACTCGGCGGAGCCTATGTCCAGATGCTCAACGACATGGGATACCAGGCCCTCACCCTCGGCAACCACGAATTCGACGAGGGGCAGGAGAATCTCATGGGGCTCGTCCGTCTGGCGCGCTATGATATCCTCTCCGCCAATCTCTACAAGGATGACCGCCTCTTTGCCCCGAAATCGCATGCCATCTACGAGATCGGCGGACTGCGGGTCGGCTTGATCGGCCTCACCCTGACCGACCTCTTCGATATGACCGCCAGGAAGAACCTCGAGGGTATCCGCGTCCTCGATCCGGCCGCATCCGCCCAGAAGATCATCGACGAGATCGATGGCAGGACCGACCTTATCATCCTGCTCACGCATATGGGGGTGGAGGCCGACCGCGACCTGGCCAAAAAGATCCGCGGGGCCGACATCATCGTCGGCGGCCACAGCCACTCCCGGCTCAACAAGCCGATCATCGAGAACGGGGTGCTCATCGTCCAGGCCGATTCCAAGACCCGGTACCTGGGCCGGCTCACGGTCGATGTCGCCGGAGATGCCGTCGTGCGCCATGACTACGCCCTCATCCCCTGCTGGGTGGACAGCGTCACCCAGCCCGATCCCCTCCTCGCCGGACGGATCAAGGAGTACCAGCAGCAGATCGACGCCGATTACGGCCGGACCATCGGCCAGTTGACAACCGACTGGCAGCGTAACAGCCAGGGAGAGTCCAATATCGGCAATTACATCGCCGATGTCATGCGTCTGACGGCGGCAGCTGACTTCGCTGTCATCAACAGCGGGGGCATCCGCAAGGATATGCCCGCCGGCCCGATCAAAAAGCTGGATATTGTCGAGATCCTCCCCTTCACCAATACCCTGGTCACCTTCACCTGCACCGGTGAAGAGCTGATGAAGATTATCCAGAGCAACGTGCGCTCGGCGGCCAGGGAAGAGCCGGGTGTGCTGCAGGTCTCGGGTTTGAAGTATCAGTACCGGGTCACGCCGGGCGGGACCATCGAGATCGCCAGCGCCATGATCAACGGCAACGCTATCGATCCGCAGGCCACCTACACGGGGGCGACGATCGATTTCATCCTCTTCGGGCAGGCGGAGCGCTATTTCGGTTTCGCCCCGACGGGAAAAACGGAGAACACCAATCAGCTCCTCTCCGACGTGGTCATGACGCAGATCGAAACCCAGCCAGCCGTCGCATCATCCATCGAGGGCCGGATGGTACGTATACCCTGATCGTGGCACGCTCGGTGCGGGGGAGCCCGCTGCAGCGGGCAAGGTGGCTGCAGGTAGTAATAAAATGTACAGGGAGGTAAAATGAAACGCCATGCAAGCTGGATTGCCGTCGTAGCAGCGCTGCTGCTGATCGGCTGGCTGATCGCCTGTGCCATCAATCCGGTGACCGGAAAGCGTCAGCTTATGCTGCTCTCCGAGAGCGACGAGGTCGCCCTCGGTCAGCAAACCGACGCCGAGGTCATCGCCACCTATGGCCTCTATGACAATGCCGCCTTGACATCCTACGTCAATGGCGTTGGTCAGAAGATGACCAAGATATCCCACCGCCCGAATCTGGCCTATTCGTTCAAGGTCCTGGATACCGATGTGGTCAATGCCTTCGCTGTGCCGGGCGGCTACATCTATGTTACGCGCGGCATTCTTGCCTATCTCAACGACGAGGCTGAGCTGGCCGGTGTTCTCGGCCACGAGCTGGGTCATGTCGCCGCGCGCCATACCGCGGATAACTATACCAAGCAGCAGCTGGCCCAGATCGGGCTCACGCTCGGTTCGGTGCTCTCGGAAAAGTTCCGGCAGTACGCCAATATCGCCAGTTTCGGCGTCAGCATGCTCTTTCTCAAATTCAGCCGTGATGATGAGCGGCAGGCGGACGACCTGGGCGTCGAGTACTCGAGCAAAGCCCTCTACGACGCCAATAGGATGGCCACTTTTTTCGAGACCCTTGAGCGCATGCACGAGGGGAGCTCCAGCAGCGGTCTGCCGGAGTGGTTCTCTACCCACCCCAATCCCGAGAATCGCATCGGGGCGGTGAGGAACAAGACCAGGGAATGGCAGGCCAAACTCGCGGGCAACAGCTTTATGGTCAACCGTCCCCAATATCTGGCGAGCATCGACGGCCTGGTCTTCGGCGAGGATCCGCGCCAGGGCTACGTTGAGGCCAACACCTTTTACCATCCCTCGCTCAAATTCCAGTTTGCGGTACCGCAGGGCTGGACAGTCAATAATACTCCGGCGCAGGTGCAGATGGTCTCCCCCAACCAGGATGCCAATCTGCTCTTCGGCCTGCAGGGCTCCGCCAAAGCCGCTGCCGTCGCCAATCAATTCGTCACCGAATCCTCCGCCGCGGTGATGCGTTCCGACGCCATCAACATCAACACCTTTCCGACACAGCGGGTGCAGAGCCGGATCATCTCGCAGACTGACACCCTGGGTGTGCTCTCCTACTTCATCCAGAAGGGGAACGACGTTTATATCTTCCACGGGATTTCGGCTCCCAATGCTCTCTCCACCTGGTACAACACCTTTGCGAACGCGGTCGGGCGGTTTAACAACCTGACTGACGCGAAGAGGATCAACGTTGCGCCCAAGGTACTCAAGGTTCAGAACGGCAAGAATTCGACGACCCTTTCGACCCTTCTGGCGGCCAATGGCGTTCCCTCGACCGATCTGGAAAAGTTCGCAGTGGTCAACGGGATGAAGCTCAATGATCTGGTCCCGGCCAGCACCAAATACAAGATAGCCAAATAGTCCCGGCTGCTCCACGGCAATAAAAAAAGCCCTCTTTCGCAAGAAAGAGGGCTTTTTTTATGGAAAGGAGTGGCGCGGGATCAGGGCTCGAGCGCCTGGGTGCCCTGGTTTTCGTCGCCTTCGACGCTCCCGGCGAGTTCGCGGGCATCGATAAAATCGAGGCCGTCGCCTTTCTTGCGCACGCGGATGATACTGCCGTCGCCGAAATGGCCCTTGAGCAGTTCTTCGGCGATGGCATCCTCGACGTGGCGCTGAATGGTCCGTTTGAGCGGCCTGGCGCCGTTCATCGGATCGAAGCCGCGCTCCGCGATGAACTCCTTGGCCCCTTTGGTCAGCTCGATGCTGATGTTGCGGTCCGCGACTTTGCCGAGCATCTCGGCGATGACGATGTCGACGATGGCGAGCATGTCACCGCGGTTGAGCTGCCGGAAGACGACGATGTCGTCGACGCGATTAAGGAATTCAGGATTGAAGACATGCCGGACCTCCTCGATCAGGCGCTCCCGCATCGATTCATAATCGGTCTCCTCGTCGCTCTTGTTGAAGCCGAGGGAGCCGCCCCTGCTGATCTGGCGGGCGCCGATGTTGCTGGTCAGGATCAGCACGGTGTTGCGGAAATCGACCTTGCGCCCGAGGCTGTCGGTGAGATGGCCTTCATCCAGGATCTGGAGCAGGATGTTAAAGACATCGGGGTGCGCCTTTTCGATTTCGTCAAAGAGGACCACCGAATAGGGATGGTGGCGCACCTTTTCGGTGAGCTGCCCGCCCTCTTCATAACCGACATAGCCCGGAGGCGCGCCGGTGAGCCGGGATACGGAGAACTTTTCCATGAACTCCGACATGTCGATACGGATCAGGGCATCCTCGCTCTCGAAGAGGTAGGCGGCGAGTTCCTTGGCGAGTTGGGTCTTGCCGACCCCGGTCGGTCCTAAAAAGATGAAGGAGCCGATGGGGCGGTTTGGATCCTTGAGCCCGGCGCGGGTGCGCTGGATGGCGCGGCTGAGGATGTCGATGACCGGATCCTGGCCGACGATCCGCTTCTTGAGGGCGGTACCCATGGTGAGCAGCCGGTCGGATTCGGATTGGGCCACGCGTTGCACCGGAATGCCGGTTATCATCGAAACCACTTCGGAGACATCCTCTTCACTCACTTTAGCGTAGGCGGAGTCCTGTTCGTCGTTCCAGCGTTTCTTGCTCGCCTCGAGATCGCGCAGGAGCTGTTTCTCGCGGTCGCGCAGGACGGCCGCCTTTTCGAAATTCTGGGAGCGCACCACCTGGTCCTTTTCGGCGCGGACGCGTTTGACCTGCTCTTCCAGATCGCTGATGTCGCGCGGGACGACGATATTGGCAAGGTGGACGCGGGCGCCGGTCTCATCGAGGACATCGATGGCCTTGTCGGGCTGAAAGCGGTCGGTGATGTAACGATCCGAGAGCTTGACGATATCGCGAATCGCCTCTTCGGTATAGCGGACGCGGTGATGCGCCTCATAGCGGCTCTGCAGCCCCTTGACGATGGCGAAAGTCTCATCGAGGCTGGGGGGATCGACGATCACTTTCTGGAAGCGGCGTTCGAGGGCGCCGTCTTTCTCGATGTACTGGCGGAACTCGTCGAGGGTGGTGGCGCCGATGCACTGCAGTTCGCCGCGCGATAGGGCCGGCTTGAACATATTGGAGGCGTCGAGGGAGCCGGAAGCCCCGCCCGCGCCGACGATGGTATGGAGCTCATCGATGAAGAGGATGACGTCGCGGGTCTTGACCAGCTCGTTCAGGATCGCCTTCATGCGTTCTTCGAACTGGCCGCGGTACTTGGTGCCGGCGACGATCGCCCCGAGATCGAGGGTGATGACGCGCTTGTTATGAAGGATGCGCGGCACCTTTTTTTCGATGATGCGCAGCGCCAGCCCCTCGGCAATGGCGGTTTTGCCGACGCCGGGTTCGCCGATGAGGACGGGATTGTTCTTCTTGCGGCGGCTGAGGATCTGGGCGACGCGCTGGATCTCTTTTTCACGGCCGATGATCGGATCGAGCTCGCCGCGGCGTGCCAGTTCGGTCAGGTCGCGGCCGAAGTGGTCGAGGGCCGGAGTCTGGGATTTCTGCTGCTGGGACTCGCTCTGGGCTGCGGCATTGGCCGATCCCTGGAGGATGCGCTCGAGCTCCTCGGTCACCGCTTCATAGGTCACGCCGAAGCTTTTGAGGATCTGCGCGGCCAGTCCCTCTTTCTCCTTGACCAGGGCGAGGAGGAGGTGTTCGGTGCCGATGATGTCGGATTTGTTATGGTCCGCCTCCATATAGGCGTTCTTGAGGATTTTTTCGGCGCGCTTGGTGAAGGGGATGTTGCCGACGGTCATGGTGTCGCCGGCGATCCGTCCGGCCTCTTCGAGGGCGGCGCGGATCTCTTCGAGGTCGCAGCCGAGGGCATGCAGGATTTCGACGGCGACGCCCTCGCCTTCACGGATCAGCCCAAGCAGCAGGTGCTCCGTGCCGATATAGTCATGTCCAAGTCGGAGTGCTTCATCTCGTGCAAACTGGATGACCATCTGTACGCGACTTGAAAAGTTATTTTTCATGGGGGTGACTCCAGCCTCTCTGACGTATCAATTGCTTGTTCTTTCTCCCTTTACTCCTGCAACACAGGAGACCGTGCTATCGATTCCATTTTTATCGCGATCGGCCTCGATTGAGACATCTGTCCGCGATTGATGACAAGCCGGGCCCGGTCGGACCATCTGACAAACAATTGAACGATTAGGAAAACAACAACTTATGAAAAGTAGTAGGCCGGGCTTTGATCTTCATCGGTTGAATATACAAACCCTGTGCCATTCTTTCTAAAAATAATCAACTTGACCTTAAATATCAAATGGTTTTATTGCTCTGGTTGCTGGTGATGTTTTTTATACGGCCATTATAGAGTTCGATGATGCGGTCGGAGCGATCGGCCAGATCGCGGTTATGGGTCACCACGACCAGGGTCTGGTGGAGCTGCCGGCTCACCTCCCAGAGCATGTCATGCAGCGAATTGGCCGATTCGGTGTCGAGATTGCCGGAGGGTTCATCGGCCAGGAGGAGCCGGGGCGAATTGATCAGGGCGCGCGCCACCGCCACCCGCTGCTGTTCGCCGCCGGAGAGTTCCTTGGGGCGGTGTTTGATGCGTCCGCCCAGACCGACACGGTCGAGCAGCGCCAGGGCCCGCTCCTGCAGGACCGGCTTGTCATGGCCGGCGATCAGCCCCGGCATCATCACATTCTCGAGAGCGGTGAACTCGGGCAGCAGGTGATGGAACTGAAAGACAAAGCCGATAGTGCGGTTGCGAAATCCGGCCAGCCGGGTGTCATCATAATCCGAAATATCCTCGCCGTCGATCAGCACCCGTCCCTGGCTCGGCCGGTCCAGACCGCCGATCAGATGGAGGAGGGTGGACTTGCCCACGCCGGAGGGACCGATGATGGTGATGATCTCGCCGCCGGCGATCGCCAGATCGATGCCCTTGAGGACCTCCAGGCTGTCCGAGCGGCCGGTGGAGTAGACCTTGTGAAGATTCTGGGTTTGCAGGATTATTTTATTCATAGCGCAGGGCTTCCACAGGATCCAGTTTGGCCGCATGAGCCGCGGGGTAGACCGAAGCGAGAAAGGTGATCAGCACGGCTGCGATGCTGATCGCGAAAAAATCGCCCCATTTCATGAGCACTGGCAGCCAGCTGATGATATAGACATCGGAGGGGAGGGCGAATAGCTTGTAGCTTTGCTGCGCCCAGCAGAGGCCGTAGCCGACGAGGTTGCCGAGGATGGTGCCGACCACGCCGACAAAGAGCCCTTCGAAGGTGAAGATGCGGCGGATGCTGCCGGTGGTCGCTCCCATCGATTTGAGGATGCCGATCTCCTTGGTCTTCTCCATGGTCATCATAATCAGGGTGCTGATGATATTGAAAGCGGCGACCATGATGATCAGGCTGAGGATGACGAAGGCCGCCCATTTTTCGATCTTCATCCAGGCGAAGAGATTGGGGTTCATATCCTGCCATGTGACCACCCGATAGGGATAGCCGAGCTGGTCGGTGATGCGCTTGGCGACGATCTCGGCCTTTTCATAATCGTCGAGGCGAATCTCGAGGCCGTTGACCTTGTCGCCCATGTGGAAGAGCCTTTGCGCCGACTCGATCGAGATATAGGCAAAGTTGTCATCGATCTCGAACAGACCGGTCTGGAAATAGCCGGTGACGCGGAACTGCATCATCTGCGGCATCTGGCCGAACTGGGCGACGTTGGCGAAGCTGGCGATGGTGATCTTGTCGCCGAGGGTGACCACCAGCTTATCGGCGAGATTAAAGCCGAGGATGACGCCGGGGAGGGTGGTTTCTCCCTCGCTTTCGACCGGCCCGACATTGAGAACACCATAGACCATGTTCTTGCCGATCTCGGTCACCTTGACCGCGCTCTCCGGATCGATACCGCGTACCAGGATGCCGGTGGTCTGTTCGCGCGATTTGACCAGCCCCTTGTTAAAGATGTAGGGCGAAGTGGCCTGGATCTCGGGGTGACCGCTGATCTGTTTCTCAATCCCCGGCCAGTTTTCCATACCGCGGTCGTGAAAGGTGCGGACATGGAGGTGGGCGTCGACGCCGATGAAGCGCGAGCGCACCTCCTTCTCAAAGCCGTTCATCACCGAGAGGACGATGATCAGGGCCGCCACGCCGATCATCACCCCGGCGATGGAGATGTAGGTGATCAGGGAGATGAAGCCGGTCTTGCGCTTGGATTTGAGGTAGCGCAGGGCGATGAAGAGTTCGTAGTTCATAGGCTAAAGCTCCGGCCGCATGGTCGGGAAGAGGATGACATCCCGGATCGAGGCGGAGTCGGTCAGCAGCATGACCAGGCGGTCGATGCCGAGTCCGAGTCCCGCCGTCGGGGGCATACCGTGCTCGAGGGCGCGCAGGAAATCCTCATCGAGCAGCTGGGCCTCCTCGTCGCCGGCCGCCCTGGCCTTCATCTGCTGCTCGAAACGGCTGCGCTGGTCGATGGGATCGTTGAGCTCGGAAAAGGCGTTGCAGATCTCCCGCCCCGCGACAAAGGCCTCGAAGCGCTCCACCAGCCGGGGATCATCGCGGTGGCGTTTGGCCAGGGGTGAAAGCTCGACCGGATAGTCGCAGAGGAAGGTGGGCTGGATGAGATGGGGCTCGACCTTCTCCTTGACGATTTCATCGAGAATTTTGCCGCTCTCCATAAAGGGCTCGACCTCGCAATGCAGCTCCCTGGCGGCGGCGTAGAGCTCGTCGCGGCTCTTGCCGTAAAGATCCATCCCTGTATAGCGCTGCAGGGCTTCGAACATGCGCACGCGCGGCCAGGGGGCGGTGAAATCGAGCTCCTGGCCCTGGTAGGAAATTTTGGCATCCCCGCAGACTTCCCGGGCGATGGCTCCGACCATCTCTTCGACCAGGTTCAACATGAAGGTGTAATCCTCATAGGCGACGTAGAGCTCCATCATGGTGAACTCGGGGTTGTGGGAGCGGTCGATGCCCTCGTTGCGGAAATCCTTGCTGATCTCATAGACCCCGTCGAAGCCGCCGACGATGAGGCGCTTGAGATAGAGCTCATCGGCGATGCGCAGATAGAGGGTCATGTCGAGGGCGTTGTGATGGGTCACGAAGGGCCGCGCCGCCGCGCCGCCGTAAAGGGGCTGCAGCACCGGGGTTTCCACCTCGAGATAGCCCCTGCCGTCGAGATAGCGGCGCACGGCGGTGATAATGCGCGAGCGGGTGACAAAAGCCTGGCGCACCTCGCGGTTGACCATGAGGTCGAGGTAGCGCTGGCGGTAGCGCAGCTCGGTGTCGGCGAAGGCATCATAGGTCACCGTCTGCCCCTCCTCGACGCGCTCCTTGACCACCGGCATCGGGCGCAGACTCTTGGTGAGCAGCTCGAACTTTTGGGCGAAGATGGTGATCTCGCCGGTGCGGGTCTTGTGGACCGTGCCGGTGACACCGACGATGTCACCGATATCGGTCAGATCAAAGACCTCGTAGGCCTGGTCACCGACCTGGTCGCGGCGGAGGTAGATCTGGATGCGCCCCGAGCTGTCAGCGATGTGGGCAAAGGCAGCCTTGCCCATGCTGCGCAAAGCCATGATCCGCCCGGCGACAGCGACGCTTTTCTCCTCGAGTTCCTCGAAGCGGTCGAGGACCTCGCGGGCGGAGTGGTCGCGAACAAAAGAGTAGGCGAAGGGCTGGACCTGCATCTCCTGCAGCCGGGCGAGCTTGGCCCGGCGTACCTTCATCAAATCATTCAGTTCTTCCTGATGGTTGTCTTGCATAGCACCTCATTGATTGTGCAGAAATTTAACCTGAAAATATCTCATACAGCGTCACGGAGAGGAGCGCGAATCCGCAAAGCCGGTCAGTCCTGGTGGATTCTGCGGCAGCGATGACATCAGCCGTGCATGTAGACCCGCGGGACGCGTTTGGAGACCCAGCAGGTCACCTCATAGGGGATGGTGCCGAGCAGTGTGCAAATCGAGGCGACGCTGATCTCTTCATCACCCTGGCGGCCGAAAAGGACGACCTCATCGCCCGCCCTGATCTGCTCCTCGGCGCCTGCGGCGGCCATGATCAGATCCATGCAGACCCGCCCGGCCACCGGAAAGCGCCGGCCCCGGATCAGCACCTCACCGCGGTTGCTGAGCAGACGGTTGTAGCCGTCGGCGTAGCCGACCGGCAGGGTGGCGATGGTCATCGGCCGGTCGGCGATGAAGGTGCGGCCGTAGCTGACGCTTTGCCCGCGCTCGACCCGTTTGGCCTGGATGACAGTGGTCTTGAAACTCATCGCCGGATGAATCCCGACGCTCTTGGTGGTTTCTGCTGAGGGATAGTGGCCGTACATCATGATCCCGGGACGCACTAGATCGAACCAGCTCCCCGGCATGTCCAGAATCGCGCCGCTGTTGGCTGTATGCTTGAGAGGAATGCGTACCCCCTTGCCCTCGAGCTCGTCGATCAGGCTTTTATAACGCAGGAGCTGGAGGTTGGCATAGCTTTTGTCAAGGGCATCGGAGGTGGCGAAATGGGTGTAGAGGCCGGTGAGTTCCACCCCCTCGGCGCCCTGCACCTCTGCGACAAAGGAAGCGGCTTCGCGCCAGTCCACTCCGAGCCGACCCATGCCGGTATCGACCTTGACGTGGACGCGCACCGGCCGGTTGCGCTTGCGGGCGGCCTGGCTGAGCAGGGCCAGCCCCTGCCGGTCGAAAATGGTCGCATCGAGCTCCCAGTCGATGAAGAGCCGGGCATCCTCATGGCTGAATCCCCCGAAGACCAGCAGGGGGGCCTGAATGCCGGCCTTGCGCAGGGCGATCGCTTCATCGATGACGGCGACGGCCAGGTGGCTCGCTCCCTCTTGGAGGGCGACCCGGCTGACCTGCAGGGCGCCATGGCCATAGGCATCCGCCTTGACCACCGCCATGATGCCCGCCGGGGCCACCTGCCTGCGGATGCCCTGCAGATTGAAAGCTATCGCCCCGAGATCGATCTCCGCCCATGTCGGCCGCATTAGATCTCCTCCGCGAAGGGCCCGTTCATAACCGTCTCATGATCGCCGGTAAGGAGTGCTATTCTCGAAGACATCCTATTTGCCCCCCGCCAGGCCGAATTCCATCAAATAGGCGCGGATGAACTCGTTGAGGTCGCCATCCATAACCGCCTGGATGTTGCTGGTCTCATGGTCGGTGCGATGGTCCTTGACCATATTGTAGGGATGAAAAACATAGGAGCGGATCTGGCTGCCCCAGGCGATATCGCGCTTGGTGCTCTCGAGCTTGGCCAGTTTGGCCTGCTGCTCCTCGAGCTTGAGCTGGTAGAGCCGGGACATGAGGATCTTCATCGCCGAATCCTTGTTGCGGTGCTGGGAGCGCTCGTTCTGGCAGGAGACCACGATGCCCGTCGGGATGTGGGTGATGCGGATGGCCGAGCTGGTCTTGTTGACGTGCTGGCCTCCAGCCCCGCTCGAGCGGTAGGTGTCGATGCGCAGGTCCTTCTCATCCACCTCCACTTCTATCGAGCTGTCGACCTCGGGATAGACAAAGACCGAGGCGAAGGAGGTGTGGCGGCGCTTGTTGGCGTCAAAGGGGGAGATGCGCACCAGGCGGTGGACTCCGGCCTCGGCCTTGAGGTGGCCGTAGGCGTAGGACCCCTTGACCTCAATGGAGACGCTCTTGATGCCGGCTTCATCGCCGTCCTGGAGGTCGAGGATATCCGATTCGTAGCCCTCGCGCTCGATCCAGCGCAGATACATGCGCATCAGCATCTGGGCCCAGTCCTGGGATTCAGTGCCGCCGGCCCCGGGGTGGATGGTGAGGATGGCGCTCTTGTCGTCGCCGGGTCCGCCCAGCATCTTGCGGAACTCGAGGTCGGCAACGCTCTTTTCCAGCTCTATGCAGTCGGTCTCGAGATCCTTGAGCACGCCCGCATCGGATTCACTCTCGGCGAGCTCATAAAGATCGCGCAGGTCGGCCGCTCTTTGCGCCAGTTTCTGCCAGGCATCGATCCAGTTGCGCCGCTCGGCGATGTCGCGCATCACCTGCTGGGCGGTTTCGTTATCATCCCAGAAGCCGGGCTGGGTTATTCTGGCCTCGAGTATGGCCTTTTCGTTTTCCTTGGTTTCGATGTCAAAGGGACCTCCGCAGGGCGGCGATGCGTTCCACGTGGTCCTTGAGCGTGCTCTTTATGTCCAGATTCATAGGGCCTTCTGCTTGCAGTTTGCATTTTTAAAGTAATAATTAATGTACGACATACCCGGCAAAGAATCAAGATTTTAAAAGCGCCACAGGGTATGCCCCGAAATCTGGCTCCCCTGCGACACCTGCGCCGCGCAACCACCCACGACTGCAGCTCCCGCGCTGTTTCGCCGCCGGATCCGCATTCAATCCTCAATTTTGTGACGAACCGGATTGCAGATTCACGGCAGATGATCTATCTTAAGGTTGTAATTTAACAGCTCATATTACGGAGTACGGGATGATGGGACGAATAAAATTAATCCTGGCAGCAATTATCTTGATCTCTTCTGCTGGTACAGCGCAGGAGTATACGGCCGGTCTCCTTGCCGGCGGCACCTGGCAGGGGCCTGGGCTGGAGCTGCAGGCAACGGCATCCCGGTTCGCCCAGGGATTCCCATTTATCCTGCGCCTGGCCGCCGGACGCTACAGCCTCGATCCGGGTGATCCTGCCGCTGCACGCAGGATATTCATCAATGACAACACCAATGGCGTGCCCAGCAAGGATGGCCATTTCTGGAGCCTGCGGCTCGATTTCCTCTATCCGGTGCAGTGGTTCAGTTGGAAACGTTTGTATTTCTACGGCGGGCCGCGGCGTTCCTACTTTACGGGGCATTTTGAATACGTCGGCGGCAACGAGGATTTTGAGGTCACCTCCGGCAGCTGGGGGGTTGGTGCGGGACTTGAAAAGCATTATGCCATCAACCGCAATCTCGACCTGCTTTTGACGGCCGGGATTGACTACCACGCCAAGAGCACCCTGTCAGGCCATGACACCGCCTATTCCCCCAATGGGGAGAGCGTCAACGGCCGCAAGACTTTTACTTTTAACGATGCGGACGAGGCGATCAGACAACCCCTGATTATCCCCCGGCTGCTGATCGGCGCAGTTTACCGCTTCTAATCCTCCCGCACGGGGAGCCCTGCCGTCAGCTCCCCTTGCTTCATCCCTCCACATTCAGCTGTTCAGCCTGTTAATGATCTTCCCCCTGCAAAAAAGTTGAAAAAATCCTTGCATCTTCGTTTAAAGTGTGTATATTAAAACGAAAGATAAAAACATAAAAAGAAATGAAACGAAACAATTACCTCTGTAAAGCATAATTAATAGTAAGTTTTTTCACCTTTTCGCCGGAATTGATTATGCTCAGTGAGGAACGACGCAGCACTATTCTCGAAATCCTGGCCCAGCACCATCGCATACTTGTTGCAGAGATGTCCCGCCGCCTGGGTACGTCTCATGTAACCATCCGCAAGGATCTTGAAGTTCTTGAACGCCGGGGCCTTCTGCACCGGGTGCACGGCGGCGCCATCGCCGCCAATCCCTCTGTACTCGATCTGGCGCTGACCGAAAAGGAGCGGATACACACGCGCGAGAAGGAGCGGATCGCCCGGGCGGCGGCCAAGCTCATCGAGGAGGGTGATGTCATCATCCTCGATTCCGGATCGACGACCATGGCCATTGCCCGTCTTCTTAAGGTGCGCAAGGGGATCACCATCATCACCAATGCGATCAATATCGCTTCGGAGCTGGCTGCGAGCGATAATGAAATCATCCTCACCGGCGGCACACTGCGGGAAAAGTCTTTCTCCCTGGTGGGGCCGCTCTCGGAGGGTTCCATTGCGAGGCTGACCGCCGACAAGCTCTTTCTCGGCGTCGACGGCATCAGTTTTGAGTGCGGTTATACCACACCGAATCTGCTGGAGGCGGACATCAACCGGCTGATGCTGCGGGCTGCGACCCAGGTCATCGTCACCGCTGATTCGTCCAAGTTCGGGCGCAAGAGCCTGGGGGTGATCGCAGGGCTGTCGGCCGGACACAAGATCATCACCGATGATCATATTGCGGCCGGTGATCTGCAGCGCCTGAGGGATCTGGGCATAGAGGTTATCACAGTCTGAAAGGGAAGTGGCAATATGGAGCTTGACCGGATTCAGGATGGCCACACCTACCGGGAAATCGTCCGCCAACCGGCCATTTGGCGCGAGGCGTTGGCTGTTTTAGCCGGCCAGAAACGGGAGATGGGCGATTTTATTGCGGCGCATCGGGAGCGGCTCTGGACCTTTACCGGCTGCGGCACCTCCTACTATCTGGCGCAATCGGGAGCCGCACTCTTTGAAATGGTGACCGGGCTGCGCACGCGTGCTGTGCCGGCTTCGGAGATCCTCATCTATCCGGAGCTGGTTTTCAATCCGCGTGATCAGCACCTCCTGGTGGCTTTTTCCCGTTCGGGCACGACCACAGAAACCCTGCGCGCTGTGCGCAAGGCCAAGGCTGAACTGAAGCTGCCGGTGCTGCCGATTTCCTGCGACATGGCCTCGCCCCTCTCTCGGGAGGGAGATTTCCATCTCACCTTCCCCTTTCCGGCCGAGCGCAGTGTGGTGATGACCGGCTCCTTCACAACCATGTTGATGGCCATCCTCTACCTTGCCCTTCAGTCCGGAGATCATGCCGCCAGGCTGGCCATGCTCGAAAAGATCCCGGCGAGTTGTGAAGAGCTGATCGGCAGCAGCGAATCCCGGATTGCGGCGATCGCGGACCGGCGTGAGGCGGATTTTGTCTTCCTGGCGCAGGGGCCCTACCTGGGTTTGGCCAACGAGGCCGCCCTGAAGATGAAGGAGATGGCGATCTCTTCCTCAGTGGGTTTTCATGCCCTCGAGTTCCGCCACGGCCCGATGTCGGTCGTCACCGACAAGACCATGATCGTCATGCTGCTTTCCGAACCCGGTCGCCAGCTCGAGCTGCAGGTTGCCGCCGATATGAAGAAGCTCGGCGCCGAAGTGGTCCTTATGCACGGCGCCGACAGCAAGATGGATGGCAGCTACATCGATCACCTCTTCGGAGTGCCCGCGCGGTTCGGTGATCTCTTCAATCCCTTTCTCTTCATGCCCCTTCTCCAACTCTTCGGCTACTATCACGCCCGTTTCAAGGGCATTCATCCCGACCGGCCTAAAAATCTGACTGCAGTTGTAACCTTGAACGATTAAGGAGTGGATTTGAAGAGTAAAAGATTTGATGCCATCATCGTCGGGGAGATCAATATTGATCTGGTCTTGTGGCGGGTGCCGATGCCCGAGTATGAGAAGGAGCAGCTGGCTGAGGAAATGCGCTTCACCATGGGCAGTTCTTCCGCCATCACGGCGCATAATCTGGCCGCCCTGGGGGCCAGGGTTGCCTTTGTGGGCAAGGCTGGGGATGACATCTTCGGCCATTACATGACCGAGCAGCTCCGGGCCGCTGGCGTCGATACCAGCCATATCATCATGGATCCGACCCTGAAGACCGGGGCCACCATCGTCCTTGCCAATCCTCCGCGCAAGGCACTGCTCACCTATCTCGGCGCCATGCGCGACCTCGTCCTGGAGGATATCGATTGGGATTTCATCGCTTCAGGGCATCATCTCCATCTCGGCTGCTTTTTTCTCCAGACCGGCATCCGGGGGGAGGTCTGGAAGCTCTTCAGCCGTGCCAGGGAGCTGGGCCTGACGACCTCCCTCGATACCAACTGGGATCCTGATGAAGAGTGGGGTGAGGATCTGCAGCGCGCCCTTGAGCACACCGACCTCTTTCTGCCCAATGATGACGAGGCGATGCGCATTGCCGGCACGAAGAATCTCAAGGAGGCGATGGAGCACCTTGGCGACAAGGTCACGACCCTGGTCGTCAAGAGGGGAGGGGAGGGGGCCATTGCCAGAAAGGGCGGCCATGAGGTGGCTGTCCCGCCCCGCCAGGTCAAGGTGGTGGAGACGACCGGCGCCGGAGACAGCTTCAACGCCGGTTTCATCTTTCAGTATTTGCAGAAGAAGCCCTTGCTCGATTGCCTGGAGTACGGCAATGCCTGCGGCGCCCTGGCGGTGACAGAGCTGGGCGGCACCGGGGCTTTTCGTGATCCGGCCGCGGTGCAGACCAATCTCAGGAAGATCATGTATGGGGGCTGAGGCCATCCGGCATATCCTCGGGCGCCACAAATCGGGCGAATCCCTGGGCCTCTACTCGGTCTGTTCCGCGCATCGGGCGGTGCTGCACGCAGCCGCTCTTCAGGCTCTGAGTGACGATTCCATTCTGCTGGTGGAGTCGACCTCCAACCAGGTCGACCAGTTCGGCGGTTATTCAGGGATGAAACCCCTGGAGTTTGTCGCCTATGTGCGCGGGATTGCCGCGGAGACGGGACTGGAGGAGGAGCGGATCATCTTCGGCGGCGATCATCTCGGACCGAATGTCTGGCAGTCCGAATCCGCCGCTGTGGCCATGGCCAAGGCGCACGACCAGGTCGTCGCCTATCGCGAGGCCGGATACCTCAAGTTTCATCTCGACGCGACCTACAGCTGCGCGGGGGATCCGGAGGCCCCGCTGCCGGCCGGGCTCATTGCTGAACGGACGGCGGAGCTTTGCCAGGCTGTGGAGGTTGGGATTGACGCCGGCGGGGCCAGGCCGCTCTACGTCATCGGCTCCGATGTGCCTCTGCCCGGGGGGGCGACCTTGCCCGGGGAGGCCCTGACTGTCACACCGGTGGCGGAGGTAGAGGAGATCATTACCTTGACCCGCGCAGCCTTTATGCAGCGCGGCCTTGGTGACGCCTGGGAGAGGGTGATCGCCGTGGTGGTCCAGCCCGGAGTCGAATTTGACCACAGCCTTGTCCATGATTATCGGCCGGCGCGGGCGGAGGCTCTGAGCCGCTTCATCGAAACAGAGGAGCGGCTGGTCTATGAAGCCCACTCGACCGATTATCAGACCGGATCTGCCCTGGCTGAACTGGTTCGCGACCATTTTGCCATTCTCAAGGTCGGGCCATGGCTGACCTTCGCCTTCCGCGAGGCTGTGTTCGCCCTGGAGATGATCGAGACCGAATGGCTCGGCCGCCGCAAGGGCCTGCAGCTGTCCCGTCTGGGCGCTACGATCGAAGAGGAGATGGCCGCTGCTCCCAAGCACTGGCAAAAGCATTACCGCGGCACGGCGGAGGAGCAGGCTGTGGCGCGCCGCTACAGCCTGAGCGACCGCATCCGCTATTACTGGCCCAGGCCCGCCGTACAGGAGAGCCTGGGACGCCTGCTGGCCAATCTCCAGGCCGGGCCTGTCCCGGCGGGGCTGCTCAGCCAGTTCATGCCCGAGCAGTACCAGGCTGTGCGTGCCGGTGAAATCGCCGCCGAGCCGGCGGCCTTCATTGAACACAAAATCAGGCAGGTGCTCGCTGCTTATGTCCACGCAACCGGGGTGAGACGTCTATGAGTTGAAAAGGAGCTGATTTTGGAAAACCGCAGACCATGGCTGATCCCGGCCTCTGCGCCAGCCTGTAACAGCTTGCGAAGACGAGGAGATCCCGGCGGAACCATGAAAGCGATTGCAAAATATTACGGCCTGCTCTTTCTGGTTGCACTTTTTGTTTTGGCCGCTCCGGCCGAGCCGCAGCCCTTGCATTCGTGGGAGGTACCACTGCGGAGCAGCGGACGGCTGCCATTTCATCTCGATGCCTGCCAGTTCGATGCAGGGGACGGCCGCACCCGGCTGGAGCTCGCTTATGCGATCGAACTTGCGCCGCTGCC